>Ga0209239_1001829_pt1 | contig 12711 bp, 8 predicted proteins | sample GraSoi013_2_20cm_FD_185824 | JGI IMG/M metagenome (GOLD analysis project Ga0209239, IMG submission 185824) | Grasslands soil microbial communities from the Angelo Coastal Reserve, California, USA - Sample 10_02_2013_2_20cm (SPAdes) (version 2) | ecosystem: Environmental > Terrestrial > Soil >...
CTGCTCGATGAGCGCGGCGAGCAGATGCTCGGGCTCGAGCGCCTGGTGAGTCTGCTGGTCCGCCAGCGACTGCGCGGCCTGCAGCGCTTCCTGCGCCTTGATCGTGAACTTGTCCAGTCTCATCTTCGGATCACCCCTGATACGCGCGCGGGTTGTCCGCCCGCTGCGCCTTGAGCTTCTCGTAGAGTTCGCGTTCCGCCGGTGTCAGGTCGTTGGGCATCACGATCTTCAGCGTCACGAACTGGTCTCCGGACCCGCCGCCCTTGAGGCGTGGCATCCCGTAGCCCGGCAGCCGGAACACGCGGCCGCTCGAGGTCGCGGGCGGGATCTTCATCGACACGCGGCCCTTGAGCGTCGGGACCTCGATGGTGGTGCCGAGCGCAGCTTCGGGGGCCGTGATCGGCACGGACACGTGGATGTCGTCGCCCCGGCGCTCGAAGAGTGGATGGGCCGACACCGTCACCGCGAGATAGAGGTCGCCGCGGGCTCCCGGACCACCGGCGCCCTCGCCGGAGACCCGCACCTTCTGGCCACTCTTGACGCCCGCCGGGATCTTCACGTCGACCTGCCGGCGCGCGTGCTGCCAGCCCCCGCCGTGGCAGGTCGCGCACGGCTGCCCCTTGACGTTGCCGGCGCCCTGGCAGGTCGGACACGGCTCGTCGAGGTCGAGGGTGAACGTCCGGCGCGTTCCGCCAAAGGCCTCTTCGAGCGTGATTTCGACGTTGGCCTGCACGTCATCGCCACGCCGGGGCCGGCGAGAGCCGAAGATGCCCCCGGCGTCTCCGCCCCGACCGGGACGGCGCCCGCCGAGGTCGCCGAACACGGTACGGAAGAACTCGGAGAAGTCCCCGAGGTCACCGAGATCACCGAGATCGCCACCGTCCTGGGCCCTGAAGCCGCCCGGTGCGCCGGGGCCGGTCTGGGCGTAGCGCTGCCAGTCGGGCCCGAGCGTGTCGTAGCGCTGGCGCTTCTGTGGATCGGAGAGGACCTCGTAGGCTTCGCTAATTTCCTTGAACCGCTCGCCCGAGTCCTTCGCCTTGGCGACGTCTGGATGGTACTTGCGTGCGAGCCGCCGGTAGGCGGACTTGAGGGTCTTGTCGTCGGCGTCCTTGCTGACCCCGAGGATCCGGTAGTAGTCCTTGAAATCAACGCTCATATGGCCCAGCCCTACAAGAAGTATAGCAGATAAATTTAGTGTGTCTCGCTCATGCCAGAGGGACCCAGACCCGGCTATATAGCCGTAACATTCTTAAAAGATTAGCCTTTGATCATCCGCGGCCGACGGTGAAGGCAACATAGAGCGACATCTGGCCGCGCTGCAGGAGAAAGGCGACCTGGTCGCCCTCTTTGACGTCGCGCGTGGCGCGCTCGAAATCGGCGAGGCTTCGAACGCTGGTGAGGACGTTCTGGCGCTTGATCTGCTTGACGACGTCCCCACGCTGGATGCCAGCCTCGGCCGCTGCGCTGCCCTCCTCGACGCGCGCCACGACGACGCCCTCGGTCGACTTCAAACTGAACCGCTGCGCAAGGTCGGGTGTGATGGGCCGCACCTCGAGGCCTAGCAGCGACCGCGGCCGCCCGCCCGGACGCTCGCGCGCCTCGCGCTCGTCCGGCGCCTCGGTCACCTTGACCTCGACCGTCTTGTCGCCCTGCTCGCGCCAGACCCGCACCTTCGCGGACTGGCCGGGTGCCAGCAGGCCGACCGCGCGCTGCAGATCCGACGGGCCCTCGAGCCGCTTGCTGTCGAACTCGGTGATGATGTCACCGCGCTGGATTCCCGCCTTCGCCGCCGGGCTGTCGGGGACGACGTCGCTGACGAGCACGCCCCGCACGTCCTTGACGCCGAACTCGCGCGCCAGCTCAGGCGTCAACGGCTGGATCTGGACGCCAAGCCAGCCGCGGGTCACGCGCCCCTTGTCGAGCAGCTCTGTGTAGATCTTGCGCGCCATGTTCGAGGGAATGGCGAAACCGATGCCCGAGCCGCCCGCGACGATCGCCGTGTTGATGCCGATGACCTCGCCCTGCATATTCGCCAGGGGCCCGCCCGAGTTGCCCGGGTTGATCGCGGCGTCGGTCTGCAGGAAATCGTCGAACGGCCCCTGGCCGATCTGGCGCGCCTTGGCGCTGACGATCCCGGCGGTCACGGTTGCCTGGAGGCCGAACGGCGACCCGACGGCGAGCACCCAATCACCCACCTGGGCACGGTCGGAGTCGCCGAGCCGCGCGGCGCGGAACGTGGACTTGCCGTCGTCGAGCCGAAGCACGGCAAGGTCGGTCTTCTTGTCCAGGCCGACGATCTTCGCCTTGTGCTTGCTGCCGTCGAGCGTGACGACCTCGATGTCGGTCGCGCGCTCGACGACGTGGGCGTTGGTCAGGGCGATCCCCTTCGGGTCCACGATGACGCCGGAGCCGAGACTTCGCTGGGGGATGCGCTCGGGCAGCTCGCCGAAGAAGCGGCGGAAGAACTCGTCGCCGAAGAACTCCTCGAACGGCGTGCGCCCCGGGACCGTCCCCCGGGACAGCGTGTTGATATTGATGACGGATGGCCTGATCGTCTCCGCCACCGCGGCGAACGACACGGTCGGCAGCGGCATCTGCACCGGCACGATGGGGGCCTGGATCTGAGCCGCCGGGGCTGGCTCTGTTTCGACTCGGCCCTTGGCGAGCGCGCCGAGCCCGGCGCCGATCAGCAGGGCGACCGCCAGGACACTCAGAAACGTCTTCCGCCTCAACTCCATCATCGCTCCACTCCTCCCGTCACACCCTCTCCGTTGACGCCGACGCCGGCCAGCGCCCGCCGCAGCCGCTCGCCATCCAGCGTCTCGACGCGCTTGAGCTCCTGCGCCGCCGCCACGAGGACCGCCTTCTTGGCCGTCAGGATTCCCTGCACCCGGTCGTGGGTCCGATCGAGGATGGCGCGCACCTCCGCGTCGATCGCCCGCGCGGTCTCCTCGCTGTAGTCGCGCTCGCCGCCCATCCCCGTGCCCCTCAGGAAGAGCGGCGTGCGCTCGCCGAACGTCGCGAGCCCGACCCGCTCGGACATGCCGTACTTCGTGACCATCAGGCGCGCGATCTCCGTCGCACGCTCGAGGTCGTTGTGGGCGCCCGTCGACACCTCGCCGTAGATCAGCTCCTCGGCGACGCGGCCACCGAGGAGCACCGCGATGCGGTCCTCGAGCTCGCCACGCGTCATGAGGAAGCGATCCTCGGTGGGGAGCTGGTAGGTCATCCCGAGCGCGGCGACCCCGCGCGGGATGATCGTCACCTTGTGCACCGGGTCGGCGTGCGTGACCGACGAGGCCACGAGCGCGTGCCCCATCTCGTGGTGGGCGACGATATCGCGCTCCTTCTCCGAGAGAACTCGACTCTTCTTCTCGAGTCCTGCGACGACTCGATCAATCGCTTCTTCGAAGTCGGCCATCTCCACGGCGTCCTTCTCCTTGCGCGCCGCCAGCAGCGCCGCCTCGTTGACGATGTTCGCGAGGTCGGCGCCGGCGAAGCCGGGCGTCCGCGCCCCGATCACACCCAGGTCGACGCTCGGCGCCAGCACGACGCTGCGGGCGTGCAACTTCAAGATCGCCTCGCGGCCGCGGATGTCCGGCTTGTCCACCACCACCTGGCGGTCGAAGCGGCCTGGGCGCAGGAGCGCCGCGTCGAGGACCTCGGGACGGTTCGTCGCGGCCATGATGATGACGCCCTTGGACGAGTCGAAGCCGTCCATCTCCGCGAGCAGCTGGTTCAGGGTCTGCTCGCGTTCGTCGTGGCCGCCGATGAAGCCCGTCGCCCCCGCCCGCGACTTGCCGATCGCGTCGAGCTCGTCGATGAAGATGATGCACGGCGCCTTGTCCTTCGCCTGCTCGAAGAGGTCGCGCACGCGCGCGGCGCCGACGCCCACGAACATCTCGACGAACTCCGAGCCGGAGAGCGTGAAGAACGGCACGTCGGCCTCGCCCGCCACCGCGCGCGCCAGGAGGGTCTTTCCGGTGCCCGGCGGGCCGACGAGGAGCACCCCCTTCGGAATGCGGCCACCGAGACGCTGGTACTTCTTCGGTGTCCGGAGGAAGTCCACGACCTCGACCAGCTCGGCCTTCGCCTCGTCCACGCCGGCCACGTCGGCGAACGTCGTCTTCAGCTCCTTGCGGTCGTAGATCTTGTGCTTGGAGCGGCCGAACGACAGGGCCTGCGTGGGCCCGCCGCCCACCCGGCGCATCAGGAACATCCAGATCGCGACCATGACGCCGAGCGGGAGGATCCAGCCGAAGAAGAGGTCGCGCAGAAAGGTCGACTCGATCTTGCCCGTGAACTCGACCCGGTGTGCCTCGAGCTCGGCGATGAGCTGCGCCTCGTCGACGCCGGGAATGCGGGTGACGGTGAAGACGCGAACCTCGGGGCTCGAGCCGAGCAGCTCGCGCAGCCGGTCCCGGGCGCCGTCCGGCGGCGTCGGCAGGGCGTCGGGCTTCGCCACACCCCGAATCTCTCGGTCGGTGATCGCGACCCGTTCGACCTTGTCGGCGCGGAGGAGCTCGAGGAACTTCGACATCGGCAACTCGACGGTCCGGGGCGCCAGGAGCCAGGACTGCAGCAGCGACAGCACGACCATCACGACGAGCAGGTAGGCGAGCGAGAACTGAAAGCGCTGGGAGAGCCGCGGCTTCATCGGGGACCCCAAGCCCTGATGCTAGCCTCCGGGATGCAGCGTGTCAAACGCGCGGGGGTGCTTTTCCCTTGACACTCCAAGCGCTTTGACCTAAAAGTTGGCGCTGATCGGGCCTGTGAATCTTCGAACAAGCGCGCCTCTCGCAAGGGTCGGCCGAGGTCGCCGTTGAGCGTTACTCGGGGAGTCAGAGTGAGGGATCTCCGCGTGATTCGGCAGGCCGCCTGGTCCGTCCTGCCGGTCGTGGCCCTGCTCCTCGCGGCGGCCGCGCTCCCGGTCGAGGCCCAGGAGGCGGGCACGGAGGTCGCGTACCGGGCCTTTCCGCGCATCGGCTCGCGGCTGGCCGTCTGGGCCGTGGCCCAGCTCCACCTGAACTTCGCCGCGTTCATCCTCGGCGTGCCGATCTTCGCGGTGATCATCGAGATCATCGGCTGGCGCACGGGCCAGGCGCAGTACGACTGGCTCTCCCACGAGTTCGTGAAGCTCATCTTCGCCGCCTTCTCCACGACCGCCCTCCTGGGCGCGCTCCTCCTGTTCCTGTTCGTCGGCTACTACCCGAAGTTTTGGACGTACATGACCTCGATTTTCTTCCCGACCTACTGGATCTACGCGCTGCTCTTCTTCGCCGAGACCTTCACGGTCTACCTCTGGTACTACGGCTGGGAGTGGCTCGGCGGATCGCGGAAGTGGATCCACGTGGGCCTGGGCGTCCTCTCGAACCTGTTCGGCACGGCGATCCTCCTCATCGGGAACTCCTGGGTCACCTTCATGATGTCGCCCGCCGGCGTCACGGAGACGGGCGCGCTCAAGGGGTCCGTCTGGGCCGCGATCAACAACTATACCTGGATGCCGATCAACATCCACCGGCTGATCGCGAACATCGTCTTCGGCGGCACGATCGCGGCGGCGTACGCCGCCTTCCGCTTCCTCAACGCGACGACCGACGAGGAGCGCGCGCGCTACGACTGGATGGGGTACATCGGCAACTTTGTCGCGCTCTCCGCGTTCATCGTCCTGCCCTTCGCCGGCTACTGGCTCGGCCGCGAGATCTACGCGTTCAACCAGACGATGGGCATCACCATGATGGGCGGGTTCATGTCGTGGCTCTGGATCATCCAGGCCATCCTGATCGGCATCCTCTTCCTCGGCTCGAACTACTACCTCTGGCTCGGGATGGAGCGGATCCCGGGGTCCGAGCGCTACCGGAAGTACGTGCCCTACATGCTGATGATCCTCGCCATCGGCTTCATGGTGTGGGCGACGCCGCACAGCCTGATCGTCACCCTCGAGGAGGCCCGAGCGATGGGCGGCACCCACCATCCCTTCCTCGGGTTCTTCGGCGTCATGTCGGCCAAGAACACGGCCGTGAACCTCATGATCCTCACGACGTTCCTGTCGTACGTCCTCTACCGCCGCGCCAACCGGCTCTCGATCCGGCCCTGGGTGGTGACCGGCATGGCGATCCAGTGGGCCGCCTTCTTCGTCGCCGCGGCGATCGTGGTCTTCTACGGCGTGTACGGCTACTTCGTCGAGTCGATCGTGCGGATCGGGTTCTCCGTCTATCAGGTGGGGGCGGTGCTCGGCGCGATCGCCCTCGTGATGACGATCGACATCCCCATGTTCCGCGGCGCCAAGTCGACCGGCGCGATCCGGTGGGGCCACATCCCCGCGCGCTCGCAGTACGTGCTCATCCTGCTCGCCGTCACCTTCACCTGGCTCATGGGGCTCATGGGCTTCGCCCGGTCGGGCATCCGGCAGTACTGGCACGTCTACGGCGTCTTGCGCGACACCTCGGTCGACGCGGTCACGCCGGCGCTCGGCTACGCGGCCAACATGATCACGACCGTCACCATCGTCTTCTTCGCCCTTGTGATGTTCATCTTCTGGCTCGGCGGCCTCTCGGAGCGGGGCACGGCGGGGGCGCACGGCGCGGCGGCCGCGCCGGTCATCGCCGGCGGAAGCGAGGACCCCCGCTAGCGATGCGTGTTCCGGTCGGGCTCAAGCTCAGCCTCTTCTCGCTCGTCGTGATGGGCGCCTATACGTACTTCGCCAACTCGATCCCCCAGATCGAGTCCAAGCCCCCGGAGGAACTGTCCCTCGAGGGCGGCAGTGTGACCCCGGCGCAGCTGGTGAAGGCGGGTGAGCAGATCTTCCACACGAAGGGCACCTGCGAGGTCTGCCACAAGATCGGCGAGAAGGGCATGCGCGCCCCCGACCTGGCCGGGGTCGGCGCCCGCGCCGCCAAGCGGAAGCCGGGCTACACCGCCAAGCAGTACCTGATCAAGTCGCTTCTCGATCCCGGCGCCTACCTCGTCGAGGGGTACCCGAACATCATGCCGCGGGTCGACAAGCCGCCGATCGGGCTCAACCGGTCCGAGCTGTGGGCGACGGTGGCGTTTCTCGAGTCGCTCGGGGGCACCGTCGACGTCAGACTCGACGACATCCCCAAGACGGCCGGGGCCGCGGTGGCCGCGGGGGCGGCGGCCGAGCTCAAGCTCCCGGGCGACCCGAAGGCGGGCGAATCGGTGTTCGCCGGCAAGGGCGGATGCATCGCCTGTCACAAGGCGGGCAAGGTGGGCGCATCGCCGGTCGGGCCCGACCTCTCGCAGATCGCCAGGATCCAGACGCCCGAGTACATCATGGGCAAGATCCTGAACCCGGCGGCCATGGGCACCGTGGCGGGCTATCCGAAGGGCGTCATGCCGCCGATGTTCGGTCAGACGCTGACGGCGAAAGAGTACGTCGATCTCGTCACGTTCCTGCTGACGCTGAAATGACCCGCGCATGAGCGTTCTGCGCTCGCGCTTCGTCCAGGCCGTCGTGATCCTCGTCGGCGCTTTCGTGGTGCTGCGCTTCGGCATCCGCCCCCCCGCGCCGTGGAGTGTGATCCAGATCTACATGACGATCGTGTTCCTGGCGGTGCTCATCTACGTCTCCGCCGACACGGACTCGTGGCGCTCCTTCGTCGACCCGATCCGTGTCACGCTCGTCGACCCGAGCAAACGGCCGCTGCGCCTCGCGCTCGCGGTCGTGCTCCCGGTCCTGCTCGGCTACTACGCCTATACGCAGGCCGCGGCCGGGCCGGAGGCGCCCGCGGAGTTGCGCGCGGTGCATCCGGCGCCGCCGGGCGCGATCCAGTTCCGGGGGAAGGAGATCAACATCTCGGGCGTCGACAACCCGCTCCGTAAAGACGCGGCGAGCTTCAAGAAGCACGTCGCGGCGGGTGGCGAGATCTACATCCGCAACTGCATGTACTGTCACGGCGACAATCTCGACGGCCACGGGCGCTTCGCGGCCGCGCTCAACCCGCCGCCCGCGGACTTCCAGGATCCCGGGACGATCGCGATGCTCCAGGAGTCGTACCTCTTCTGGCGGATCGCGAAAGGCGGGCCCGGGCTGCCCAGGGAGTCGACGCCGTGGAACTCGGCGATGCCGGCGTGGGAGGATCGCCTGACCGAGGAGCAGATCTGGCAGGTCGCCATGTACCTCTACGATGCGACCGGCCAGCAGCCGCGGCGCTGGGAGGCCGCTCACTGATGCGCGCGCTCGGCGCGGTCATCGTGGCCGTCTCCATCGTCGCGAGCGTAGGTCGGGCGGTGGCGCAGGCGGGGGACGCCCAGGCGGGGAAAGCGGCCTACGAGAAGAAGTGCGCGCTGTGTCACGGAGACAAAGGTGACGGCAAGGGTCCGGCCGCCGACCTCGTCGATCCGCGGCCGCGCGACTTCACCACGGGCATCTACAAGATCCGCACGGCCGCAAGCAAGACGCCGACCGACCGGGACCTGTTCGACGTGATCACCCGAGGCATGCCGGGCACGTTCATGCCGCCGTGGGATGTTCTGCCCGAGCGGGACCGGGGGAACCTGGTCGCCTACCTCAAGACGTTCGCGCCGGACAAGTTCAAGGAGGCGCCGAAGAAGCAGGAGCTGCCGAAGGAGGTCGCCGCGTCGCCCGAGTCGATCAAACGGGGCAAGGAGATGTACGAGGCGATCGAGTGCAACAAGTGCCACGGCGCCGAGGGCCGGGCCGACGGCCCCTCGCGCGCTGAGCTCAAGGACGAGTGGGGCTTTCCGATCCGACCCGCGAACCTGACGAAGCGGTGGAACTTCCGCGGCGGAGGCGGTCGCGCGGAGATCGCGATGCGGCTCGCGACCGGCGTGCTCGGCACGCCCATGCCGTCGTTCGTCGACTCGGTCGAGAAGCCCGACGACATCTGGCACCTGGCGAACTACATCGCGTCCCTCGGGCCCGAGGCGCCCAACTACGCGACGCTCCTGTCCGCCCAGGCGGTGAAGGGCAACATTCCCGACGATCCCGACGCGGAATTCTGGAAGCGACAGGTGCCCCAGAACATTCCCCTGGCGGGCCAGGTGACCATCGACCCCCGGAACTTCAACCCCTCCATCGATATGGTGGCGCTGCGCGCCGCGTGGAGCGACACGGAGGTCGCCTTCCACGTGACGTGGGACGACCCGACGCAGTCGGCGGCGGACGCCGCGAAGAAAGCCCCGCCCGACGCCGTCTCGCTCCAGTTCCCGCAGAAAATCGCGGAGGGCGCAGAGCGCCCGTACTTCCTCATGGGCAACGAGGCGGACGCCGTGTACCTGCTGCGGTGGGAGAACGGCAAGGGCGCGACCGAGGCGACCGCGAACGGGCCGACCAAGATCGCGCCGCTCGCGGGCAGCGAGGCGACGGGCAAAGCGGTGTACGCGAACGGCCAGTACCGGCTCGTCCTCAAGCGCCCGCTCGCGTCCAAAGGCCCGGACCGGCCGAGGTTCCAGCCGGCGGTGTTCCTGCCGGTGGCGTTCCAGGCGTGGGACGGCGGCGCCGGGGAGACCGGGACGAAGATGTCCCTGACCTCGTGGTACTATCTGCGGCTGGAGGAGCCTCAATCGAACCGCCGTTTCGTCGTTCCTCCGGTCGTGGCGGTCCTCACGTTGGCGGCGATGCTGCTCGTGGTTCGGGTCGCGAACAGACGCGCGTAACCTCGCGGAGGGAGGAGTCAGAGCAATGCGGAGAGCACTCGGAGCCGTCATGGCGGCGGCGCTCCTGGCGAGCGTCGCGCTGGTCGTCCAGCGTCCCGGCCCTGTGAACGCGCAGGGAGGGGGCACCGTCGAGGTCACGGTCACGTACAACGGCGCGCCCGTCATCGAGAAGCTCAAGGTCAACAAGGACACCGAGAAGTGCGGGACCGAGGCCGCGATCGAGAAGGTCGTCGTCGGCGGCAACAAGGGCCTGGCCAACGTGGTCGCGTCCGTCCCGACCGCCAAGGGCGCGCCGCGGATGGTGAAGGCGACGGTCGACCAGCACGGGTGCAAGTTCGTGCCGCACGTGACGGCGATGATGCCGGGCGAGCTCGAGCTCAAGAACTCCGACGACATCCTGCACAACATCCACACGTACTCCACGGCGAACTCGTCGATCAACAAGGCCCAGCCGAAGTTCAAGAAGGTGATGATGGAGAAGTTCGAGAAGCCCGAGATCATCAAGCTCACGTGCGACGTGCACAGCTGGATGCTCGGATGGTTGGCCGTCCTGCCGACCCCGTTCTTCGCCGTCACGGACGCCGGCGGCGCGGCCAAGATCGAGAACGTGCCGGCGGGCAAGCAGACGGTCGAGGTCTGGCACGAAACGCTCGGCAAGCAGACGAAGGAACGTCAAGGCGGGCCAGACGGTGAAGGTCAGCTTCGAGATGAAGAAGTAGGGCGAGGAGGCCCGCGAGCATGCTCGACTGGTGGCTGCCGGAGAACGTGTCGACCTACGGGCAGGAGATCGACTGGCTCTTCCACCTCATCTACTACATCACCGGCGCGACGTTCGTCCTCGTCTTCGTCACGATGCTCGCGTTCATCGTGATGTACCGCGACCGGCCCGGACGGAGGGCCCGGTACACGCACGGCAATACCCCGCTCGAGATCGCGTGGACCGTCGTGCCCGCGCTCATCCTCGTCGTCCTGACGTTCCTCAGCGTGCCGGCGTGGTCGAAGATCAAGATGCACGTCCCCCCGACCGACTTCGACGTCAACGTGACGGCCAAGCAGTTCAACTGGCAAGTCACCTACCCGGGCAACGACACGGTCTTCCTGGACGAGATGCACGTGCCCGTCAACAAAGTCGTCCGGGTGCACCTCAGGTCGCAGGACGTGATCCACAGCTTCTTCGTCCCCCAGTTCCGTATGAAGCAGGACGCGGTGCCGGGGCGCGAGATCGTCCAGTGGTTCGAGGTGATGAAGCCGGGCAAGTACGAGTGGCCGTGCGCGGAGCTGTGCGGGTTCGGTCACTCCGGGATGCGCGGCTGGATCTACGTGCACCCGCCCGCGGAGTACGCCAAGTGGGCGGCGGAGAACCTGACGGCGGCGGCGACGCCGGCGGCCGAGGCCAAGCCTGAAGCGAAGAAGCCGGAGTCGCGGAAAGAAGGAAAGGGCAAGAAATGAGCGCTACCGGCGCCACAGCGCACGCGCACGTCGGACACGCCGGGCACCACGAGCTCGGCTTCATCCGGACCTACATCTTCTCCACCGACCACAAGATGATCGCCCGCCAGTTCCTGTTCATGGGGCTCTTCATGATGATCATCGGCGGCCTGCTGGCGCTGGTCGTCCGCTGGGAGCTCGCCTGGCCCGAGACCGCGGTGCCGGGGCTCTCCATGATCCTCACGGAGACGGGCGGGATCCTCGAGCCCTCGCAGTACAACATGGCGTTCACCATGCACGCCACGATCATGATCTTCTTCGTGATCATGCCGATCCTGGCCGGGGCCTTCGGGAACTTCTGCATCCCGCTGATGATCGGCGCCCGCGACATGGCGTTTCCGGTCCTCAACATGCTGTCGTTCTGGGTGGGTGCGCTCGCCGGCGTCCTCATGCTCGCCGGCTTCTTCGTGCCGGGCGGCCATGCCGCCGCGGGGTGGACCTCCTACGCGCCGCTCTCCGCCGTGCCGGAGTACACGGGAGTGAAGTGGGGGCAGAACCTCTGGTGTATCAGCCTCTTCGTCCTCGGCATCTCGTCGATGATGGGCGCGATCAACTACATCACGACGATCATCAACATGCGGGCGCCAGGCATGAAGCTCTTCCGGATGCCGCTCGTGATCTGGTCGCTCTTCATCACCGCGATCCTGCTCCTGCTGGCCCTGCCGGTCCTCACGTCGGGCGTCGCCATGCTGCTCTTCGACCGCACGCTCGGGACGAGCTGGTTCAAGCCGTCCGGTGGCGGCGAGCCGCTCCTCTGGCAGCACCTCTTCTGGTACTTCGGCCACCCGGAGGTGTACATCCTGATCCTGCCCGCGATGGGCATCGCCTCCGAGATCCTGCCGGTGTTCTGCCGCAAGCCGATCTTCGGCTACCACGCGATGGCCTTCTCGATGATCGCCATCGCGTTCCTCTCGTGGGTCGTCTACGGCCACCACATGTTCGTGAGCGGGATGAGCCCGGCGCTCGGGATGGCCTTCACCGTGACCACGATGATCATCGCCGTGCCGTCCGCCATCAAGACGTTCAACTGGCTCGGCACGCTGTGGGGCGCGCGGATCCGGTTCACCGTGCCGATGCTGAACGCGCTCGCGTTCGTCTCGATGTTCGTCATCGGCGGGCTCTCGGGCATCTTCATGGCCTCGACACCGGTCGACATCTACATCCAGGACACGTACTTCATCGTCGCGCACATCCACTACGTCGTCTTCGGCGGCTCCATCTTCGGCGCATTCGCCGCGATCTACTACTGGTTCCCGAAGATGTTCGGTCGGATGACGAACACGGTCTTGGGGCATCTCCATTTCTGGCCGACGTTCGTCTTCTTCAACCTCACGTTCTTCCCGATGCACATCATCGGCGTCGGCGGTCAGATGCGACGCATCTACAACCCGATGCAGTACGAGTTCCTCCAGCACCAGCAGCACTGGAACGTCTTCATCACGGTGTCGGCGTTCTGCCTCGGTCTGGGGCAGATCCCCTTCGTCGTCAACTTTTTCTGGTCCCTCTTCGCAGGGAAGAAGGCGCCGTTGAACCCGTGGAACTCGAACACGCTCGAGTGGACCGCGCCGTCGCCGCCGCCGCACC
>Ga0209239_1001830_pt1 | contig 12711 bp, 6 predicted proteins | sample GraSoi013_2_20cm_FD_185824 | JGI IMG/M metagenome (GOLD analysis project Ga0209239, IMG submission 185824) | Grasslands soil microbial communities from the Angelo Coastal Reserve, California, USA - Sample 10_02_2013_2_20cm (SPAdes) (version 2) | ecosystem: Environmental > Terrestrial > Soil >...
CGGCGATCTCGGTGATGCGCTTGCAGGAGCCGTCGGCCATCTCGATCCGAGCGTCGCCGGTGACGCATTTGTTGAACCCGTACCCCGCGAACTTCTCCATCAGCTCCCACACGCGGTCGGCCTTCGCCTTCGAGATCGAGCGCTCGGCACAGCCGGCGATGAACTTCTCGCGCTGCTTCGCCATGAGCTCGCGGTCTTTCTTGCCCATGGCGCGGCGGAGCGTGTCCGCCTCGCCCATGGTGAAGCCCGCCATCTCGGAGGCGATCTGCATGATCTGTTCCTGGTACACCATGATGCCGTACGTCTCGCGCGTCAGCGTCTCCATCGCCGGATGCTCGTACGTGATCTTCGCGCGGCCGTGGCGGCGCTCGATGAAGTCGGGGATCAGCTCCATCGGCCCGGGCCGGTAGAGCGAGACCATCGCGATCACGTCCGCGAGCCGCTCGGGCCGGAGCCCACGGAGCGCCTCGCGCATGCCCGCGGACTCCAGCTGAAAGACGCCGAACGTCCTCGCCTCGCTCAGGAGCGCGTGCGTCTTCGAGTCGTCGACCGGGAGGGTGTCGAGGTCGATCTCGATCCCCCGCGACTCCTTGATGAGGGCGACGGTGTTGGCGAGGACCGTGAGCGTGCGGAGCCCGAGGAAGTCCATCTTGAGCAGTCCGAGCTTCTCGATCGGCCCCATCGCGTAGCCGGTGATCAGCTCCGGCCGCTTGGGATCCTTGTAGAGCGGGATGTGCGCGTCGAGCGGCTCGTCGGAGATGACGACGGCCGAGGCGTGGACGGAGGCGTGGCGGGTGCAGCCTTCCAGCGTGCGCGCGATCTCCCAGAGCTCCCGGACGTGCGGCTGGCTCTTCACGGCCTCGGCGAGCGGCAGCGCGCGCTGGTAGGCGTCGTCGAGCGTGATGTTCAGGGGGAAGTTCGGAACGAGCTTGGCGATCCGGTCCACGTCGGCGTAGGGCATGCCGAGCACGCGCCCCACGTCACGGATCGCGGCCTTCGCGCCGAGCGTGCCGAAGGTGATGATGTGGGCGACCCGGTCGCGCCCGTATTTTTCCGCCACGTAGCGGATCACCTCGTCGCGACGGTCGTCCGCAAAATCGATGTCCATGTCGGGCATCGAGATCCGCTCGGGATTCAGGAAGCGCTCGAAGAGGAGGCCGTACCGGATCGGGTCGATGTTCGTGATCCCGAGGCAGTACGCCGTGAGCGAGCCGGCCGAGGAGCCGCGCCCGGGCCCCACGGCGATCCCCTGCTGGCGCGCGTAGCGGATGAAGTCCCAGACGACCAGGAAGTAACCGGCGAACCCCATCTTCTCGATGACCGCCAGCTCGTGGTTGAGGCGCGCCTCGATCGCGTCGCCCGGGCCGGCGCCGTAGCGGCGCCGGAGCCCCGCGGTCGCGAGCTCGCGCAGGTAGCTGTCGAGGGTGTGCCCGTCGGGGACCACGTAGCGCGGCAGGTGGAAGGTCCCGAAGTCGAGCGTGAGGTTGCAGCGCTCCGCGACGGCCAGCGTGTTGCGGCACGCCTCCGGCAGCTCGGCGAAGACGCGCGCCATCTCCTCCGCCGACTTCATGTAGAACTCCTGGGTCGAGAAGCGAAAACGGTTCGCGTCGCTGAGCGTCGTGCCGGTCTGGATGCAGAGGAGCGCCTCGTGCGCGCGTGCGTCGCCGGCCTCGAGGTAGTGCGAGTCGTTGGTGGCGACGATCGGCGCGCCGATCGCCTTGGCGATCGCCAGAGTGTCGGCGGTCACCCCCCGTTGCGGCTCGAGGCCGTGGGACTGGACTTCCATGAAATAGTAGTCGCGGCCGAAGACCTCCTGGTACCAGCCCGCGATCTGCGTGGCCTTCCCGACCTCCGCCTGGCTGAGGAGACGCGACACCTCGGAGTTGAGGCACCCCGACAGGACGACGAGCCCGTCGGCGTGCTCGGCGAGGAGCTCCCGGTCCACCCGGGGCTTGTAGTAGAACCCCTCGAAATAGGCCCTCGAGACCAGCTTGATGAGATTCGCGTAGCCGGTGCGATTTCGCACCAGGACCGTCAGGTGGTTCGCGCCCTCGTAGCCGCCGTCCTGCGAGCCGCGGTCCTTGCGGCTCCCCGGCGCGACGTAGAGCTCGCACCCGAGAATCGGCTTGACGCCGGTCTTCTGCGCCGCGAGGTAGAAGTCGATCGCCCCGAACAGGTTGCCGTGGTCCGTCAGGGCGATCGCTGGGAATCGCAGGTCCTTCGCCTTCTGGACGAGCTTCTCGAGTCGCGCGGCGCCGTCCAGGAGGCTGTACTCGGAGTGGACGTGGAGGTGGACGAAGTCGCTGTGCTGCACCGCGGAGCCGCTCACTCCCACTCGATGGTGGACGGGGGTTTCGAGGAGATGTCGAAGACCACCCGATTCACGCCCTTCACCTCGTTGATGATGCGGTTACTGATGCGCCCGAGCAGCTCGTAAGGCAGGCGTGCCCAGTCGGCCGTCATCGCGTCCTGGCTCATGACCGCGCGGAGCGCGATCACGTGCGCGTACGTGCGGAAGTCACCCATCACGCCGACCGTCTTGATCGGCAGGAGCACCGCGAAGGCCTGCCACACCTCGCGCTCGAAACCCGCCGCGCGCACCTCGTCCTGGACGATCGCGTCGGCGTCGCGGAGGATCTCGAGACGCTCGGGCGTGACCTCGCCAAGCACGCGGATCGCGAGCCCGGGCCCCGGGAAGGGCTGGCGCCAGACGATCTCCGGGGGGAGCCCGAGGAGCTCGCCGAGACGCCGGACCTCGTCCTTGAACAGCTCTCGCAGGGGTTCGATCAGCTTGAACGGCATCGTGAGCGGGAGCCCGCCGACATTGTGGTGGGTCTTGATCGTCGCCGACGGCCCGCGGGAGGACACCGACTCGATCACGTCGGGATAGAGGGTGCCCTGGGCGAGCCACGGGATCTCACCCTGCTTCCGTGCCGTTTCCTCGAACACGTCGATAAACTCGGCGCCGATCCGCTTGCGCTTGAGCTCTGGATCGGTGACACCGCGAAGAACATCGAGAAATCGCGCTGATGCATCGATGCGGATCAGAGGAATCTTGAAGGCATCGCGGAAGGTGCGGTCGACCGAGGGAGCCTCTCCCTTCCTGAGTAGTCCGTTGTCCACGAACACGCATGTGAGCTGGTCGCCGACGGCGCGATGGACGAGGACGGCGACCACCGACGAGTCCACCCCGCCCGAGAGCGCGCACAGGACGCGCTGGCGGCCGACCTGCTCCCGGATTTCCTCGACCGTCGTGTCGATGAACCCCGCCATGGACCACGTGCGGCCGACGCCGCAGATGTCGAGGAAGTTGTCGAAGATCTTCCGCCCCTGCGGTGTGTGGACGACCTCCGGGTGGAACTGGACCGCGTAGAGGTTGCGCTCTTCGTCGGCCATCGCGGCGACCGGGCAGTTCGGGGTTGCGCCGAGGGCCGTGAATCCCTTGGGCGGACGGAGAACGGTGTCGCCGTGACTCATCCAGACGGCGACGCGGCCGTCCGCGTCGGGCTCGACGCCCCGGAGGAGCCGGCTCGAGCCGCGGAGCTCGACGTCTGCCTTGCCGTATTCGCGGCGCTCCGCAGGCACGACGTGGCCGCCCAGCAGATACCCCATCGCCTGCATGCCGTAGCAGATCCCGAGGAGTGGGATGCCGGCGTCGAAGAGCGCCTTCGGCGGCAGGGGCGCGCCATCCTCGTAGACGCTCGACGGCCCGCCCGAGAGGATGATGCCCTTGTAGCCGCCTGCCAGGATCGATTCGATCGGGTGGGTACAGGAGAAGATCTCCGAGTAGACCGACATCTCGCGGACCCGCCGCGCGATCAGCTGGGTGTACTGACCGCCGAAGTCCAGGACCGCGATCTTGTCGGCGGAGATCACGGCGGGCGCCCCGCTACCGCGGGCGCCCCAGCTTCTGAGCCTGCTGGAAAACCTTGCCTTCGGTCTTGATCGTCGGCGCGATGATCAGCTCGGTCTGCTGGAGCTCACGGATCGTCCCTGCGCCAACCGAGCCCATACAGGTCCTGATCGCGCCGACCAGGTTGAGCGTGCCGTCCTCGGTGAACGCCGGTCCGAAGAGGATCTGCTCGAGGGCGCCCGCCACGCCCACCCGGATCCGCGTCCCGCGCGGCAGGTTGGCGTGCGGTGTCGCCATGCCCCAATGGTACCCGCGGCCCGGCGCCTCGGTGGCGCGAGCGAACGCCGAGCCGATCATGACCGCATCGGCCCCGGCGGCGAGCGCCTTGCATACGTCGCCGCCCGTCGTCATGCCGCCGTCGGTGACGATCGGGACGTACCGTCCCTTCTGCTTGTAGTGGTAGTCGCGCGCCGCGGCGGCGTCGGCCGTCGCGGTCACCTGCGGCACGCCGAGCCCGAGGACTTCGCGACTCGTACACGCAGCGCCCGGGCCCACGCCGATCAGGAGCGCATCGGCGCCGCAGTCGATCAGCTCGAGGCACGCTTCGTAGGTGACGACGTTCCCGATGATAAGCGGGATCGCGAGCTGCTTCTTCAGCTTGCGGAAATCGACCGGGGTGTACTCGGTGGCGATGTGGCGAGCCGTCGTGACGGTGGACTGGACGACGAAGATGTCCGCGCCCGCCTCCTGCGCGATCTGGGCGAAGCGCTCGGCGCGCTGGGGGATCGACGACACGACGGCGGGCCCGCCGCCCTTCTTGATCTCTCGGATCCGGCGGTGAATCAGCTCCTCCTTGATGGGCTCGCCGTAGATCGACTGGATGATCTTGGTCGCCTCTTCCTGGCTCGCCGACACGATGCGGTCGAGGACGTCCTCGGGGTTCGCGTATCGCGAGAAGATTCCTTCGAGGTTGAGCACGGCGAGCCCGCCGAGTCGACCCATCTCGATCGCGAGGGTGGGGCCGACGACACCGTCCATCGCGGCCGCGATGATCGGTAGCTCGAAACGGTGGCCGCAGAGCTCCCATGAGATGTCCACTTCGTTCGGGTTGAGCGTCACGGTGCCCGGAACGAGTGCGATGTCATCGAACCCGTACGCGACCCTCGCCTTCCGCCCGCGCCCGACCCACATCCCCATCGGCTCTCCTCCCCTCAGCCCGCCACCGGTTCCCAGGACCCGATCCCTGTATATAGGGATCGGCGCCACCCCGTCACACTATATTTCGTGTGAGTATACCCGCCGGGGTCGGCGCGTGTCAACGCTCGGACTCCGCCGGGTGCGCCTCTTCGTAGAGAATCCGCAGCCCGACGAGCCGGAGGTCGTCGTCCACGCGCTCGACCGAGCGCGCGACGCCCGCGATGAGCGAGGCGAGCCCGCCCGTGCCGATCACCTGCGCGCTGCCGCCCATCTCCGCCCGCATTCGATCAACGAGGCCGTCGACGAGCCCGGCGAAGCCGTAGATCGCGCCCGACTGGATGTTGGTCGTCGTGTCGCGGCCGATCGCCTCCTTGGGCCGGACGAGCTCGACCCGGGACAGGCGGGCCGCGCGGTTCACGAGCGCGTCCACCGCGGTTCCGAGGCCCGGCGCGATCGCGCCGCCGATGAACTCGCCCCGTGCGTTCACGCAGTTGAACGTCGTGGCCGTGCCGAAGTTGACCACGATCAGCGGCGGACCATACAGAACCGTCGCGGCGAAGGCGTCCACGTAGCGGTCGGCGCCGACCTCGCGCGGCGCGTCCACGCTGAGCGGCATCCGCGTGTTCACGCCCGGCTCGACGACGAACGGGACCTGGCCGAAGTACTTTTCGCACATCCACTCGAGCGTCTGCTGAACAGGCGGGACGACGTTCGAGATCGCGACGCCGTGGATATCTGCGGCGGAGATCGCGCGCGCCCGCAGGAGCGTCTCGATGAACACGCCGTACTCGTCGGCGCTCTGCTCGCGACGGCTCGTGAGGACCCAGGAGACGAGGAGTCGATCGCGGTCGAACACGCCGATCTTCGTATTGGTGTTGCCGACGTCAGCGACGAGGAGCATGGGTCGCCTCCGGCGCGATCGCGCCCGCAACAATCCGCTGCACGCTCCGGCCGTCGTCCACCAGGAGCGCGCCGTCGCCGTCGAGACCCACGGCGACCCCGGTGACGGCATCGACCGTGACGCGGCGTCCGATCGTGTCGCTCCTCGCGAGCCAGCGCTCCCGCACCTGCCCGAATCCCTGCGACTCGAGCCGCCAGCGCCACGCGTCGAACTCTTGGAGCAAGGCCTCGAGCATCGCGTCGCGGTCGGGCGCCCGCCCCGTCTCGATCACGACGGACGTGGCGAGGTCGGCGAGATCCGCCGGGAAGGTCCGCTGGGTGAGGTTCAATCCCACGCCGACGATTACTGTAACGAGTGCCGCTTGCCCGGTGTCGACCGTGGGTGGCCTGAGAGCGGAGCGGGGTGGCTCCGACACGCCCGCACGACCGTCGGCGCCGATTCGCGACTCCACCAGGATCCCCGCGAGCTTGCGGCCATGCGCGAGGACGTCGTTGGGCCACTTCAACCGCGCCTCGATGCCGGTCGCGCGGCGGAGCGCCTCGGCGACCGCCACGCCCGTCGCGATCGAGAACGTACCCAGGAGTGAGGGCGGCACCCGCGGCCGGACCAGGATCGAAGCCAGCAGGCTCGTTCCCGGGGCGTCGGTCCACGTCCGGCCCCGCCGGCCCCGCCCCGCCGACTGATGGTCCGCGACGACGACCGTTCCGTCCACGGCACCCTCGGCGGCCAGATCGAAGGCGGTGGTCTGCGTCGACTCGACGACGGTGAAGCGGACGATCGGCGCCGGCCTAGCGGTCATCGACCCAGCCCAGGCTCGCGGTCAGCTTTGCCAGGCGCGCCTCCTCCGCGGCGAGCCGCTCGCGCTCGCGCTCGACGATCTGGGCCGGGGCGCGCTCGACAAACTCCGGCCGCGCGAGCTTCGCCTTGAGGAACTCGACGCTCTCCGTGACCCGCGTGATCTCCTTCTGGAGCCGCGCGCGCTCCGCGGCGAAATCCACGACGCCGGCGAGCTCGACGTAGACCTCCGACCCCGCCACGACGGCGAGCGCCGAGGCCCGCGGCCGGCTTGCGCGCGGATCGATCCGGAGCCTGACGCGAGCCAGGGTGTCGATCAGCGGAGCGGTGGCGGCGAAGAGCGCCTCGGTGCCTCGCGCCGGACGCAGCGTGACCGTGAGGGTCGTGCCGGGGCCGATCCGCATCTCGCCGCGGATGTTGCGGACCGCGGTCACGACGTCCATGACGGCGCTCATCTCGCGCTCCGCGGTGGGGTCGTGCTGCTTCCGCCCGGCCTTCGGATACGGCGCGACCATGATCGATTCGCCCTTGTGGGGCAGCCGCTGCCAGATCTCCTCCGTGATGAACGGCATAAACGGGTGCAGCAGGCGCAGGGTCGCCTCGAGCGTCTCGGCGAGGGTCCGCTGAGTCTGCAGGCGCTCGGCGGGCTCGGCGGCGCGATAGAGCGAGAGCTTTGCGATCTCGAGATACCAGTCGCAGTATTCGTGCCACACGAAGCGGTACACGGCCGACGCTCCATCGTTGAACCGGTAACGCCGGAGGGCCGTGCGCACCGCGCCGATCGTGGCGGCGAGCCGGCTCTGGATCCAGCGGTCGGCGAGCGCCGGCTCGAGCTTCCGGGCCTTCGCCGCGTCGTAACCGTCGAGGTTCGACAGCACCAGGCGCGCCGCGTTCCAGAGCTTGTTGGCGAAGTTCCTATACCCCTCGATCCGCTCGTCGCTGATCCGGATGTCACGGCCGAGCCCCGCGAGCGCCACCAGCGTGAACCGGAACGCGTCGGTGCCATACTTCTCCATCACCTCGAGCGGGTCGGCGACGTTGCCCTTCGACTTCGACATCTTCTGGCCTTCGGCGTCGCGGACGAGGGCGTGGATATAGACATCGTGGAAGGGTACCGCCCGCATGAAATGGATGCCGAGCATCACCATCCGGGCGACCCAGAAAAAGAGGATGTCGAAGCCCGTGACGAGCACCGAGGTCGGGTAATACGCGCGCAGCTCCGGCGTGGCGTCCGGCCATCCCAGGGTCGAGAACGGCCAGAGGCCCGACGAGAACCACGTGTCGAGCACGTCGGGATCCTGGCGCACGGGGCCCCCGCAGCTCGGGCACGTCGCGAGGTCCGTCCGCGAGACGTGGACGGCCTCGCAGCGGTCGCAGTACCAGGCGGGGATCCGGTGGCCCCACCAGAGCTGGCGCGAGATGCACCAGGGGCGGATGTTCTCCATCCAGTAGTAGTAGGTCTTCGTCCAGTTCCTCGGCACGATCTTGATCCGGCCCTCGCGCACCACCTTGATCCCGGGCCCAGCCAGCGGCTTCGTGCGGACCCACCACTGCTTGGACACCAGCGGCTCGACGACGGTCTTGCACCGGTAGCAGACGCCCACGGTGTGACGATAGGGCTCGATCCGCTCGATCAGCCCCAGCGCTTTCAGGTCCTCGACGATGCGTTTCCGACACTCGAAGCGATCGAGCCCGGCATACCGGCCGGCGGCCGCTGTCATCCTGCCGTCGAACCCGATGACCGTGCGGATCGGCAGGCCGTGGCGCTTTCCGATCTCGAAGTCGACGGGATCGTGGCCGGGGGTGACCTTGATGACTCCGGTGCCGAACTTCGGATCGACGGCCTCGTCGGCGACGACCCGCACCGAGACCGTCCCGTCGACCGACGGCACCTCGAGCGTCTTGCCGACGTACTGGGCGTACCGCCTGTCCTTGGGATGCACGGCCAGACCCGTGTCGCCGAGCTTCGTCTCCGGGCGCACCGTGCCGAGCGTCAACGGCCCGTACTTGATATAGACGAACTCGGCGTCGCGCTCCTCCCGCTCCACCTCCAGGTCGGAGAGCACGGTCTGGCACCGCGGGCACCAGTTGACGATGTAGTCGTCGCGGTAGATCAGGCCCTCCTCCCACAGGCGGACGAACGCCTCGCGCACGGCCCGTGACAGGCCCGAGTCCATCGTGAAGCGTTCGCGCGACCAGTCGCACGAGGCACCGAGGCGCTTGAGCTGGCGGATGATCGTGCCGCCCGTCTCCTCCTTCCAGCGCCAGGCGCGTTCGAGGAACGCCTCACGGCCGATGTCCTGCCGTGTCTTTCCCTCGGCGGCGAGCTGGCGATCGAGGATGACGTGGACGGCGATCGACGCGTGGTCCGTCCCCGGCAGCCACAGCGTGTTGAACCCGTCCATCCGCTTCATCCGGACGAGCACGTCCTGCAGGGTGTTGTTCAGGGCGTGGCCCCAGTGCAGCGCTGCCGTCACGTTGGGCGGCGGGATGACGACGGAGAACGTCTTGCCGCCTGCGGCCGGATCGCCGCGGAAGTAGCCGCGCTCCTCCCAGAGGGGGTACCAGCGTTTCTCGGCGTCGGCTGGCTCGTAGCGGTCGGGGATGGGCGCGTCGGGCTGGCTCACGGCTCTACCTGCATCGCGCGGCTCAAGCGCCAGCCGTCGGCCGCGCGGCGGAACACGAGCTCCCACGGCGTGCGCTCCTCCGACGCCGCGACGGACACCGTGCGCGGGATCGGGCCGTCCGCCGGGGCGTCGCACGCCGGCTCCGCGCGGAGCGTTGCGGGCAGGCGGCGCCTGAGCCCCGGGTCGGGCACGAGCGCCGCCAGCGTCGCCGCATCGCCGTTGCCGAGCGCCTCGAGGAGGCGCGCGACGGTGGCGCGCAGTTCACGGTGCCAGGCCCGATGGTACGTTCGGCCCGCGCGCGTGAAGACGCCCGTCTCGGGAACCAGCCGGAAGAGGTCTTCGGCCTCCGTCTGCACTTCGCATCCGGGCGTCCACCCCGGGTAGCGCAGCTCATAGCGCACGCGGATCTCCGTCGGGCGGACCGAGTAGGACCGTGCGGAGAGCCCGTCGGGAAAGAGCTCCGCCGTGGACCACACGACGCTGACCGAGTCGCCCACCTGGCGGGCGAGTTCCAGGCGGAGCGCGCGCGCGCCCCGCCCGGTCGGCGCGCCCTCCCACGCCGTGACGAACTGCGGCGCGCCACCCGGTGCGGGGGTCGCGGGATAGACGACGGGTTGGCCCTCGCGGTGAATCGTCGCGAGCAGCGCGGCCTCACCGCGCAGGCGCCCGTACACGCGGACCGTGCTCACGCCCGGCGCGTCGGCAAGCTGGAAGGCGCCCACGACCAGACGATCGACGCCCACGACGCCGAGCATGGCGCCGCCCCACGCGTCGCCGAACGCGTCGAGGCGATCCTGCAGAAACCCCGGCGACGCGAACGGCCCACCGCTCGCGAGGCTCTCCACGATCTCCTCGTCGAGCAGCGCATACATCTCGCGATAGGCGTCGGCCGTCGGCTCGGCGCCCGTCTCGGCGCGGGACTGCCGGGTGAGCGCGAGCTCGCGGAACCGGTCGAGTCGGTCGGGCACGCCCGACGCGCCGAGCGCAGCGTCGCCGACGCCGGCGAGCAGCACCAGAATCCGCACGGCCATCAGGAGGTGTTCCGAGGGCCGGTACACGCCGCTATGGTACAACAGAGCCGTGAGGTTGCTCGTCCTGGATCGGTACATCGTGCGCGAGCTCATCCCACCGTTCGTGCTCGGTGGCGCGCTCTTCACGTTCTTCCTCCTCATCGACCGGATCTATCACCTGACCGACCTGGTCGTCACGAAGGGTGTGCCGTTCTACCTCGTCGTTCAGCTCCTCGTCTACATGCTTCCCTCCTTCCTCGCCCACACCCTGCCCATGGCGCTGCTGGTCGCGATCCTCCTGGCGGGCGGCCGCCTGGCCGGCGACCTCGAGGTCATCGCGCTCAAGGCGGCGGGTGTGAGCGCGCTCCGTCTCTTTCGGCCCGTGCTGACGGTCGCTCTGGCGATCACCGCCGTCACGGCGGTGTTCACGCTCGTCGCGAACCCGCTCGCCAATCGCGAGTTCCAGCGCCAGCTGTTCAGAATCCTGGAAGCCAGCGCGGCGAGCGGTCTGGCCGAGCGCGTCTTCAACAGCACCTTCGGGGACGTCATCATCTACGTCGAGGACGTGAGCGCTTCGCAGGTCGCCCTGCGCGGGCTCCTCGTCTCCGACGAGCGCGATCCGAAGCTTTCTCGCATCATCACCGCGCGCGAAGGACGGCTCTTGGCCGACGAGGTCAACCGGCGGCTCACGCTGCGCCTGCTGAACGGCGCCGTGAGCGAGGCCGACGTGATGCCGGCGGACCCGCCCCAGGGCCTGTCGCCCGACCCGGCCTCGGGGGGCGCGGCGAGCGCGGCCCGGTACCGCTACACCCTCTTCGGTATCTACGACCTGAGCCTCTCGGTCGACTCGCCGCTCAAAGGCGCCCCGCGCGTCGAGAAGCCGGAGAAGGACCTCACGCTCGGCGAGCTCACCGCGCGGGTGGCCGAGCTCAGGGGCGACCTCCACGGGGGAGCGCCCTACGCGATCGAGCTCCACAAGCGCTTCGCGCTCCCGCTCGCGGCGCTGGCGTTCGCGCTCGTCGGCTTTCCGCTCGCTATCCGTTCGCATCGCGGCGGCCGATCCATCGCCCTGGGGGGAAGCCTCGCGATCCTTCTCACCTACTACTTCGTCATGACCTCGCTCGAGGGCGCCGCCCTCCGGCTGCAGATCCCCGCGGGAATCGCCATCTGGACGCCGAACGTGCTCTTCACGATCGTCGGGATGGTCCTTCTCGTGGCGACGACGCGCGAGTGGCGGCTGCCCCCGCTGCCGCTCCTCTGGCGGGGGATCGACACGCTCGCCGCCCTGACGCCGAGCCGCCAGGCCCGCCGCGGCCAGCTCCATCCGTCGCATCCGACACACGACTCGACGCACATCATCGACCGCTACCTCGTCCGCGAATATCTGACCTTCATGGGAGTCGGCCTCGCCGTGGCGGCCGCCCTCTTCATGGTCATCGACCTCCTGCAGACGCTGGACCGGTATCTGAGGCTCAAGCCGCCGCTCCTCTACATCGTCGAGCACTTCGCCTACCGCCTGCCCGCGGCGCTCCACGACGGGCTCCCCGTGATCGTGCTCGTCGCGACGATCTTCCTCTACCTGACCCTCGTCCGGAACCACGAGCTGACCGCCCTGAAGGCGGCGGGTGTGAGTCTCTATCGCGTGAGCCTCCCGATCGTGGGCCTCGGGATCGCCGTGGCGATCGGCGCGGGGCTCTTCCAGGAGCTGGTCCTGCCCGGACTCAACGAGCGCGGCGAAGAGGTGGACCGCGTGAAGATCCGTGGCCAGGCGCCCCGGCATCTGCAGTCTCGGCTGCGCCTGTGGATGCGCAGCTCGGACAGCCGCTTCTATCGGGTGGCGCTCCTGCACCCGGGGACGAACGACATGTACGGCGTCTCGATTCTCGAGGTGGACCACGAGTTCCGCCTCGTCAACCGCCTCGACGCGCGGCGCGCCCACTGGACGACCACGGGCTGGGAGCTCAGCGAGGGCGCGTTCCGCGAGATCGGCCCCGACGGACGGGTGCAGACGGTGCCGTTCGTGTGGACCGCGCTCGATATCAAGGAGGAGATGGAAGACTTCATCCGGATCCAGAAGCCGGTGACGTCGATGAGCTATCGCGAGCTCAAGGACTACGTGACCCGGCTCGAGGCGGCGGGCTTCCAGGTTCGGAAGTATCTCGTCGAGCTGTACTCGAAGATGTCGCTCCCGCTCGTGAACCTCGTCATGGTTCTCGTCGCGATCCCGTTCGCGCTCCAGTCGCCGCGCGCCGGCCGGCTCTTCGGCATCGGTCTCGCGATCGCGATCATGGCGGGGTACCTCGTCGTCCATTACGTCGCGCTCGCGTT
>Ga0209239_1001831_pt1 | contig 12710 bp, 6 predicted proteins | sample GraSoi013_2_20cm_FD_185824 | JGI IMG/M metagenome (GOLD analysis project Ga0209239, IMG submission 185824) | Grasslands soil microbial communities from the Angelo Coastal Reserve, California, USA - Sample 10_02_2013_2_20cm (SPAdes) (version 2) | ecosystem: Environmental > Terrestrial > Soil >...
TGTCAGAGGGGTGATGGGCTTTGCTGGCGCGCCAGAGTTTGAAGAGAAGGGACTACATCCAGCAAGCACTATCAGTAGTGCCAGCAGCGTACAGGTGCCACTCCAGGCCTGCAATCGCGTTCGTGATGTCGTCGGGAGTTTCCCCCTGACTCGCACAGGATGCATGAGTGCATGTATCACGTCCTGTCCTCCGTAGATTCGTCGTGCGCGACGGTAGACGAATATCATAGCCATACCACCCGGTACGGTAATGATAAATAAAGGGAAAGCGCCCAACATCAGCCAGTTCTCCTTCTGTAGTAAGGTGATATAGTTCTTTCATAATAACGATAACGATAGAAAGATACGCTGTGGCACACATTGTAATTATTCAGCAGTGGATACCATATCCTGGTGCCAAAAGTGGCGGGTAGCATAGACAGGTGAAACCCTACTGTATTATCTAAAGAGAAAGAAGGTGTGATAGTACCTCAAAGGAGCACAAAGATGCCAGAACAGGGATATGACATCGTGATTATCGGCGCTGGAATCGTGGGGTTAGCCACAGCCATGGAAATGCTCGTGCGCTACCCGTCCCTCAAACTCGCAGTACTCGAAAAAGAGCACGAACTCGCCTCGCAGCAAACAGGGCATAACAGCGGGGTCATACACTCGGGCATCTACTACACGCCAGGTTCTTTGAAAGCAAAGGCATGTGTGGCGGGGAAAGCTACATTGATCCAGTTCTGCCAGGAACACGGCGTTTCCTACGAGCTATGTGGTAAAGTTATCGTCGCGACTCATGAAGAGGAGCTGCCCAGGCTGGAGCAACTGTACCAGCGTGGCCTTGCCAATGGCGTCCCTGGCCTGGAAATGATCGGCCCGGAACGCTTGCGTGAGATCGAACCCCACGCGGGAGGCATCAAAGCCCTCTATTCGCCCACTACAGGAATCGTCGATTTCGGGCAGGTCGCCAGAGCGTATGCCCGGGAAGTCACCTCGCGCGGTGGGGTGATTCTGACCGATCATGCAGTCGTCACCATCGAGCAGCGCAACGGTCGCTATCTCCTGACGACACCAACCGATGTCGTTGAGGCACGCTACGTGATCGGCTGCGCCGGCCTGTATGCCGATCGTGTAGCACGCTTGCTTGGCATGCCGGTTACGCCGCAGATTGTCCCTTTTCGCGGCGACTACTACATTCTTCGTCAGGAGCGTTCTGCCATGGTTCGCGGGATGATCTATCCTGTACCGGACCCGCGCTTCCCCTTCCTTGGAGTGCATTTCACCCGCCGCGTGAACGGGGATGTCTGGCTCGGCCCTAATGCCGTACTGGCATTCGCACGCGAGGGATACCGTCGGCTCGACATCAATATGGGCGATCTATGGGAGACGCTGCGCTATCCAGGGTTCCGCAAACTGGCGCTCAAGTACTGGCGAGTTGGTCTCGAGGAGATGTACCGGGACTTCAGCAAGGCCGGTTTCCTCAAGGCGCTGCAACGCTACATGCCGGAGTTGCGTCCCGTCGATCTTCTACCCGGTCCGGCAGGCGTGCGCGCACAGGCCCTCGCGCCCAATGGTACGCTGGTGGACGATTTCGTCGTAGACCAGCAGGGCGGGGTATTACATGTACGCAATGCCCCCTCTCCGGCCGCAACATCCTCACTGGCGATCGCGGAAATGATCGTCAATACCGCGGAGCGGAACTTCTCCCTCGATTCGACGAAACCCGGGTAACGTCTTTCGCTCAAGCATTTAGAGGTATTTGGCTACCACCGCCAATAAAAAATCTATTTGAAAGGGTTTAGCCACAAAATCATCGGCTCCGGCCTCTCGCGCTGTTTTCTCAGCGCTTGGATGCGCCGAAAACATAATGATCGGAATGGATTTTGTCTCCTCTTGACTCTTGAGCTGTTTAACTATTTCCCGCCCATCCTTTCCTGAAAGTAACACATCGAGCAGAATAAGGTCGGGCAGTCCCCCAGCGTGGAGTTTTTCTACATATTCGCCCTTTTCTGTTGTCGCAACCAGGTAACCCTCCTCCTCCAGGATCACCTGAAGAAATTCCAGGATGTCTGGCTCGTCATCCACCACCAGGATTTTTTTTGCATTCATCCCCAGGTGTTCTTTCATTATATCGCCGTACAACTGTAACCCCTTAATAATGCAAATTAACAAAATCATCCGGCCATCCACGATATGGGTACTTCATCCAGTAGGTGCCGATTGATCGCGCACCCGATTGATCGCGCACATGGCCGATTATGTCGATTGACAAATGAATCCGGCCACCAGTAGGTGCCGATTGATCGCGCACACCGCCGATTGATCGGCCCTCGTGGGGTGTTCTGGTATCCGTATGATTTTGTTCAAACTCATTATAAAGAGACTGTAAAGCCTTATCTTATTTATCGCTACTATAACATCTTTATTTTGTCGAGACAAAGTGAGCAATATTGCAGGGCCTATAAACTTAATAAATCAGTGTCACTCCGGTACAGATTGTGTTTGTGAAACTCGAGGCAACAGCGGCACATCTGCTACAAGTGAAACAAGTGAAACAAATGAAACAAATGAAACAAACACCAGGCAACGTAATAAAGAGGAGTGAGTCTTTTTGATCGCTAGTGGGCTGCTCGTGTACCACCAAAACTTGTTGATGGAAAGGTCTCTGAGATACACTCGGGAACAGCTTAAGTTCTTGAAGTAGCGGGAGCGCTGTCACTTCAACGGTTGATGGAACGTGTAATAGAAAAAGCCCCCGTGAATAATCAGTTATGTCTCCCGTATACCTGTGCCTCTTGAGATGTGCCAACATGTCTCTGAGATGCGCAAGTATCGGAGCTTTCCATATTGTGAAGAGGTAACAGAGCATATCTGATAGGAGGGATGGTAGAGCTAGAGATTGAGGAGATATGGCAGGAGAGAATCGGAGGAACGACGACCAGGAGATTGTCCCAGGAATGAAGGTAGAAGCTACAGAAGGGGACCTGGGTGAGCAGGATGTGAGCCCCGCCAAGGTTACTGACGTAGAGATGAACCAGCAGGGCGACGTCGAAGCCATTAAGGTTTCCAAAGGAGTACTCTTTAAGAAAGAACTCGAAGTACCAGCCGATCGCATTCAAGCAGTGAATTCAGTAGATGCGGACGATAAATCAAACGGAACGATCATGATTGATGCGAAAGAGGAAGAACTGGAGTCGCTCACTAAGCCTGGACAGCAAACCTTGCCGCCTGAATCTGAGCGACCGCAAGATGACCCGCTGGACGTGTTGGAGCAGCAGGTGCCCACGACGGAGGGCATGCGAGAGATGGAGCGCGACATCCACGTGCCTCGTCCGCGTAACTCGTTCTTGCGGGTGATCGGCCCAGGATTGCTCTCAGGGACCTCCGGGAATGACCCATCAGCGGTCACCACCTATGCCATCGATGGGGCGAATGTAGGTTATCGGCACCTCTGGCTGATGCTGCTGACAACGCCGCTCTATTATGCGGTGCAGTTTGCCTGCGCCAAGATCGGGCGCATCAGCAAGAGGGGGTTGTCGCAGCTCATACGCGAGCATTACGGGCGCCCTGTGGCGATCGCAGTCTCGCTTTTGCTTGTCGTCAGCAATATCGCGTTGATTGCAGCCGATCTTGCCGCCGTTGGTAGTGGCCTCGAGCTGATCACAGGCATATCATGGATCTGGTTTGTGGTGCCGGTCGCTCTAGCGCTGTGGTACTTGACGACCTATCGCAACTTCGAGTCCTTCAAAAAGATCTTTCTCACCATGAGCTTTGTGTTCGTCGCCTACATCCTGGCTGCCTTTTTCACCCATGCCAATTGGGGGGCGGTGCTGATGAGCACCTTTGTGCCGCAACTGGGGTTCAACTTTACCAGCATCAGCAGTGCCGTGGCGCTCCTGGGAGCGACCATCTCGCCCTACTCTATGTTCTGGCAAGCACAGGCCGAAATCGAGGAGAAGCGGGAAGGCTCGCTCAAGCAGCAATTGAGCACCATCAAGCTTGACGTGGGAAGTGGTGCCGTCGCTGGCCAATTGGTGGCCTACTTTATTATCATCACAACCGCCTCGACGCTGTTCGTGCACCACGCAAGCATCAACACGGCTGCCGACGCGGCGCGCTCCCTGGAACCGCTCGCAGGTCCCCTGGCTCGCTACCTCTTTGCCGGATCCGGCTTGGTATCGATCCCAGTCTTGCTTGCCAGCACCTCGTACGCGGTGGCGGGGTCCTTTGGTTGGCCCGGCGCACTCGCCAGGCGTCCCTGGCAGAGTGAGGGGTTCTACCTCGTGCTCACCACAGCTACCGTGGCGGCCATGGTCATTACGCTCTTGCATGTCGATCCCATCAAACTGATTTTCTGGTCGAACATTGTTGCTGCCATCGTTGCTCCTCTGCTGGTCATCACCATCCTGCTGGTCGGCAATCACAGGACGATCATGAAGAATCAGCGTCTGAGCCTGCTTCACAACTTCAGCCTGGTACTGATCGTGCTGATCCTGATCGTCGGTGCTGTCCTGCTTTTCTACGGATTGGCCACTGGACAAGGGGGTTAACAAAGCAGGTTACCTGCTACGAGAGTAGCAAGAAAAGAAATATGCTCAATCCTATCCATGATAGGTGAAGAGATGATAGCGGAAGGTAGGTGCTCAGACTATGGCCCAGGTGGCAGCAAACCCAAAACAAAGCGGACAGGAGCATCCCGAAGCGCAGAAACTTGGCCCATTTCTTTGCTGGGCGGTTGTCTTCGCCGATATCGGCACCTCCATTTACTATGTCCCTGGTATTCTCTATGGAACAGTGGGTAAGCTGGCGGGCTTCTTCGTCTTCTTAACGATGGTCGTCTTTATTCTGCTGACGTTCAAATATGTCGAAGTTACCTATCGTTTTCCTCAAGGCGGCGGTGTTGTGACTGTAGCGACTAGAGCGCTCAATCACTGGTTTGGCGCGTTAGGCGGAATGTTCATACTCGTCGATTACTTCCTTACAGCGGCGATCAGTTGCCTTTCAGGCTTACTCTACCTGAGTGTAGTGCTTCCCGCGATCGGTCCCCAGACGACATTTCTCGGGCTGAGCATTACCTTGTGGATTACCATCGTCGCCCTCATTCTACTCGGTATTCTCAATTGGGTGGGGGTCAGTGAAAGCGCCAAAGTGAGCATGGTGGGAGCTGTCATCGCCTTTTTCAGTGACCTTGCTATTCTTGTGACCGTCTTTACACACATTTCCTTCTCGCAGTTCCTATCGCTTTTCCCTCAGATGTTCAGTGGAAAGACCCTGACACTTGTAACTCTGCTCGTTGGTTATGCGGGATCGTTTCTCGCCTTTTCGGGGTTAGAGAGTATTTCGCAGCTTTCTCCCGTCATGAAGCTCCCGCGCAGGGTTGTCGGGAGAATCGCGCTTTTCCTGGTCATTCTGACAGTAGGCCTGACCAGCCCATTACTCACTATGCTGTCCACACTCCTTCTGCCTAAAGCGGCAGCCGATCCTGTGCTTTCGAGCCAGATCATCTCGCTGCTCGCCGGTCGTTGGGGCGGCGTGTTTTTACAGACGGAGGTTGCAATCAGCGCCAGCGCGTTGTTGGTATTTGCCAGCAATACCGCGATTATTGGTTCCTATCACGTGTTTCTGGCCCTCTCACGCATGGAATTCTTCCCCCAATTTATCTTAAAGCGCAACAAATTGCGCGGTACTCCGCACAACTCGATCGCGCTCGCTACCATTGTCCCTATCCTGGTGCTGCTGGCAGTACGAGGGAATATCAATATTCTCGGTGACATGTACGCTTTTGGTTTGCTGGGTGCGTTCTCCCTGACATGCCTGGGTATGGATATTGTGCGCTATCGTCAACGCAAGTACAGGCGCTTACTGGCATCGAGATCTGTACCGCATGCTGACTCATATGCTCGTCAGCCCATATCCTCGACATCAGGCCCTGCTCGAAAAAGTGCGCAAGATACGCCAGGTGAACACGTCGCTGAGCAGGCGTTAGAGGAAGAAGAGACGGAGGAGGAAAAGCGGGCGAGTCCTGCTGAGAGGCCGGAGCCAGAAGGGCGCTGGACGAGATCAACAATCAATTTCTGGTTGGGCATTCTCACGACGTTTCTCGTATTGATAGCGTGGTCAACGAACCTGATCGCAAAGCCCCTGGCAACGGCCTTCGGTGGATCGGTCGCTCTCGTGGGCATGGCAATCGCTTTCACCAATTATAGGCTGCATAAGAGAAAGGGGCGCATCCCGGTGGTGGTTACCGGGGTTGAGAGACATTTCCCCGCAGCTGTTCTGGCAGTACTTTCTGCTGGTAGTCGTTTGAATGAAGCAGTCAGCCAGTCGGCAATTGCTAATCCTGGCAAGAAACCGGTGGTGTTCTTATACCTGGGAGAACGCGACTCAACGCGCAAACCGGAGCTGTTCAGGCTGATTGAGCCGCACTTGAACGATGAGCAGGCGAGAAAAGACCTGGGCAGAGCAAACTACCTGGCAGAAGAGGCCAATGTTGAAAGCCGCTTTATCTATCGACATCGAGAACCGGGTGCAATCGCTCGTGTCTGGCAGGAACTGCATCCCCAGGATACCATTATTGCAGAGGAGCTGATGCCAGAGGCGCAAGAGATTCACCCACAGCGCACCAGCGTCGAATCAACTCCTGGCGGACAGGTAATGCATCTCGTCATGTGAGTGTTGCGATCGCTTCGTGTCTTTTCACGCCAACTTATAATCTTGCAAAACCTCCAGTGCTGCACGCGTCCCTTCCCTTACTGCGCCCTCCATATAGCCCTGCTCTTCAATGGAACAGTGCTCACCGGCAAAGTGAATGGGTCCCTGGCGCACGCGCTCATAACCGCCAAAGAGAGTATATTGCCCAACAGCCCAGCATGAGTAGCTTCCCCGGAGATACGGATCGCCAGTGGAGTAGCTCAGCGCTGCTGTGCCGGTGTAATGGGGGCTGATACCAGGGAAGACTTGCTCCAATTGCTCAAGGCAGCGATGAGCATACTGCTGAATCTTCTCTCCCCCGGCGTCATTGGTTGTTGTATACGGAGCTGGTGGCATATACGAGGCTCCAATTGAACCACCTGCGTAATCAACAAGCACGCCGCTGGCGACTGTTTGTCCGGGAGAGGTATCCCAGAGTACCTGGATATCCAGATCGGTGATAATAAAGCCGCTGTTAGGGTGAGGCCAGGGCCCGTTCTGATACCAGTAGCGTGTATCGAACTGCAAGAAAAGCTTGGAGATAGTGCCATACCCAAGCTGCGTGATCGCTGTTTGCTTCAAAGCATCAAACCCCGCCTGCCGGTAATCGACATGCCGCAAGGTGCTGAAAGGTAGGGCAAGGATCGCGTGGTCGCAGGTCACATCGGAAAAGCCATCAGGGGTCACAAAAGACAACGTGACAGAGCCGTTGCTATTTCGCCTGATAGAGACAAGCTGGTGGTGTAACTTGACACTTGATTCAGGTAGGCAGCTGGCGATGGCCAACGGGAGTTGCTGATTACCTCCCGCTATTTTGACACTACCTCGCATTGGCCCCGAAGTTGGCGTGCGCTTCTCAGACGCCTGCGAGCCAAACATATAGACCAGGTTGAGTGAACTCTGTTCCTTCGTTCCGAGACCATAGAAGCCAGTGCAGGCAGTATTCAGCAAATGACCAAGGGGAGCGTCGTGCCCTCCCTCCACATAGCGCTCGATCCAGTCGTAGACACTCAGGTGATCGAGTTGGTACCCCATATCGGTGAAGTGGGTGTAGGTGGTTGGGAAACCCGACTCCTCAAATTGCTGCTGTATGATAGGATAGATGGATTGAAAATACTTGAGCATCTGCGCTGCACTATGGTACCGCTTGCAGAGATAGGTAATGTTTTGTGCCCCCCGTGCTGATGTCTGTTCCAGGTCGATGGTTTTGAGTCCGAAACGCTTTATCAAGCCATGGATCGCCTCGTGATCGCTGTCAATGAATTCGCCGCACCATTCGGTCACCTGGTTGTCCATCCAGGTCGCTGTATCGGAATGCATGCGACCTCCAATGCGATTTGCCGCTTCGTATATGCTGCATGAGAGGCCGGCATCCTCCAGTGTCAGGGCCGCGTTAAGTCCCGCAATACCCGCGCCAACGATGGCAATGTGTGTCATATTCATTCTCCTAGAGCCTATCATATCATAGACAAACTGTACACGACGCGCCTTCGCAGATCAAGCACAGCAAGCTTTCTTTGCCCGAGAATTGGGTAATAGAAATATCCACTTAACTGAACTGTTCGTAACGTTATCTCAACAATTTTACCACCAAAAATACATGTGTTTTTCCTATCTTTATTGTTGGTAATATATGATAATTGATGTTGTATGTTATTTTAACTACCGGCAGGTTCACCGGGAGCCTCGAACAAGTCAAAGGAGATACGTTGTATGTCTACACCAGCTTTTTCGCGTATCCGTTGGCGCACTGCGTCCCCCATCGTTCTCGTACTTCTAGCACTTCTATTTAGTACGGTGTTCTCATTAGCTTCACACCTTAATGCATCAGCAGCTTCGCCTACCGCTTCTGATGGCCCTGGAGCGCTCTCCCACTTCGACCTCGCACGCAAGGATTGTCTTGGCACCGCTCGCAATACGACCTCCAAAGTCTGGTTCACCATTGCAAATGGGGTCCTCAGCGATGTCTACTACCCCACCATTGACAATACTAACGTCGAGACTCTCCAGTATATCGTCACAGATGGCAGTACCTTCACCGATTTACAGACACGCGATACTACCTATACCGTGCAGTCGCTCAGCAAGAATTCTAACGCCCTTGACTGCGAGGTAACGACAACCGCCAAAAGCGGAAAGTATCGCATCGTAACTGACTACCTGACCGATTCTGATAGGAACACGTTGGTCATGAATGTCCACTTCATAGCGCTCGTAGGCGATCTGTCCGCCTATCAACTTTATGTGCGCTACGATCCCAGTATCAACGGCAATGGTGGTGGCGGCAGTGGGAACGCGGGTGGCGACACCGGCACGGTCGACACCTCTACCGGTCACAACGTGCCTGTAGCCTTCGATACTGTCACGAAAAGCAACGCTGCCAATCGAGACTATGCCGAACCCGTCTATAGTGCACTCGACGCCTCGAATCCCTTTACTAATGTGAGCAACGGTTTCGCCAGCCAGCCAAGCGACGGATTGGTACAACTCGACACCTCTCACAAGCTCACGGCTCTTTATACACAGGCTAACGATGGCAACCTGGTACAAACGGCCCAGGCAAATATCTCCCGGGGCGGCATGTTCAAGCTGGCACTGGGCTTCGGTGCAAGCCAGTCTGCTGCCGTAGGTGCAGCAGAAGCGTCGCTCTCTACCCAATTTAGCCAGCTCCAGAAGAGCTACGAGTCCGGGTGGGACGCTTACGATAACGGCTTGAACACCCCTCCACCCAATTTTAAGGGCGCAACGGGCGAACAGTGGCACCAACTTGTGAGCGAATACTACCTGAGCGCTAACGTGGTGAAGGCATCCGAGGATAAAACCTTCCCCGGTGCCATAGTAGCAAGCCTCGCCTCCCCCTGGGGACAGGCTATCTCGGCGGGAGATCCCAACAATACCTTCTTCGGCTCTTACCGCGAAGTCTTCGCGCGCGACCTCTATGAAGCGTGGACTGGCCTCCTGCTTGACGGCGACCTTGCGACGGCGCGCGCTGCTGTGAACTTCCTGTTTAATGACCAGCAGTTGGCTGATGGCTCGATGCCCCGCAATAGCTTGCTCAACGGGAAGGCCGCGCCCGACACTTTCAATACGCAGCTCGACGAGGTCAGCTACCCCATCATTATGGCTTACCAGCTGAATATGACAAATGCTGACCTCTACCAGAACCACATCAAGACAGCGGCTAACTTTGTCATAAGCCATGGGCCATCATTTGGCCCCGAGCGCTGGGAAGAGCAGGGTGGCTACTCGCCATCTACGATATCGGCCGAGATTGCTGGCTTGGTGGCGGCAGCCGATATCGCTAAAGTCAACGGCGATACGCAGAGCGCACAGGTCTGGCTGGGTGTAGCCGACGATTGGCAGCGTTCCATAGAGGGCTGGACTGTTACCACCAATGGGTCTCTGGCCTCTCATCCCTACTTTATTCGCCTCTCGAAGACAGGTGATCCGAACGCGGCAATCAGTTATAATGTGGGTAATGGCGGCCCCACGCTCGATCAACGCTCTGTCATCGACGCGGGCTTCCTGGAATTGGTGCGCCTCGGTCTCAAACCTTTCAACGATACTGCGGTTACTGAGTCGCTCCCCGTGGTTGATACAACCATCAAAACCGACACGTCGAGCGGATCAGGCTGGCACCGCTATAACGGAGACGGCTATGGTGACGGTGCCTCCGATGGCCATCCATGGGCACCTTCTGGAAAAGGTACCGGACATCTCTGGCCGGTGCTCACAGAGGAGCGCGGCGAGTACGATGTGTCCAACAGCGATACCTCTACAGCGCTGACACTACTCTCCACGATGAAAAACTTTGCCTCGGGCGTTGGTCTGATCCCCGAACAAGATTGGGAACTGCCCAACCTCGCTCCCTCACCCTACGGCACGGATCCTACTGTCGCCTCGATTGGTTTCCAGAACGGCCATCCCGCTGGCTCTGCTGCGCCTCTTACCTGGGCCGCTGGCGTATACGTGCGCCTCCTCGTTGACCTCACTAAAAACAGCGTGCTAGAGCGTCCGGCCGATACCTACAACCGCTATGTAGCCCACCAGCAGGGGCAAACCAGCCTCACGGTAACAGCGCCGCCGGACAAATCAAGTGTCAAAGGCTCTCCGGTGACTGTAACCGGTACATCGGTCGCCGGCAACACCATTTATGTGTCAGCCACCAATATCGATAGCAACAGCCAGACTACGGTGGTCAGCACGCGACCCGCGTCCGATGGCTCTTTCAGCGTGTCGGTCCCTATCACAGGTGGAACCACCGTTTTGAATACCGTAGCTGTTAGCCCTTCCGGGGCTACTGCCCACGACCAGAGAACCATCGTCTTTGACTTTACCCCTGGCAAAGTCGTCTTTGATGTCACAGATCCCTCCAACGACGATAACGGTCCTGGGAACTACGCGTATCCTACTGCTGGTGACTTCCATGCGGGAGCTTTCGACATACAGGCGTTCCGTGTCATCATTAGCCCTGATGGTTCGACCGTCACCTTCAAGTTGCAGACTCGCGACCTGTCACCAACTTTTGGCAGCCCACTTGGGGCTCAACTGGTGGATGTCTACGTGCATAACCCGGGTGCAGCGTCAAGTGATACCTCGAGGGCCGCGTCCTTCCCGCAGCGCAATTACGCGATTGACTCGAGCGCAGCTTGGAGCAGGCTAATCGAGGTGCAAGGGTTTGGACAGCGTTACATTGACGCACATAACACCACAGTGGGCACAGTTGCTATCAGCGCCAATGCTATCTCACGCTTCATCACCTTCAGTGTGCCAACCTCCAGCCTTGGTGGACAACCAGGATCAGGTTGGGGCTTTACAGTGACGTTGACCGGCCAGGATGGCTTTAGTCCAGACCAGGCACGTGGCTTCGCCCCGACACCTCAGCCTTTCCTGTTCGGCGTGTGTGCTACCGCGAGTACCGATCCGCACTGCACCGTGGATCCAGGCACGGTACCCAAGGTAATGGACACGATCACTCCTCCCGGAGTGAGCCAGTCTAACGAACTGGATTACACCTTGCATAAGCCCGTCACGTTGCAAGATGTAGTGATCCCATAAGGAGCCGGAGCCAGTTTGTTTGAGCTTGAGAGGCGGCCATCCATGATGGTCGCCTCTCAACATATTTGTCAGACAGAGCGAGAGGCCGCATTTTTCTTCCCTTTTTCCGCTGGTAAGTGATAGGACCGGCTGAGTGAGAAGTCTTGTATCTGATTTTCTGAACACTGAATACGCCAATCGTGAAACCTATCACTTGTGCAGTGTGATCCTATTCATAGTAATCCGGGGTGAAAGCATGCATACTTTCACCAGTATTGAAACCTGTGTGTTAACCACAAACATATAGATGCACTCATGAAGGGCAGGTAAGGAGACCTCCAATGTCAACTTCACCTCTTCACTCCAGATTAAGACAATGGAAGCTTGCTGGCGCTATAATCTCAAATGCAAGACTCCTCGATGTGCTCATGAGCGTTGCCTATTTTGCAATTGGCTTCTCCCCTATTACAGCACTCGCCATCGCCATCATGGGCCTGCTTCCATTGTCTATCACCACACTCTCGCTAGTGTTGCCTGCCACCATGCTGGGCGTTGCCCTCGCGTTGCTATTCCCGGGGTATGGGAAACTCGCTCTCCAGGGCCTGATAATTGGTTTGATTGCGGTGTTCCTCTATGACTGTATGCGTGTTCCGTTCATTATCGCGGGAGTCTGGGGCGACTTTATTCCCAAGATTAATATGTGGTTATTCAACACCTCACACCCCAACTGGATTGTAGGATATGTATGGCGATACCTGGGTGATGGCGGTTTTATGGGAATGGCTTTCACGGTTGGCTATGGTGTATTGAAGCCACGAGTGAATAGTCGTTTAGCGGGTTTGGCATTCGGAATTGCCATCTGGGGATGCCTGATGCTTACCCTGCTTCTTGCTCCACATGGGCAGGAAATGTTATTTAAGCTCACACTCACCACTTTGAGTCTCAGTTTGCTGGGACATATCATTTATGGCTTGGCCCTTGGAATACTCTTTCCATAT
>Ga0209239_1001833_pt1 | contig 12699 bp, 9 predicted proteins | sample GraSoi013_2_20cm_FD_185824 | JGI IMG/M metagenome (GOLD analysis project Ga0209239, IMG submission 185824) | Grasslands soil microbial communities from the Angelo Coastal Reserve, California, USA - Sample 10_02_2013_2_20cm (SPAdes) (version 2) | ecosystem: Environmental > Terrestrial > Soil >...
TCATCTGCACGTCGCCCGCGAGGACGCTGGTACGCGCTTCGGCGCTTCCCTTATGCGGCACGTGTACCACGTCGATTCCGGCCATCGCCTTGAACAGCTCGCCCGCCATGTGATAGGGCGTGCCCGGCCCGGAGGACGCGTAATTGAGAGCTCCCGGCCTCGATTTGGCGAGCGCGATGAGCTCCTTCAGGTTGTTCGCCGGTACCGAGGGGTGAACGACGAGAAGGAGGTCGGAATAGTTGATCGGCGAGATCGGCGCAAGGTCCCGCATCAGGCTGTAGGGCTTCTTCGTGAACAGCGATTCGTTTACCGTGTGTGTGTTCGACATCATGAGGAGCGTGTATCCGTCGGGGGCGGATTTCGCCACCGCGTCGGTGCCTATGATCGCGCCGGCGCCAGGCCGGTTCTCGATTACAAAGGGTTGTCCAAGAGTCTTCTGAACACGGTCGCCGATAAAGCGCGCATAGATGTCCGCCGGCCCACCCGCGGAATAGGGAACGACGATCCTCACCGGTTTCGTCGGGTAGACGGTCTGCGCCAGCACGCCGGTCGCGACGCAAGCCATCGCAACCGAACCGGCGATCTGACGCAGCGACTTGTTGAAAGCCATGGTTCCTTTCCTCCTGACTCAGATGCCGCGATTTAAGCGAATTTGACTCGCTGCCCGGGAAGAGCCTGCGCCCCCGATCTATCGGGCGCTGGCATCGCCCGCGGGCTGCGCACCAGCGCTCGCGCCCTGCTGAGGCTGCGCCGACGACGCGGGATTCATCTTTCGCAGCGCTTCGATCGGCGCAGGCGGCGCAGAAGACGGATAGCCCGCCGAGTCGAGCAGCCCGTTGAGGAGGCCTTCATGAAATCCGGTTTGCACTTGCGTGCCGACGACCAGCAACGGCAGGTCGTTCTTGCCGGACAGCCTCTTCACCTCATCGGCGTCCTTCTGAGTGACGACGCTCGCTTCCGTGAAGGGTACCGCGCGCTTGACGAGCAATGCGCGAGCCTGGTCGCAGGGGGAGCCGCAATTCGGGAGGGTGTACAGAGTTACGGGAAAGTTCTTCGCCGCTACCTGGGTCGCGTAAGGCAGATTGGAGACATCGGCTCCGCCACCGCGAAAACTCTTTCGTTGTACGTTTCTCGCGTTCGGTGGCGGGGGCGTTTGCGTGTAGTGGACCCTACCGTCCTGATCGACCCAGCGATAAGCCTGCCCGAAGGCGTCGGCGCAGAGAGCCGAGAGGATCGCTGCAGCAACGAGCAGTATGCGCATGCGGTAAAGCTCCTCAAGGCGCGATCATACCATTGTGACGCAGCAGGGCATCGATTCTCGGCTCCCGGCCTCGAAAAGCCGTGAACGATTCGAGCGCAGGTCGGCTGCCGCCGACGGCGAGAATCTCCTCGCGGAATCGCGTCCCAGTGCGGGAGTCAAGCACGCCGTTTTGTTCGAACAGGCTGTATGCGTCGGCCGAAAGCACCTCGGCCCACTTGTAGCTGTAGTACCCGGCTGCGTAAGCTCCCGAAAAGACATGCGAGAAGTTGTTGAGGAAGCGGTTGTACTCCGGCGGGATCGCCACGGCGACTTTCGCCCTGATTTCGCGCAGCAGCTGCAGCGGCGTCTTCGCTCCCGCTGGGTCGTAATCATGGTGTAAATGCATATCGACCAGCGCGAACTCGATCTGCCGCACAGTCTGCATGCCGCTTTGGAAATTCTTTGCTGCCAGCATCTTGTCGAACAAGCTGCGCGGTAAAGCCTCTCGACTTTCGACATGAGCAGTCATTCGGGCGAGAACGCTCCATTCCCAGCAGAAGTTCTCCATGAACTGGGAAGGCAGCTCGACGGCATCCCACTCGACACCGCGTATTCCGGACACGCCCAGATCGTCGACTCGCGAGAGCAGATGGTGCAAGCCATGACCGAATTCGTGGAACAAGGTCATGACTTCGTCGTGCGTGAATAGCACGGGCTTGGTCCCGACCGGTGCTGGAAAATTGCAGATGAGATGGGCAACCGGGGTCCGGAAGCCGCCGGGGATCCGCTGCCGCGTGATCACCTCGTCCATCCACGCCCCGGCGCGCTTGGTCTCACGCGAGTACAGATCCAGATAAAACTGACCGATGAGGCTTTCGTCCGAGTCGGCGATCCGGAAAAAACGCACGTCCGGATGCCAGGTCTCGGCCACATCGGGGAAAATGCGAATGCCATAGAGGGTTTCGACAAGCCGGAACATGCCTTCCAGGACCTGCGGTTCCGGGAAATATCGCTTCACTTCTTGATCGGAAAACGCGTAGCGTTTTGCGCGCAGTTTTTCCGATGCAAACGCGATATCCCAAGCCTGCAGCTCCTGGATTCCGAGCTCCGTGCGTGCGAACTCCTCCAGCTCAGCGTAATCCCTGCGTGCGTGAGGCAGCGCCCTCGAGGCGAGGTCATTGAGGAAGTCGAGGGCAGCCTCGGGTGACTCGGCCATTTTCGGGACGAGCGAAAATTCCGCGAAACTCTCATAACCGAGCAGTCGCGCCTTCTCTTGTCGCAGGCGAAGCTCGCGAACGATGATCGAGGTGTTGTCGAGTTCCGCATCTCCGAGTTCGCTCGCCCGTGTGACGTGCGCGCGGTACAGATTTTCCCGCAGGCCGCGATTCTCGGCGTATTGCATCAGAGGTCCGTACGACGGCGCTTGCAAGGTGAACTTCCACCCCTCCTGGCCACCCCGACGCGCGGCCTGTTTGGCGGCTTCGAGCACATCGTCGGGGACGCCGAGCAGCTCTCCACGCTCGGTGATCAGCGCCGAGAAAGCATTGGTTGCGTCGAGCAGATTCTCGGAAAACTTGGTTTCGAGCGCAGCAAGTTCTTCCTGGATTTCGCCAAAGCGCCGCTTGTTCCGAGGCTCCAGTTCGGCTCCTCCCAGACGATAGTCGCGCAAGTCGTTCTCGACGATCTTGCGCTGAGCTTGAGACAGCGCCTCAAATCCCGGTAAGGCGCGCAACGCCTTGAACTTTTCATAGAGCTGAAGGTTTTGCGCGAGCTCGGTGCAGTACCGCGTGATTTTCGGCAGATTGGCGTTGTAGGCATCGCGGATCGCGGCGCTGTCGTCCACCGCGTGCAGGTGAGCGACCACGCCCCAGGCGCGCCATAGGCGTTCATTGGCGTCTTCCAGCGGTTCGGCAAACCCGTTCCAGGACGCTTCAGTGCCCTCCGCTGTGAGCTGGGCAATCAGGGCGCGGTTTTCGGCGAGCAACTGATCGATCGCGGAGACGACGTGCTCCGGCCGGACCGATCTGTAGCGGGGCAAGCCCGAGAAATCGAGCAGCGGATTGACGATGTTTTTCAGGTATAACTCCTAATTTTCTCCGGTTGAGGCCACGGATTTCGCGCCACAGTCTCAGGAACTGCCGCCACCGGCGGAAGCCCGCTCGGCGGACATCACTGTGTTCTCGAGCAACATTGCGATCGTCATGGGGCCCACTCCGCCGGGCACCGGCGTGATGCACGAGGCGGTTCCGAGCACGCTGTGAAAATCCACATCCCCGGTGAGTTTGCCGTCCGCAAGCCGGGTGATACCGACGTCGATGACGACGGCCCCGGGCTTCACCATGCCGGCTGTGACGAGCTTGGGTCTGCCCGCCGCCACCACGAGAATGTCCGCTTGCCCGGTCATCGCTCTCAGATCGGGGGTTCTGGAGTTGCAAATGGTGACCGTGGCGCCCTTTTGCAAGAGCAGCAGTGCCAGCGGTTTACCGACGACGTTGCTGCGGCCGACCACGACGGCGTGCCGGCCCTGCACGCCGATTTCCTCGTGCTCGATCAGCTTCATGACTCCGAGGGGCGTACAGGGCACGAAGCGAGGATTGCCGATTGCGAGCAGGCCCATATTGGTGGGATGGAATCCGTCTACGTCCTTCGCCGGGGCCAGGGCGTCGACCACCCGTGCCGCTGAAAGTCCACTAGGCAACGGGAGCTGTACGAGGATGCCGTGGATACGAGTGTCGCTGTTCAGGGTCCGGATGCGCCCGAGGAGCGTCGATTCATCCGCATCGGCCGGCAATTCGATGTGCTCCGAATAGAGCCCCACTTCGCCACAGGCCTTCATCTTGTTCCGCACATAGATTCTCGAAGCCGGGTGGTTTCCGACTTGCACCACCGCGAGACCGGGGCGCACTCCCAAAACCGCGAGCGCCGCGACACGCCGAATCAGCTCGGCGCGTAACTCGCGCGCAATGGCGTTGCCGTCAATGATGCGGGTCTGCACGGGCGAGAATCGGCGCGGCGAGCACGGAAGGCGCGCATTCTAGCATCCGCAGTTTCCCGGCTTGGGCTGGAGCCAGCTGGCGCGATCTCTTTGATTGCACGAAGCGTGTTTTCGTATAATGCGAAATGCTCTTTTATAATAGCGGTGCAATTGATCCTGTAGGCTGGCAGGGTAAGCTGCAAGCGACTGTCCGCAAGTCTCACACTCCCGACCATACCTTCGCGCAGAGAGGGAAACGTCATGTCCGCGCTGCCTGAATTCCCCGCCGCCAGCGATCCCGACGCCCTGGAAACCCAGGAATGGCTCGATGCGCTCGAGGCCGTTCTCGAACGCGAGGGCCCTGAGCGCGCCCACTATCTGCTGGAGAAGCTCGTCGACAAGGCACGCCGTTCGGGGGCCTACATCCCCTTCTCGCTCAATACGGCCTACCTCAACACGATCCCGGTGCACATGGAGGAGCGCTCGCCCGGGGATCATGCCTTGGAGGAACGCATTCGCTCGTTCTGCCGCTGGAATGCGATGGTGATGGTGGCGAAAGCCAACAAGTCGGACGACGAGCTGGGCGGTCACATCGCGAGCTTCGCCTCGGTCGGAACGCTGTTCGGCATCGGTTTCAATCACTTCTGGCACGCGCCGCACGAAGGGCACGGGGGCGATCTCGTCTACTTCCAGGGACACTCGTCGCCCGGCATCTACGCGCGCGCATTCTTGGAGGGTCGGCTCACCGAAACGCAGCTCCTGAATTTTCGTCGCGAGGTGGATGGCCAGGGCATCTCTTCCTATCCCCACCCGTGGCTCATGCCCGATTTCTGGCAGTTTCCCACCGTTTCGATGGGGCTAGGGCCGATTCAGGGTATCTACATGGCGAGGTTCCTGAAATATCTGCAGGCGCGCGGGCTCGCAGGTACGGAGAACCGGAAGGTGTGGGTGTTCTGCGGCGACGGCGAGATGGATGAACCGGAATCGCTCGGCGCGATCGGCCTCGCGGCGCGTGAGAGGCTCGACAATCTGGTTTTCATAGTCAACTGCAACCTGCAGCGCCTCGACGGTCCGGTGCGCGGCAACGGCAAGATCATCCAGGAGCTCGAAGCCGATTTTCGCGGAGCAGGCTGGAATGTCATCAAGCTCATTTGGGGCTCGTATTGGGATCCTCTGTTCGCGCGCGATCTCGAAGGTCGACTGCTTCGCGTCATGGAGGACACGGTCGACGGCGAGTATCAGAACTACAAGGCGAACGACGGCGCCTTCGTTCGCAAGCACTTCTTCGGCAAGGACCCGAAACTGCTCGAGATGGTATCGCGCATGACCGACGAGGACATCTGGCGCCTGAACCGGGGCGGGCACGACCCTCACAAGATCTATGCGGCCTACGCGGCGGCAGTGAAGCACAGGGACGAGCCTACGGTGATCTTGGCCAAGACCATCAAGGGCTACGGCCTGGGCAAGCAAGGCCAGGCAAAGAATCCGACCCACCAGCTGAAGAAGATGGACCTCGCAACCATCCGCGAGATGCGCGACCGCTTCAACGTGCCGATCCCGGACGACAAGCTCGAGGAATTGCCGCTCTACAAGCCCAAGGACGATGATCCGATCATGGTGTATCTGCAGGCGCGCAGGAAGGCGCTCGGCGGCTACCTGCCCCAGCGCCGCCGCAAGGCGGACAGCGTTCCCGCCGCGCCGGCTCTCTCGGTGTTCGATCAACAGTTGAAGGGGTCGGAAGGCCGCGAGATCTCCACCACCATGGCGTTCGTGCGCATGCTGACGGCGCTCGTGCGCGACAAGAACATCGGTAGGCACATCGTCCCGATCGTTCCGGACGAAGCGCGCACTTTCGGCATGGAAGGCATGTTCCGGCAGCTCGCGATCTATTCCTCGGAAGGACAGAAGTACGAACCGGTCGACCGCGAGCAGGTGATGTACTACCGCGAAGACAAGGCGGGCCAGATTCTCGAAGAAGGCATCAACGAGGCTGGCGCATTCTCGTCCTGGATAGCGGCGGCGACCTCATACAGCCATTCGAATCTTGTCATGGTGCCGTTCTACATCTTCTACTCGATGTTCGGCATGCAGCGCATCGGGGACCTTGCGTGGGCGGCGGGGGACCAGCGCGCGCGGGGGTTTCTTCTCGGTGCCACGGCCGGCCGCACGACTCTGAACGGCGAGGGGTTGCAGCACGAGGACGGACACAGCCATGTGCTCTCCTCGGTCATTCCCAATTGCATTTCGTATGATCCGACCTTTGCGTATGAGCTTGCCGTGATCGTGCAGGACGGCCTGCGTCGGATGGTCACGCAGCAGGAAGACGTGTTCTATTACGTCACGGTGATGAACGAAAACTACGAGCATCCGGCAATGCCGGCGGGTGCGGAACAAGCGATTTTGAAGGGCATGTACCTCTTTCGGGAAGGCTCGAAGAAGCAAAAGCGGGTGCAGCTGCTGGGCTCGGGGACGATCTTGCGCGAAGTCATTGCCGCCGGCGAGCTGCTCGAGGCCGACTGGGGCGTGGCTGCGCATATCTGGAGCACTCCCAGCTTCACGGAGCTGCGCCGCGAAGGGCTTGCGGTCGAGCGTTGGAACATGCTGCATCCGGAAACGAAGCCCGGGGTCCCGTACGTGACCCAGTGCCTCGAGAAGCGTGAAGGTCCCGTGATCGCCGCGACCGACTATATCAAGACCTTTGCCGACCAGATTCGACCGTTCATCCCGAGAGACCGCGTCTACCGAGCGCTTGGCACGGACGGTTACGGCCGCTCGGATTCCCGCGCCAAGTTGCGCCACTTCTTCGAAGTGAATCGTTACTTCGTGACGGTCGCGGCGCTCAAGGCGCTCGCCGATCAGGGCGAAATCAAGCCCAAGGTCGTTTCCGACGCAATCAAGAAATACGGAATCGATCCGGAAAAACCCGGTCCAGTGACCGTCTGATCGAGCGCGCGCCGGAAGCATCGGCGGGGCCCGCCCCACGGCACTCCAATCGCGAACTGAGCAAGCATGGGAACCCCTAGGGAAGTCTTCGTACCCGACATCGGCGACTTCAAGAACGTCGATGTAATCGAGGTGCTCGTCAAACCGGGCGATGCGGTACAGCCGGAACAGTCGCTGATCACCGTGGAATCGGACAAGGCGACGATGGAGATTCCGTCGCCGGCTGCCGGTGTGGTGAAGGACTTGCGGGTCAAGACCGGCGACAAGGTTTCACAGGGCAGTCCCATCCTCATCCTCGAAGAGACAGAAAGTGCTGCGGCGGCGCCGGCGAAGCCGGTCCCGAAACCTACAGACGCGCCCAAGGGAAAGCTCGCCCCGGTGCTTGCAGCCGTCCCGTCACCGGCCCCCGCCGCCCCCACAGTGGGCCGCGCCGAATCGATCTCCAATGCGTCTGCGCCGGGTCCTGGAGGGACGCCGCACGCGAGCCCCTCGGTGCGCAAGTTCGCGCGCGAGCTGGGCGTCGACCTCATTCGGGTCAAGGGCTCGGGCCCGAAAGGACGCATCACGCAGGCGGATGTCCAGGAGTTCGTGAAGGGAGTGATGAGGGGTGCGCCCGCCGCCGCCGCCGCGGTCGCCGCGCGCGGCGGACTCGTTCTGGATCTGCCCGAGTGGCCGCAGGTGGATTTCGCGAAGTTCGGCCCGATCGAAACCAAACCGCTGTCGCGAATCAGGAAGCTTTCCGGGGGGTTCCTGCACCGCAACTGGATCTCGATCCCGCATGTCACTCAGCACGACGAGGCCGACATCACCGAGCTCGAGGCGTTCCGCAAGGAGAACGCGCAGGTCGCGGAAGAAGGAGGCTTCAAACTCACCATGCTCGCGTTCCTGGTGAAAGCTTCGGTGAACGCGTTGAAGGAGTTTCCGGACTTTAACGCATCCCTTGACAAGACTGGCGAGAACCTGATCGTCAAGAAGTACTATCACATCGGAGTTGCGGTCGATACGCCCGACGGCCTACTGGTGCCAGTGATCCGCGACGCTGACCGCAAGGGTGTTTTCGATTTGGCGAAGGAGCTGGCTGAAATTTCCAAGGCAGCGCGCGAGAAAAAACTCAAGCCCGACAGCATGCGCGGCGGCACCTTCAGCATCTCCAGCCTTGGCGGCATCGGTGGCACGGCGTTCACGCCCATCATCAACGCACCCGAAGTTGCGATTCTCGGTGTGGCGAGATCGCAGATGCGGCCGGTGTACAAGGACGGGACTTTCGCTCCGCGGCTGATGCTGCCCCTGTCGCTCGCCTACGACCACCGCGTCATCGACGGTGCCGCTGGCGCGCGCTTCACGACCTATCTGGCCTCAGTCCTCTCCGACATCCGCCGCACCCTTTTATGAGGACGGCGTGGCGCAGATGATCGAAGTCAAGGTACCGGATATCGGGGATTTCAAGGACATCGACGTCATTGAAGTTCTGGTGAAACCCGGTGACCGTGTAGCCAAAGAAACCTCCCTCATCACGCTCGAATCCGACAAGGCGACGATGGAAATTCCATCCACGGACGCCGGCGTCGTCAAGGAGCTGCGGGTCAAGGTCGGGGACAAGGTCTCTCAGGGGTCGGTCATCGCCTTGCTCGAGGCGGAGAGTGCGGTGGTGGCGCCGTCCGCGCCGCGTCCGGCCGCCCCTGCGGCATCGACGATTTCCGCACCTGCCGCAACCAAGGCCTACGGCGGCGCAGCCGACATGACTTGTGACATGCTGGTGCTGGGTTCCGGTCCTGGCGGTTATTCGGCCGCCTTCCGCGCCGCCGACCTCGGCTTGAACAGCATTCTGGTCGAACGTTATCCGACGCTCGGCGGCGTCTGCCTGAATGTCGGCTGCATCCCGTCGAAAGCGCTCCTGCACGTCGCTGCGGTCATGGACGAGGCAAAGCATCTGTCGGAGCACGGCATCGGCTTCGGCGAGCCGAGGGTGGATCTCGACGCGTTGCGCGCGTGGAAGAACAAGGTAGTGGGCAAGCTGACCGGAGGGCTTACGGGCATGGCGCGCTCGCGCAAAGTGACGGTGCTGCAGGGTACCGGGGCCTTCCTAGGGCCGAACCATCTTGCCGTAGAAGCGAAGGACGGGCGCAAGGTCGTCGCATTCAGAAACGCGATCATCGCAGCGGGCTCGCAATCGGCGAAGCTCCCCTTTATTCCGGAGGACCCGCGAATCGTCGACTCGACCGCGGCGCTTGAGCTGCGGCAACGGCCGAAGCGCCTGCTCGTGATTGGAGGCGGCATCATCGGCCTGGAAATGGGCACGGTATATTCCACCCTCGGCGCCCGGCTGGATGTGGTCGAGGTGCTCGATGGCCTGATGTCCGGGGTAGACCGGGACCTGGTCAAGGTATGGCAGACGTTCAACGCGCGCCGCTTCGACAACGTCATGCTGAAGACCAGGACCGCCAAGGTCGAAGCCGTGAAGGAAGGACTGAGGGTGTCTTTCGAAGGCGAGAACGCCTCGGCAAAGCCGCAGCTCTACGACATGATCCTGGTTTCCGTGGGCCGGACTCCCAACGGCAGGAAGATCGGGGCCGACGCCGCCGGCGTAGCGGTGAACGAGCGCGGCTTCATCCCCGTGGACGCGCAAATGCGCACCAACATCCCGCACATCTACGCGATCGGCGATATCGCCAGGCTGCCGATGCTCGCGCATAAGGCGGTGCACGAAGGTCACGTCGCAGCGGAAGCTGCTGCGGGGCAGAAATCCTACTTCGACGCGCGCGTGATTCCCTCGGTAGCGTATACCGATCCTGAGATCGCCTGGGCGGGACTAACCGAGGAGGAAGCGAAAAACCAGGGAGTCAAATTCGGGGTCGCCAAATTTCCCTGGGCAGCTTCGGGACGCGCCATCGCCAACGGCCGCGACGAGGGCTTCAGCAAGCTGATCTTTTCGGAGGAGTCGCAGCGCCTCATCGGCGGAGCCATCGTCGGAGCTGGAGCGGGCGATCTCATCAGCGAGATTGCGCTCGCCGTCGAAATGGGCGCCGACGCCGTCGATATCGGCAAGACCATACATCCGCATCCGACGACGAGCGAATCGGTTGGAATGGCGGCAGAGCTGTATGAGGGCGTGTGCACCGATCTGCCACCGTCGAAACGGCGATGACCCAGGACGAGCTCAAGCAGGCAGTCGCCCGCGAGGCGATCAAGCACGTGGTGGAGGACGCCGTGATCGGCGTCGGCACAGGGTCCACCGCCAGTCTTTTCATCGACGAGCTTGCCAGAATGAAGAATCGCATTGCCGGCGCGGTCGCGAGCTCGGAAGGGTCCGCTGAGCGGCTCAAGGGTCGCGGCATTCGCGTCTTGGATCTCAACAGCGTCAACGAGCTGCCGGTCTATATCGACGGTGCGGACGAAATCACCGAGCACCTCGCCATGATCAAGGGCGGAGGCGGCGCGCTCACCCGAGAGAAAATCGTCGCCGCCGTGGCGAAAAAGTTCATTTGCATCGCGGACGAGTCGAAGCTCGTTCCGGTGCTTGGCAAATTTCCGCTGCCGGTCGAAGTGATTGCGATGGCACGCGCCTATGTGGCGCGCCAGATGGTGAGGCTCGGCGGACAGCCCAAGCTTCGCCAAGGCATTACCACCGACAACGGCAACATCATCCTCGACGTGTGGGGGCTCTCGATGCTCAATCCGGTTGAGCTGGAAACGGCGCTGAACAATATCGCCGGCGTCGTCACCAACGGATTGTTCGCCCGGCGCCGAGCCGATGTGCTCCTGCTCGGAACCAAGACGGGCGTGAGAACGATCGCCCGGAAATAGAGCGCCTACTTGTCCGGTGGCACGTAGCCGGAAGCCACGTCGGCTCCGGATCCGAAGAAATGCTTCTCCATCTGCTCGGCGAGATATTTCCGCGCACGCGGGTCGGCGAGGTTCAGCTTGTTCTCGTTGATGAGCATGGTCTGATGCTTGATCCAGGCCTGCCAGGCTTCCTTGGAGACATTCTCGTAAATGCGCTTGCCGAGCTCGCCCGGGTAAGGGGGTAAGTCCAGCCCTTCCGCGTCGCGGCCGAGTTTGATGCATTTCACCATCCTTGTCATTTTCGCAACCTCGATTCTGTTATCAGGTCGATTTTAAGTCCGCTTTACCAAAATTTTCGAGCGCCGCTGGTAGTTGTACAGTGCTTTCCTTTCCCCCGGGAGAGCGGCGATATCCGCTTCGGCGAACCCGCGCTCTATGAACCAGTGGGTCGCCCGCGTCGTGAGCACGAACAGCTTCTTCAGCTTGGAGGCTCGCGCCTGTGTCTCGACATGGTTCAGCAGGCGTTCGCCGTAGCCTGCGTCCCTGTAATCGGGCCGCACCGCGAGGCAGGCAAGCTCGCCGGCGCGGGCGTCCGGGAACGGGTAGAGTGCCGCGCAGCCGACGACCACCCCGTCGTGCTCGATCAACGAAAAGCGCCCGATCTCGCGTTCGAGCAGTTCGCGCCCGCGGCGCACGAGCGTCCCGTCTTCCTCGAGCGGCTCGATCAGCTTGAGAATGCCCCCCGCATCGTCGATCTCGGCCGGGCGTAGCTTCACCACCTTGTCGGATGTGATCATGGTGCCCGAACCTTCATGGGTGAACAATTCGATCAGCAGAGCGCCGGGGACCGTCCGGCTGATGATATGGGCGCGTTGCATTCCCCCGCGCACGGCCTCGACGGCGTGTGCGAGGTAAAGCCGCGTATCGTCGGACAGACGGTTGCTGCGCGCGAGCAGCCCCGCTGCCTCCTCCGCCGTGAGCTCTGGCAGCAACTCGCCCTCCTTGTCCTGCACGGGCGCATCAGAGAAGAAGATCAGCTTTTCGGCGTGGATCGCCGTCGCCGTTGCCACCGCTACGTCTTCCATGGCGAGGTTGAAGACCTCGCCTGTGGGCGAATAACCGACGGGCGATACGATCGCGATGTTGCCGGCGTCCAGACACCCCGCGATCGCCTGCGCATCGACCTTGCGCACCGAGCCGGTGTACTGGAAGTCGATGCCGTCGTGCACGCCCATCGGCTGCGCTGTGATGAAATTTCCCGAGACGCTGTTGATCGCGGCGCCCGCCATGGGCGAGTTGGGAAGGCCCAGGGACAGCAACGCGTCGATCTCCACACGCAACAAGCCGACAGCCTCTTTCACGCATTCGAGCGCAACGGGATCCGTGATGCGCAACCCCTTCGCATAGCGCGAGCGGAGCTTGCGGCGCTTGAGTTGCGCCTCGATCTGCGGGCGTGAGCCGTGCACCAGTACCACGCGTATGCCGGTGCTATGAAGTAGGCTGATGTCGTGTGCGAGGTCGACGAACCTGCGCTCCGCGAATATCTCTCCGCCAAACGCAAGTACGAAGGTCTTTCCGCGGAACGCATGGAAATACGGGGCAACAGAGCGAACCCAGCTGACGAACTGGGTGGGAGGGGACGGCATGGTTGCGTTGTTCTTAAGGAATCCCGATTCTAGCCAGTTGCCCCCGCTAGATACAGCGCGCCCGGCATGCAGAGACTAACAATCGCCCCACAGCGCCTGCATCGCTGCGATCG
>Ga0209239_1001836_pt1 | contig 12696 bp, 12 predicted proteins | sample GraSoi013_2_20cm_FD_185824 | JGI IMG/M metagenome (GOLD analysis project Ga0209239, IMG submission 185824) | Grasslands soil microbial communities from the Angelo Coastal Reserve, California, USA - Sample 10_02_2013_2_20cm (SPAdes) (version 2) | ecosystem: Environmental > Terrestrial > Soil >...
AAGCGACTCGGCATCAAGTCGGAATTCGCCGGCGGGTTGCGCATCACCGACGCAGCGACGATCGAGATCGTCGAAATGGTGCTCGCGGGCTCGATTAACAGCCAGATCGTCGGCTTCATCAACGCGGCCGGCGGTAAAGCGGTCGGGCTGACCGGCAAGGACGGCAACATGGTGCTCGCGCGCAAGGTGAACCGCACCGTGATCGACCCTGGCTCCAATATCGAGAAAATGGTCGACCTCGGTTTCGTCGGCGAGCCCGAAAAGATCGACACGACCGTGCTCACGCAAATCCTCGGCCGCGAGCTCATTCCCGTGCTGGCCCCGCTCGCGGCCGCGGCACAAGGCGGCACCTACAACGTCAATGCCGACACCTTTGCCGGCGCCATTGCCGGTGCGCTCAAGGCCAAGCGGCTCCTCTTGCTCACCGACGTGCCCGGCGTGTTGGACAAATCCAACAAGCTGATCAAGCAGCTCTCCCCGGACGATGCACGCGAGTTGATCGCCGACGGCACGATCTCGGGCGGGATGATTCCCAAGGTGGAGACTTGCATCTATGCGCTCGAAGCGGGCGTCGAGGGTGTCGTCATCCTCGATGGCAAAGTCCCGCACGCGGTGCTGCTCGAGCTGCTCACCGACCACGGTGCCGGCACGCTGATGATGCGCTGATGCCCTCGCCCTGAGGAAGCCGCGAAAGCGGCCGTCGCGAAGCGCGGCGTCATGCTTCGAGGCGCATCGCAGCGCCATCGATCTCGCCGCCCCCACGCGCAGCCGCGTTCCTCCTCAGCATGAGTCCGCGCGCGTACGGCGTGGGCGGAGCTCGATCTCCTGTCAGTCTCCTGTAAGCGCGGCGGCGATTCTGAACAAACAGTCATCGAATGTGTCGCACGCATGTGCCGCGCGCGGATGAAACCCGCACGCCGGCTCGCACGTTGAGTAGCGCGGGCAACGCAGGAGGTGGTGCCATGTTCCAGTGGAACAGTACGCGGATCGCGGCATGTTTCATTATTTCCGCCACGATGGCGACGACGGCCGCAGCGGAACCGCAGAAGCAGGGAGGAGGAGCGCCGCCCGGGCGCGGTGGCCCTGCAGCTTCCGCGCCGCACGCGGCGCCCGCGGCGCGCCCGGCTCCGGCCCCGCACGCCGCGCCCGCCCCCCGTGCGGCGCCCGCTCCGCAGGCATCGGCACCACGTCCCGCCCCACAGATCGCAGCACCGCGGCATGCGCCGCCGCAAGCCTCCCCGCCACGCGCTGCGCCGCAGCAGTCTGCCCGTCCGTCCGGCGGAGCGGGAGCCTCGACCGCTGCACGGCATGCGCCGACGCCGCAGACCTCGGCGGCTCCCGCGCAGCAGCAGCCGCCGCAGACCACCGGACGGGGCGGCCGCGGTGGAGCGAGGGTTGCGCAACCGACCCCGCACGAAAACGTTACGCAGCAGCCCGGGCCGGGCAGCGCTTCCGGCGCGGCAACGTCGGGCCGCGGCGGCCGCAACGCCGCTCCACAACAAAACGTTCCTCCACAACAAGGTGTAATTCAGCAGAATCAGGCGAGCCGCAACGCTGCGCCGTCTGCACAACAAAACGTTGCTCCACAACACGGTGTGATTCCGCAGAATCAGGTGAGCCGCGTCGTTCCCCCGTCTGCCCCGCGCGCCCGCGCGGCGAGCAACCCGCGCGCCTTCTCCGGTGGCGTGCTACGCAATCAGGCTTTTGCCAATTTAGCTACGGCCCGCGACCCAAGCGTGCGCACGCTCGCGAGCTCGACCTTCCAAGGCCGGTTGTTCAACCCACAATGGCGGCGGCATTTTACGCACCCGATCGTGTTCGGCTGGGCCGGCCCGCTGTTCTGGCCTTACGCCTACTATGACTTCGTCGATTACACCTTCTATCCCTATGCGTACGACACGTTCTGGCCCTACGCCTACGACGACTTCTACGAGGGCATGTTCGGCGGCTACGCGTTGGGCTATGGCGGCACCTATGCCTCGGCCGGACCTGCGGACGGTGGCGGCTACGGTCGGCGTGGCTCCGCTCGCGGTGCCTACGCGCGAGGTTCCTCCGGCGCTCGAAGCGTCGAAGCCGACCTCTGCAGCGGGCAGACCGCGGGGCTCGCGGATTGGCCGATCGAGCGGATTGCGCAAACCGTCGAGCCAAACGACGCCCAGCGCGCCATTCTCGACGAGCTCAAAGACGCCACCGCGAAGGCACTCGACATCCTCAAGACCGCGTGTCCGACGGCGCTGCCGAGCACGCCGACAGGCCGCATCGAGGCCATGCGCCAGCGGCTCGATGCCATGCTGGCGGCGGTGCGCACCGTGCGGCCGGTCGTGGAAAAGTTCTACCAGTCGCTCAACGACGAGCAGAAAGCGCGCTTCAATGCGCTCAGCCCCGACAACCAGCAGCAGGCGCAGCGGGATCTGACGCAAGCCTGCAACGCGCGCGCATCGGGAGTCGCAAGCGTGCCCCTGGAGCGCATCGAACGCGCGGTGCAACCCGACGGAGCGCAGCGCAGCGCGTTCAAGGAACTACAAGACGCCACCTCCAAGGCGGCCAGTCTGTTGAGCGCGGAGTGCCCCACCTATCGGCCGCTCACTCCGGTCGGCCGCCTGCAAGCGATGGAGCAGCGGCTCGATGCCATGCTGCGCGCGATGCAAACCGTGCAGCCCGCGCTCGAGAAGTTTTACGGCTCGCTCGGCGACGAGCAGAAGGAGCGTTTCAATCGGCTCAGCCCCGCGCAGGGGTGAGGCCACTAATCATTCCGGGTTCGCGGGCAGCGCAGGCAAGCGTACGCAGCCTGCGCAAGCTTGGCTGCGTGTGCCCGCGAACCCGGAATCCATAATCACAGCGGTGGTTATGGATTCCGGCTCTCGCCGCTATCGCCGCTCGGCCGGAATGACGAGAGACGTTACTCCGCCGCGATGCGCACTTCGGGAGCGGCGGAACGCACGTCGGGATCGACGTGCCGTTCGTATTTGACGAAGTTCTCCTGGAACATGCGCACCAGCTTGCGGGCGGTTTCGTCGAACGCCGCTTTGTCCTTCCAGGTCTTCATCGGATAAAGAAGGTGCGGCTCGACCCCCGGCACCGAAGTTGGGACGGCGAAGCCGAAATAAGGATCGGTGCGGAAGCTCACGCCCTTGAGCGAGCCGTCGAGGGCGCCGGTGACGAGCGCGCGCGTCGCCTTGATGGGCATGCGCCGGCCGACGCCGTAAATGCCGCCGGTCCAGCCGGAATTGACCAGCCAGCAATCGACCTTGTGCCTGGAAATATGCTCGCGCAGCAGGTTGCCGTATTCCGCCGGCGGGCGCGGCAGGAACGGCGCTGCGAAGCAGGTCGAGAATTCAGGCGCGACCCCGACCAATCCCTTCTCGGTGCCGGCGACCTTGGCGGTGTAGCCGGACAGGAAATGGTACATGGCCTGCGCCGGCGTGAGCTTGGCGATCGGCGGCATCACGCCGAAGGCGTCCGCGGTCAGGAAGATGATGTTCTTCGGGTGTGCGGCGCGTCCGGTGCGCGAGGCGCGCGGCATGAACTCGAGCGGATAAGCCGAGCGCGTGTTCTCGGTCTTGCTTTCATCGTCGAAATCCGGTTTTCGAGCACCGCGCCGAAGCGGTTCGTCGCCGCGTAGATTTCGGGCTCCGCCTCCTCGGACAGCTTGATGCACTTGGCGTAGCAACCGCCCTCGAAATTGAACACGCCGTCGGGGCCCCAGCCATGCTCGTCGTCGCCGATGAGAATGCGGTTGGGGTCGGCGGATAGCGTGGTCTTGCCGGTCCCGGAGAGGCCGAAGAACAGCGCGACGTCGCCGTCCTGGCCGACATTGGCCGAGCAGTGCATCGGCATCACGCCGTGCGCCGGCAGATAGAAGTTGAGCGTGGTGAACACCGACTTCTTCATCTCGCCGGCATAGGACGAGTTGCCGATCAGAACGATCTTCTTGCTGAAATCGATGGCGATGACGGTCTCGGTGCGCACCCCATGGCGCTTGGGATCGGCCTTGAACGAGGGCAGATCGACGATGGTGAGTTCGGGGACGAAATCGGCAAGCTCGGAGCGCTCGGGGCGTATCAGCAATTGGCGAATGAAAAGTGAGTGCCAGGCAAGCTCGGTGAAGACGCGCGTTTTGATCCGGTACTGCGGATCTGCGCCGCCATAGAGGTCCTGCGCGTAAAGCGTCTTGCCGCGCGCATGGGCGATGAAGTCGTCGTAGAGCCGCTGGAAGTTTTCCGGCGTGATCTTGCGGTTGCCGCCCCACCAGACCGTGTTTTCGGTCAGCGCATCGACGACGGTATGCTTGTCTTTGGGGGATCGGCCGGTGTGGGCACCGGTTTCCGCGCACAGCGCACCGCCTTCCACGACCGAGGCCTCGTGCGCTGCGGCCGCGTGCTCGTAGAGCACCGGTGCGGTGTGATTCCAGTGGATCGCCTTGAGGTCCTTAAAGCCAAATCGGTCGGCGCCGCACGCGCTGTTCCGCAAACCCGTTTCCTGCACGAAAGACCTCCACGACGCAGTCGGCTGCTGCCGGACCTACTCCCCGTCGCCACGATGTGAGCGTCAATGATAGCGCCCGCCGCCCAATCCCGCGACCTATAAATGGCGGCGGCCAGCTGTCAATGCTGCGCCGCAGCAGCACGCATCATACGGAGGGCCATACCGCCCGTCCCTCGTCATTGCCGGGCCTAGGCGTCGGAAGACGCGCTTCTGCCCGCGCATGACAGGTTCACGACAACCGGCATCATTCCACCAGTCCTTTGCCCGCGAGCCATTTCTGGATCAACTCGGCGACCTGATCGCTGTTCTTGTCCATCATGACCATGTGCGAATTGCCATTGAGGCCCGCATCCGGCAGGTCGACGACATCGATGCTGCCGCCCGCGGCTTTGAAAACCGCGGCGTAGTCGATGCCGCCTTGGCGGATCTTCGACCACCGGGGATGGTCTTTGGCGTTGTCGCCGTAAAGAACCAGAATCGGCGTCGTCTTGATGGACTGCACCTTGTTGCGGTCGCCGCCGAGCGTCGGCTCGACAGCAACGAGCGCCTTGACCTTGTCGGGTCGCGCCTCGAGCACCTTGTAGCCGAACGACCCCGACTGGCTGTGCACCAGCACCACGCACGGGCAGATTTTGTCCACGAGCTCGATGTAGGCGGCGACGATCTGATCGTCGGTGGTGAGCCAACGCGGCACGCCCTGCTTCATGAACTGCTCGTACGCCTCGATCGGAAATTGGACGCCCGGATAGATCGCGCGTTTCGCTTTATCGTCATTCCACGAACCGGGCGGACCGATGCGGAAGCGCTCCCACGGATCGCCCAGCGGCAATGCCATCGCCTCGCCCTTGAAGGTATTGGTCCAGCCGGCGCGGCCGCGCTCGACGGCATCGGAGATATAAGTGTCCCAGCCCTGGCGGATGAAATAGGCGAGCCAGCCCTCGCCGCCATTGGGCTTGGTCTCGTAGGTCACGCCCGTCAATCCGCCGCCGTGCCACAACAGCAGCGGCAGCTTGCTCTTGCGGTTTTGCGGCAGGAAGTACTGCACGTACATTTGCTCGACTTGATACTTGCCATTGGGGTCCATCTTCGCGGGAACGCCGCCGGGCGTGAACACGACCTCTTTGATCGGCTGACCGGTAACTTCGATGATACGGCCGCCGATATGAAACGAACCCATTTCGCGTAAGAGAATGGGTTCCTTGCTCTGGGCCAAGGCCGAACTCGCGGCCAAGCCGAGTATCAAGACGATGCTTGCACGGCGCATCGCGCCCTCCCTTTTTTGAAGTGCCAACTGTGCGGCGCGATCATGCCGCGCGCCGCGCCTCCTCGGCCATCTGCTTGAGCACGTGGCGCAACACTCCCGGCGCGCGCACCCGCTGTGGGAAAGGTAGCCGTAACGCGGTGCGGTCGAGCTGCAGTTCGAGACCTTCGGGATCGCAACCCACGCAACGCCAATCCCCGTCGGGAGCGCCGAGCAGCTTGGTCGCATAAAGCCGCACCGCGTCCGCATGGTCGTCGTTCATGTGGGCAACAATCTCGGGCTCGGCCGCGACAAGCTCGGCGGCATCGCCGGTCTCGGTGAGAACGTCCTGCGGCTTGAGATCAACGATGCGCCCAAAGCCGGCGACGAGATGGGCGGCCTTGAGCGTGATCCGATAGAAGGCGAAATCGGCAAAGCCGGCGAACATTTCCGACTCCGGCTGGCGCTCGAGATAGCGCCGACGTGCGTCCGGATCATCCGTCGCGGCGGCGGTTCCCATGAGCATGACGCGGGCCCCTTGCAGCGGGTCGCCTGCCTTGCGCTCGTCGATCATAAGGGAGACGCGCGGGTCGGCGAGAATATTCTTGGTGTGCACGGCAAGGCGCGAAATCAGCAAGAGGGGCGCCCCGTCGGCCGCGGTCGCGACATTGACCAACGAGCAATAAGGATCGCTCGAGCCCGCCATCAGGGTCGCCAACGCCCCCGAGCGGCCCTCGCGCAAGAGCTTTTTGGCGGCGAGGGCGGGATCGAAGTCCTGGCTCGGTGGCATTTGGCGTCTCCGGCAAATGATGTTACCAAGCGGCCCCGGCGCAGCGAAGCCGGGGGGAGAGCTCGGTCTCTGGCGCGCCAAGCTTCAGCTTGGGCATGAGCGTCGATGCGAGCTATGCTAATAAGCCCTTTGACGAATCACGCGTTTGTCAGGGAATCGCCACATTTCGGCCGTGCTTTGGGGGCTCAGAGTCGCCAGGGCGAATGCAGGGATAGGGGCTCATGCCGACCATCGCTCTCGTCGACGACGACCGCAACATCTTGACCTCGGTCTCGATCGCGCTCGAGGCCGAAGGTTACCGAATCATGACCTACACCGACGGCGCGTCCGCGCTCGACGGCTTCAAGACGTCGCCGCCCGATCTCGCCATTCTCGACATCAAGATGCCGCGTATGGACGGGATGGAGACTTTGCGGCGGCTGCGCCAGAAGTCCGACATGCCGGTGATCTTCCTCACCTCCAAGGACGAGGAGATCGACGAGCTGTTCGGTCTGAAAATGGGCGCCGACGATTTCATCCGCAAACCATTCTCGCAGCGCCTCCTGGTCGAGCGCGTCAAGGCGATCCTACGCCGCTCGGCACCGAAGGACGGCAGCGCGCCGAAGGAAACCGATGCCGCCAAGGTGCTCGAACGCGGCCTGCTGCGCATGGACCCGGAGCGCCACACCTGCACGTGGAAGAACGAGCCCGTGACGCTGACAGTCACCGAGTTCCTGATCCTGCAGGCGCTCGCGAGCCGGCCCGGCGTGGTCAAGAGCCGCAACGCGTTGATGGATGCGGCCTATGACGATCAGGTGTACGTGGACGATCGCACGATCGACAGCCACATCAAACGGTTGCGCAAGAAGTTCAAGGGAACCGATGACGATTTCGACATGATCGAAACGCTCTATGGCGTCGGCTATCGGTTCAAAGAAATGTGACGCTGGTGTCCCGATTCCGAAGTTCGCAAGCCCTTGCAGCAGGCTATCGTGCGACCTTCGGAATCGGGACACCAGCAGGCCTTGTCTCTCGTTTTTGGATTTGACGTTCCCATGCGAAGCTTGCTGAAAGGCGCGGGAACTTCAGATCCACCACACGAGTGGCGGCTTGGCGACCAGGTTCGACCGCCTAGAATCGGCGCCGGCGGGGCCTGGGGGTGGGGGCGCGCAACCGGCAGACCGACTGTGCTCAACCGAACGCCGGAGAGTTTCAAGACCGACGTCGCGGCGGAACGGCCCGACGACGGCGCGTCGCTGCTCGCTCAAGGTCGAAGGATCGGCGGGCTGTTGCTCGAGCGGTGGCGAACAAGCCGACGCAGTCGGACCCCGGAGCGCTTCGCGACCGACGCCGAACTGCAGCGTTCCGATAATCCATTAGCACGCACAAAAGCGACACTGCGGCGGTTCGCCGACCTGTCATTTGAGCGCTGGAATCGCTTCGCCCGCGTCGTCGCTTCGAACCTGAGCCAACTCGATCGAACGCTGGAGACGCTCAAGGTCGAGCTGGAGCAGCGCGATGACGGCGCACCGCGCACGAAGAGCGGGCGACGGCGGTTCGCAGCCCTGTTGCTGCAAGGCTGGCAGCTCTTCGTCCGCGTTGCCTTTTCGAGTCTCAGCCGCCGCATCATCTTCCTCAACGTGACCGGCTTGCTCGCGCTGGTCATCGGCGTGCTCTACCTCTCGCAATTCCGTGCCGGCCTGATCGATGCACGCATCCAGAGCTTGCTGGTGCAAGGCGAGATCATTGCCGGCGCGGTTGCCGCCTCGGCAACGGTGGAGACGGATACCATCACCATCGATCCCGAGCGGCTGCTCGAGTTGCAGGCCGGCCAGAGCTACGGCCCCTCGGAGGAGGCGCTGTCGGGGCTCGAATTCCCGATCAATCCCGAGCGCGTCGCGCCGGTGCTTCGCCGTCTCGTCTCACCCACCAATACGCGCGCGCGCTTGTACGACCGTGCCGGCGTCCTCATTCTCGACAGCCAAAATCTCTACGACGTACTGCGCTTCGATCTGCCGCCCCCGACGCGAAAACCCGGCGTTCTCGAGCGGGCCTATATCACCATCCGCACCTGGGTCAGCCGCGGCACGCTGCCGCTCTATCGCGAGTTCGAACCGCAGAACGGCAAGGGCTACGGCGAGGTCGCCAATGCGCTGCAGGGCTTCAAGTCCAGCATGGTGCGCATCAACGAGCGCGGCGAGGTGATCGTGTCGGTCGCGGTGCCGGTGCAGCGCTTCCGCGCGGTGCGCGGCTCCCTCATGCTTTCCACCCAAGGCGCCGACATCGACAATATGGTGGGCGCCGAGCGGCTCGCCATCTTCAAAGTCTTTCTCATCGCCGCGGGGGTGATGGTGGTGCTGTCGTTCCTGCTGGCCGGAACCATCGCCGGCCCGGTCCGGCGGCTCGCTGAAAGCGCCCAACTCGTGCGCCGACGCATCCGCTCGCGCGTGGAGATTCCCGATCTGAGCCATCGCCGCGACGAGATCGGACATCTCTCGGGATCGCTGCGCGACATGACGGACGCGCTCTACACCCGGATCGAGGCGATCGAAAGCTTTGCCGCCGACGTGTCGCACGAGCTCAAGAATCCCCTCACCTCGCTGCGTTCGGCGGTCGAGACGCTGCCGCTCGCCAAAACCGAGGAAAGCCGCAACCGGCTTCTTTCCGTCATCCAGCACGACGTGAAGCGGCTCGATCGACTGATCTCCGACATTTCCGACGCGAGCCGGCTCGACGCCGAGATGCAACGGCACGAAGCACAGCCGGTCAACATCGCAAAGCTGCTCACCACCGTCATCAGCGTGGCCAACGAGCGGCACGACGACGGGGTCACCGTCAGGGTGAATTTCGAAGGAGGCCGGCCCGGCGCCTTCATGGTGCTGGGGAACGATTCGCGGCTCGGGCAGGTGGTCAACAACCTGATCGACAATGCTCGCTCGTTCTCGCCCCCCGGCGGCACAGTGCGCGTCACGGCCCGGCGATTGAAAAATCAGATCGAGATCATCGTTGACGACGACGGCCCCGGCATCCCGGCCGAAGCGATGGAGAAGATCTTCGAGCGCTTCTATACGCACAGACCGCACCAGCCCTTCGGACAGAATTCGGGCCTCGGCCTCTCCATCTCCAAGCATATCGTCGAGGCCCATGGCGGCCGCATCCGGGCCGAGAATCGCCAACGCCCGGCGGTCGCGGGCGAGACGCCCGTCGTGATCGGGGCGCGCTTCATCGTGCGGCTGCCGGCCATGTGATGGCGGCTGAGACTCCGACCGTGCATGCCTCCGCCGTGTTGGCTGGCGCACGCGCCGTGCTCATCCGCGGACCGGCGGGAGCGGGCAAATCGCAGCTTGCGCTCGCGCTCATTCAAGCTGCGGACACGGGGCTGCTGCGCTTCGCTCGCCTGATCGGCGACGATCGCCTGCACCTCGAAGTGCACCACGGGCGGCTGCTGGTGCGGCCCGCAGCCGCGCTTGCGGGGCTGATCGAGATACGCGGGCTCGGCATTCGACGGCTCGACTATGAGCCGGTGGCGGTCGTCGGTCTGGTGGTCGACTTGGCCGCCGAGGACGCCGAGCGCATGCCTGCGGCCGGCGAGACGGTGCTGCTCGGCGTGCCGATACGGCGCTTGGCGTTGGCGGCGGGCACAGCCCCCCTCCCCCCGGTGCTCGCCCTCCTGCATGGCGGAATAACCGAGATTAAACCTCGGTCATGATCCTTGCGGGCCGGTCCGGTGGTACAAAAGTAACTGGGCGACGGTAATTTCCTGTCCGACCGGGCCGCCGGAGAGCGCCCCTACCGCAATGCAACACCCTCCCCAAATCGCCGGAAAGGCCCTTGCACAAGGGTTTCGGATGGTCATGATGGGCGGCCTTTCGTGCGGTGCAACCGGGCCGCGCCGGTGGGGAACTCCATGATCGGCCTCGTACTCGTCACCCACGGGCGCCTTGCCGCCGAGTTCCGCTCGGCCCTGGAGCATGTGGTCGGCCCACAGAAGCAGATCGAGGCGGTGACCATCGGCCCCGACGACGACGTCGAGCAGCGGCGCAAAGACATCATCGAGGCGGTCAAGCGCGTGGACAGCGGCGAAGGGGTGGCTATTCTCACCGATATGTTCGGCGGCACACCGTCCAATCTCGCAATCTCGGTGATGGGACGCCCGAAGGTCGAGGTTCTCGCCGGCATCAATCTGCCGATGCTGGTGAAACTCGCCAAGGTGCGCGACGAATGTCCGCTGACCGAGGCGGTGGCGGCGGCTCAGGACTCCGGCCGCAAATACATCACCATCGCCAGCCGCGTTCTTACCGGGAAATGAGCGAACCTGGCGGCGAGTTCTCCTCGGCCAGTCATTCGCCGGACGCGCCGATCGTCCGCGTGCTCGAAATCTGCAACAAGAAGGGCTTGCATGCACGCGCTTCGGCGAAGTTCGTGCAGACCGTGGAGAAATTCGACGCCGAGGTGAAGGTCAGGCGCGGTAACGAGGTCGTCGGCGGCACCTCGATCATGGGGCTGATGATGCTCGCGGCCGGCCCCGGCACGACGATCACCGTCGAAGCGAGCGGCCGAGAAGCGGCCGAGGTCGTCAATGCGCTGACAGCGCTCGTGAGCGGCCGCTTCACGGAAGAAGAATAGCGCCGCTCAGGCCACCTTTTTTGCCAAGACCTTTGCCGCCGGCCGCAGGTCGGCGACAAAATTCTTGTACTCGCGTTCTTTGTCCGCCTCGTCCTCCATCCGCAGTAGCCACGACGGGTGGATGGTGACGAACGCGGCGGTGCCATCGGCGAGGTGCAACGTCTGGCCGCGCACCTTGCTGATGGTGACCGAGCGTCCAAGCAGGCTGCGCGCCGCCGTGGCCCCGAGCGCGACAATGGCCACCGGTTTCACGAGCGCGCGTTCGACCTCGAGCCAGATCTTGCAGCGCTCGATTTCATAGACATTGGGCCGCTTGTGCAGCCGCCGCTTGCCGCGCATCTCGTGCTTGAAGTGCTTCACCGCATTGGTGACGAAAACCTCCGTGCGGGGAATTCCCGCCTCCGCCAGCGCCCGGTCGAGAACTCGCCCGGCGGGGCCGACGAACGGCTTGCCGGCGAGGTCTTCCTTGTCGCCGGGCTGCTCGCCGACCAGCATGACTTGCGCCGATCTGCGCCCCTCGCCCGGCACCGCCTGCGTTGCGTGCTTGTAGAGCGGGCAGCGCGTGCATTCGTTCTCGGCCTTGGCAAGCTCGGAAAGCGAGTTGATCGCGGGAGGAAGCTCGAGATCGAGCTGCGTCTTCTCTGGCATGGGCGCTCCTGACCAGCCGCCGGCGCACGGGTAACGCCCAGGCGCGGCGGCAGTTCACCGAGGGCGCGAGTGGCCGCCGCCGGAAAGGACATAAAGAAATCTTTATATCTTCGTTGCAGGAGCCGGCGGGCCCTGCTATAGGCAGCGCCGACCGGCGTGCCGGCTGGCGCGTCCGAATTTCCAACCATGCAAGGACCGACATGAGTGCTGCATCGAAAGCCGCCAATCGTGCTGCCCCCACCCAGCCAGCCGCCGACTATGCGATCAAGGACGTGAGCCTTGCCGACTGGGGCCGCAAGGAAATCGCCATCGCCGAGACGGAGATGCCCGGCCTCATGGCCATCCGCGAGGAATACGGGCCCGAGCGACCGCTGCGCGGCGCGCGCATCTGCGGCTCGCTGCATATGACCATCCAGACCGCGGTGCTGATCGAGACGCTCAAAGCGCTGGGCGCCGACGTGCGCTGGGCCTCATGCAACATTTATTCGACCCAGGACCACGCCGCGGCCGCCGTGGCAGCTTCCGGCACGCCGGTCTTCGCCGTCAAAGGGGAGAGCCTGAAGGACTATTGGGACTATCAGCACCGCATCTTCGAATGGAGCGACGGCGGCACACCCAACATGATCCTCGACGACGGCGGCGATGCCACGCTTTTGATTCACCTCGGCCTGCGCGCCGAACAAGGTGAGACGGGATTGATCAGCAAGCCGGCCAATGAGGAAGAGGAAATCCTGTTCGCCGCCATCAAGCAGCGGCTGAAGGACAGGCCCGGCTGGTACAAGCGCAACGCTGACGCAATCTGCGGCGTGACCGAAGAAACCACGACCGGCGTTCACCGGCTCTACGACATGCAGAAGAAAGGCACGCTGCTGTGGCCGGCGATCAACGTCAACGACAGCGTCACCAAATCAAAGTTCGACAACCTTTA
>Ga0209239_1001839_pt1 | contig 12687 bp, 12 predicted proteins | sample GraSoi013_2_20cm_FD_185824 | JGI IMG/M metagenome (GOLD analysis project Ga0209239, IMG submission 185824) | Grasslands soil microbial communities from the Angelo Coastal Reserve, California, USA - Sample 10_02_2013_2_20cm (SPAdes) (version 2) | ecosystem: Environmental > Terrestrial > Soil >...
GTTCACCGGCTGACGACGAAATGTTTGCAGCGCCAGCGCGCCGGCTTCGCGCACGGCCAAAGCAAGACGATCGCACAAGAGCGCGCGGTCGATGTCATCGGCCGGCAACGGTGAGACCCTCCACGCGCACGGTCGGCGCATTGGTGCCGAAACGGAACTCCAGATCGTTCGCGGGAAAGAGTGCCTGGAACATGTCGATCAGATTTCCGGCGATCGTCACTTCGCTGACGGGATAACTGCATTCGCCATTCTCGATCCAGAAGCCGCTGGCGCCGCGGCTGTAGTCGCCGGTCACGTAATTGACCCCCACGCCGATGAGATCGGTGACGAAAAAGCCCTCGGCGATGTCCGCCATCAGCGCTTCCGGCGTATGGTTGCCGGCGCTGAGGTGCAGATTGCTCGGTCCTGGCGCAGGGGTCGAGGATACGCCGCGCTGGGCGTGGCCGGTGGTGCGCAATCCGAGCTCGCGTGCGGTGGCGCAATCGAGCAGCCAAGATGCGAGCACGCCGTCCTCCACCACGGCCAGCTGCTTGGTGGCAACACCCTCGGCATCGAACGGCCGCGAGCGCAAGCCGCGCAAGCGCCGCGGGTCATCAATGACGTGGATGCCCGGCCTGAACAGCCGCTCGCCGCGCCTGTCCCGCAGAAAGCTGGTCTTGCGCGCGACCGCGGCGCCATTGATGGCGTTGGCGAGATGGCCGATGAGGGAGGCCGCCACCCGCCGATCGAACACGACCGGCACGCGCTTGCTCTTCACCTTGCGCGGATTGAGCCGCTCGACCGCGCGCTTGCCCGCGGTACGTCCGACCTTCTCCGGAGAATCGAGATCGGCACCGTGGACCGTGGAGGAATAGTCATAATCGCGCTCCATCGCGGTGCCCTCTCCGGCGATGGCGGTCATCGATATGCCCTGGCCCGAACCGAGATAGGCGCCGGCAAAGCCGTGGCTCGTCACCAGCACCATGCCGCCGATGCCGGCCGAAGCCGAGGCGCCGCCCGACGTGGTGACGCCTTTGACGGCAAGTGCGGCGGTCTCGGCGTGGCGCGCCCGCTCTTCCAGTTCCGCGATCGTTGGAAGATCCGGATCCAGCAGATCGAGGTCGGGAAAGCCGCGGGCCAGCTGCTCGCGATCGGCAAGTCCGGCGAACGGATCGTCCGGCGCCACTTTGGCCATGGCGACCGCGCGCTCGGCGAGCTCCGCCGCGTTCGCCTTAATGTCATTCGTCGACACGACCGCTTGACGGCGCCCGACGAACGCGCGCAGTCCCACATCGTCGCCTTCGGAGCGCTCGGATTCCTCGACCGCGCCCTCGCGCACCTCGACCGCAAGCGAGACCGAGCGCAGCGCGAGCGCGTCGGCGGCATCCGCGCCGGCCCGGCGAGCGGCCGCGACCAGCCGTTCGGCGAGGTCGGTCAGCGCGGACTGGTCAAGAAGCGAGGACATCCGGGAGATTTACGTTCTGTTTGCAAAGAGTCGAGAGGATCACGGAAGTTTGCGAGGGGCACGGCAAGGACTCATCAAGCATGAGTCGCACTCGAACCGGAGAAACCGCAGGTTAACCAGGAACGTTAAGCGGAGTCCGACCAATTTGAGGCATCTTTGCGGAGACGGGCGGGGGAACCGAGCGGCCATACGAGACCGGGATATGCCCGGCAGCGGTTAGCTAAGCTTCGAGGCGTCAAGCAACCAGGGCCGTGCCTGTGTGGGGGTCGAGCCGCGACGAGCGGCTCGGCCCCTTCTCCTTCCGCGGCAACCTCGCGCCGGCCTTTGCTCCCGCTGATCGGACCGGCGTTACCGCCGCCGCTCGGGAATCTGGATCATTTCGGCGAGGTCGCCCTTACTCAGCGGCGCGGTGATGAATTTGAAATTGATCGCATCGGCCATCACCTCGTCGATCCCGGACATACGATCGGGATCGACCGCGGCGCGCGGCAAGAATTCCTGCAAGGCGCGCCTGGCCGTCGGCTCCGAGAGCTTCGCGAAGGCGGCATAGGCCATCAGCCCTTCCGGGGTCGAATAGACCCAGGCGAGCGCGTCGCGGTAGCCGCGCATGAAGCGCACGAACACGTCCGGGCGCGCTTTGAGCTCGGTGGCATTGGCGATGATGACGCGGCTGGTCTGCTTGTCGAAGTCCGGCGCATCGGATGATTTCATGATCAAGCGGGTCTTGCCGGCTTCGAGCTCGGCGACCCCGAACGGCGCGCCCGCCCAGCCCACGTCGACCTGTCCGCTCATGGTCGCGGTCATGGTCGCGGCGGCGTTGCCGGTGGGCACCGGCTTGAAGTTGATCTTGTAGTGCTTCTGCAGCGCCAGCACGCCGGCGTGCGTCGAGGAGCCATTGTTGGAATAGGCGACGGTCTTGCCCGAAAGATCCTGCGGGCTGCGGATCGGCGAGTCCGCCGGCACGTACCAGAAGACCTGGGAACCGCCGGTATACGAGCCGCCGATAATGCGCACTGGCGCTCCCTTGGCGAATACACCGATCGCACCGAGGAAGCCCGACGCGACGCCGACCTGCGCGCTGTTGGAGATCACGGCCTGCTGGGTCTCGCCGCCGCCGTCGGTATAGAAAATGTCGAGCGCGAGATTGTGGCGTTTGAACAGGCCGGCCTTGTCGCCGACCTCGGTGACGAAGGTTTCGCCAATGCCGCGCCCGCCGACTGCGATCTTAAGCTGGTCCTCTGCGCGACAAGCTTCCAAAGCCGCAAACGTTGCGATGGCCGCAAGCGATGCCGCCGCAAGTCTTGCACGCCGCATGGGTGCTCTCCCAACTCTGGTTGCTTGGTGCGAGAGCTAACATCCGCTCCATCGCCGGTGCAACCGGCATGGGCGCGACAATCGCGCGCGATTGAATCGCCTTCTGTCATTTGTCATGGTCCGCGCGGGAGGCACCCGTCATGGCAGGACAGCAATCGCTTGCGGGCCGCGTGGCCGTCGTCACCGGAGCGGCGAGCGGCATGGGACGCGTGATGGCGCGCGCGCTCGCCGGTGCCGGCGCCAAGATTGCGGGCGTCGACGTCCGATGCAGCCGGCCTCGATGGCCTCGCTGTCGATGGAACATTCCTCAAGGCCGTGGCCGATGTGTCCAAGACCGCAGATTGCCGGCATAGCGTTGAGCAGGTGCTCGAGACCTTCGGCGCGCTCGATATCCTGATCAATTGCGCCGGCATCAGCATGTCCACGGCGGCCGGGCACCAGGACGCCCGGATCAAATTCTTCGAAGCGGATCCGGAAGGCTGGCAACGCATTCTCACGGTCAACGCAGTCGGCGCATTCCTGATGGCGCGGTTCGCGGCCCAACCCATGATCGAGCGGGGCTGGGGGCGCATCATCAACGTGACGACGAGCTTCGATACCATGCTGGCGGCAGGACTGTCCGCTTACGGCGCTTCCAAGGCCGCGCTCGAGGCAAGTTGCGTGAGCTTCGCCAAGGATCTGGAAGGCACGGGCGTGACCGTCAACATCCTGGTGCCGGGCGGGCCGACCGACACGCCCGGTTTCTTCCCGCCCGGCAAGCCGCGGCCTGCCGTCCTGCTCGACCCCGCGATCATGGGTGCGCCGGTGGTGTGGCTCGCCTCGCCGCAATCCGACGGCATCAGCGCCTGCCGCTTCATCGCCCGCGACTGGGACCAAAGCCTGCCGCCGGCGGAAGCGGCTGCGCGCGTGCGCGTACCGGCAGCGTGGCCGACGCTTGCGCAAGAGGCGGCGGCTGCGCGCGGACATGCGATGTAGGTGGTGCTAAGGCCGGTCCGCCATCCGGGCCTGTGCGCGATACGCACGGGGGCTTGCGCCCATCAGACGCCGAAAGCGCCGATTGAACGTGGACAGGTCGTTGAAGCCTGCATCGAAAGCGACGGTCGAGATCGGCGCGTTCGAGCGGCGCAGATCGACGGCGGCGCGGTGGAGACGCGTGCGTAGCAGGAATTGATAAGGCGTCATGCCTATCACGGCGCGAAACGTGCGCAAGAAGTGGTACGGACTCATCGCCGCCACGCGCGCCAGCTCCGTAAGCGTGAGTTGCTCGGGCGATCGCGCCTCGATCTGGCGCAACGCATGGGTGACGCGCCGCTCGTCGCGCCGGCTTGGCCGGTGCACGACCTGGGGCATCCCGGCAAGTGCCGCGGCAACCGCACCCGCGAGGCGCAGGGCCAGTTCTTCGAACTCGCCGTTATCGCCGTCGTGGCGCGCCGCCTCCGCGGCGGCGAGCAGAGACACGAGCGAGGACAACGGCGGCAGCGCCGGAACCGCAAACATCGTCCGCCGCGCGCCCGGCACGGCGGTCACAATCGCTTCCAGATGATCGGACGTGAAGTGGAAGGCGAGGCAGCGGTCGCCGGTTGCGTGCTCGTGGCCGCATTCGAAGCAGCTCCCTTCGTCGCCCAGTAGCACGGCACCAGGGGCGAGCACGGCCGAGCCGCGGGTCGAGCGATACTGGAACGTGCCCTGCGTCACCGCGGCGATGCACGCCCGATGATGCCGTTCTTCGAACGGCCGGTCGCGCGGGCCGGCGGTGCACGCCACATCGCTGACACTCCAGCCCGGACCCGACGCCAACAGACGCGAATTCAATGCCATGCCCAAGAATAGCAATTTTTCCCAAGCGGCGGAGCGGAAGAGCAGTTTAGGGAGGACAACCCTGACATACGAAAGCGTTGCAACATGACCGCATCTGGCTCCCCATCCTTCGTCGCTGCGCTGCATAGCGATCGGGCGGCGGCCGACCGCGCACAGAAAATGGGCCTCTACGGATGGCTGATCGGACGCTGGGAAATGGACGCCGTGATCCACGACGATGACGGCAGGAAGCACACCGGCCGCGGGCAAATCCATTTCGGCTGGGTCTTGGAAGGCCGCGCGATCCAGGACGTGTGGGTCCTGCCGGGCTTCTTCTACGGGACGACGCTGCGGGTCTACGATCCCGGCATCGACGCCTGGCACATCTTCTGGAGCGATCCGCTCAAGCAGCGCTACCGTCGCCAGGTCGGCCGCGCCCAGGGCAACGACATCGTGCAGGAGGGTAACGACGACACCGGTGCCGCGGTGCGCTGGCGCTTCACCGAGATCACGCCCGATTCATTCCATTGGCTCGGCGAGCGCTCGTCCGATGGCGGCGCCAATTGGCAGTTGCAAGCCGAGTACTTCGCCAAACGGGTCGCCAGCTAGACGGCGCCGTTCGGCGCAAACCATAGGGGCCGTCGATGCCGGACCGCCAACCTCGCCACTAGGATCGCGCCTGCGCGTATTGAGGCAACCCGTCGGTCAGTTGAACCCACTGCACCCTGCTGCTCGTATGGGTGTGGTCGCGCGGCGGCATCGCTTCGGGATGATCGAGGCTGCAGGTCGTGATGTCGATCTCATCGGGATAGTCGTCGGCTTGAAACGTCAGCTGGGTGCCGCAATGGGGACAGAAGCTGCGGGTTGCCTTGCTGCTCGAACGGAAGCGCGAGGGATGACCCTGCACGAATCGAAACTCGGACGGCCTGACGCTGAACCAGGCGACAAACGGCGCGCCGGTGGTCCGCCGGCAGATCGAGCAATGGCAATTCGTTTCGTGGAACGGGCGGCCCGCCACCTCGTAACGAATCCGGCCGCAAAAGCATCCGCCCTGCAACATCGCGGTCTCCTCGACAGGAATGAATGGCGCTGAACGCCGCGACAGCGGCAAAGTTCAAACCGCGTGGCGCGCGACCGCATCCAGCGCGAGCCCCGCGAACAGGATGAGGCCGGCATCGCGGTTGGACTTGAACACCGCCAGGCAATTGACGGGATCGTCGACATCAAGGCGTGCGATCTGCCAGACAAGGTGCGCGGCGAAGGCGAGAAGCCCGAGCGCGAAGATCAGCCCTCCACCGGCGCTGAAGCCGGCCCAGGCGATCAGCGCGACGGCAAGCGCGTAGAATACGGCAAGCATCGGCTTGGTGCGCTCGCGGAAGAGCAGTGCGGTCGACTTGATGCCGATCAGCGCGTCGTCCTCGCGATCCTGGTGCGCGTAGATGGTGTCGTAGCCGATCACCCAGGCTATGGCGCCGGCATAGAGCAGCAAGGCGGCCGGATCGAGCCGCGCGAACGTCGCCGGCCATCCCATCAGCGCGCCCCAGGAGAAGGCGAGGCCAAGCACGATCTGCGGCCAGTAGGTGATCCGCTTCATGAAGGGATAAACGACGACCACCGCAAGCGAGGCGAGCCCGACATAGATCGTGAAGCGATTGAACTGCAGCAGAACCGCGAGCCCGATCAACGCCTGCAGCATGAGAAAGGCGGCGGCGGCGGCGACCGTCACCTGCCCGGAAGGAATGGGTCGCGAGCGCGTGCGCTCGACCCGCGCATCGAGATCGCGATCGACGATATCGTTCCAGGTGCAGCCGGCGCCGCGCATGGCGAAGGCGCCGACGAAGAAGAGAACGAGATGCCAAACGTTGACGCCGTTCCCCGCGTGAACCGCGGCGAGCGCGACGGACCACCAGCACGGCATCAACAGCAGCCAGGACCCGATTGGCCGGTCGAGGCGCGCCAGCCGCAGATAGGGGCGGGTTGGGGGCGGGGCGAAGCTGTCGACCCAGTTACCGGTCGAATCGGCGACGCGCCCCGCGCCGCGGCTCATCGCGCCAAGGGACTGCCGGTGAGCGTGTCGAAGGTCGACTGCGGCTTCTTCGTCCCGGTCGAAGCATCCGGCACCATGGGCGTGGTGCCGAGGGCATCGCTCAGGGTCGGACCCGCCGGGCGGGCTCCCTGCACCGCCATATCGCAAACCTTCTTGCTGACCTCCGAGGCCTTGCCGTGTCCGTCCTTGACCTGCTTGAGGACCTCGGGGGGAACCCCGCAGGTCGCGCTGTGCTCCTGCAGGCCTTTGAGCATCTTGCTCTCGGCGGCGAGGAAGGCCTTGAAAATTTTGCATAGTTCGTCCGGCGGCAACTTCTTCTCACCGGCGGCCTGCAACGCCTTGCCGTGCTTGGCGGTCTCGTCGCGGCTGCTCAAAAGCTGCTGGCAGGCAGGCGGTGGCTGCTGCGGCGCGCCAAAGGAGGCCGCCGGCGCGCCCGGCGACGTGCCTGGCGCGGGTGACATCCCGGACGAGCCGGGCATGCCCGGCATGCCTCCGAACTGCGCCGCTGCCGGCCACAACGGCATAACCACGAGCGCCAGCGCCAATGGGAAAGCCCGGCTGAGCCTCATATCTGTCCCCCGGCCACGCGATTCGACCCTGCCCGATCCTGCGGCCTATCCTACTAACAGCGCTTTGAATTCGGCGATAACACGGCAGACGGGCGACCCGAAGGCCCGCCGGCCGGGCCGCGCCGGTGCCGGAACCCCCGGTTTTCCCGCGTTTTGGTTGCTGATTTTACCCAAACCGGGCAGCAAGCAGGAATTACCGGCGAGAGCTTCGCGTGCCTATGCCCCGCTGCGACCCCCGCATGCCCCGCCTTTACGTCGATGCCGCGCTCGACGAGGGCGCGAGCGTTGCGCTTGACGCCTCGCAGGCACATTACCTCGGCGACGTGTTGCGGCTCAAAACCGGCGACTGCGTGCTGGCCTTCAACGGCCGCGATGGGGAATGGCAGGCCATGTTGGCGGCCGCCGGGAAGCGCCGGCTCGCGCTGACGATCGGCACGTGCAGGAGGCCGCAGACCGGCGCGCTCGATCTGCATTACCTGTTCGCACCCCTCAAACATGCCCGCCTCGACTACATGGCGCAGAAGGCGGTCGAGATGGGCGCCTCGCGCCTGCAGCCCGTGCTCACCCGGCACGCCCAGGTCGCGCGCGTCAACCTCGAGCGCGTGCGCGCCAACGCGATCGAGGCCGCCGAGCAGTGCGGCATCTTGACGGTGCCGGAAATCCGCGCGCCCGTGAGCTTGCAGCAGCTGATCGCCGAGCTCGAGCCTGCGCGAGTCCTCGTGTTCTGCGACGAGGAGGCGGAGGTGAAGGACCCGATTGCGGCGCTCGCGCAGGCACGAAGCGCAGGCCGAGCGCAGCCGCTTGCGCTTGCCGTCCTCGGCCCGGAGGGCGGCTTCGCCCCCGAGGAGCGCGCGGCGCTTCTCCAGTTGCCGAACATGGTGCGGCTCGCGCTCGGTCCACGCCTGCTGCGCGCCGACACCGCCGCGGTCGCCGCCCTCGCGCTCGTGGGGGCAGTGCTCGGGGATTGGCGCTAAGCGCTGCCGCCGCCCATGCCGCAAGCGTCCCTGACCCGCACAAATTCTGGCGCGTCATTGCGGGGCGTGGGCGAAGCCCGCGAGCCCGGAATCTATAACCACTGCCTGTGATTATGGATTCCGGCTCTCGCCGCTATCGCGGCTCGGCCGGAATGACCAAGTGAAAAAATTAGCGTTAAGCGCGTCCTCGGTTTGGCATCGAATTCACCCCCCAAGCGTGCTAAAGCGCCGCGGCCACAGGATAAACCGGCTGCGACCGCGCCATGACACGTGCACAAGCGATCTCCACGAGCACCGCGCCGGAGGCGCGAGCCGAGGCGCTCATCGCCGCGTTCGAGCGCGCGGGCTATGCGCGGGTCGCGCCGGCCATTCTGCAGCCCGCAGAGCCGTTCCTCGACCTCTCCGGCGAGGACATCCGCAAGCGCATGTATTTGACGACGGACCCGCAGGGGCGCGAACTGTGCCTGCGCCCCGACCTCACCATTCCGGTGTCGCGCGACTATCTCGCCTCGCCCGCCGCCGGCAAGCCGCGCGGCTTTTGCTATCTCGGTCCGGTGTTCCGGCATCGGCCCGAGGGGGTCGGGGAATTCCTGCAGGCCGGCATTGAATCCTTCGGCCGTGAGGACACTGCGGCGGCCGATGCCGAAATGCTGGCGCTCGGGCTCGATGCGACCGCGCATTACGGTCTTGCCGCGCCCACCGTCCGCATGGGCGATGTCGGATTGTTTTCCACGCTGGTGGCGGCGCTCGATCTTGCACCCGCCTGGAAGCGGCGCCTGATCAAGGATTTCAACCACAAGACCTCGCTCGCGCAGGATCTCGATCGGCTCACCATCGGCGCGTCGAACGCGCGGCCGGAATATCAAGGCGTGCTCGCCGCCCTTGCCGGCGCCGACCCCAAAGGTGCGCATGCACTCGTCACCGATTTGCTTTCGATTGCAGGAATCACCGCGGTCGGCGGACGTTCGGTCAGCGAGATCGCCGACCATTTTCTCGAGCAGGCGGCGCTCGGCGCGCAGGCCTCGCTGCCGCGGCATACCCGCGCCCTGATCGAAAAATTTCTCGCCGTCGCCGGCGACCCGCGCGAGGCCGCGGCCAAGCTCCACGCATTTGCGCGCGAGGCCAAGATTTCGCTTAAGCCTGCACTCGACCTGTTCGAGAGCCGCACCCGGGCGCTTTCAGCCCGCGGCGTCGACGTCTCCCGTATTCACTTCTCCACCGCCTTCGGCCGCGGCCTCGACTATTACACCGGCGTCGTATTCGAGCTCGATGACCCGCGCACACAAGCGAACGGCCCGCTGGTGGCCGGCGGCCGCTATGACGGATTGCTGACGCGGCTCGGCAGCGCTCGGGCGATTTCCGCGGTCGGATTTGCGGTGTGGATCGAACGGCTGGCGGCGTTGCGAGGCAAGCCGTGAGCACGCCCTTCGTCATCGCGGTGCCGGCGAAAGGGCGCCTGCAGGCGAACGCGGAAGCCTTCTTTGCGGGCGCCGGGCTCGAACTCGTCAAGCCGCGCGGGGCGCGCGACTACCGCGGCACGATCGCCGATCTCCCGGGCATCGAGGTGGCGTATCTCTCGGCTGCCGAAATCGTCGATCTGCTGGCGCAGGGCGCGGTGCATCTCGGCATCACCGGCGAAGACCTGGTGCGCGAGAAAATACCCGACGCGGAACGGCACGTCGTCCTGATCGACGGCTTGGGCTTCGGCCACGCCAACGTGGCGGTCGCGGTGCCGCAGGCATGGATCGACGTGCACAGCATGGCCGATCTCGACGATGTCGCGATCGCGTTCCGGCTCAAGCACGAGCGCAAGATGCGCGTTGCGACCAAATACGTGAATCTCACGCGCGACTTCTTTTCCCGGCACGGCGTGACCGACTACAGGATCGTGGAAAGCTCGGGCGCGACCGAGGCCGCGCCTGCCGCCGGCACCGCCGAGCTCATCGTCGACATCACGACCACGGGCGCGACGCTGGCCGCCAACGGCCTCAAGGTCATCGACGACGGCGTGATCCTGCGCTCGCAGGCAAGTTTGGTCGCGGCGCGTGCGGCGAAATGGGGCGCGGCCGAGCGCACGGCCGCGCGCGGCCTGCTTGATCGGATCGCAGCGCAGGCGCGCGCGCGCGCGTTCTGCGAGGTGCGCACCCGCTTTCCCCGTTGTGACGATGCGCTCATCGCCGAGGCCAAGCGCCGTTTCGGCGTCGAGACCCCGTTCGGCGGGGCGACCTCCTCGGGCATGCTCACGCTGCACTGCCCACCCAAGCACGTGCACGAGCTGGCGACGTTGCTGAGGGAGAAAGGCGCCGAGACCGTCGTGGTCGCGGATCTGGGCTACGTATTTTCCAGCGCCGACCCGCTCTACGCCAAGCTCGAGGCAGGCCTTGAGCTGCCGCGATGATCATCTCCGGTAAAATCACTCCCCCTTGATGTTCGCCGCCTTGATGATCGGCCACCACTTCTCGATTTCGGCCTGGTGATACGCGAACAGCACCTGCGGGGTCTGTTGCTCGCGCGGGGGAATCTCCTGGCCGAGCTGCGCGAGGCGTTGGCGCACGCCGGCGTCCGCCAAGGTTTCAACGACGGCTGCGTTGAGCTTGGCGATGACGTCCTTCGGCGTGCCCTTGGGCATCCAGAGCGCATGCCAGATGGCGATGTGCAGGCCGGGCACGCCAGCCTCGTCGACGGTGGGAATGTCGGGCGCGGCGGCCAGGCGAACCTTGTCGGTCACCGCATAGGCCCTGATCGTGCCGGCGCGCACCTGCGGCAGCGAATTGGCCGCCTGGTCGATCATTAAATCGACCTGGCCGGCCACCAAGTCCTGCATCGCCGGGCCGGCGCCGCGATACGGCACGAACTGGAATCGCGCCCCGGTGATGTTCTGGAAATAGACCCCGCTGATATGCGAGGCGCTGCCATGGCCGGCGGTGCCCTGGGTAGCGGTTGCGGCATTCGCCTTCAGCCAGGCGATGAACCCTTGCAGATCCTGCGCCGGCACCGCTTTCTTCGCGACGATTAATTGCGGATTGGTGGCGATCATCGCCACCGGCTCGAAATCCTTCAGCGCGTCATATTGCAGCGCGTAGATCGCGGGATTGACGACGTGGGTGCCCCAATGGCCGATGCTGATGGTGTAGCCGTCCGCCGCCGCGCGCGCGACCTTGCCGACGCCGATGGTGCCGGCGGCGCCGGTCACGTTCTCCACCACGATGATTTGACCGAGTGGTCCTCGCATTCGCTCGGCCATGATGCGTGCAATGGTGTCGGTCGGGCCACCCGCGGAATACGGCACCACCATCGTGATCGGCCGGGACGGATAGGTCTGCGCATCGGCAGCGGCGGCGCCTCCTAGCGCGGCAATCAGCAGGATGGCGCAGCGCAGCTTGTGCATGGCATTTCCTCCGTTGGTCCGGCGCGGGCCTGGACAATCTATCATAGCGCGGCGAAGTCGATCGGCCGCGAGCGGTCGAGCGTGCGTTCGCTCGCCGGCAGCGGATATTTGAGCCCGGTGGCGCAATTGAACAGCATGGCGCGATCGTTGCGGCCAACGCGCCCGTCGGCCAGCGCCGCTGTGAGCGCGGCATAGGTCGCAGCACCCTCCGGGCAGAGCAAGAGCCCTTCCGCGCGCGCGACCTCGTCGACCGCCGCGGTGATCGCCTCGTCGGTGACCGCGATCGCGAAGCCGCCGCTCTCGCGCACCGCGCGCAAGATGAGAAAATCACCGATCGCCTGCGGCACCCGGATGCCCGCCGCAATGGTGTGCGCATCCTCCCAGCGCGGCGCGTGCTCCGCGCCCGCATCGTAGGCGCGCACGATGGGCGCGCAGCCCGCCGCCTGCACCGCCACCATGCGCGGGCGCTTGCTGCCGATGAAGCCGATCGCTTCGAGCTCGGCGAACGCCTTCCACATGCCGATGAGGCCGGTGCCGCCGCCGGTCGGATAGAGGATCACGTCCGGCAGCTCCCAGCCGAGCTGCTCGGCCAACTCGAGGCCCATCGTTTTCTTACCCTCGATCCGATAGGGCTCTTTCAAGGTCGAGGTGTCGAACCAGCCCACCTTGGCCGCGCCCTCGGCGACGAGCTTGCCGCAATCGTCGATCAACCCGTTGACGCGATAGACCGTCGCGCCCTGCAGCGCGATCTCGCGAACGTTCACTTCTGGCGTGTCGGCTGGGCAGAACACCGTCGTCTTTATTCCTGCACGGCTGGCATAGGCGGAGAGCGCGGCGCCGGCATTGCCGTTGGTGGGCATGGCCATATGTGCGACGCCGAGCGCCTTCGCCATCGACACGGCCATCGCAAGGCCGCGCGCCTTGAACGAGCCGGTCGGCAGCCGGCTCTCGTCCTTGACCAGAATCTCGCCGGCCCCGCGCGTCCTGGCGAGCCTCGGCAACGCCACGATCGGCGTGAGAGGCTCGCCGAGGCTGACGATGTCGCGCGCGCGACGCACGGGCAGGAGTTCGCGGTAGCGCCATAGATCGCGCGGCCGCCGCGTCAGCGCCTCCTTGCTCAACGCTTTTTTGACTCCGCCGAGATCGTAACGCAC
>Ga0209239_1001840_pt1 | contig 12687 bp, 9 predicted proteins | sample GraSoi013_2_20cm_FD_185824 | JGI IMG/M metagenome (GOLD analysis project Ga0209239, IMG submission 185824) | Grasslands soil microbial communities from the Angelo Coastal Reserve, California, USA - Sample 10_02_2013_2_20cm (SPAdes) (version 2) | ecosystem: Environmental > Terrestrial > Soil >...
CGTGGCGCGGAATCTCGCTGAAGTATTGATTCACGTACCGCCGCAGCTCGAGGGGCTTGAAGTCGCCCACCACGACGAGCGTGGCGTTGTTGGGGGCGTAGTAGGTGTCGAAGAAGGCCCGGACGTCGGAGAGCTGTGCACCGTTGAGGTCGTCCATCGACCCGATGACCGTGTGCGCGTAGGCGAAGCACCCGGCGCTGTCGAACGGCCAGGTCATGCCTTCGATGAACGCGGGCGAGTACGGCTGGTTGTCGATCCGCAGCCGGCGCTCCTCCTTCACCGTTTCCCGCTGGTTCTGGAAGTTCTCATCGGTGATGGCGAGCGACCGCATGCGGTCGGCCTCGAGCCAGAGGGCCAAGTTCAGGCGATTCGAGGGCAGCGTCTCGTAGTAGTTCGTGCGGTCTTCCGCGGTGCTGCCGTTTTCCGACCCGCCGGCCCGCGAGACCAGCTGGAAGTGCTCGCCCTTCTTCACGTGGGCCGAGCCCTCGAACATCATGTGCTCGAACAGGTGCGCGAAGCCCGAGCGGCCCGGCCGCTCGTTGCGCGACCCGGTGTTGTACCACACGTCCACCGACACGATGGGCGTCGAGTGATCTTCCGAGTAGAGGACGCGCAGGCCGTTGGGCAGCGTGAACGCTTCGTACGCGATCTGGCCGGCCTGGCCGAGCAGCGCGGGAGCGAGCGAGGCGCCGAGGAGCAGCAGTCCTCCGACGACGGACGGGACGCGCAGACGACCTCTCACGGGGGGGTGGGGACCACCGGCCCCGACCCGACCAGCTCGAACGAAAACGTCCCGTCCAGCGTCTGGCCCTTCACCACGCGGCGGGGGCCCGTGCGGGTGGCGAAGATCCGGAAGCCGCCGCTCCGCAACGGCAGGACGTCGAACCGGCCGGCGGGGACCTCGATCGAGGTGGGCGATTCGGCGACGAAGCTCAGCGTCACAAGCGAGTCGTCGAATTCCTTGTACGCCGGAACGGCGAGCGAATCACCCGGCACGGCGTTCGATACGGCGCCCGCGATGAACACGTAGTCCGAGAACACGGTGCCCGGGGCGAAGGGGCGGTTTACCGGAACGATCTTCACGCCACCGCTCTTGGTCCCCACCCGGCGGCGACCGGAGATCTCGCCCCGCTTCACTTCCAGATCGTGCTCCACCATCACCGTGTCGCTCCGCGGCGAAAAGAGATCGATGTGGTGAAAGGTGGAGATCGGCTGGCTCGTCAGGCGGTTCACCACGACGCGCAACCGCTCCTCCTCGACCGGCCGGAATTCCGACGTCGCCGTATACACGAGCTCCTGGGTCATCTCGAGCGGGCGGATCTCGTACTGCCATACCGCCCACCCCCGCTCCTCGCCCCGCAGCCGAAACACGAACGAGTCACGCGTCGCGGGGACCTGGGCGACATCGAACTGGAGCGTCCTGGGGCCGGGGGGGGGACCCGACGTCTGGGCGGTCGCGGCCGACGTGAGTGGGGGACTAGCGAGCAGCAGGAAACAGAGCCAGCGCATTGGTCTCGAGAATCGCCTTCTTGTGCGGGTCGCTGAGCGGCAGCGCCAGGAACTGGTCGATGTTGATCCGCATGTCCTTGACACCCGGGCTCGGCCAGTCCGTGCCCCATAGGACCCGATCCGCGAGCTCCGAGAGACGCGGAAAGTACTCCAACAACCGGGCGGGCGGTATCCCGGAGACGTCGAGCCACACCCCCCGGTGGCGTCGCAAAACGAAAAACGCCTCCTCCATGTACAGCGGCCGGCCGCCGTGCGCCATGACGATGCGCAGAGCGGGAAAGTCGATGGCGACGTCGTCGAGCTCCAGCGGGTTGCCGTACTTGGAGCGGGCTCCGGGAAAAATGCTCGTGCCGGTGTGGATCATCACGGGCAGGCCGCGCTCTTCGCAGCGCCGATAGATCTCGCCCAGCGCGGTGAGCCCGTCGGTGTAGGCGTTCGCGGGGAACCGCTGATGCGGCGGATGGATCTTCACGAGCCGGATCCCCAGGTCCACCAGGCGGTCCACGTCACCCGCGGCATCCCGCGTGAAGCGCGGATGCACGCCTCCATACGGGAGCAGCCGCTCGGGATTGGCTGCGGCGTACTTGGCGGAAAAGACGTTCGCCGCATCGGTGAAGCCCATCACGTCGGGCGAGGGGTAGTTGACGAGCCCCGCGCGCCACACGCCGGCGCGGTCCATCACCTCGAGCAGCGCCCGGGGATCCTCCATGACCTGGATCATGCGGTCGCGATCCACCTCCTTGCCGCGCCACATGACGGCGAGCGCCGCGGGCTTGAGCTCGCGCCACGGCTGGACGTGGATGTGAACGTCGGTGATGTGGATGTGAACGTCGGTGATGCGGGTCAGCTGCACGAACGAAATCTAGTCGCGGTCGGGCGCAAGGCCGCGACGAATAGCGCGGAGCAGGGTGCCGTCGTCCCCGCTCAGCTCCCAGAACATGACCCCGCCCAGCCCCCGCTCACGCCCATATCTGGCCTTCAGCTCCACCGACTGGGAATCATCGTAGCTGATCCAAATCCGCCTCTCTGCATTGTAGAGCCAGGGCACCTGCGCCTCTCGCTGCCAGTACCGTCGGAAGCCGTGCCGCTCCGGGTCCTTGCTCGTCAGCACACGATAGTCGATGCCGCCGCTGCCCCAGTCCGGCGCGCCCGCATAGTCGGCCCTCTGAAACAGGCCGTCCCGCTCCGGCGCGACACCACCGTATCCACGCCCGTAGAAGGGGACACCCACCGCAAGCTGGCGCGGCGGCACGCGGGCATCGAGAAAGAGTCGCAGCGACGCCTCGATGTTCAGCCCGGGCGTGGGATCGTCCGGCGCAGCGTACAGCGGCGCGTTGAAGTGGGCGATGGTGTCGACCGAATGGTAGTCGTACGTCATCACGTTGATCCAGTCGAGATAGCGCGGCAGCTCCGCCAGCTCCAGGTTCGCGATCTCCCAAGGTCGCGCCGACGCGGCGATGGTGAGCTCGTAGCGGCGTCCCGCTCGCTCGCCCACCGAGTCCAGCTGCCGGCGAAACTCCGCGAGTAGCAGGGTGAAGTTGCCTCGGTCCTCCGGCCGGTAACTGTTCTCGGGCAGTCCCCCCGCGACCGGGAACTCCCAGTCGACATCGACGCCGTCGAACACCACCGGGAAACGGCGGATGAAGAGGTCGATCGTGGAACCCGCTAACTGAGTACGCGCCTCGCGGGTCGCGGCTGCGTCGGAAAAGTACCTGGACCCACCCCAGCCGCCGAGGGAGATCAGGACGCGCAGGTGCGGGAAGCGCTGCTTCAGGCCGGCCAGCTCCTTGAAGTTCGCGCTGTCCAGGCCAGGATCGCCGAGCGCGGCCCGACCGTCGGCCGCCACGTGCCCGAAAGCGTAGAAAATGTGAGTCAGGCGATCGGCGGGGATATCGGCCACGCGCAACCCTTTGGCCCGCACGCCCCAGGAGGCGAGGTAAGCGATGACCCTGCGATGCGATTGGGGTACAGCCTGAGGTGTTGGTGCGGCGCACGCCGATCCCAGCATGACGCTGCCGGCGGTGAGCCATGCGTGAACCGCCCAGCATGAGCAACGGGCCCGGCGCAGCGACGCCGGGCCCAGCTCCCCAACATTCGTGCCCATCACGGCTAGGGAATGTTCGGGTTGGTGATGACCTCGGTCTGACCGATCGGCCAGCACTCGACGTTCCCGTAGTTCCATGGCGGGGTCGTCGCAGGCGGCGCGCCGTTCCGGTCGACGCCGTACCCGCCGATCGTGCCGGTCGGCCACAGATTCACGCCGTAGTACTTCTTGTAGCGGATCAGGTCGGGCATCCGGTACCCGGCGAAATAGAAGTCCATCTTCCGCTGCTCCCTCAACTCACCTTCGAGATCGGTGCCCGTGTACGGCGAGGCGGCACCCGCACCCACGGCGCGTCGCGCATTGATGAAGGTCAGGACGGTAGCGTTGTCCCACCCGCCCGTCCCGCCGTGCAAGCTCGCCTCGGCCATGATGTACTGCGCTTCCAGTCCGGACGCGAACCGGATGTCTGCGCCGCCCGCGATCGTGTCGCGGTTCCCCGGCGTCCATCCCTCGAAGGAGGATGGGGTGTAGGGGAAATACCCGCGGCGCGCTTCGGGATGGGGGCTGAACAACCCCTCGGTGCTATCCGTCATGAAGGGAACGCGCAAATCCCGCTTGGTCCTCCACTCGGCCGGATCCAGCGCGCTCGTGAACTCGAGGGCGGTGCTGCGGTGCCACAGGTTGTACTTGTTGACCCAATCGCCGAAGTTGGGGCTGTCGACGTACCTGACCCACGCTGTGAAGGTGGGGTCCACTTTTTGGGCGTACTCGATCGCGTGGTTCAAATCGTTCTTGTTGAGGTATGAGCGAGCGATGCCGACGTTCGCCAGGTTGGTGAGAAAGGTCGCGCCACCGGCGCGCTGCACCGTCTCCTGGAAAAGCGTGATCGCCGAGTCGTAGACCACCGGCGGGTCGAGCGCAGGTCCCCCGTTGAGCGGCGCCTGGCACAAGTAGTCCGCCAGCATCACGGTGCTGAACGCCGCGTAGTCTAACGCGTGGGCGATGGCGGTATCGGACGCCTGCATAGTCTTCAACTGCAGCACGCTCCGCATCCCCGTGACCCGAGCCTGCTGCATCCATTCGTAGCCGAACCCGCAATTGTCATGCGGGCACCCTGTCGCCGACAGGATTCGCTCGTCGTAGGTGTTCCACGGCGTCCAGGGATGAGAAAAGATCATCTCATCCGTCGCGGCGGCGCCGCTGTGCGCCACCCAGTTGAAAGCGATGTGGTAATCGCCTTCCGCCGCGGCCACGGCGGCGCCGACGAGCCGCTGCTGCTTGATCTGCTCCTCGGTGATGAGGCCGCGCTGCTCCACCGAGAGCAGATTGTCGCACGCGGCGAGAAGAAGCAGAATGCCGATCGCTCGGGCTCTTGTCGTCCGGTTCATGACCGTCTCCCATCCTTTCGCGCGCCGGGGCCGCATCAAAAGCTCACGTCGACGGACATGGTGAAGCGACGCAGCATCGGCGGCGTGTAGAAATCGGTGCGTACCCACCCGAAGGCCTGACCGTCGCCGCCGGTCTGGTTGATGCCGTTGAACGTGACCTCAGGATCGAGCCCCGTGTAGTCGGGTTTCCACAGGAAGCCGAGGTTGTGCGCCGCGAGGGTGACCACAATACGGTCCGCCCGGAACCGCGACGTCCACTCAGTGGGCAGCGTGTACGACAAGGACACGTCGCGCACCTTGATGAAGTCCGCGCGCTGTGTGTAGAGGGCGTCGTTGACCTCGATCTTCTGTTGCAGCATCGCCTTCCGCGCCGCAGATACGCTGGGGTCGTTGACTTCGGCACAGGTTCCGGCGGCGCAGCGCCGCTGATCGGTCTGGTTGAGCAGGTAGTATCCGCCCTTGTAATCGAGCAGCGTGTAGAGCTGCAGCCTTCCGAGGATCGTGAACGTGTTACTCAGCGATGCTTCGCGCGTCGGCATCGAGGACCCCAGGAAGCGCGCGGGACCAGCCATGTAGCCGCCACTCCCATCCGGCACCGGATCGTGCACCCAGTAACCCGCGATGGGATAGCCCTCCACAGTCCGTTGGTTGTACGACGTCAGGCCGTACTCGATGTAGGGGACGCCATAGCCGAAGCGCACGAGCCTGTTACGGTTGCCGGCGAAACCGAGGCGAGCGTCCCAGGTCACGTGCCGATTCCGCATCGGCGTGGCCAGGATGCTTACCTCGATGCCCGTGTTCGAGATCTCTCCAACGTTCTGGATCTGGGTCATCCCCGGGCTTTCGGAGGGAATGAGCGGCACGTACATGAGGGCGTCTTTCGTGACCTTGTGGTAGTACGTCAGCTCGACCCCCAAGCGATTCTCGAGCAGCGCGGCGTCGAGTCCGGCCTCGATTTCGCTGCCGCGCTCCGGTTTCACGTTCGGATTCCCCACGGTCCTAAGATGGAGAGCCGACACGGGCAGCCCAGTCGCGTCGTCCACAGTTTGCACGATGTCGTAGGTCGTGTCTTTCGCGAACGGGTCAGGCGCGCTCCCCGCTTGCCCCCACGCGACTCGCAGCTTCAGGTTGTCGAGCCAGGCGTACTTCCGCATGAACGGCTCTTCGGAAATGACATACGCCGCCGAGAGCTTCGGGTAGTAGAGCCGGTTGATGTGCGACCCGAACACCGAGCTGTTGTCCTCGCGGACCGCGCCCGTCAGGTACAGGCGGTCCCGCCACGTCACCAGCTCCTGGACGAAGAACCCCAGCGACTTGACCTGGGTAAACTCGTCCCAGGAATACCGCGTCGTCGCGGAGCCAACGTTGGTGGCCGCCGTGGTGATGAACCCGGTGCCCTGAGCGATCGTATTTTCGTACCGCTTGTTGGTGTACTGCACACCGAAGCTGAAGGTCGACGGCAAGCGACCCACCGGCAGGGTGTGATCGATCGTGCCCGCGTAGTCGAGCGTGTAGACGTTGGTGCGGGGCGCGCCGACGGTCCGCTGCCCCAGCGACACCGGGTCGAACAGCCCCTGCGGCGGTACGTAGCGATTCGCCTCCTGCGAGCCGATGTCGCCGCCGACCGTCAACCGGTGCCGGAACCACGGCAACTGCCGGTAGGTCACGGTTGTGCCAAGCGTAATACGGTCCCCTTCCAAAGTGTTGACATACTGCTCGTACAACGCGGGGTCAGTGTAGGGGTGGCTCGAAGGCCGCCCCGGTTGCGGCTTCCGCCCCGGCTGGAAGGTCCACGCTGCTTCGAGGAAGGTCGGCCCGTTGTCCGTCATAGGAAAGGCGGTCTTGATCCGCGTGTACCCGAGGTTCACGGTGAAGTCGACCTTGTCCGACGGCTGCAATGAGAGATTGGCACGCGTGCTGGTGCGCCCGTCCTGACTGTTGGAGAAGATGCCCTGCTCCTTATCGTCATCGAGCGCCCCATAGAACGAGTAGCCACGCCCGCCGCCCCGGACCGACAACGACACGTTCCGCAGATCGCCGGACCGGAGCACGTCATCGAGGTAGGTCGCCGAGAGCTTCGTTCCCGGCGCCAAACCAACGCACCCAGGCCACTCGAGCGGGTCCGCCGTACTGGCATCACATGTGCTGAAGCTCGTGCGGCGATCGAGGCCCCACGCTGTCTGTCCGAGTTGCACCTTCGCATTCCATTGAAGCTTCTGGTCGCCGGCGCGCCCCCGCTTCGTGAGGATCTGAATGACGCCGTTCGCCGCGTCCGCCCCGTACAGCGTCGCTGCGGCGGGACCCTTGATCACCTCGAGCGATTCGATGTCATCGGGGTTGATGGCGTCCAGCGCGGACGCCGTCTGGCCTCCGCCCGCGGTTATGCCTTGCGCCGGTTGCTGGTAGCTGTTGCGAAACGCACCGCCGGGGCTTGCGTTGACGCGCACCCCGTCGATGTAGATCACCGGCTCGTCGGAAGCCCCGTTGAGCGAGGTCACGCCCCGGACGCGGATCGTGCTGGCGGCTCCCGGCGTACCGCTGCCCGCCATGATGGTCACGCCCGGTGCCTTGGCTTGCAGCAGCTCGCCCACGTTCATGTTGACAACCTTTTCCATGACGTCGGCCGCGTTGATCGTCGTGATCGCGTTGCCAAGTGTCCGCTTGGACACCGGGCCCGCCGTGCCCGTCACCACCTGCTCCTCGAGCGTGATGGGGCGGAAGGAAAGCGCGAAGTCCGCCCGCACCGTATCGCCGTCCGCCACCGAAATCGTCTGCTCGACGCTGGCGAACCCGATCATCCGGACCCGCACCGTGTGCGGACCGGCCGGGACGCTCACCAGGACGTAGCGGCCAGCGGCGTCGGTGACCGCGGCGAACGCCGTACCGACGACGGTCACCTGGGCGGGGCTGAGGGCGCGCTCGGACCCGCTCTCGAAGACCCGCCCGCGAATCGTTCCCGTCCCTTGGGCCCGGTACGGCGCGGCATACACTTCGGCGAGCGGGATCTCCAGCCGACCGGCGTCTGCGGCGGGCCACTGCACCAACGCGAGCTGCGTGCCCGTGGAGACCGAGGTCGGGCGCGGGAAAATGACGACCTGCCCGTGCATCTCCTTGAAGTCGAGATCGGTGCCCGTGAGCATGTGATCGAGCGCGTCCGCAACGGTCGCGGCCTGGCACGGGCAATCCACCCGGTGAGTCCGGTCCGGAAGGAGGCTCGCACTGAAGGCGATCGGCACCCGCGCCTGCTCCGACAGGAGCGCCAGCGCCTCCGGCAACGGAACGCCGTGCACGACGATTTCCGCCCGCTGCGACAAGAGCCCGCCGTCCGTCCGTCCCGGCGCGACGCGAAGTGCCTGTGCGTACTCCACGGTCTGCGCCGCCACCCGGCCCCCACAGGCCAAGGCGATCAACGACACGAGAGTGAACTGTCGGTTCCTCATCGACCACCTCCGTGAGCTTCCGGCAGGATGCGAACCACGCCGGACTCGATGCTGCAACGCGCCGCCACAGCCAGACACACCACATCGACGACCTCGGCCAAACTCTTGTCCCGGAACCACGCCGTGATGACGCGGTGCGCCAGCGCGTCATCCTGGATGTCGACCCGGGCGCCGTACACGCGTTCGATCTCGCGAGCCGCGTCGTGTAGCGGCGTCGACTGGAAGGCGAGGAAGGTGCCGGTCCATTCGACGAAGGAATCGACGTCAGGCACCTTGACCACCGGCTCGGCCGCGCCGTTCAAGACCCGGCCCATCTCTCCGGCCCTGAGCTGCGTGCGCTGCCGTGCCGTCGAGAGGGCGACGCGGCCTTCGACGACCACCACGCGCAGGTCGCGGCCGCGCGCTTCCAGGTCCAGGCGCGTGCCGAGCACCGCCACCTCACCTGCGGCAGTCCGGATCACGAACGGAGTACCGTCATGGGCAACGGCAAAGAAAGCCCGACCTTCCAGAGCTACTTCGCGCCGGCTCCGACCCGCGAGCACCTGCAGCCGGCTGGACGGCGCGAGCCGGATCACGGTCCCGTCCGCCAGCTCGAACGTGGCCGCCTCGGTCTTCGACGTCGTGATCTCCCGTATGCCCAGCCCTGGCGGAGCGGTGGGCTGGCCGCGCAGTTGTGCGTAGGCGAAGCCACCCGCAACCACCACGACGGCCGCTGCCGCGGCCGCGAGCCACCCGATTCCCGACCGCGAGAATCGGGGCAGCGGAATGACGCGCGGCTCGATCTCGCCTGGCGCGATCAGCTCGGCGGCCGAAGGTCTCGGCGGGACCTCGACGAGCTCGGGGATACGGACCGCCCATGCCACGAGGCGGGCGAGCTGCCGGTACTCGACCTCGTTTTCGACCGCCGCGCGCCGCCACTCGCGGACCGTCGCTTCCTCCTCCGGCGACGCCTCGCCCTTGAGCGAGCGGGCGAGGAGCGGGTCGACTGTGCGTGCGGGGATCATGCTTGTAGTACGGGCGAGGCGGGAAATCATACTACCCGGCCGGAACCCCACCCGGCGCGGGGAGGGGCGGGCGTCGAGATCCTAGGGCACGTCGGTCGGCTCGGCGATCAGCTGCTTCAGCTCGCACCGGAGCTGCGCCAGCGCGGCGGCCACTTGGTTCGCCACCGTTTGCGGGGCGATGCCCATCACCTCCGCCGCGTCACGGTAGGAAAGCTCCTGGACGTGGACGAGCGTGAAGGCCTCCCGGCGCCTCCCGGGCAACTGGCCGATCGCTCGCCCCACCCTTGCGAGGATCTCATGGTCGGTGAGCCGCCCCATCTGGGCCTCCCCCGCGGTGTCCTCCGAGGCGTGGAGGTGCTCCCGCTCCGCCCAGCGCGCCCGTACCGCCTCCCGACGCAGCTCGTCGATGGCGCGCCGCCGGACGACCTGGTAGAGGTAGGCGACCACCGACCGACTCGGGTCGATCTCGTGACGGCGCTCCCACAGCCGCACGAAGGCTTCCTGGGTGATGTCCTTCGCCAGCTCCACGTCTCCCACGCGACCGGCGACGTAGGACACGAGCGGCGCCCAGCGCTGAGCGAGCAGGCGGTCGAGCGCACGCTCGTCGCCGCGCCGGATCGCCTGGGCAAGCTCCGCATCCCGGGCGCTCGGGGCGTCCGGAGGCGGACGACGGACAGGTTCGGACCGCACGATGATGGGGGATGTGCCCATCGCTCACCGGTTGGCGGTGACCGGGAGAAGGTAACCCCGGGCCGGCCGAGGGCAAGCACGCCCTACCCCCAGGCGTAGAAGCCTTTCCCCGACTTCTTGCCCAGCTCCCCCTTCGCCACCTTGTCGCGCAGGATCTGTGGGGGCTCGAACTGCGGCTCCTTGAGTGCGTGGTGCAAGTACTCCGCGATCGCGAGCCGGACGTCGAGGCCGACGAGATCCGTGAGCTTGAGCGGGCCCATCGGATGGTTGTATCCCAGCTCCATCGCCTTGTCGATGTCTTCCGCGGAGGCGACCCCGCGCTCGAGCATCCGCATCGCTTCGAGGCCGAGGGCCAGACCCAGCCGGCTGGACGCGAACCCCGGCGAGTCCTGCACCACGATCGGCTCCTTGCCGAGGGCTCGCGCGAAGGCGACGGCACGCTCCACCGCGGCCGACGCGGCCCGTGGGTGCGTCACCACTTCGACGAGCTTCATCGCGTGCACGGGATTGAAGAAGTGCAGCCCCACCACGCGGCCGGGCTCCTGCACGGCGGCGGCGATGTCGGCGACCGAGAGCGATGAGGTGTTGGTCGCGAGCAGGGCGTCCGGCGGCGCGGCCCGCTCCATCTCGGCGAAGAGCTGCTGCTTCACGCCCAGGTGCTCGTGCACGGCCTCGATGACGACCTCGGCCCCGCTCACCGCGGGCGCGAACTGGTGCTCCGCGCGCAGCCGGCCTGCGGCAGCGGAGCGGTCCGGTTCCGTGAGCTTCCCGCGCTTCACCGCGACGGCGAGCAGATCGTTCAGTCGGCCGAGCGCGAGCGGGAGCGCCTCGGCCCGGCTATCGGTGAGACAGACCTCGAACCCCGCCAGCGCCACCGCGTACGCGATGCCGTGACCCATCGTGCCCGCGCCGACCACGGTCACCCGACCTGTGGTCATGCGGCCTGCGCATCCACGGCCCGGCGCCCGATCTCGGGCCGGTTCGTGCAGATCCCGTCCACACCGACCGCGAGCAGCCGCTCCATGTCGGCCGGGTCGTCCACCGTCCACACGATGAGCTGCATCGCGGCGTCGCGCAGCGCGTCGACCAACGGCCGGTCCACCAGCGTGCGCTCCTGCCACAGGACCGTCGCGCCGGCGTCCTCGAGCGCGACGAGCGGTCTGACGGGGTAGGAGGCGCTCAGCACGCCTCGGCGCAGGGCGGGGGACCGGGCTCCGAGGCGCTGGACGATCCGGTGGTCGAAGGCATGCACGGCGTAGGCCTCGGGGTTCGGACCCCGGCGCAGCGCGTCGAGCAATCGATCATCGAACGTGGGTGGGAGGGACTTCACTTCGACGAACACCCGCAGGCGCGGCCCGATCGCCTCGAGGGTCTGGGCGAGGGTGGGGACCGGCTCGCCATTCGAGAGGCGCAGCTCGGCGACCTGTTTCGCGGTGAGCTGCGGGATACGGCGGCCCGCGATGGCCTCGTCGTGGTGCACGACGAGGGTGCCGTCCGCCGTGGCGTGCACATCCAGCTCCACGGCGTCGGCGCCGAGCGCCGCCGCGGCGCGGAACGCGGCGAGCGAGTTCTCGACCTCGCGGGCGGACGCGCCCCGGTGCGCAACCACGAGCGGCCGGGGGAGGGAGGAGCTCACTTGAGCAGGCTGTCCGCCTTCTTCGCCTCGATCCAGCCCGACTCCTTCTCGATGTCGTGCACCGTCTGGTAGTGCTCCGGCTGCGGGAGGACCGTTTTCAGGTACGCCGCGTACTTCGCGGGGTCGTCGATCGCCTGGCCATCCACGGTATAGTGGTGATGCGCGTGCACGCCGATCTTGCGGTTGAACCTCGTGTCCGGCATCCGTAGCCAGCGGTCTCGGTCCGGAATGAACATGTTCAGCCGCTCCACGAGCTTGGTGATCTCCTGGCGGTACAGATCCCGGCTGAGCTCGTTGAGCTTCGCCTTGTCCGGCTCGGTTTGGTTCTCCCGCTCGTCGTAGCGACCTTTCAAGCCCCACACGTAGGCCCAGTGGGCCGACGACGAGTTGTCCGTGCCGAAGAGATCGAACGCCGTCGGAATCCACTTGTAGAAGAAGCGCTGGATCACCTCGGGCGGCATCTTGCCCGCTTTCACGATTCGCAGGAGCCCGTTGTTGCCGGTGCCCAAGTGGAACGACTCCTCCTTGAGCATCGGGTTCATGGAGCGTGACAGCGGATCGAACGCCGACACCGAGAGCATGGTGAGCTGGAACTTGCCGTCGCGATCGATGAACTGCGTGTAGGTGAAAAAGTCGAGCCAGTTGTCCACCAGCTCGTTGAACGACCCGAGCAGCCGTTCCCCCTCGTCCGCCCGACGCTCGAGCAGCTTCGCCGCCTCACGGTTTCCCTCGTCGCCGAAATGACTGCACAGGAGGTACGACATCTGCCAGCCGTGGCGCATCTCCTCGGTCATCACCCGCATCAGCGCGAGCAGATCGTAGTCGGACGGGGCGTGCGTGAGGAGGGTGCGCTGTTGCTCCACCGAGGCGAACTCGGTGTCGCCCTGGTATACGATCAGGTTCAGGAGCGCGTCCCGGATCCGCTGGTCGGGGATGTGCATCACCGTCGGCCACTTGCGCTGACCTTTGTAATGGC
>Ga0209239_1001841_pt1 | contig 12684 bp, 8 predicted proteins | sample GraSoi013_2_20cm_FD_185824 | JGI IMG/M metagenome (GOLD analysis project Ga0209239, IMG submission 185824) | Grasslands soil microbial communities from the Angelo Coastal Reserve, California, USA - Sample 10_02_2013_2_20cm (SPAdes) (version 2) | ecosystem: Environmental > Terrestrial > Soil >...
TTGAGGCCGCCGATGTTGCGGCCGATCTGCCCGCCGCGCGCGTCCTCCGTATACCCGAAGCGCGCGCCGAGGTTCTTGCTGAAGCTGTCGTTCGCTTCGACGATGCGCGCCTCGATCATCACCTGACGCACCGCGACGTCGATCTTGGCGAGCAGCCGGCGCACTTCCTCCAGGTGGGTCGGCGTGTCCTGGACGAACAACGTGTTGGTGCGCGCGTCGACCACGGCGCTGCCGCGCTTGGAGAGGATGCGCTGGCTCGGGTCCGCGAGCAGCTTCTGCACGTCGGCCGCCTTCTGGTAGTTCATCTGGAACGCCTCGGTGCGCGTTTGCTCGAGGTCGCTGATCTGCTGCGTTGCCTCGAGCGCCAGCTTCTCGCGCGTGGCGAGCTCGTCGCGCGGCGCGATCCAGACCACGTTTCCGGTGCGGCGGCTGTCGAGGCCGCGCGCCTGCAGGATGATCTCGAGCGCCTGGTCCCAGGGCACGTCCTTCAGGCGCAGGGTGATGTTCCCCGTCACCGTGTCGCTGGTGATGATGTTGAGGTCGGTGAAGTCGGCGATCACGTTGAGCACCGCCCGCACCTCGACGTTCTGGAAGTTGAGCGAGAGCTTCTCGCCGGTGTAGCGGCCGCGCTGCCCTTCGCGCGACGGATCGGCGACCACCGGCTTGACCTCCACCACGAACTGGGTGTCGGTCTGGTAGGCGTTGTGCTCCCACTGCCCCTTCGGCTCGATCACCATGCGCACGTTCTCGCCCTGCGGGAACGTGCTGACCGTGGTGACCGGCGTGCCGAAGTCGAGTACGTCGAGGCGCCGGCGCAGGTTGTCGGGAAGTGCGGTCCTGATGAACTCGACGATGATGTTCTGGCCCTGCTGGCGGATGTCGATGCCGGTGCTGGTGTCGGAGAGATCGACCACCACGCGGCCCTCGCCGGCGCGGCCGCGGCGGAAGTCGACGTCGCGGATCGCGTGCCTGGCTTCCGCCTTGCCTTCGGCGAAGTGCGCGATCTGCCCGCCCGGCGCGGTCTGCGCGACCGCCGGCTCGGACAGGCTGATGACCAGCGCGCTGCCGTCGAGGCTCGCCTCGTGCGCCACGGGGCGGCGCAGGTTCAGCACCAGCCGGGTGCGGTCGCTGCCCTGCACCACGTTCATGCTGCGCAGCTCGCCCTGGCCGATGTCCTGGCTGGCGCGGCCGAGCGCGTTGACGGTATTCGGGAAGTCGAAGGCGATGCGCGCGGGGCTGGCGACCGCGAAGTTCGGCGGCACGTTGCGCAGCGGCTCCTTGGTGGTGATGCGCACGATCGTCTTGCCCGCCTGCTGCGATACCTCGAACGATTCGATGCTGTTCGACTGGGCGAGCGCAAGCCCGATGCCCGCAAGCCACAAGGCAAACCCGTAAACGGCCTTCATTGTCTTTGTGTTCATCGTTTGGCCTCCACCAGTTGCAGCGCGCTGGTGCGCTCCACCCATTCCCCGCCGCTGTCCTGGACCAGCTCCTTCAGGTTGATCGCGGCTTCGTCGATGGCCGTGACCACCCCGAAGTTCTGGCCCATGTAGTTCCCCTTTCTCACGCGGTAGAGGTTCGGGCCTGCCTTGACCAGCGCGAACACCTCCTTGTTCTGGGTGATCGTGCCGAGCATCTGGATCGATTCCAGCGGAAACGACTCGAGCGGCTCCTTCGGCCGGTTCGGATCGGGCGCCAGCTTGCTGACGCTGGCGCGGCTCCCGGCCGCCGCGACGTCGATGCGCTCGGGACGGAACGGGTCGATCTGCCCCTCCGCCGTGTAGGGCACCGGCTCGTAGGGCCTGACCTGCGGCAGCGGCTCGACGCGCCCGCGCACGTCCTTCGTCAGCTGCGCAAGCTCCTGCTTCAGATCGCCGTGCTCCTCGCCGCCGCAGGCGCCAAGCGCGGCGGCGGCCACCAGTACCGCGATGCCGGCGGGACTGCGCATTGCGCTGCGCCGCCACTTCCTCGTCGTCGAGGTAGCGGAAGGTCCTCGCCACGGCATCCATGGTGAGAATGCCGTCCTTGCCGGCCTGGATCGACACGTCGTTCAACGTGACGATGCGCGACAGCTGACCCACGTCGCTCGCGAAGGCGCCCATGTCGTGGTAGTTGCCGACGACCTTCACCTGGATCGGCAGCTCCGCGTAGAACTCCCTCACGGTCTCGGAGGGCGCCGGCTTGAACAGTTCGAACTGCAGGCCGCGGCCGAGGCCCGCCTGGTTGATGTCGACGAGCAGCGCGTCCATCTGCGAGCGGTTCGGCAGCTGCCGCAGCAGCGCGCCGAACTGGGTATCGATCTCGCGCAGCTGCTGGCGGTGCAGGTCGAGGTTGATCGCCTGTTTCTTCTTGCCGAGGTACTCCTCCTTCAGCTTGGTCTCCTGATTGCGGCCGTTCTCGAGCTCCTCGATCTGCGATTGCGTATCGGCGAAGAACGCCGCCACCGGGATCCCCACCACGATGGCGAGGAGCACCAGCAGCTTGGGCGCGACATGCCAGGTGCCCGGCTGCTGCCAGTTGGTCCGCTTGAATTCGTCGACGAGGGCATTGAAGTTGAATGCCATGGCGCTTATCCCTTCTTCGCCGCGTCTTTTGCGGGCGGCTTGCCCGCATCCTTTGCCTCGGTCGCGGTGCGCTTGAGCGAGAGGTTCAGGTCGAAGTCCGAGACGCGCCGCTTGTCGACGTTGTTGGCCTTGACCTCGACCAGCTCGGGCAGCTCCAGCCAGGGCGAAGCCTCGATATTGCGCATGAGAGTCGAGACGCGCGCGTTCGATTGCGCGTAGCCCAGCAGCTTGACGCGCAGGCCCCTCTGCACGATCGACCTCAGGTACACGCCCTCGGGCACCTGCCGCACCAGCTGATCGAGCAGGTGCACGGTTTGCGCGCGGTCCGCCTGCAGCGTCTCGATCACCTGCTTGCGCGCGAGCAGCGCCTGGATCTCGTCCTTCAGCTTGTTGATTTCGGCGATTTCCTTGTCGAGCTTGGCGACCTCGCTCTTCAGGAATTTGTTGCGGTCGGCCTGGATCTCGATCTTGGTGGCGTAAAAGCCGTGCATCGCGACGACGATCACGATGCCCACCAGCGCGGTGCCGCCGGCGAGGACGAAGAAATGCTGCCGCGCGCGCTTGCGGCGCTCTTCGCGGTGCGGGAGTAGGTTGACGCGGGCGACGCTGCTCATTGCGGGTCGAACCTCCGCATCGCCAGCCCGCAGGCGACCACCAGCGACGGCGCGTCGATCATCAGGCGCTTGAGCTGGACCTTCGAGGAAGTCTGCATCGCGGCGAAGGGGTTCGCCACGCTGCTGGGCACCTGCGTGCGCAGATTGACCACCTCGTCCAGCCCCGGAATCACCGCCGAGCCGCCGGCGAGCAGAATGTGATCGACGGCGTGATACTGCGTCGAGGTGAAGAAGAACTGCAGCGCGCGCTGCACTTCCTGCGACAGGTTCTCCATGAACGGGCGCAGCACCTCGGCCTCGAAATCATCCGGCAGGCCGCCCGAGCGCTTCGCCGTCTCCGCCTCCTCGGCGCTCATGCCGTAGCGGCTGACGATCTCCTGCGTCAGCTGGTTGCCGCCGAAGGCCTGCTCGCGCGTATAGACCGACTGATCGTTGCGCAGCACCGTCACGTTCATCACGTTGGCGCCGACGTCGACGACCGCGATGTTCTGGTCATGGCCGCCGCCGGGCAGCGCCTGCACCACCAGCGACAGGGCCGCCTGCTGCGCGAAGGATTCCACGTCCATCACCAGCGGCTTGAGGCCGGCGAGGTGCGCGACCGCGACACGGTCCTCGACCTTCTCCTTGCGGGTGGCGGCGATCAGCACCTCCTGCTCCTCGGGGTTGCCCGCCGTCGGGCCGAGCGACTGGAAATCCAGGTTCACTTCCTCGAGCGCGAACGGAATGTACTGGTTCGCCTCGCTTTCGACCTGGATCTCGAGCTCGTCCTCGCGCAGCCCCGCCGCCACTACGATCTTCTTGGTGATCACCGCGCCGGTCGGCACTGCCATCGCGACGTGCCTGGTGCGCGTGCCAAGGCGCTTGTGTGCGCGCTTTACGGCATCGGCCGCCTGCTCGAGGTTGCTGATGTTGCCGTCGACCACCGTATCGCGAATGAGCGGCTCGATGGCATAGCGCTCGACTCGGTACGCACCTTTGCCCGCTTCCACGATCTCCAGCATCTTTACGGACGACGAGCTGATGTCCAGCCCGAACAAAGGCGGCGCCTTCGGCTTGAACAGGTCGAAATCCATGCGTTATTTCCTTTACGTATCAGCCCTTAGGCGCGATACGTAGAATTCGCGTTAAATGCTAGCAACAACCCCACCCTCTGTCTAGTTAAATTCTCCCGGCGGGGACGGGGTATCATGCTACGGTTGAACCTGCTCGTGCAATAGCGCCCCGGCAACGGTCTAAGTCCCTTGATGTGGTTCCGCTTTCTAGCCTTTCCGCTGGCCCTGCTGGCGGGGTTGGCAGTGGCTGCCGTATTGGCGGTCGCCTTGGTGCTCGCGCTCGCCTACCCTAACCTGCCGTCGCTGCAGGCACTGACCGAGTACCAGCCCAAGATTCCCCTGCGGATTTACTCCGCGGAGGGCGTGCTGATCGGCGAGTTCGGGGAGGAGCGTCGCTCGGTGGTGTCGATCGAGGAAGTCCCCGATGCGCTCAAGCACGCCATCCTTGCCGCCGAGGACGAGCGCTTCTATGAGCACCCGGGCATCGATTATGTAGGAGTGCTGCGCGCGGCCTACGCCAACCTCGTCGCCGGCGGCCGCCGCCAGGGCGCCAGCACCATCACGATGCAGGTGGCGCGCAACTTTTTCCTCTCCTCGGAGAAAACAGCCACGCGCAAGCTGTACGAAGTGCTCCTCGCCTTCAAGATCGAGCACAGCCTGACCAAGGACCAGATCCTCGAGCTCTACGTGAACCAGATTTATCTGGGGCAGCGCGCTTACGGCTTTGCCGCCGCGGCGCAGATCTACTTCGGCAAATCGCTCGAGCAGCTGAGCCTCGCCGAGACCGCCATGCTCGCCGGGCTGCCCAAGGCGCCGTCCATGTACAACCCGGTAGCGAATCTGCAACGCTCCCGGCAAAGGCAGCACTACGTTTTGCGGCGGATGTCGGAGCTGGGACATATTACTGCAGCGCAATATGAAGACGCGGTGAAGGCGCCGCTGCGGCCGCGGCGCGAGGCAAACGAATACGCCATCCATGGTGAATACGCCGCCGAGATGGTGCGGCAGGCGATGGCCGAGCGTTACCCGGACGAGGTGTACGCACGCGGTTTCCGCGTCTACACCACCCTTCGCAAGGCGGACCAGGAGGCAGCCTACGTGGCGCTGCGCCGAGGCGTCCTCGAGTACGACCGCCGCGGCGGCTATCGACGCCCGGAAGGCTATGCCGAGCTGCCCGCCTCGCCCGGCGACGACGATTTCGACGAAGCGCTCGCCGATCATCCCGACAATGACGAATTGCTCGCCGCGGTGGTGCTGGCCGCAGACGCGAAGCAGGTCCAGGCGGCCCTGCGCAGCGGCGAAAAGATCGCGATCAGCGGCGAGGGCCTGCGCTTTGCGGCGCGCGCCCTCGACCCGAAGACCCCGCCGCAGCGCCGCATCCGCCGCGGCGCCATCATCCGTGTACAAGCCGAGGCCGGCGGCAAGTCCTGGCAAATCGTGCAGCTGCCGGAGGTGGAGTCGGCCTTCATCTCGCTCGATGCACAGGACGGCGCGGTGCGCGCGCTGGTGGGCGGCTTCGACTTCAGCCGCAACAAGTTCAATCACGTGACGCAGGCGTGGCGCCAGCCCGGCTCGTCGTTCAAGCCGTTCATCTATTCGGCGTCGCTGGAGAAGGGCTTCACGCCTGCCACCGTCATCGCCGACGAGCCGGTGGTGCTGGAGGCCGAGCAGACCGGAAGCCAGCGCTGGGAGCCGAAAAACTACGACGGCAAGTTCGAGGGGCCGATGCGCATGCGCACCGCGCTGGCGAAGTCGAAGAACATGGTGTCGATCCGCATCCTCGACGCGATCGGCGCCAAGTATGCCCAGGATTACGTCACCCGCTTCGGCTTCGACCCGGAGCGGCATCCGCCCTACCTGACGATGGCGCTTGGCGCCGGGTCGGTCACCGCGTGGCAGCTGGCGCGCGCCTATGCCGTATTCGCGAACGGCGGGTACCTCATCCAGCCGTACTTCATCCACAAGATCGTCGATGACCGCGGCAATCCGCTCGCGCTCGCCAACCCGCAGCGCGCGGGCGATGAGACGCTGCGCGTCCTCGATCCGCGCAACGCGTTCATCATGGACAACATGATGCAGGACGTGATGCGCTACGGCACGGGAGCGCGCGCCGCGCGCCTCGCGCGCGTCGATCTGGCGGGGAAAACCGGCACCACCAACGAGTTCGTGGACGCCTGGTTCGCCGGTTACCAGCCGACGCTGGTGGCGATCGCCTGGGTCGGCTTCGACCAGCCCAAGACGCTGGGCAGGAACCAGACCGGCGGCATCGTGGCGCTGCCGATCTGGCTCGGGTACATGGAGAAGGTGCTGAAGGACATCCCCGAGATGCCGCGCAGCACGCCACCCGGCGTGGTCACGGTGCCGGTGATGACGATGCCGGGCGAAAACCCGGGCCCCGCGCCGGGCGGCGCGCCGAAGCTCGTGCCGGAGTACTTCTACCAGGAAGCGGTGCCGCCGCCCGAGGTGCTCCAGCCGCCTGCGCCGATCGAGCCGCCGAAGCTGTTCGAGCCCCCCAGCCCCAACCCGCCACCGACCTAGGGGCGCAGCAGCACCGCCTGGCCGCTTTGCGCCGAAACGGCCTTCGACAGGGCGGCGAACAGTTCGGTGCCGTCGCGGGTGTCGCGCCAGGCGCTGCCATCCCAGCGGAAGTGGAAGCCGCCGGCGCGCGCCGCGACCCAGATCTCGCGCGCCGCGCCGTGCCGGTTGATGACCATCTTGGAGCCGTCCGCGAACTCGATCTCGAGCACGCCACCGGCCTTCAACTCGAAGTCCGCGTCGACGCCGCTTGCCTCGAGGGCCTGCTCGATCCTGCTCAGCGTCGCGCCCGCCAGCGCCTCGAACTCGGTCTCGTTCATGAGTGCTAACATCAGGATTTTATGCGTTTCCTTCTTCTCGGCGTGGCGATCACGCTGCTCGTCGGCTGCGGGCAGAAGGGGCCGCTGTATCTGCGCGACAATCCGCCGCCGGGCATCAAGCCGGCAAAGCCCGCGCCGGCCAAGCCGATACCCTATCCGCGCGGCGACGACACTGAACAAAACTAGCCACGACGTGGCGTTCGCTTACCGCAACGGCACGTTGTGCGCCGAGCAGGTGTCGCTCGAAGACATTGCGCGGCGCTTCGGCACGCCCTGCTACGTCTATTCCCGCGCGGCGATCGAGGGCGCGTACGGGGAATTCGCGCAAGCGCTGCACGGGCGCGACGCGATGCTGTGCTACTCGGTCAAGGCGAATTCGAATCTGGCGGTGCTCGCCCTGCTGGCGCGCCTGGGCGCCGGCTTCGACATCGTCTCGGGCGGCGAGCTGGCGCGCGTGCTGGCGGCCGGCGGCGACCCGCGCAAGATCCTGTTCTCGGGCGTCGGCAAGACCACGGATGAGATCCGATTGGCGCTGGAAAAGAACATCTATTGCATCAACCTCGAGTCCGCGGCCGAGCTGGAGCGCGTGGCCGCCGTGGCGCGGGAGCTGGGGCGACGCGCGCCGGTGGCGTTCCGTGTCAATCCAGACGTCGACGCTAGAACGCATCCCTACATCTCGACCGGCCTGCGCGAGAACAAGTTTGGCGTTGCTCACCGCGACGCCGAGCGGCTTTATGCAAAAGCGGCGGCGATGCCCGCGCTCGAGGTGATCGGCATCGGCTGCCACATCGGCTCGCAGCTGGTGGACCCTGCGCCGCTTGCTGCTGCAGTCGAGCGCCTGGCCGCGCTTGCCGGGCGCATCGAGGCGGCGGGAATTCGCCTGCGGCATCTCGATCTCGGCGGCGGCATCGGCATCCGCTATCGCGACGAAACGCCGCGCCCTCCGCGCGAATTCGTCGCCGGCGCGCTGGCGGCGCTCGGCGATCGCAGCGGCACCGTGATTTTCGATCCCGGCCGCTCGATGGTCGGCAACGCCGGCGCGCTGCTCACCCGGGTCGAATACGCGAAGCCGGGCGAGCCGCGCAATTTCCTGGTGGTGGATGCGGCGATGAATGACCTGGTGCGACCGGCCCTGTACGACGCCTGGCACGAGGTTCGTACCGTACGCGAGCCGGAATCGGACGCCCCGGGCACTGTTTACGACATCGTCGGCCCGATCTGCGAAACCGCCGACTTCCTCGCGAAGGACCGCAGGCTGACGGCTAAGGAGGGGGACTTGCTGGCGGTGATGTCGAGCGGCGCGTATGCCATGTCGATGGCTTCGAACTACAACTCGCGGCCCCGTGCCGCCGAGGTAATGGTGCAGGGCGGCGCAGCCGAGCTGGTACGCGCACGCGAGTCGGCCGAGCAGTTGTTTGCCCTGGAGCGGATTCCGGGATGACAATCGTGCGCCCCCGAGATGACTGATCCGGATCCCATGACTGCCGCCAACCGCCGCTACCTGATCGCGGGCGCCGTCGTGGTCGCGCTGGTTGCCGGGGGGATCGCGGCCTACTTCAGCACCGACAGCGGGGCCAGGGAAGGTCGCAAAGGCGGCAAGGGTTCGCCCGCCGTGCCGGTCACCGTGGCGCCGGTGACGCAGGAAACCGTGCCGATCGAGCTGCGGGCGATCGGCAACGTCGAGGCGTATTCGACGGTCGCGTTGAAAGCACGGGTTGATGGGCAGATCGTCGAGGTTAACTTCCGCGAGGGCCAGCCGGTGAGGAAGGGCGCTGTGCTGTTCCGCATCGACCCGCGGCCCTACGAGGCGGCGCTGCGCCAGGCCGAGGCGAACGCCCTGCGCGACGCCGCGGCGCGCGACCAGGCGCGCTCGCAGGAGAAGCGCTATCAGGAGCTGCTGGACAAGAACTTCATCTCCAAGGAAGCCTACGCGCAGATCCGCACCAACGCGGCCACCGCCGAGGCGACCGCCAGCGCGAGCGAGGCGGCGCTCGAGAACGCACGGCTGAACCTCGAGTACTGCACGATACCCTCGCCGCTCGACGGCTACGTCGGTCGCGTGCTGCTGCAAGCGGGCAACCTGGCCAAGGCAAACGACGTCAATCCGCTGCTGGTGATCAACCAGGTGAGGCCGGTCTACGTCAACTTCGCCGTTCCCGAGCAGAATCTTCCGGAGGTGCGCAAGTACATGGCCGCCGGCGCGCTGATGGTCGAGGTGCTGCCTACCGATGCCGGTCAGAAGCGCGTCGAAGGGAAGCTTATCTTCATCGACAACGCGGTCGACCCGACCACCGGGACCATCCGGCTGCGCGCGCAGTTCGACAACGTCGACGCCGCGCTCTGGCCCGGGCAGTTCGTCAATGTGAGCGTGCGGCTCTACGAGCAGGTCGACGCGATCGTGATTCCTTCGCCTGCGGTGCAGAACGGCCCCCAGGGCCAGTACGTCTATGTCGTGGGGCCGGACCTCGTGGCGGACGTGCGCAAGATCACGGTCCTGCGTACCGACGGCGAGCGCACCATCGTCGCGACCGGCCTGCAGAAGGGCGAGCGCGTCGTCACCCGCGGCCAGCTGCGGCTCGGCGCGAAGACGCGCGTTCAGGTCGACAAGCCCGCGGCAGAACCCTCGTGAATTTCTGCGAGCTGTTTGTGCGCCGGCCGGTCATGACGGTGCTCGTCATGGCGGGCATCCTGATCTTCGGCCTTGCCGGCTACCGCCTGCTGCCGGTATCGACGCTGCCGAACGTCGATTTCCCGACTATTCAGGTGACCGCGGAGCTTCCCGGCGCCAGCCCCGAGACGATGGCCTCGGCGGTGGCCACGGTGCTCGAGAAGCAGTTCTCGACCATCGCCGGTATCGACGAGATGAGCTCGGTGAGCGGGCAAGGCGTGACGCGCATCACCATCGTGTTCGCGCTGGATCGCGACATCGATGCCGCGGCTCAGGACGTGAATTCAGCGATCGCGTCCGCCGCGCGCCAGCTGCCGGCCACTATGCCGGCGCCGCCTTCGTTCCGCAAGGTCAATCCGGCCGACTTTCCGGTCTACTACCTCGCCCTGACCTCGTCGCAGCTGCCGCTTTCCACGGTCAACGAATACGCCGAGACCTACCTCGCGCAGCGCATCTCCACGATCAACGGCGTGGCGCAAGTGCTGGTGTTCGGACAGCAGAAGTACGCGGTGCGCGTCCAGGTCGATCCGAACGCGATGGCGGCGCGCGGAGTAGGCATCAACGAGATCGAGTCGGCGATCTCGAATGCCAACGTGAACCTGCCGACCGGAACGCTGTACGGCAAGGACCGCATGTTCGCCGTGCAGGCGACCGGGCAGCTGCAGGACGCCGCCGCGTTCCGGCCGGTGATCGTCACCTACCGCAACGGCTCGCCGATCCGCCTGCAGGAGCTGGGGCGCGTCATCGACGACGTGCAGAACGACAAGGTGGCGGCCTGGTTCAAGGGCAAGCGCGGCATCGTGCTCGCCATCCAGCGCCAGCCGGGCACCAACACCATCGACGTCGTCGACTCGATCAAGAAGCTGCTGCCGACCTTCCGCGCCGAGGTGCCGCCGGCGATCGATATCGAGACGCTCTACGACCGCTCGCTCACCATCCGCGCGTCGGTGGATGAGGTGCAGTTCACGCTCTACCTCGCGCTGATGCTGGTGGTGATGGTGATCTTCATTTTCCTGCGCAATATTCCCGCGACCATCATTCCAGCGCTGGCGCTGCCGATGTCGATCATCGGCACCTTCGCGGTGATGTACCTCTTCGGCTACAGCCTGGACAACATCTCGCTGATGGCGCTGACGCTGTGCGTCGGCTTCGTCGTCGACGATGCCATCGTCATGCTGGAAAACATCACGCGCCACATCGAGCAGGGCAAGAGCGCGCTGCAGGCGACGCTCGACGGCTCGAAGGAGATCGTGTTCACCATCATCTCGATGACCATCTCGCTCGCCGCGGTGTTCATCCCGGTGCTGTTCATGGGCGGGATTCTCGGGCGGCTGTTGCACGAATTCGCGGTCACCATCATGGCCGCGGTGCTGATCTCGGGGTTCGTGTCGCTGACGCTGACGCCGATGATGTGCAGCCGCATCCTCAAGCCGCACCGCGAGGACCAGCGGCACGGACGCCTGTACTGGGCTTTCGAGCGCGGTTTCGAGGCCTGGCGGCACGCCTACGACGTGTCGCTGCGCTGGACCCTCGCGCACAAGCTCGCGGTCCTGGCGGCGTTCCTCGCCATCTTCGCCGCCACCGTCGTTCTCTTCTGGCGCGCGCCGAAAGGCTTCCTGCCGAGCGAGGACTCGGGACAGCTGTTCTGCTTCGTCGAGGGACCGCAGGACACCTCGTTCGAGGCGATGCTGGACCTGCAGCGCCAGGTCGCCGACATCATCGGCAAAGACCCGAATGTCGATGCCGCGATGTCGTTCGTCGGCGCGACCGGCTTCTCGCCTTCGCTCAACCGCGGGCGCATCACGATCACGCTGAAGCCCTTCAAGGAGCGCAAGCCCGCCGACCAGGTGGTGAGGGAGTTGCGCCCGAAGCTCGCCAACATCCTCGGCGCCAAGGTGTTTCTGCAGAACGTGCCGGCGATCCGCATCGGCGGGCAGCTCACGCAAAGCCCCTACCAGTACGTGATGCGCAGCGCCAACATCGAGGAGCTCTACCAATGGGCGCCGATCATCGAGCAGAAGCTGCGCTCGCTGCCCGGGCTGGTGGAAGTGTCGAGCGACCTGCAGATCACGCGGCCCGAAGTCACGGTCGAGATCGAGCGCGAGAAGGCCTCCGCGCTCGGGGTCTCGGCGCAGTCGGTCGAGATGGCGCTCAACAACGCCTATGGCGCGCGCCAGGTGTCGACGATCTACACCGCGACCAACCAATACTGGGTGATCCTCGAGCTCGCGCCGCGCTACCAGACCGACCCGTCGGTGCTGCCGCTGCTCTACGTGCGCTCCTCGACCGGCGCGCTGGTGCCGCTCAACGCGGTGGCGACGCTCAAGTACGGTGTCGGGCCGCTGCAGGTGGCACACCTCGGTCAGCTGACCTCGGTCACCTTCTCCTTCGACGTGCGCCCCGGCCTCGCGCTTTCGCAGGCCATCGCGCAGGTAAACGCGGCGACGCGCGAGATGCAGGTGCCGGCGACGCTCACCGGCAGCTTCTCCGGCACCGCGCAGGCGTACCAGAGCTCGCTGCAGGGCATGGGCCTGCTGCTCCTGCTGGCGGTCGTGGTGATCTACCTGGTGCTCGGCATCCTGTACGAAAGCTTCATCCATCCGATCACCATTCTGTCGGGTCTGCCGACCGCCGGCCTGGGCGCACTGATCACGCTGATGGCGTTCGGCATCGAGCTCAACATGTACGCCTTTGTCGGCATCATCATGCTGGTCGGCATCGTGAAGAAGAACGCGATCATGATGATCGACTTCGCCATCGAGGCGCAGCGCAAGGACGGCCTGCCGCCGGAACAGGCGATCTACCAGGCGGGACTGATCCGCTTTCGTCCCATCATGATGACCACCATGGCGGCGCTGATGGGCAGCGTGCCGATCGCCATCGGCTTCGGCGCCGGCGGCGGCGCGCGCATGCCGCTCGGCCTGGCGGTGG
>Ga0209239_1001843_pt1 | contig 12675 bp, 9 predicted proteins | sample GraSoi013_2_20cm_FD_185824 | JGI IMG/M metagenome (GOLD analysis project Ga0209239, IMG submission 185824) | Grasslands soil microbial communities from the Angelo Coastal Reserve, California, USA - Sample 10_02_2013_2_20cm (SPAdes) (version 2) | ecosystem: Environmental > Terrestrial > Soil >...
TGAAATTGCCTATAACGCCAATGGCAATGCGAAGGCTGGGATGGGTGTAGACGTTGCTGACGTCAATGGTGACGGCCTCCCGGATCTGGTAGTCACGAATTTCAACGACCAGTATCACTCGTTGTTTATGGGGTCGGCGTCGTTCCCCTACCAGGACCGAACTGTCGCCTCTCACCTGGCACAGTTTTCCAAAGCCGATGTTGGCTGGGGAACGAAGTTCCTTGATTACGACAATGACGGGAACCCCGACCTAATCATTGCCAACGGCCACATCAACCAGTCGATTGAACTGATGCGAGAAGACGTCAAATACCAGGAACCTCTTCTGCTCCTGCACAACGAAGGCCAGGGTGTGTTTCGAAATTCCGCGCAGGAAGGGGGACCCGCATTCAATTCGGGTTACATCTCGCGCGGCCTCGCGGTGGGAGATGTTGACAATGACGGCGACCCGGATGTAGTGATTACGCGTTTGAACGGAACGCCGATGTTACTCCGAAACAACGTCGGCCAGGACAGCAATTGGGTCGGTTTCGAGCTCCAGGGAACCAAAAGCAACCGGGATGCGATCGGAGCCAAAATTACGGTAACCGCCGGAGCCCGGCGTTTGGTCAGGTGGATTGTGGGCGGTTCGAGCTATATTTCGTCTTCTGACAAGCGAGTGCTGGTGGGACTGGGGCATGCCCAGGTGAAGGCGGTTGATGTTGACATCCTGTGGCCCAGCGGTACCCGTCAAAAGCTCTCAAACCTGCAGGTAAATCGTTATCTCAAGATCGTGGAGGGAACCCAGTAGGCCGGTGCCTGTGCCATGCAGGCAACCAGACACGTTTTTGCTTGACAATCATACACCTTACAAGTGATAAATCGTTTTAATATTTCAGCGCGGAGAGCAAGGAATGTCACCGATCGAGAGAAGGTGGGCTTATTCCGGCGCAGTCAACGTTTCTACCCCACTACGCAAACAGACGGAGGGTGAGATGCAACGATCTATTTCGTTTATGTGTAAGAGTTCTACCTCTTTATTTCTCGTCCTCCTCATCGTCGTACTCACCGCTGTTCCGGCAATGTTTGGCCAGGCTTACTCCGGAACAGTCAGTGGCGAGCTGACCGACGCAACAAGCGCCGTGGTTACGGGGGCGAAGGTCATCCTCACCGACCAGGAAAAAGGATTTAGTTTCCAGACGATCTCCGACAATAGCGGGCGATATCTGTTCCGCTCGATCCCTCCCGGGGTGTACGTTGTGGCCGTCGAAGCTCAGAGTTTTGGCAAGACAGAAAGCGTCAAATTCAAGGTCGACGTGAACGAGAATGCGACCGCCAATCTGACGTTGAAAGTGGCGGGCGCCACGCAGACTGTCGAGGTGGGGGCGCAAGCGCAGGCAGGTGGTCAATCGCCGCTTCATCAATGACCTGCCTTTGCTTGACCGCAATATCGAATCCCTAACCGCTTTGGCGCCGGGCGTCACCGAGATGAACGATTCATGCCCGGAGCCCTGTATTGGCACAAACTTTGTTTCCAACGGCAGCCGTGGGGCTACATCGGACATTCTGCTGGATGGCGCTTCCGCCACGAACTCCGAGCCCAATGGGGGAATCACATCAGTGACTTATCTGCCCTCACCGGAGGCAGTGGAAGAATTCAAAGTTCAGCAGACGAATTTTAGCGCGGAATACGGATTTTCCGGTGCTTCGGTGGTCAATGTGGTCTCGCGCTCCGGCACGAACAAGTTTCACGGCAGCGTGTACGAGTTCTTGCGCGACGATAGCCTCGATGCAAACGACTGGTTCGCAAACCGCAATGGAGATCCCATTCCTCCGCTGCGCCGCCACAATTATGGTGGCACCATTGGCGGCCCTATCTTCAAGAACAAGACTTTCTTCTTCTTCGATTACGACGGCTTGACTCGAACGGGATTGAGCACGGCTACGGGAGCTGTTCCCAGCGACGCGATGCGGACCGGTGATTTTGGCGAACTTTGCGCCGCACAGGGAGGAACGTTCGATGGCGCCGGACGATGCGGTGCGGACGCTGGTCAGATTTGGGACCCTTACTCCGGAACGTTCAATGGCACTATAACGCGCAGCACGTTCATTCCCTTCAATAACATCGCCACCTATGCGAGCCCGGGCGGTCCCAACCCCAATGTCGCCGGCAATCTGATTGACCCTGTGGCGCAGAAGATGATGACCTACTTTCCAGAGCCCAACATCAACGGCGGAAGCATTTACCAAAACTGGTTCGGGTCTGGTTCGAGCCACAGCTCCAATAAACAGTTTGACATTAAGATCGACCATCGCTTTACAGAAAACAATCTGATGAGCGCGAAGTTTGCTTATCAATACAGTCCCTCAGGCACGGGCCTCGATTGCTTCAAGAACTTTACCGATCCATGCCAGGGCGGTCCGGGTTGGACCAATGCTCACGCGTTCGCGATCAATGACACGCATACTTTCAGTCCGACCTTATTGCTGACTACGACATTGGGGTTCACTCGTGGAGTCTGGCACATTGATGCCTACAACCCGCGTGGGGAGAATGATCCGCTCGGAACTCTGGGATTCCCGTCCTATCTGGAGGCCAACGGGTTCAAGGGAGTTCCTGCGATCTTCATTGACCAGTACACCCCGGCCGGCTATGCCAATATCGGCACGGACCCCTATGGTAATTACCGCCTGGGCCAGGACACAGGACAGTTATCGGCCACCCTCGACAAGGTACACGGCGGGCACGATATCAAGTTCGGATTTGACGGCCGGATTCACCAGATTAACTACATACAAACCAACGCTGCCGTTGGATTCTTCAGCTTTAACACCGATGCCACCAATGCCTGCCCCGACGGATTGGACCTTTGCGGCGGAGATTCCATGGCGAGCTTTATGATGGGCCAGATGACGCAGGGCTGTGCCAGCAACGGTTGTGGGTCCTACGAAGAAATCCAATTCCGTCCGGCCACTACGAACTACCAATACGGATTCTTTGCACAAGATAACTGGAAGGTCACGCCCAAACTTACATTGAATCTGGGCTTGCGTTATGACGTCACGTTGCCGCGCACAGATCGCTTTAATCACCAGGATTACTTTGATGCGAATGCCACCAGTCCATTGAATGGTGGAAGCCTGACCTATACCGACCCCGTTACCGGCCAGCCCGTGAACCTTGCCTTGAAGGGGGGGGAAGTCTTCGCCTCTTCGAAACAACGCACTAACTACGTAACCGACTGGAGCAACTTCCAGCCGCGCTTCGGCTTCGCCTATCAGGTCGTTCCAAACACAGTCGTACGCGGAGGCTACGGCATTTACTACGGGCAGTCGCGCTCCGGGGTCACTGGTGTTGTCCCCTACGGCAGTGCAGGTTTCAATCAGTTCACAAATGTGATCACTGTTAATCCAAACGACCTTGCAACTCCTTTTGTGAACCTGAACAATCCGTTTAAGTTTGGGTTGATTCAACCGGCAGGGAATTCGCTCGGGCTGTTGAACGATGTGGGTTTCGGTGCCAACGGTCCGATTCGTACGCCAAGCTGGAACCAAACACCCTATGAGCAGAGCTGGAGCTTCGGGATCGAGCACGAATTGCCGAGTCATATCTTCATCAACGCAGAATATATCGGCAAGAAAGGCACTCACCTGCCGTTCAGCGGCTCGACAGAGCGAAACTTTTTGGGGCCCTGGGTGGAGAGTCTGCCGGTTGGAGATTTCACCGCAGCCACCCCATGCCAGGCCGGCCTGTCAATCGCATGTCTCAGCTCCGCGGTAACCAATCCGTTCGCCGGGCTTATCAGCGACCCGAACAGCACCATAGGCAGCAGCTTTCCGCAGATTCAGTACTATCAGTTGCTGCGTCCGTTTCCTCATTTCACCGGCGTTTCTACAGAACCGCAGATGATCGCGAATTCCATTTACCACGGACTGCAGTTGACCGCCGAGAAGAAGTACTCCAATGGATTGCAATTACTGGCAACGTTCACCTGGTCGAAGTCGATCGACAACGCTTCCGCTGCCGACACCAATGTGTCGTGGGCTGGTAGCTTCGACAGCTTGCAGGATCCCAACAAGCCGGAACTGGAACGGAGTTTGTCAAGCTTCGACATTCCCTATGTAATACAGTTCAGCTACAGCTACGATCTGCCGGTTGGGCACGGGCGAGCATTCCTGGGTAACATGCCGCGCTGGGCGGACTTGATCATCGGTGGATGGAAGACCAACGGCATCTGGCGCATCTCTGATGGACGTCCGCTGCCCTTCTTCCTTAACGACGGCGGACAACCACTACCCACATATGGCGCACAGCGACCCAATATTGTGGGAACGCCCAAGCGTAACCACGGTTCCGATTGGGTGGACAACTACTTTGCGGATAACAGCGTGTTCCAGCGTCCGGCACCTTTCACCCTGGGTGATGCTCGGCGAACGCTGGGCAGCGTTCGTTCACCGTGGTCGTTCACGACCAATCTGTCGGTTGGGAAACAATTCCTAATCCGTGAGGAGATGAACTTCGAGTTCCGGGTCGAGGCGAAGAATGCCTTTAATCATCCGGTGTTCGGTACACCGGACACCAACGTCGGCGATGATACCTTCGGGACGATAAGTTACACGTCAGTGGGACCACGCGAGATCCAACTGGGCTTCAAGTTCAACTTCTGACGAGGTCATGATCGCCAATGCGGATTTGATTCCCGACAGCGATCATAGTGCTCCAAAGGGTGCGCAGGATAGAAATCTCTTGCGCACTCTCTGGCTTAACTCGATTCCGTTGAATTCAGTCGTTGGCGCAGGCATGAACTTGAACCTAAGGCTTTATCTGCTGCAATTAAACTCCCTTATTGCTCTGAACTGATTGAAGCTCTGCGCAATCTGCACACAGGTGTCCGAGGACCTATGCAATTCATTGATGGGAAATGCCACAGTCTTCGGAGTTGCATTCCGCTCGTTTTGAGCATCACGACTATTTTGGCTGCGCTGTCTTTCGCTCAAACCATTCGGGTAGATTCGAATCCCTCGCATGTCGCAAAGACATTTGTTCCTACGGAAGCTTTGGGCGCCGGCATCGATCGAATTAACACTTCAGCGACCGACAAGCTATTCAGCGATGCAGTCATGAAGCAAGTGCTCTCGGCGGGCTGGCAAACCGTAAGCTATCGGCAGAACACGGAGCTGTTCATCGAAGCCTGGCACTGGAACCCGCAGGGCACGTGGAGCGATCCGGCAGGCCGCGGCTATTTCGTTGGCAACCCCAAGCCGGGCGATTTTATTCGGCATTCGTTCGGCTACAACCTTCCGCATCGAGGTTTCACGCGTAACGACGGCACAGATGCGAACGGCTATTCCCGTATCACGGACGGTGATGAGCAGACTTACTGGAAGAGCAATCCCTATCTGGCAAAACCATTCACCGGCGAAGACGATTCCAGTTATCCGCAATGGGTGGTCGTGGACCTTGCCAGCCACCACGATGTGGATGCAATTCGAATCTCCTGGGGTGAGCCTTACGCGCGGCGTTATCTGGTCCAATACTGGACAGGCGAAGATCCCATCAAGCAACCAACCGCCGGCGCGTGGGTCACATTTCAAGGTGGAGAAGTAACTTCAGGAAACGGCGGGAAGGCGACCCTCAGGCTCGCCTCCGCGCCAATGCTGGTGCGTTACCTGCGCGTCTGGATGACGCAATCGTCGAACACCTGCGACGACCACGGCTCTGCCGATAAACGCAACTGCTTGGGATACGCAATTCGGGAAATCTACCTGGGAACCATGTCAGCAGATGGCAAGTTCTATGATCTCATGCGGCACACGCCAGATCCCGATCAGACCACGACCTATTGTTCGTCGGTCGACCCCTGGCACGAACCCCAGAATGTGAACGAAAAACGCGATCAGGTGGGATTTGATCTTTTTTATACCAGCGGCTACACGCGCGGGCTGCCCGCGGTAGTGCCAATCGCGCTCATTTATGGCACGCCGGAGGACTCTGCGAATCAGATTGCCTATTTGAAAACGCGCGGGTACCCAATCTCGTATGTCGAGATGGGCGAGGAGCCGGATGGGCAATACATGCTACCGGAAGACTACGGCACTCTTTACTTGCAATGGGCGACGGCTCTCCACAAAGTTGACCCAGCCCTTAAGTTGGGCGGCCCAGTGTTTCAAGGGGTCAATAGTGATATTCAGGTCTGGCCGGATTCGCAGGGCCGGACCTCATGGACAGGACGCTTTATCGCCTATCTGAAAGCACACAACCGTCTCAAAGATCTGGCTTTCTTTTCGTTCGAGCACTATCCGCTCGAGCCCTGCAAGATCCAGTGGAGCAGTCTGTACGATGAACCCAAATTAGTCAGCCACATTCTTGACGTTTGGAGAGATGACGGCGTGCCTCCGAATGTTCCGTTGCTGATTACCGAGCTCAATATCGCTTGGAACACGGGTGAGTCGTTCGTTGACACCTTCGGTGCCTTGTGGCTCGCGGACTTTGCCGGTGCGTTCTTCACTGCCGGCGGCGACGGACTTTACTACTTCCATTATTTGCCGATGGGCCTGTACAACGGTTGTGGCAACTCCCCAGGTACTTTTGGCATGTTTACCATGGACTCGAACTACCAGACCAAGCAGTACACCTCCCAATACTTCGCCAGTCAGTTGATCACGCAAGAATGGGCACAACCGGGGAATGGCACGCATAAAGTCTTTGCCGCAACCAGCGACATCACCGATCCCGCAGGACATGTTTTGGTGACTGCTTATTCGCTGCTTCGGCCGGATGGCCAATGGGCATTAATGCTGATAAACAAAGATCAGATGAACTCCCATGAAGTACAAATTGTGTTTCAAAACGCCGGGGAGGCGACCCAACATTTCAGCGGGCCAGTCGACCGAATCACGTTCGGCAGTGAGCAATACCAGTGGCACCCTGCCCCTCTTCCCACAGGCGGATCGGCCGATCCGGATGGTCCGCCATCGAGGTCCAAAATTAGTGCCGGTGCCGGCACTGCGTATACTCTTCCGAAAGAGTCGATTACTGTATTACGAGGAAAGACGTCGGATTAGTAAGGGCATCGCTCGGCGCTAGAACAACTGGGATAGGGCTCGAATGGTGTATAGATTGCGGAAAAATCTTGAAAAGGAATTAGGCATTTGCATAACGAGATCAGGCCTGGTTTTGCACTGGTCTGAGGGTTCTCTCGCCTTTGAAAACGCTCCACCCTGGGAAACACAAAGTAGACGAACGCGACCAAAAGGAACAGGATCGAAACGGCGAGAATCTGGGCATCGCCGATATCACCGGTCGCACGGGAACCGGGCTCTTCGTGAGGCGGCCCGACGTGCTCGTTCCATCAGAATGCCGATATGTCCGTAGCGCTTCGCCACGCGAATCGCAACTTCGATCAGCCCACACGCAAAGTCCGCAAATCAGAGAACAATCAAACACCTTCACACCTGCAACTTGCGCACGTAGGGCACGCTCGCCCGCATCGTTTCCAGGTCCATCTCCACGAAGTAGTTTTTCACGCCGCCAGTTTTAGCGGCGGTGAAAATTTTCTTCCAGTCCAACGTGCCTTGACCTACAGCGACAATCTCTCTCGTGTTCGAATCCCAGCCTTGCACGTGCATGGAGATGAACCGGCCCGGTGGTACGACGGCGGCCTGATGCCGGCGCGCCCCGAGGAGCTGGCAGAAAATGTTTCCTTCCAAGGCGGAAACGAGAATGACGAGGGGCTTCTGTTCATCGGCGATCATGGCAAGATTTTCTGCGGATTCAACGGCGAGAATCCACGGCTGATTCCGGAAGAGAAGATGCGTAGCTTCGTGCCACCGCCGAAAGCCCTGCGCGCCCACGCCAATAAAAGCCATGTTGATCTTGTCGCTGGGAGAAAACACCGCAAACCAGAATGTACGTTTCATTGGCAGGCATTATGACGAGACCAGGCAAGTCTGGTCGGCTCAAAGCAGTGGGGAATGGCCCTGGTTGGGACTGTTCTGAGGGGCTCCAGAATGGAGAGGTAGGAAGCTGAGGTAGACTTCTACACGGGTCAAAAGGCGTGCCGCGGAAGTTCAGCCTCGACTTATTCGACAATTTATTCGTACAAGAGGAAACCCAAATGTCCCTTGCCCGGGTTTGTATGGCTCTGTTCGCATTCCTAATCGCTACTGTCCCCGCACTCGCCAGCCAGCCCGCGGCGATCAATGTGTGGTTTGTTGACTCGCTGACCAAGGTATTCCCCAGTGACACTCCCGGGAAGCGCCGTTCTGCGGCGCCTGACTTCTGGGCAGCCCGAAACCAACATCTGAGCATCCAGTTCGCTATCCGCTCGGCGAAAACCCTAAAGGATGTCTCTGCTGAAGTCACACCCCTAAAAAGCACGAGGGGCGAGCCCCTCGACGGAGTGACTGTGCGCTCTGTCGGCTACGTCGTGGTCGGCTCGCACAGTGACGACACTCCCACTGACGAACTCATCGGCGAAGCTCCTGGGTGGTATCCCGATCCTCTCTGGAATTTCCCCATGGAGTTGGAAAGGAATCGCACGCACTCACTCTGGGCCACCGTCACCGTGCCTGCCAATGCCGTCCCCGGTTTGTACCGAGGAACGCTTTCGGTGCGAGCTACCAAGCGCACTTTGGCACGTGCCGATTTCCGCATTCACGTGCTCTCCGCGACCGTCCCCGCTCAGCACACACTCAAAGTCACCAACTGGTTCAACCTCGGGGACGCAGCGTCCAGGCAGTTTTACGACGCACCTCAGTTTTCCGACGGGTGGTGGACCCTGGTTGAGAACATCGCCAGGGTGATGGCAGATCATCGTCAGAACATGGTGATTACCCCGCTCATGGAGCTGATCACGCCGCGCGCTGAGGGCGGCCATCTTACCTATGACTTTTCCAATTTCGATCGCTGGGTCGACGCTTTTCGGAAAGCTGGAGTCATCGGCTATATCGAGGGCAGTCACCTTCTCGGCCGTGCAGGAAGTTACGACGCCGCGCTTATGGTCCCCGTCTTCCTGCTCGAAAAAGGCAAGGTGACAAGACAGGACCTTCCGCCGGACGATTCCCGTGTCGAGCCCTACCTCACTGGTTTCCTTTCTTCGCTCAACACGCATCTGGCTGAAAAGAACTGGAAATCAATTTACTTCCAGCACATTCTTGATGAACCCCATGGCAGCGAGCCACCTTACTACGCTCGCATCGCCGAGCTCGTGCATCGCAATCTGCCCGGGGTGCTCACCATGGATGCCGTGGATGCTTCCGACATACCGGAAGAGCTGAAGAAGAACTGCGACGTGTGGGTGCCCCAGCTCGGGCGCTTTGACAATCAGATGGAACTCATCCGTGATCGCATCCAGAGTGGCCACGACGTATGGTTCTACACTTGCCTGTTCCCCAACAAACGCTACTTGAATCGCCTGATCGATTACCCGTTGCTCAAAGTTCGCCTGCTCCATTGGCTCAATTTCCGCTACAGCTTCACCGGTTTCCTGCACTGGGGCTGGAATTACTGGACTCCCGAACCCGTGAAAGACACGCAACCTGTGATCGATGCCAACACGCAGTTGCTGCCCCCGGGCGATGCCTTCATCGTGTATCCCGACCGGGCGGGGAAGTCTGTATTCAGTTCGATCCGTCTGGAAGCCATGCGTGAAGGAATCGAAGACTACGAGTTGCTGCTCGTGCTCAAGCAGAAGAATCCAGCCGCAGCCGAACAACTGTCCCGGGAAGCCATCACATCGTTCACGGAATATGTGCGCGATCCAGCGGCGTTTCGCAAAATCGAGCGGAAACTACTGCAGGCCCTCTCGAACTGAGCGCTATACCGGTTTCATAGTTATTGTAGACCACACGCAACATTCGGAAGGGCATGACTTCATCGGCGGTAAGGTAAGTAAATCCGCTGCGCTACGAGAATCGTTTCTCGCGTCCGCTCCGACTTCCGCCGCAAACGTGGCAAATGCGCTTTTTGGGAGGAGCAGTATTTCTTTTTTATGATGATGCAGCGGCCTCCGCTGACGGGAATATCTTTGCGATCAATAACGATAGCGGGCTATCCGCTTTTCGTTATCCTATGATGGTGGACTCGCAGTTGAACCTTGTGTCGCAATTGGGAATTGGTCCTCTCTTTTCGACGACGAACATGCCGGGGATGGCGCTTCAAGACACCGGTTCATTGCTCTATTCTTCGACTAATTGGGGTGTGGATATTATTGATGTACATCATGGACAACGCGCTGAAAGGATTCTCTTGAATGAACGTGGCGGCGTCCATCTAAGTGGGTCAATTGCGGTCGATGAAACTGGTCAGAGAATTTTCTTCATCACCAATTCAGGGCTTACGGTGGTCGATCTTGACAGCGTACCCTTGTCCATCGGCAGCGTTGCTCCGACTCAGGCTGGCATTGGAAATACCGTTACGATTCGAGGAAGTGGTTTCCAAGTAGGTACCACGGTGAGTTTTGGCAGCACAACTGCCACTGTCACATTCGTGGATCCAAACACATTGCAGGTTGCTGTCCCGTCAATTTCTAGCGGCTCGGTTCCGATTAAGCTCTCAAGTCCCAAGGGGGATTCCTACGAACTAGAAGGCGTGTTCAAGGTTCAGTAGTATTTGGTGAGTATCAACACGCGCGGACTTTTCCAAGGATTCGGCCCCCAGGGCACACAGCTTGATTCTGTCTTCGGCTTCGCTTCAATCGCGTAAACGACGTTCTCTCGTTCAAAGTAGAGGTCTGGTCAACGTGAGGACTGTAGTAAAACTGTAGTAGTTCTATGCTCAAAACCAAGCAAAATTAATCATGACTAATCAAGACGTTCAGCTTGTAGGCCGTTGAAAAATAGAATAGAGTCGAGAATTTTCAAAACGGTTCAGAACCTGCCTGTGATCTCAAAATTCGCCGGTACTTAGTACCTTGGGGGTTCGACTCCCCCTCCCGGCACCAAGATTCCCAAAGAAGTTATTTTGATTTTGACCTGGACTCTGATGACGCCAAAAACGGCAGGTGTGCATAAAACATAGCAGAGAGCGAAGGCATATGCGGGATTGAGTGCGCGTCTTCATGCTGTTACCGTGTTCCAGAAGGAGTTCGTGGTATTTGAGGGTGTCCGGGGAGACGATTTCGCTGCCTGTCGAATCTCACAAGCCAGGGACTTCGGTCTGCGTGTGACCGGGCCAGCTTCTTTCGTGCCGACAGAGGAAGATGACAAAGCTCGGTCACGCCGCGCCGTCGCGCTGCACGCGACTGTGATGGCGACTGTAGCTGAAATAAATCGCCATCCCAATGATCAGCCAGACCGCCAACCGAATCCATGTAACCTGCGTGAGGCTCAACATCATGGCCAACGAAATCACGATTCCCAGGAGTGGGACGAGAGGCACCAGCGGCGTTCGGAACGGTCGCGCAAGCTCCGGGCTGCGGCGACGAATGATCCATACTCCTGCGCAAACGATGACGAAAGCCAGCAACGTGCCTATGCTCACCATCTCGGTCAGCACATCAATGGGCAGGGACGCAGCCAGCACGGCGACGAAAATGCCAACGGTCAGAGTGGAAATCCAAGGTGTTCGGAAACGCGGATGGACAGCGCTGAACACGGCAGGTAACCAACGGTCCCGTGACATGGAGAAAAACACTCGCGACTGTCCCAGCAGCATAACCACAATTGTGCTGGTCAGGCCCATGAGCGCGCCAAGCTTCGCTAGTAGGCTGCCCCAGCGTATCCGGTGGAGTCAATGCCGATGGCCAGCGGATCCGGTACATTCAAGTTTTTGTAATTCACCAGACCAGTAAGCACTCCCGCCACCAGGATGTATAGGACGGTGCAGATTAGCAAAGAGCCAAGAATTCCGATGGGCATGTCTTTCTCAGGGTTTCTGGCTTCCTGTGCCGCAGTGGAAACAGCATCAAAGCCGATATAAGCAAAGAAAATAATGGCCGCGGCTCGGAGGATGCCCGACATTCCGAATTGCCCGAAACCCTTGTTCTCCGGAATAAACGGATGCCAGTTGGCGGCCATCAATTCCCGATGTCCAAATAGATAATTGCCGCCGATGGCGATAAAGATCAACAGGATACAGATCTTGATCACCACAATCGCTGTATTGAAATTCGCTGACTCCTTAATTCCAATCACCAGCACTAGAGTGCAAAACACAATCGCCAGAAATCCCAGCAGGTTAAATACACCGTGGGCGTGGGGCAAAGTTGCAGGATCAATTCCAAGAAGTTTGAGCTTGGGAACGATCTTGGTCACGTTCTCCCAATGGTTGTTGTAAAAGATAAATTCGTCCCAGTGTGTGCCCGCTATCGATGCCGGCAGTTTGATGCCGAAATCGCCGAGTAAGCTAATGAAGTATCCACTCCAACCGGAAGCAACGGTGGCCGCGCCGAAGGCGTACTCCAGCACCAGATCCGTTGCAGCGAAGACAAAGGAAAGTATAATCGCGGGCCCGGCATGTTGCGCTGTGGCGGTCCCAGTTATGACAAAGATTCCAGTGCCGATGATAGCGCCAATCCCAAGGGCGATCAGGTTGCTGGGACCCAGCGCACGCTTCAGACTGTGTTCACCGGTCTCGTGGGCTTCGTCGAGGATGGTCTTAATCGGCTTTGTCGCCAGCAGATTGGCCATTAAGCACTCCTTGATTCCGTGGCCGGGATTTTCGTTTTAAAGACTTCGAACAAGCACTATAGTATC
>Ga0209239_1001844_pt1 | contig 12671 bp, 6 predicted proteins | sample GraSoi013_2_20cm_FD_185824 | JGI IMG/M metagenome (GOLD analysis project Ga0209239, IMG submission 185824) | Grasslands soil microbial communities from the Angelo Coastal Reserve, California, USA - Sample 10_02_2013_2_20cm (SPAdes) (version 2) | ecosystem: Environmental > Terrestrial > Soil >...
GCCTGATGCGCCGGACGGTACAGATCGCCTCGGCCAACATGGCCGCCGTGGCCGCCCATCTGATGGAAGGCCCCGGTGGCAAGCCCCTGTTTCGCGATGATCAGGCCTTGGCGGCCGAACTCGATCAACAGCTTGACGATGAGGCCAGCTATCTTGAGGCCGCCCGCGAGCGCGCCCAGCACTTCCTGGCGATCGCGCAACGGGCGCTGGACGACCGCGTGCAGCGGCAGATCCAGGCCGGTCGGGAGCGCCAGGAGCGATTCACGCTCGTCCAGACGGCGATCATCGGTGCCGCGTTGATGGCGTTGACGGCGATCCAGTCGTTCGGATACAAGGTGCCGCTCGCGGAGCCGGCGCAGCCCGCGGTCATCGCCGCGCTGGTCGCGGTCGCCTTCTACCTATCGGCCATCGCGTTACGTCTGGCCACGCCGGCCGCGCACCAGGGCCAACCGTGGCGACGCACCGCCTGGCTCACCACGGTAGAGGCGCTGTCCCTCGGGGCGGTCGCCGCCACTCTGGCCTGGGCCGTGATCGAGCTGGTGCCGGGCGTTCGCGTGACGCTGCCGCCATTCGGCCTGTTGACCGCCCTGGTCACCGGCGTTTTTGGCTTCCTCATTGGTTCGATCGGGTCCGTTCTGGCGACGCGACGTCGACGACGGCGCGCCGCCCAACGGCAATGACATGGACCGGGACGCGCTTGTAGCGGCGCTACAACGCTTTGTCGAGCGTGCACAGTCCGATGGCGCCGCCAGCGCGGTCCTCGACCGGGCCGGGCTCGTGCTCGCGAACGAACTGGCGAACGTCGTGGCACCAGATGACATCCAGGCCTGGTACGAGCTCGGCACGCTGCACTGGAGTCGCTACCGCGCACTGGCGGAGGGCGACGATCAAACTGACCTGCGGAATGCCATCGGAGCGTTTCTTCACGTCTTTCCCGTGGCGCCAAACCTCGTGCCGTCGCAGCTACGGACCCTGTTCGATCGCACCCCCCTTGACCCTGGACTCTTCAACGATCATGCCATCTGGCTGTTGCAGCAGGACGACGATGCTGACACCGATCTGCGGGACGGACAGGTCATCACGTTATTTCGGCACGCGCTGGCCGTGGCGCCACCCGGTCATCCAGATCGTGGCTCGATCTTGTTCAATCTCTGGCTGTCGCTGGACACCAGGTTCAAAGACACCCACGCCGTCCGCGACCTGGATGAGTCCATCGACGTTGGCCTGGAGGCGCTCGAGGCACTAGCCGTGGGACACGAGTACCGCCCGGCCATCGCGCGAGGGCTGAGCGACGCGCTGTTGGTTCGATTTGATCACAGCGGTGCGCTGGTGGACATGCACGAGGCCATTAGCCTGGCACGGCTGGCGGTCGCCGAAAGCCTCGACGAAGCAAGCAATTTGGCTGTGGCGCTATCCAACCTGAGCCTCGCGCTGCTGGCTCGGTTCCGGTACGCCGGCGGGCTCGATGACATCGACGAAGCGGTAGACGTTGCCCGCCAAGCGGTCGCGGCGACTCCTCCGTTCAATTCGAATCGCGCGGCTGCGCTGTCCAATTTGGGGACTTCGCTGCTCACCAGATTCGAGCGCACCGGCGCTTCCACGGACCTCGACGACGCGATCACCATCGGACGCGACGCCGTGTCCGCGGCAGTCGTACATGCCGGTGCCAACACCGCCATGTACCTGTCGAACCTTGGCGGCAGCCTGCACACCCGCTTCGAGCGGTCGGGGTCACTGGCCGACCTGAACGAGGCGATTGAACTCGGCTATCAGGCAGTGCGGGCCATGCTGCCCGCCGAACCCAACCGGGCAATGTACCTGTCAAATCTGTGTGGCGGGCTCCGAGCACGCTACGAGCAGACCGGCCAACCGCCGGACCTGGACCAAGCGGTCGAGCACGGCCGGTTGGCCGTCGACGCGATAACTCGTCACGACTTCCACAGCGGGAACTACTACGCCAACTACAGCGTCGCCCTGCGCTTGCGTGCGATGCGAGCCGGCGACGACTCCGATCTGGACGACGCCGTAGCGATGGCACGCCGCTCGGTGGCGGCGGCGCCCACGGGCCATCCCCATCGACCGGCGCACCTGTCGGATCTGGGAAACGCCTTGCGGGCTCGGTTTGAGCACACCAACGTCGACACCGATCTCGATGAGGCCGTGGCGGTCACCCAGGAGTGCGTGGAGCTCACGCCGGCCGGCATTCCCAACAGGGGAATCTATCTCTATAACCTCGGTCTTGCCCTCAGCACCCGGTACGCCGCCAGAGGAGCGCCGAACGACCTCGACCAGGCTGTCCTTTGGGGACGCCAGGCGGTCGAGGCCACCCCGGCTGGAAGTCCCTTCCTGCAGGCCCGCCTCCTCTTGCTCGCAGAGGCACTGCACCTGCGGTTCAAGGCCGCCGGAAACGACGGTGACCTCGATGAGGCGATCGAGATCCTCACCCGTACCACCGCCGCGCCCAACGACGCGATCTCACCGACCCACCGGCGCCTGCTGTCGACGTTGGGCAATGCGCTGCACACCCGCTTCGAACGAGCCGGCAAACGGGCAGACCTCGATGGGGCCGTGTCCATGGGCCGTGCTGCCCTGGCGCAAACCTCGCCCGACGCGGCCGAGTACGCGGGCTACTTGTCCAACCTCGGCATCGCGCTGCATTCGGCGTTCGAAACCACAGGCGAGGTGGCAACCTTGGACGAGGCGATAGAACTACTCCGCCAATCCGTCGCCTCAACGCCGGCGCACCGTCGCGGCGAGGCGACGTTCCTGTCCAATCTCGGCAATGCTTTGCGGGCGAGATTCGAGAAGACCGGGTCCGAAAGCGATCTCCATGAAGCGGTCGAGTTCGGCAAGCGGGCCGTTTCCACGGCGGAGGAAGACCACGACGGCAAGGCCGGCTTCCTGTCCAACCTCGGTCTGGCCCTGCAAGCGCGATCTCGCCACACGTCCAGCGCCCGCGACTTGGACGAGGCCCTGGCCGGCATGCGCGCCGCGGTCGCGGCGGCGCCGCTGGATCATCCCGCGCGATCACGACTCGTGGATCAGCTCGGCAGGGCGCTGCGCGACCGCTACGAGTCGACGGGGGATGTGGGCTTCTTGCGCGAGGCAATTGTGCTCCTGCGCGACGCGATTGCCGCCGGCGTCGGGGGCGATCGCGCGCGCCCGACCTTTCTGAGCTCCCTAGGAGTCGCGCTGCAACTACGGTTCCGGCGTACCGGCGACCTCTCGGAGATCGACGAAGCGATCTCCCTTCAGCGCCAAGCCCTGGCCGTCACGCCGGCCGACGACCCCGCAAGGGTTGGCCTCATGTACGAGCTGGGAGTCGCGCTGCAGGAGCGAACCACTCGGACGGGCGAACTGGCGGACCTCACCGAGGCGATCCGTTTGTTGCGTGATATCACGGACCACGGCGACTCTGACGCCTCGCAGCGGGGCTACTATCTGTCCAGCTTGGGAATAGCTCTGCGCCTGGAGTATGAACGCACCGGGGACACCGCCAGGCTTGACGAAGCGGTGCAGGTGCAGCGCCGATCCGTGGCCGTTGTCCGGTCCGATCGATCGCAACGCGCCACGTTGCTGTCCAATCTGTGCAATACCTTGCGCACCCGGTTCGAGCGCACAGGTGCTCAGGTCGACCTCGACGCGTCCATTGATGCGGGTCGCCAGGCCGTGTCGGCCTCGCCCAATCTTGACGAGGCAGATGCTGCTCGCCTGTCCAATCTCAGTGGTGCGCTTCGGACGCGGTTTGACCGGACTGGGCAGATGGCTGACCTGAATGAAGCCATTGATCAGGCCCAGCGCGCTGTGGCCACCGTGCCGACCGATCACCCCGATCGGATCTATTGCCTCATCATGTTGGCGGCGGCGCTGGCGACCAGGTACGCGCACCTAGGCGCGCTCTCGGACCTGGACCAGGCCATCGAGGTGGAACGGGACGCGATCGCCTGCTTGACGCCAGGCCATCCCGTGGCGGCGATTTGCCTGTCAAATCACACCAGCTCGTTGCACCTTAGGTTCCATCGGGTGGGCGTGCTGGCCGACCTCACAGAAGCCGCCGAGACGGGACGCAGGGCCGTCGCCGCCACCCATGCCAACCATCGCTACCTTGGCCTACACCTGACAAGTCTCTGTAACGTCCTGGTGACACTGGCGGAGCGAACGGAGCTGCGGGCAGACCTGGACGAGGCCATAACCACGGGTCGGTCCGCCCGCGACGCCACTCCGGCGGATGACGCCAACCGACCCCTGTGCCTCCTGAAACTCGGCGACGCCTTGTACACCCGGGCGGTGTACGCAGACACTCCTGACGACATGGACGAGGCAATAACGGTATACCGCCTCGCGCTCGATGCCGCCCCGACCGACCACCCGATCCGATCGAAGATTCTGAACGAATTGGGCCACTCCCTCTATGCCCGGTCCGAGCGGTCGACGTCCGCCGACGACCGGCACGCCGCGCTTGAGTCGTTTCGGCAAGGGGCGCTCACCGCCACCGCATCGCCGATGACCCGGGCTCGGTCCGCGCGCGCCTGGGCCGTACTCGCCACCGCCATCGAAGATTGGGACAGCGCGCGGCTGGCCACCAACGTGGTGCTCGAAGCGCTCCCCCAGCTGGTTGATCAAGGACTGGGCGGCCCGGACAAGCACCATCACCTGCAACAGCTACAAGGCCTCGGCCCTGAAGCCGCACGGGCCGCGCTCGGTGAGCTGCCCCGCCGGGAACCCGGAAGCATGGCCGGCCGGGCCGACGACGCTTGGACGATGCTTGAGGCGGGTCGCGGCGTCCTGATGAGCCAAGCGCTGGAGGCAAGGACAGATCTCAGTGATCTCCGACAAGTGGAACCTGGTCTGGCCAGCCAGGTGCAACGCCTACAACGGGAACTCGCTCACGACCAGCCGCGCTACTTCGACCAGGAACCCGTTGACCCCTGGCGTAGCGCAAGCCAAGCCCCGGATGTCGAAACCCATCAGAGTCTCGCAACTACCCGTCTCCTCGTCGAAAAGCGCAACGAACTGGCAAGGCAATGGAAGGATATCATCGCGCGCGTGCGGTCCAAGCCCGGCTTCGAACGCTTTGGTCTACCACCAACGATCGAGCAGCTTCGCGGCGCAGCAGGGCACGGAACGGTGGTCGCGATAAATGTCACGTCCGCCGACTGTGGCGCCCTTCTGCTCAACCGCGACCACACCGACTATCTTTCCCTGCCTGGATTGACCGCGGACGCCGCGACAGAGCAGGTAATGCGCTTCTTCACGGCGCTGAACCCGCCGGAGAACGGCAAGGCCGACACCGCCGCCATGTTTGATGTCCTTTCATGGCTATGGGACGCGGTTGCCGCCCCCATCGTAGACCACCTCGGTCACCGCGACGCGCCGGAGCCAGGGGCCCCGTGGCCGTGCGTTTGGTGGATACCCACGGGTGCGCTCTCACCGCTGCCCATCCACGCCGCCGGACGCCATCAACAAGGCGATGGCCGTGGCCAATCGGTACTGGACCTGGTGGTCTCCTCGTACACGCCCACCGCGCGGGTCTTGTGGAAGGCCCGCCAGGCTCGACGGCTCAAGGCCGACTCGCTCATAGTCGGCATCAACGCGGTGCCCGGACTGCCCCGCCTGGACCAGGCCGAGGCGGAGGCGGCCACGCCGCGGTCCACGACCGCGTCACCGCACTGTTGCCGGCCGCAGGGCTCTCGCACTTCGCCTGCCACGCCGTGGCCGACCCTGTCGACCCGGCACGTAGCTACATCGCGCTGCAGGACAAGGGCCTCACCGTGGCCGCCATCGGCGAATTCGAGTTCCGCCACGCCTGGCTGGCGTTCTTGTCGGCCTGCAGCACGGCCGTCACGACGGAAGACCTTCCCGATGAGTCGATTCACATAGCCTCGGCGTTCCAGCTCGCGGGCTACGCCCACGTCATCGCGACACTATGGCGTCTCAACGACTACGTGGCGCCCGAACTGGCGGAAGCGATCTACCGGGCGCTCAATGCGGGCCGGGAGCCGGCCTTGGCCGTCCACGATGCCGTGCGCGCCATGCGCGACGACCCCATCCTCGGATCAATGCCACAATTCTGGGCGGCGCACGTCCACTTTGGACCTTAAGGTAGAGCTGGGTGACGCCTACGAGACCGTTGTTCGTCGTCAGTTGATTCGAACTCCGGAGAAGTGGTGGCCAGGGCGTGTTCGGCGGCCGACGAGACGGCCTCGAACGCGGTCCGGTTGGTGCCGGAGATCAACAGCCCGGTGCCGGTGCGGGCGCCGAGCAGCATCCGCCGTTCCCCGGCGGTCAGCCCGAACGCGTCCCCGACCGCGTCGATGGCCTGCGGGGCCTGCTTGAGTAGCAGCTGGGTGGCGGCGTTGGACACGACGGCCTGCCCGAGGTCGGTCTTCAGCACGTCGGCGGCGTCCTGGGTGGCCACGGTCAGGCCGGCGTTGCGTTTACGGGCGGCCTTGGACATGCGGAACAGGAACCTTGCGCCTTCGCCGTCGCGCATCAGCTGCCACGCCTCGTCCACCACGACCAGGCGCCGCGCCGTCGCCGCGGGGCCGGTGCGGTACTGGGTGGGCAGGTCGACCTGCCGCCAGATGTGGTCCAAGGCCAGGAGGGTGGCCACGGTACGCAGCTCGTCGGGCAGGTTACGCAGCGACCACACCACCAGATGGCCCTCCGGGCGGGAGGTGGTGGGCGCGTCGAAGAGATCTTTGAAGCTGCCGACCACCCACGGGGCCAACCGCGCCGCCAGTTCCTGCGCCGCGGGGTGCTCGTCGGCCTGCAGGGTGGCGGCCAGATCCCGCAGCAGCGGCGCGGGACGGGCGTGGGTACGCGGGTCCGGGGTGATCCCAGCCTGCCGGTACACGTCCAGGATCGCCCGGTCCAGCGCGGCCTTCTCCGCCGGTGGCGGTACGTGCCCGAGCAGGACGGCGATCAGGGTGTGCAGGAACAGGCCCCGGCGGGTCAGCACGTCCGGCCGGTGGTCGCCGACCGGCAGGTCGAGCGGGTTGAGTTTCACCCCCTGGGTGCCGAGCCGGACGATGACGCCGCCGACCGCGTCGGCGAGGCGCAGGTACTCGTCTTCGGGGTCGATGACCTCCACCCGCACCCCCTGATAGAGGGAGCGCAGGACTTCGAGTTTGACGAAGTAGGACTTGCCGGCGCCGGAGCGGGCGATGACGACGGAGTTGTAGTTCTCGGCGTTCCACCGGTCCCACCACACGATGCCGCCGGAGTCGGGGTTGACCCCGTACAGCACCCCACCGGTGGGGGCATCATCGCCGGGCAGCGGCGCGGGCAGGTCCGGGGAGGCGAGGGGGAACGCGGCGGCCAGGGCCTGAGTGTCCATGGTGCGCAGCATCTGCAGCCCGTCGGCGGCCACCGGCAGGGTGGTGGTCCAGCCGGCCAGGTGCCGCCACGTCGCCGGCTGCACCTCCAACAACGTCGACGCGGCGGCAGCCTTCACCTGCGCGCACGCCGCCACCAACTCCAGTTCGGTGCGGGCATGCACGGTGCAGTACAACCCGACCCGAAACAGCTTCGCCGCGCCCCGCGCCAGGCGTTCGGCCAGATCCGCGGCGTCGTCGGCGGCGGCCTCCACATACGGATCGCCGAGCTTGCCCTTCACCTGATCCGCGCGCCGCGACGATTCGAGGCGGGCGCGTTGGGTCCGCAGCCGGGCCGCCGCCACCGGAGCCGGCAACGGATCAATGTGCATCGCCAAATCCAGCCGCCCCGGCCACGACAGCAACGGCTCCAACCACGCCGGGCCGACCTCCGCCGGATACCCGGTCACCACCAAAGTGGCGGAGTAGCCGTCCCCGACCCGCAGGAACCGCGGCGTCACCTCAATCGACCCCGGCGCCACCGCCCCCGCCACACCTCCGGGCGGGAGATCGGCACCAGCGTGGTTAGGGGTCGATGTCCGTCGGCGGCCTACGGTGATCATGACTTCCTCCTCTTGCGTCGGATCCCGGCTGGAGGCCCGGTGATGGTGGTGTCGGGGGTGGCGCGGCGGCCGGGGCGGGGCGGGTGGTAGGGGTCGGCGGCGGCCGCCAGGGCGGCGGTGGCAGCCGCGCCGTCGAGGGCCCGGATGGTGACGCCGAGCCCGGACAGGGCCCGTGCGGTGTCATCGGCGCGGCGGCGAGCGGCGTGCTCGCCGGCCTCGGCGGTGCTGGTGCGGGTCACGATGAGCACCTGGCGGCGCAACGGATCGCGGCGCTGCGCCAGGTCCTCCAGGAACGCGGCGTGGTCCGCGCACGCGGCTTCCAGGGCGGGGTGGGGCTGGTGACGGGCCCGGGCGGCCAGGGTCCGGGCGTGCGAGGCGAGGTCGACCGGCTGCGCCGAGACCACGATCTGGGTCGGGGTGTTCAGCGAGTTGAGCCACCGGCCGTACGTGTCGATCAGCGCCTGCTGTTCGTCGGCGGTACGCAGGCCGAGGTTGACGCTGGTCGCGGCGACCATCGCCGCCCGGCCGTTGCCGAGGGTGATCTGCCCGTCGTCGTCGATGGCCTGCGCCGGCAACTTGAGCGGGGCGGGCAGCGCCACCCGCTGCTGCGGGGCCTGCACCCACTCCGGCGCCTTCGTGGTGGCGTCCCCCGTGGACAGCGCTTTGGGGGCGCGGCTGTGCACGACGGCGTGCAGCAGCCACCGGTCCAGGGACAGCCCGTCGCGGCGGCCGACGACCAGGCCGAACGCCAGCCCGCCGAGGATCAGACCGCCGCCGAGCAGGACCGGGACGGGGACGAGGCGGTGCAGGGACCGCCAGGCGGCGTAGAAGATGACCGCGGCGACGGCGAGGATCGCCAACTGCCGAAACGTCAACCCGTAGAGGATCTTGTCGGGGGCGTCGACGTCGGCGGGAACCCGTGCCACATAGGGCTCGTCAGTCAGGTTATTCTTCGGACTCATTGGTGATCACTCACCCTTTCCATCCTTTGAACGGGCAGCGCCTGGTGGTGCTGTTTACGCAGCGCAAGCGCACTGGTCTGTACTTCGTGTGTGAGGTCGAGGGGAGGCGACGGGTCACCGTGGCCCAGGAGTGGACCGACCGCGGTGTACCGGCCTCGCCCGACCGCCTCGCTGTTGAGGGGTTGACGGCCGCGCGGGCGCTGGTCGACGCGATTGACCCGGCGAAGGCCGAGCAGCGCAGCGGTGTGACCCGGGTCGAGGAGGAGGAGGGCCAGCGTCGGGGAACGGGGTCGGATGTCGGGCTGGGATCGCCGCCAGGCGGTGATGGCGGTGGCGAACATGGTCGAGTCGCTGCTGCGCGGCGGACTCGCCGATGAACCTGACATCGAAGATCACCAGCTCGCACCTGTCCCGGCTGGCGATCGTGTATGTGCGGCAGTCGACGGTGGCGCAGGTGCGGTTCAACACCGAGTCGACCAATCGGCAGTACGGGCTGACCGGTACGGCGGCCGAGTTGGGTTGGTTGGCGGAGCAGATCGTCGTGGTCGACGCCGACCTCGGGGTGTCGGGCCGGTTCGGGTCCGAACGCGACGGCTACCGGCAGATCGTGGCCCGCATGTGCCTGGGCGAGGTCGGCGCGGTGTTCGGGCTGGAGGTGTCGCGGTTCGGCCGCTCCAACGCAGACCTGACCCGGCTGATGGAGTTGGCCCGGCTGACCGACACGCTGCTGATCGACGCCGATGGCGTGTACGACCTGGCCAACGTCAACGACCGGATCCTGCTCGGCCTCAAGGGGCAAATGTCGGAAATCGAGCTTCATTTCCTTTTGGGGCGGTTGCATGGGGCGAAGCTGACCGCGGCCCACCGGGGCGAGTTGCGCCATCCGCTGCCGGTCGGGTTCGTCTACGACGAGGACAGCAACGTCGTCAAGGACCCGGATGAGCAGGTCCAGGCCGCGGTCACCGATCTGTTCGCCGAGTTTCACCGCACCGGCTCGGCGCTGGGGGTGGTGCGCGCGTTCGCCGAGACTGGGCGGCTGTTCCCGCAACGCGCCTGGGGCGGGGCGTGGGCCGGGAAACTCAAGTGGGGCAGGCTGACCCACGCACGGGTGCTGCAGGTGTTGAAGAACCCCACGTACGCCGGCGTGTACACCTTCGGCAAGACCCGTGATGTGCGCCAGATGCAGCCCGACGGCAGCGTGCGTACCTCCCGCCGCAGGCGCGCCCGCGAGGAGTGGACGGTGCTGATCGAGGACCACCACGAGGGCTACCTGACGTGGCAGGAGTATCTGGTCGTCGAGACGAAGCTCGCCGCGAACAACACCCAGAAGCGGGCCCGGCCGGTGCGGGAAGGTAGCGCGTTGTGTCAGGGCATCATCTTCTGTGGGGTGTGCGGCGGTCGAGTCGCTACCCGTTACGACCGCCGCGATCGTAAGGTCAGCTACCGCTGCCCGGACAGCGACTCCGCCCGCACCGCGCAGTGTCGCACCTTCGATGCGTCCACTGTGGACAGCGCGGTGGGTGAGCTGTTCCTGAACACCGTCACCGACCGGCAGATCGGGTTGGCGTTGGCTGCTGCCGAGGAGGTCGCCGACCGGCATACGCGTACCCACCGCGCCGCGGAGCTGGCGGTGCAACGCGGCCGCTACGACGCCGACCGTGCGGAGCGGGCTTTCAGCAACGTCGAGCCGGAAAACCGTTTGGTGGCAAGGACTTTGGAGTCCCGATGGGAGACCAAGCTGGCCGCGCTCGCCGAGGCCGAGGCGGCCCTGGCGACCGCGAAGGCCGCCAAGGCGCCCCTGCCGGCCACCGACTCGCTGCAGGCTCTGGCCGCGGATCTGCCCCGGCTGTGGCACGCGCAGACCACCAGTCCACGCGACCGCAAACGCCTGCTGCGTACCCTGATCGCCGACGTCACCCTGCTGCCCGAGCCCAACGGCGACACCATGCGCATCGGGGTGCGTTGGCAGACCGGCGCGAGCGACGAGTTGACCGTCGCCCGCCCTGGCCCGGGCCGGACCCCGGCCGCCGCGCTGGAGCTGGTCCGCCGCCACGGCTCCACCCATACCAGCGCCGAGATCGCCGAGATGCTCAACGCCGCCGGCCTGACCACTGGCAAGGGCAGGCCGTTCACCCCCGGTGGCGTCGCCCGCGTGCGGGACGCATACAAGGTGTTCGGGCCGCGCACGGTCGCGGTTCAGGATGGCGAGGTCAGCGTCAAACACGCCGCCGAACAACTCGGCATCCCCGCCGACGCGGTCTACAACTGGCTTCGCCTGGGCCAGGTACCCGCCCGCCGGGGCCCCAGCGGACGCTGGTGCATCCCCTGGGATCCCGCCACGCAGGAGGTCTTCCGGCAGAAGGTGGCCGGGTCGTTCCGGCTCAAACCCGCACCGCCGACTCAACGTCGGCCTGCGCACGAGCTGTGAGGTGCCCGCGCTGACATGAGGTTTGGAACCGGTCGCACTCACCAGCGGCGGGGACCGCTTTCCTAACCCGGCACCGGCGAGGTGATTGTCCACATGCCTGTTCCCGGAGAGGATCTGTTGGTGCGGCTGTTGGTACTGGTGGAACGTCGTTTGTCGGCCGGGCGGTCGTGACCGCTGCGGCCGATCGCGGATGGCAGGTCACGACGTTCAACCGCGATCTGGCAAGCTGGTCGCATCCCCAGGCGCAACGGATCATCGGTGACCGGCTGCGCCCAACAGATCTCGCCGCACTGGCCGGCGGTCGGTGGGATGCGGTCGTGGACACCTGGTCCGGTGCGCCGCGCGCGGTGCGCGACAGCGCCCGGGTCCTGGCCGGCCGGACCGACCGCTACCTCTACGTGTCCAGCAGGTCCGTCTACGTTTTCCCGCCACCGCCGGGTCTGAACGAGACCTGCCCCACCGTGCCAGCCTCCCCGGACGCCGACGCGACCGAGTACCCGCAGGACAAGCGGGGCGGTGAGATCGCCGTGCAGGCGCAGTTCGGCGACCGAGCAGTGCTGGCACGCGCCGGGCTGATCCTCGGCCTCCACGAGGACGTCGGGCGCCTGCCCTGGTGGCTGCTGCGCATCCACCGCGGCGGACAGGTACTCGCGCCCGGCCCACCCGAGCTGCCGCTGCAATACATCGACGCCCGCGACCTGGCCGCCTGGCTGCTGGACGCGGCCACCAGCACGGTGACCGGCCCGGTCAACGTGCTCAGCCGACCCGGGCACACCACCATGCGGCAACTGCTGCAAGCCGTAGTAGCTGTCACCGGCGCCGACGCGGAACTCGTCTGGGTCGACCCAAACACGATCACCGCCGCAGGCATCCAACCGTGGACCGAACTGCCCCTGTGGATCCCGCCCGGCCACCACAGTGCCGGACTGCACTCGACCAACGTGGACCGCGCCTACGCAACCGGCCTGCGCTGCCGACCAGTCGAGCAGACCGTCGCCGACACCTGGGCCTGGCTGGCCACCACCAACGCCCAGGTAATGCCGGCTTCGCCCAGCCAGCCGCCCCACGGCCTGGATCCAGCAAAGGAACAAGCAGTCCTGGCCGCCTGGCTTCACAGCACGCAGCGCGACCAGTAGCCGGCCGTCTCGCCCGGCTGCGCCGCGGCGAAGCTGGCGGCGGCCCACCGCGGTCAGCTTCGCGCTCCACTGCCAGTCGGGTTGGTCTACACCACAGACAACAACATCGTCATGGACCCCGACGAACAGGACTGTCGGGACGGCCGTGACAGAATCAGCGCCCATGCGGTTGTTCCCGGAGGAGCCGTCGTTCGGACCATGGCGGG
>Ga0209239_1001847_pt1 | contig 12661 bp, 13 predicted proteins | sample GraSoi013_2_20cm_FD_185824 | JGI IMG/M metagenome (GOLD analysis project Ga0209239, IMG submission 185824) | Grasslands soil microbial communities from the Angelo Coastal Reserve, California, USA - Sample 10_02_2013_2_20cm (SPAdes) (version 2) | ecosystem: Environmental > Terrestrial > Soil >...
AGCGAGCGATGAATTCGCGTTTCGTTGTAATAGTGAGTATAGGCTTGCAGACCTCGTGCGCCTCGCCCAAGACGACCATATGGTCGACTGGCCCGCCGAGAGCTTGTCTGGTTCAACGTGACGTTGGTCGGTTCCAAAACACAATCGAGCCTGCGTAAGACGATAAGCGGGAGCATCACCTTTCGATATTGCGGCGGCCGATAGGAGACGCGTCGCATGTTGGCGATGCTTCAAATAGAGTCCACAAGCTTCTGTTGGTGTCGGGAAGCGTCTGAATCGGCTCCAGATCCCCGAGACGGGTGGTTGCGATCGCATCCCGAACCGCTTCGTGGAGGACGTCCGCTTCGATCGGTTGGATGACGCCGCCGGCGAGTCGACCAGCGAGCGGGCGCGCCGTCATACTTGATCGTCCCCCCAGGCCTTCGTTCATGCTCCTCGGAAATGGGTCCCTTGAATCGTTCGTGCAACAGCCATAGCCGATAGGTGCTCACCACATCGCATTCACAATAATCCGCAACCTACGCGATTTGGCCTTCGGCAAAAAGGCATTGAGCTCGGCTTCGATCTGGCGCCGCCATTGAAAGCCGCGATTGGAGTTCAGCGGCGGCTTGCACCTCGCGTAGCGCGCGCGGACGATCTCCGGCAATCTCGACTCCAGTTGTCGAAATTCTTCGGATGTGAGGTGCCGCCGCTCGATCTGATCCATTGCTCGGGGGTGCGCAGTCGCCGGGCGCGGATTGTCTCGGCGGCGTGCGCCATGGCCGCACATTCCTGATCGAGAATGGATCGCCCATGACACCACCTCGATGGCTCCGCGCTGTTGCGCGCTAAGGGGGGGAGCGGCTGAGCAATTCGCAGCGGGTTGAATTGCTCCTCGGACTTGCTCCATCCACGCGACGAGGTGCTCATGGTCGGGCGGCAGAACGAAATTACCGCCGCGGAGATCGAGGCCCGCCTCCTCGGCGCGCTCCTGCATCCCGATCAAGATGCGCGGGATGCGGACGTTGACCAGGCGGCGCGGCACCGCTTGGCCCACGGGCAATTCCTTCGCCGGTATGGATGCGCACCACAAATAGCCACGGCTCGCGGGCGTTCTCGATCTTGGCGAGCGCGAGCGAGCGCATGCAGCTTCTGTTTTGCCGCCGCGTGTACCGCGCCGTGGGTAGCCTCTTATGAGGCGGAAAAACTGTAGCAAATTCAACGCGTATCGCATGAAGTATCCAATCTGCTAATCCGTAGTGATAGGCTACGGGAGAATGTAGATTGTAGACCGACTAACCTTGACCTGATCGGCTAACCAATCGGCTAATGGGCCGCTATGTAGATTATAGGCGGGTCGGCTAAGCGCAGAGGGCTGTAGCCATGACAGGCTTAGTTATACTTACTGCCGCTCTCACCGTAGTTCTGCTGATGCACAATGTAGCACCTGAATGGGCAACGATGCTAGTCGCCGCAATAGTTATTGTTGGGTTCTGCTGGGTACTCCGGGAGAGTGCGTAGATTGCGGATGATGGCTGAGCAACCGAAGGCTACCGGGGGTGATGCAAAGAAAGTTACTTGGGGTATTCAGAACCCCGAGTTAAAGCCTACCCTCGCTTCTCAAGGCATCGACAAGAACCTTGCTAACCGTGCTATGACTTAAGAGGGTTGATGCCGACTTCCGCGGATACGGACCACACCTTCCGAGGCTCAGACATGGCTGAAGTTGGATTGTTCCTTACGGGAGTTGGTACGACCCTCATCCTGATCGGGTTGATATGGTTGATGGTGGCCCGTTGAACCTGACACCTGGATTGTTGTCTATGACCTGGGACGCTTAATCAAGAAATCATCGAGCTTCCGTCCCTTCTTCAGCGCAGCTACCAACCACTTAGGCCTCGCTCCTCTTCCGGCCCAAGTCTCACCTGATCGGCTTCGATATTTTGGCGGGACCTTTCTGCCTTTCAAGCCCGAGCTTGCTCTGCGGCTTAGCTCGACCATCCATCGCCGCTAACTGTTTCTCTAGCTCTGTGCGGCGCATCGGCGTGCTGATGCCGGAGTCCGAGGACAAGCCGGAATCCCAAGCCCGTGCTGTGGCGTTCGAACGCAGGCTGCAAGAGTTGGGCTGGATACCGGGTCGCAATCTTCAGATCGACTATCGCTGGGGCATGGGCGAGGTTGAGAAGGCGCGCGCGGCAACCGCAGACTTGCTGAAATTGACACCAAGCATGCTGATCGCCGTTGCAAGCCCCGCAACCGCAGCGATGCAGCGGACGACCCGCACGGTCCCGATCGTCTTCGTGGCTGTCAGCGAACCCGTTACCCAGGGCTTCGTTGCCAGCCTCGCCCATCCCGGTGGCAACCTGACCGGCTTCACCCACCTGGAGCCGACCCTTGGAGCGAAGTGGCTGGACCTGCTCAAGGAAATCGCGCCGAATCTCTCGCGCGCCGCACTCATGTTCAACGCGGCGACCCCTCAAGCCGCATTATTTCTTCGGTCAGTGGAGGCAGCCGCACCGCAGTTTGCAGTGAAGGCCGTTGCCGCCCCGGTTCATGGGCTAGAGGAGGTCGAAGCTGTGATCACGCGGCTCGCGACGTTGGGGGGGCCTGCTGGGCCGAGCCATCAATACTTCCTCCTTCCGCGTCGGGCCCTTGTTCTGTAGGTGTGGTAGAAGGTCTTCCTTATGCTCACGAAACTTGTCGCTGCTCAATGAGATTGCTCAATGTCCAAAGAGAGAGCGGTCGATCTCGCGCGCCTATGCACTGCGACGGTACGTGCGGGGAACGACTTTTCGACAATTTGGTCCACGTTGCTGAAAGCGCACCCGCTTGTTGACGGCACCCCGCGCCAGAGAGTCGAAGGCACGCGGAACCTGTTGGACATTCCGCTTATCACGGGTGAGCGGCTCGTGTTTGATGGCGATGCCAAAGAATTCAGCGTCGGATAGGATTCGCACGAAAGCTCTGCGCCTGAAGATTTTGGTCGAGTCACGATGCGCGTAAATGTTCTAATTTGACTTGAGAACGCTTAAATTGGCCAGCCCGCCAGACAATTCCAAACGCGGCGATCATGGCGACCCGCTGGCGAACCAATTCGTCCGCCAGCGCTGGCAGTCGATCGCGCTCAGGCAAAAATATCCAGCAACTCTCAGACTTGACCCTTTTAGTCTTCAAGCACTACCGTAAATGGGGGGTCAATCTTTGATGTAGATGGCACGCTCATGGACCGGAAAACATATTTTTTGGTGGCCGGGATAATCTTCACCTTGGTGGCGCTGTTCCACCTGCTGCGAATTTTTGAGGACTGGCCAGTCATGATCGTGGACTGGTCGGCGCCGAAGTGGATGAGCTGGGTCGGCCTCATCGTCACAGGTGGCCTAGCTATGTTCGGGTTTCAGTTCACAGCGAACGATGAAGACTGAAACCGAACCCGCTCACGACCCACTGCCCGAAAACGCTGCGTCCCCTGTGCAATTGAGCGGAGCCTTAGCCAAAAAGCGCGCCACTCGCCCCCGGCTGATCGCTCGCCACCTACAAGCTTCCGTTCGACGTGGTGAAGGATTTCGAGCCGATATCGCTGGTGACGGACTGTCCGGTGTGGTTCGTCGCAAAAGCTGCTTTGCCGCCAAAGGATCTGAGGGAACTGGTCGCTTGGATGAAGGAAAACCCGGGCAAGGCGACCGTGGGAATCGGCGGCGTCGGCGGCGGAGCGGACGTCGTCGGGACTTACTTCCAGAAGAACACCGGCACCCGCTTCCAGTTCGTGCCCTACCGCGGCGCCGCGCCGATGATCCAGGATTTGGTGGCCGGGCAGATCGACCTGACCTCCACCCAGGTGGCGAGCGCGCTGGCGCAAGTCCGCGCCGGTCAGCTCAAGGCTTATGCGGTGATGGCCAAGACCCGGTGGGCGGCGACGCCCGATACTCCGGCGATCGACGAAGCGGGGGGTGCCGGGGCTTCACGCGTCCTTGTCATTCCCGAAAATTCGATCCGGCCCGGATTCGCGCGGTGAGGGAGAATCAGAGCATCATCCGATGCGATGTTTGCGATCATCTACCTGCTTGGAACATTTATCGCGGATCTGTTCAAGTCGCGGCGCTGGCTTGAAGTCGAGAACCTCTTGCTGCGTCATCAGCTCAACATTACCCTGAGACGACCACCGCAACGTCTGCGGCTGCGGTGAAGTGACCAGGCCCTGATGGCCAAACCTGCTGGTTTTGGCTCGAGTTGTGCAGCCGTCCACCATCCTGCGGTGGCATCGGGCGGGGTTCAGGACCTACTGGCGCTGGAAATCCCAAGGTCGGCCAGGAAGGCCCAGAATCGAGCATGAGCTGCGCGATCTCATCCGACGAATGAGCAAGGAGAACCCATTGTGGGGCGCTCCGCGCATCCACGGTGAGCCCGAGAAGCCTAAGCCTAGCTATTCGGAAGAGCGAAATACAAAAACCGCAACCGTCACGGCAACCCCGACGCCAACACCAAAACCTGCCCCGATAGCAACGCCAATGCCAATGTTAGCCACCGCTGCACCGGCACCTGCACCAAGTACAACACCAACGAATACGCTCAACGGCAAAGCAGCTACGCCCCAGCGTGAAATCTTTGTTCCTTGGCTTTGGTTTTTTCCACTGACAGTCATAATTCCTGACACAGGTCTAACGCGTCAATATCAGGTATTCGTCTAACGCTCCGGTTCAGCGGCGGCGGCGGCGCCGCCGATAATGCGAGTCTGTGCCCATTGTATTAGGTGCTGGCCCATGCCGCCCCTCCCGTGACGTAGCATAATGTCTTGCTCCAGCCAATGAACCCCACGCGGCCGCGCACGCTGGCCAGCCAATGATGGTAGCGAGTGTGAGTGCCGCCTTGTCCGAGTTACGGCTGCTCCCAGAGGTGAAGCAGCCGTCAATGTTGCGGCCGGGTAACAGCGGGTTTAGACCCATCTCCGACCTCAGTCGGCTGTTCTCGCTGCGATGCACAGCAGTTTTCGCTGAGCGATGTGCTAGTGTGTAGACCTCGACCTGGGGATGGCCATGAGGCGGCGGCACCGCCGCCACCTGGCTGTTCGCCGTGCGCGCGCAGCAGTGCCGACCATTGGGTTCTTTAGCCCGAACAGAGCCTTGGCCCAGACTGAGTGGACCGAAGCTTTTGTGCAGCGACTGCGCGAACTCGACTGGATCCAGGGGCGTACCGTCTCAATCGAGTATCGCTGGGCGGAGGGACAGACCGAGCGCTTGGCCGAGATCGCGGCCGAGTTGGTCCGCCTCAAGGTCGATGTCATTGTCACGCAGGGAGGCGCAGCAGTCCTCGCAGCAAAGCAGGCGACGTCGGTCATCCAGATCATTTTTTGCGGTCGGGCCGAGCGCCCTGGCCGTTTGCAGGTTGATGACAAACTCGAATTTGGTCGACTGCAAGACCGGCAGGTCGGTGGGCTTGGCGCCCGTTAGGATGCTGCCGGTATAGACGCCGACTTGATGAAACGTGTCCGCGAGGTCGGTTCCGTGCCGAAAGCTTGAGGCTCAGCCGCGGCGCATGTCATGCCGTTCCGATGGCGTAGCTAGACAACGGCAATGGCCGCCAATGTAACCAAGCGTCTTTGGGAGATTGGTGATATCGTGGACGTGCTTGAGGCTTGGGAGGCCAATAATGCCAAGAAAATTGTGTCCTAGATGCCACGGCCAAAGAACGACCTCATGTCTTGCATGTCATGGCACTGGCAAAAAAGCCGTCGTAAATATTCCAATAGGTAACTGGGAAGAATGCAGAGGAACTGGCCGGCGTCTCTGCGATGTTTGTGGTGGTGCGGGCGAAGTCGAACTTTAGCCGCCACATTCAAAAATAGCCCACTACCGAATATCGCCCCGAACACAAACTGGACTCTGCCTTCGATCCGGCGCCGATATTTTTCCCGGCCGTCCATGTTGAGTCCCCCCCAGCGTCCGGTGACTTACCGAATGGTACAACGGAAGCCACCAAGTTCTGGCATCGAGGAGGTCGTCACTGCACCGCGATCCCCGTGGTAGAACGCCTATGTGGAGCGAGCCTGCAGAGGGTGGCTGTATGGGCCGAGGCTCTGGACAATCCTTGTTTAGCGCCTTCCCACAGGTGGGTAGTCTGCACCATCGCTACGAACGTCGCGCAGCGTGAACTGTTGCGGGTGACCGAACCTGCGCACCTGTTATCGCTCGAATACACTGGCACCCACAATCCATGCATGCTGCCCAACTCACAGCTGTGGCCGATATTCTCTTCAACTGATGAAATATCATCAATATCATCAGTCGTGATCTTCACCTGCCAACCGATTCCGAGACCAAACGGATTTTTGAGCAACGACAGCTCAATTGCTCATTTCTTCTTGCCGTCGGGTCCGAACTGCTCGAGGAAGCTCCACAAATCTTCGGCCTCCTTCTCGTCCTTAATCCCCGGGAACACCATTTTGGTGCCCGGAATCTTCGCCTTGGGATCTTTGATGTATTCCTTGAAGGTCGCTTCGTCCCAGACGATCCCGGAATTTTTGTTCGCATCCGAGTAATTGTAGCCTGGCATCGAGCCTGACTTGCGTCCTTTCAGGCCGTTTTGGATTGGGCCGATCGAGTTTTTGGCGTTTTCGCCTATGTTATGGCAGGGCAAACATTTCCTGAACGTTTTATCTCCAGCACCAGCCGCTCCCGCCGAGGACGCGAGCGCGACAATCGCAATCGAAACCCTCTTCATCATTCTGCGTGATCCTTATTCTGCTTGACCCGTTCTCTTAAGCTTTGACTCTGAAACTCTCGCGAAAATTAATAACGTCTGAGCCGAGCACCTTGTGCGGGCGTGGACCATGCGTCTCGAAGTGCCGCGAGCCGACAACGCCGAAGCGTGACGTGCAGGGGCCGCGATGCAGCTCAAACAACTTTTAGCGTCCCAATATTGTGAAAACAATCCCCGGCCGCCGCGCTACACTGCGCTCAACAGGTCGCAGCTCCCGCGTGATCAGCGCCGGCAGTGGAAACATTGCGTCACCTCGAGCCTCGCGACCGTTCGAAGAACGGCTGAGGGAGGCTCGCATGCCAAATCTCCATGTTCTCACCCGTGCGGGCGAGAGCCCGACTTATCCAATCATCCGCAAGATTGGGTTTGCGGATTTGAAGGACGCGGCAGCGAAAGGCATCGAAGACTTCTGGGTGATGCCGACCCACGTCATTTTCCTCGCCATCATCTATCCCATCGTCGGCCTGTTTCTGGCCCGCATGACATTCGGCTACAGCGTGATGCCGCTCCTCTTCCCGCTCGCGGCGGGCTTCGCGCTGATCGGCCCCTTCGCGGCCATCGGCCTCTACGAACTGAGCCGGCAGCGCGAAAAAGGTGTCGATGTTTCGTGGAAGCACGCCTTCGGAGTGCTGCGATGCCGTTCCCTCGACGGCATCACCGCTCTCGGAATGGTCTTGATGATCGTGTTCCTGATCTGGCTCATGACCGCACAGTGGCTCTACCAGTCGCTGTTCGGCTATGGGTCGCCGGAATCGATCGGGCAGTTCCTCAGCGACATCTTAACCACCTCCGAAGGCTGGATCCTCATCATCGCCGGAAACGGCATCGGCTTTCTGTTCGCTGTCTTGGTGCTGACGATCAGCGTTGTTTCCTTCCCACTGCTGCTGGATCGGGATGTCGGCGCGATGGTCGCGATGCACACGTCGGTCAGAGCTGTTCGTCGCAATCCGCTGATGATGGCGGCCTGGGGGCTCTTCGTCGCCGTCACCCTGATGATCGGCTCGTTGCCGTTCTTCGTTGGGCTCGCGGTGGTGCTGCCTGTGCTCGCCCATTCGACTTGGCATCTCTACCGCAAGGTCGTGGAACCGGACCTGAGCCCGCGACTGGACCGCGACAGGTTTCCCTGGACCCACGGGGATGGGCCATAGAAAGCGTAATCTGGGGGAACTTGCGATGTCGGTCAGAAACCCCGGCGCCAGAGTGGCATCGACACCGATGCCTGGATTTAGCTGATCTTCTGAGGCCGCGATCGACTTTGTGTTCGGCGTGATCGCGCTCGCTAACTAGGTGCCCGCCCCAAAAAATATGATCCGAGTGAAAAGCGTGTAGTTCGATTCGAACACCATGATGCCCACAAACACCAACACCAACACTGGCGGTACCAGAATGGCATACATCAGGGCCAACCGCTCCCAGGCCATATGCATAAAGACCGCGACAATCAAGCCTGCCTTCAAAATCATAAACAGGAGGATGAGAGACCATCTGAGGTATCCATGGAGACCGAAGTAGTCGACGAGATAAGAGAAAGTGCTGAGGACAAACAGCCATCCCCAGACCACGAGATAAAGCTTAATCGGGTGTTGTTGCCCTTCGACGTGTGCGACTGCTGCCTGTGCCATAGTCACCTCACCAAAGATAGAAAAGGGCAAAGATGAACACCCACACCAGATCGACGAAGTGCCAGTACAGACCCATGATTTCGACGATCTCGTAGTGCCCCTTCCGGCTGGTGAAAAAGCCTCGCGCTTCGCGGTCGAAGTCTCCACGCAACACTTTTCGCGAAATGATGATCAGGAAGATCACTCCGAATGTCACATGGGTGCCATGGAAGCCCGTGATCATGAAAAAGCTGGAGCCAAACTGGTCCGCGCCCCACGGGTTGCCCCAAGGCCGCACCCCTTCCATGATCAGCTTGGTCCACTCGAAACCCTGCATTCCGACGAATGTGGCGCCAAATGCCGCGGTCACCAGCATCAACGCCGCGCTTTTGACGCGATCGTGGCGGTAGCCGAAATTGACGGCCATCGCCATCGTTCCGCTGCTGCTGATCAAGATGAAGGTCATGATGGCGATCAGGATGAGGGGGATGCTCGTGCCGCCGATCGTCAAAGCGAAGACTTCACTGGGGTTGGGCCAAGGTACGGTCGTCGACATCCGCACCGTCATGTAGGACAGCAGAAAACAGCTGAAGATGAAGGTGTCGCTCAGGAGGAAGATCCACATCATGGCCTTGCCCCAGGAGACATTCTTGAACGCTCGCTGGTCCGAGGACCAGTCGGCGGTGATGCCTTGCCAGCCTGAAGGCCGCGCGGGGGCTGCACCCGTATTTGCCAGCGCTGCGTCTGCCATTTTCTCTTAGCCCTCCTCAGGTCAGCAACTGGCGACAGATGTCGGCGAAGTCGCCCACCCACGGCGTCAGGAGAGTGAACAAGACGAGCCAGAGGGCGAGTAGAAAATGCCAGTAGACGGCGCACAGCTGCACGCTCAAGCGCACCTGGTTCACCTCAAAGCCTCGCCACACCTTGTCGGCCGTCAGGGCCAAGGCCACCAGGCCGCCCAACAAGTGCAGTCCGTGCGCGCCGGTCAACAGATAAAAGAAGGCGTTGGCTGGGTTGGCCGCCAAGTAGTAGCCTGCGGCGTTCAGCTGTTGCCACGCAAAGAGCTGCCCGACCAGGAATGTCAAGGCGAAGAGGCAATCAGGCCGTATCCGACGTCTTCCATCCGTCCCCTGCGTGCCGCAACCTGTGCGTATTGCAGCGCGACACTGCTCAAGATCAGCACACCCGTGTTGAACCACAGCACCTCCGGCGCGGGCATTTGCGCCCAGTCCGCCACCTGCATTCGCATGAAATAGGCGCTGATGAAGAGCGCAAACAACGAGCTGACGACCGCGAGAAACACACCCAATCCGATCGTCGCGGCAGGCAAGGACGATGCGCCCGTGCCCGGGAAGTCGTCGATCGCGCCGACTTCCAGCCAGGGCTTGGCCGTCAACCTTTGCTGCGATAGCCACCATGCGACGATGGCGCCGATCGGAGCCAGGACGAATAGTATCGTGATGCTCACGGTGCGTTTTCCTAAGCGGCGCGTACCGCCGGCTGGTTTTGCGGCACGAAATCCTCCTTGGCGCCTGGCACGCTGTAATCGTAAGCCCAGCGATAGACCACTGGTAACTCCTTGCCCCAGTTGCCATGCCCCGGCGGGGTTTCGGGTGTTTGCCACTCCAGCGTGGTGGCCCTCCAGGGATTGCTGCCGGCCGGCTTGCCCTTGGACAGGCTCCAGATCATGTTGAACAGGAACACCATCTGGGCGAAGCCCACGATCAACGCCGCCATGGTGATGAAGATATTCAGCGTCGTGGCCGATTGCGGAACGAAAGCCATATCGCCCATCTCGAAATACCGGCGCGGCACACCCAGCAGGCCTATATAGTGCATGGGGAAGTAAATCGCATAGGCCCCGAGGAACGTGACCCAGAAGTGAAACTTGCCGAGCATCTCGTTCAGCATTCGCCCGGTGACCTTCGGGTACCAGTGGTAGATCGCACCGAAAATCACGAAAATGGGCGCCATGCCCATCACCATGTGAAAGTGGGCGACAACAAACATGGTGTCGGACAGCGGAACATCCACGACTGGGTTGCCGAGGAACAGCCCGGTCAGTCCCCCGTTCACAAACGTGACGATGAAGGAGAGGGCGAACAGCATCGGGACCGTGAGGTGAATGTCGCCGCGCCACAAAGTGAGCACCCAGTTGTAGACCTTGATGGCCGTTGGGATGGCGATGATGAGCGTGGTGGCGGCGAAGAAGAACCCGAAATACGGGTTCATGCCGCTCACATACATGTGGTGCGCCCATACGACGAAGCTGAGGGCACCGATGACGACGATCGCCCACACCATCATGCGATAGCCGAAGATGTTTTTTCTCGCATGGGTGCTGATCAGGTCGGAGACAATGCCGAAGGCCGGCAGGGCGACGATGTAGACCTCGGGATGGCCGAAGAACCAGAACAGGTGCTGAAACAATAGCGGACTGCCGCCGCGGTATTTCAAGTGTTCTCCCATCTCGACAACGGCCGGCATGAAAAAGCTGGTCCCCAGGATCCTGTCGAACAGCAGCATCACGCAGCCGACGAACAAGGCGGGGAAGGCCAGCAACGCGAGGACGGTGGCCGTGAAAATCCCCCATACCGTCAGGGGCATGCGCATCAGCGTCATCCCCCGCGTGCGCGCCTGCAACACCGTCACCACATAGTTCAATCCGCCCATGGTGAAGCCGATGATGAACAGGATCAGGGAGACGAGCATCAGAATGATGCCCCAGTCCCGCCCCGGAGTGCCGGAGAGGATGGCTTGGGGCGGGTACAAGGTCCAGCCGGAGCCCGTGGGACCTCCCGGCATGAAGAAGCTCGCCACCAGGACCAGCACCGCGAGCAGATAGACCCAGTAGCTCACCATGTTCACGTAGGGAAAAACCATGTCCCGGGCGCCCACCATCAGCGGGATCAGGTAGTTCCCGAAGCCCCCCAGGAACAGCGCGGTGAGCAGATAGATCACCATGATCATGCCGTGCATGGTGATGAATTGCAGGTAGTCTCCGGGGCTGATGGCGGAGAAGCTGCTCGGGAAGGCCAATTGCAGCCGTATCAGCCACGACAACACCAGAGCCACCAATCCAATCGAGAGCGCAGTGATCGAATACTGGATGGCGATGACTTTGGCGTCCTGGCAAAAGACGTATTTCGTCACCCAGCTCTTCGGATGATAGAGTTCTACGTCTTTCACTTCGGCGGGTTGGATGACTCCAGCTGCGCCAATCGTGGTATCGACCATTGGAATGCCCTCGCTCTTTCCGATGAGGCACGACGACCTTGAGTCTCATCGTGCAGATCGTCTCTTCTCCCCATGCCGGCCCCGTGGCTCAAAGCCAGGTCTACTGCGTTTCCTTCGCTTGTCTGGTGCGGGCCGACAATTGTCCGAACGTCTTCTGTTTTCGTAGCCACGCCTGATGTTCGCTCTGCTCCTCGACGACGACCTTGGCACGCATGTTATAGTGGGCAGCACCGCATAGCTCAGTGCAGAGCATCTCGAAGGTCCCGGTTCTGGTGGGGGTGAACCAGACGTAGGTGACCATGCCTGGCACCAGATCCATCTTGGCCCGGAACTCCGGCACATAGAAGCTGTGCAAGACGTCGATCGAGCGCTGCAAAAGCTTGACCGGCTTGTCGACCAGCAGGTGCAAGTCGTCAGCTTCGATCACGACATCGTCGTGCGCGTCGGGATCGTTTGGATTCAAGCCCAAAGGGTTGTCGGAACTGACGTACTGGATATCGGACGTGCCGAGCCGGCCGTCTTTGCCCGGAAGGCGGAAGCTCCACTGCCACTGCCGGCCGATGACCTCGACCTCGGACGCCCCTTGCGGGACCGTGATAAATTGGTTCCATACGAACAAACCGGGCGCCAACATGGCCCCGACGCCCACCGCGGTCACGATGGTGAGCCACCACTCGAGCTTCTTGTTCTCCGGATTGTATGTCGCCCGTGTTCCCTCCTGGTGACGGAAGCGGAATACGCAATAGGCCATGAACAAGAGGATGGCGGTGAAAGCAATGCCGGTGATCCAGAATGTGATGATGATTGTGTGGTCGATGTAATCCCAGTTTGAGGCAATCGGCGTCCACCACCACGGGCTCAGAATGTGAAACAATACCGAGCCCAGCGCGACTAAAACCAATATGATCGCTGTAGGCATCCCTTTGCCTCTCAAGACCATGAATATATGAACTAAAGCGCGATTCTTCTACTACCTCCTTGGGTTCTAGACAACTCATGAGGAAGAGGAAAACGCACGCTTTTGATGCTGTGGATGGCTCCTCCCACCGGCACCGCGAGCGCCTTCTCGCCGTGCCATCCGGCTTGATCGA
>Ga0209239_1001850_pt1 | contig 12652 bp, 8 predicted proteins | sample GraSoi013_2_20cm_FD_185824 | JGI IMG/M metagenome (GOLD analysis project Ga0209239, IMG submission 185824) | Grasslands soil microbial communities from the Angelo Coastal Reserve, California, USA - Sample 10_02_2013_2_20cm (SPAdes) (version 2) | ecosystem: Environmental > Terrestrial > Soil >...
TATCGAACAGCGCTTCGTGGTCGGCCACGTAGTTCTTCTTGTCCACTAACCGATCGGCGATCACATGATCGTAGCAGGTCTCGCAGAGCATCATAAAACCACGCATCACTGACACTGTCTTTCGACCGGTACTTCCTTGCATCGCAGTATTCCCCTCCCAGAGCCAGACCGATCAGACCGACCCTTTCAGTTGCGCGTGCCAAAAATCTTCGGTCTCCAGCTCGATTCCGCACCTGGGACATTCGTACGGCTTGTCCGGCGGGGGGACCGAGAGCTCGGTCTGCTCGATCTTCCCCTGGCAGACGTGATAGAAGTGCCCGCGGGCATCCTCGGTATCCAACGGATCGTTTTCATAGACCAGAACCACGCAATCGCTCCCTGTGAATGACAGGATGAAATATACGTGAGCTCTCGCGCTTTCGCAATGGCGGTGGAAAGACAGGTTGGGGTGAGCCACACGGGTTGGAGTAGAAGATGATGCTCTCAGGCAGAAGAGGTTTCGAGAGGACGAAGAGGCAAACGGATCAAGAACGTCGTCCCAACGCCCTCCTTGCTGTCCACGGTGATCTGGCCGCCGTGAGCATCGACCACATCCTTGACGATCTTTGTTCCCAGACCCGTACCGCCTACCTTCCGACTGATCGCCTGAGTGGTGAAGAGACTGTCGCGGATGTCCGGCGGCATGCCTCGGCCGGTGTCAGCCACCGACAGAAGAACCATGCCGGTCGCCGGCTCGAGTCGGCCGCCAACCGTAATGGAGCCCCCGGCTGGAACCTCCGGGATCGCGTTATTGACCAGATTATAGAACGCGTTGTAGAGGCGCCTATCATCCGCCAACAGCGACGGCACGGATTCAAGACCCTCGGTTCGGATCGAGACCACGTCCGCCACCCGGCAGGGTGCGAACCTGGGCGGCGTGCTCAGCCCCTTCACGCAGTCCGCGATCTCCCTCACCCGGTCATCAATACGCCTCGCGTCGTCGAGCAGCATGCCGGTCACGTCATCGCAGAACTCCTGGCTGGCTTGCGCCCTGCCGGGATCGATCGTTTTCACAGTATCGGCAAGGTCTTTGATCTGAGTCTTTAGGAGGTCCGCGCCGCAGACGACCGGCATCAACAGGTTCTTGATATCGTGTCCGATGTCGCCGAGCAGCCGGACGACCTCGGCAAGTTTCGCCTCCTGGAACAGACGGGCCTGCTCAATCATCGTGGCAGTCAGAGCGGACACGATCGTCAGCATCGCGATGTCGTCATCGTCAAGCCGCCCCTCACGTTTGTTCAGGATTTCCAGCACCCCAATGGGCTCTCCTTCCCAACGCTTCAATGGCGCGACAATCATATCCCGGGTCCGATAACCAGCGAGCTCATCGATATAGGGGAAATGCCGCCCATCCCGTTGAACATCGCTGATGACCAGAGGCTTCCCCGACTTGGACACGACGCCGGCGATGCCCAGGTCACTCGACATGACCCTGCCGCGCAGCTGATCCGCCTTCACTCCGATCACATGGCGGAACACTAACTGCTTCGAATCAGGATCAGCCAGGAGCACTGAACCGGCCTCGGCTCCAACCACCTCAAGGGCCGTGCGAAGGGACCGCTCAACCAGCTTATCGATGTCCACATGTTGAGAAAGGGCGTCACAAATGCGGCGGGCAGCCTCCAACTCTCGTTCACGTTGGAGGAGCCGTCGGTCATCATTTCTACGACTGGACTGGCGGCGATTCGGCAAAGACTCTGCCGTGGTTGGGTATGCCAGATAGGTCGACATGCGGTGGCCTCCAGAAGCTTGCGCTTCTAGCCTCCGGTTAGAAGGCGGATTCGAAGAATAGTCACTGGGGTATCCCAGTGTTCAACTCTCAAGATGATCTCCAGGCATGAAGCATGGTGTCAGTAGCTTACAGCTGGAATTGGGCGTCATACAGGCCGGCGTAGAGGCCGCCTCGATTGAGCAGCTCCTCGTGATGCCCCTCCTCGACGATCCGCCCCTTGTCCACCACCACGATGCGGTCCACGTAGTGCAGCGTCGAAAGCCGGTGGGCGATGATAAAGGTCGTGCGGCCCTGGGTGAGATAGTTGAGCGCCTCACGGATCTTGACTTCGGTTTCAGTATCGATATTCGACGTCGCCTCATCAAAAATCACGATCGGCGGATTCTTGAGCAAGACCCGCGCGATGGAAACCCGCTGCTTCTGCCCGACCGAGAGCTTGACGCCCCGCTCGCCGATCCAGGTCTCATACCCGTCCGGTAATTCGGCGATGAACTCGTGGGCGCGCGCCGCCTGCGCCACTTCCTCGATCCGGGCCTGATCGGCCGCCAGATCCCCATAGGCGATGTTCTCGCGCACAGTGCCGTTGAATAAGAAGGGCTCTTGCTGGACCAGGCCGATTTGGCTTCGCAGGAAGGCGAGCGGCACATCCCGCACGTCGTAGCCGTCGATGGTGATCGCGCCGCCCTGCACGTCGTAGAAACGCATGAGCAACTTGAGCATCGTGCTCTTGCCAGCTCCGCTGGGGCCGACCAGCGCAATCCGTTCTCCCGGACTCACGTCCAGACTGACGCCGGTCAGGACGGGCACGTCCGAACGGTAGTGAAAGGAGACGCGGTCGAACCGGACCGCGCCGTGCAGCCGCTCCGCCGGGCGGGCGGCACCCGGCCGATCCTGGACCTCCGGCGTCGTATCCAGCACGTCAAACACCCGTTCGCTTGCCGCCAAGGCGTGCTGCAACAGGTGGTTCACGGAGTGGATCTGATTGATCGGGACATAGAACAGGGCAAGGTAGGAGAGGAACATCACCAACTCCCCCACGGTCAGGGCGCCTCGCAGCACTTCCCCGACCCCGTACCAGAGAATCAGCACGGTTCCCAGACTGCCCACCAGGATCATCCCAGGCGAGTAGAGGGACCAGAGGTACATGGCCTTGAGGTTGTTCTCGCTGTATCGGCGGCTCAGCGCGTTGAATCGGCCGCCCTCGTAGCCCTGTCGGTTGAATCCAATCGTCTCCCGGATTCCAGACAACGCGTCTTGCAGGTAGGCGTTCAGTTCGGCTGCGCTCCTGCGAATCGCGTGATAGTAGCCATGCACCCGTTTGGTGAATATCATGGCGGAGACGACCAAGACAGGGACGGGAATCAGCGACAGCACCGCCAATTTCCAGCTCAACGTGAACAACATGATCGTGATGCCGACCAAGGTGAGTGAAGCGGTGAGCAGTCCCTCCAGGCCGTCGATAAAGATGCGCTCGACGTGCTCCGTATCGCTGTTGACCCTCGACATGATCTCGCCGGTGGAGCGGTTCTCGAAGTAACTCACGGAGAGCCGCTGGAGGGCGGCGAACACCTGGTCCCGCAGATCATGCACAACCCGCTGTTCCAGGGTGTTGTTGAATCGAATCCGGAGAGACGCGAACACATTCTTGAGTCCGTAGGCCACCACCAGGCCGAGAATCACCCACGGCAGCAGGGCAAGGCGACGAGCTTGAATGACATCATCAATGACGATCTTGATCAACCACGGAGGCACCAATTCAAGCGCCGTGGTCGCCATGGCGCAGAGGAGCGTGGTGACCGCGAGGAGGCGATACGGCCGGAGGTAGTTGAGAACGCGCAGGAGAGATTTCACGAAAGAATAGCTCGTAGCTTGTAGCGAATAGCTGATAGCCAGAAACCCCGAGGTAGCTGCTCGCTACTAGCTGCTCGCTGTTTGCTGTTAGATGACTGTCGCATGCTCCTGACGCCAGTAATGGTCAAATTCGTCCAACTGGGTCAGGGTCGAGAGGTCGGTCATCCGGTCCAGGAACACCTTGCCGATCAGATGGTCCACCTCATGCTGAATGCACACGGCCAGGAGACCGGTGGCTTCAAAGTCCACCGGCGATCCCTTACGGTCAAGGCCCTGGACCCTGATCATCGAGGGACGTAAGACCTTCCCGCGGAGACCGTCCACGCTGAGGCATCCCTCCCACATCTCCACCTGGTGCGGGCCGTAATACACGATCGTGGGGTTGATCAACACCCGTTCCGGGAACCCTTCCTCCCCGCGACACTCCATGACGATGATCTGCTCGGATCGAGAGACTTGTGGTGCCGCCAGCCCGATTCCTTCTGCGGCCCTCATCGTCTCCAACATGTCGTCAATAAACTGCTGCAGGGGCCGGCTCCGGATCTCCTCAGGAGCGACCGGCAGCGCGATTTTCCTCAACACCGGATTTCCGAGCTTGGCGATCTTCAACACAGCCATGAATCGTGCCCCCGACGCCTCTCCTGCTTACAGTGCCTGGATTGACTCAACCCATTGAAACCGTTGACCCTATATAACACAGCCCGGATCGGCCTAGCAACACTGGCTGAACCTGAAGCTCGATCCAGGCCGACAGGGCGAGGCAGGAAGGGAGAGGCGCGGGGAGGGTCGCCGCTCTCGCGAAGCTCATGACAGGGGTGGCCTGGCAGCCTCAGACTGCGCGCGTCATCACCCGTTGCAGTTAGAAGAGCAACGGGTACCCGGCACACCATCCACCCCTGCCCGGAACGATCAATCCTGTGTGCGCGACGCGCGAGCACGTGAGGCTGCCTGGCCACCACATGCCCGCTCTTGTGTGCGCGATGCGCGAGCACGGGGGATTAGCCTGGCCGCCCCGCCTCTCTGCCCGGCGCCAGCCTGGATGGGGGAAACCCACCCAAATTCCGCAAGAGTCTATTCTCATTCCTTCACGGCTACCAAGCAGTCCGGCTACAGTGGTTTTTTCGGCCGGCGCTGGTCAGGAAGTTGAAACGTCTCATGGTTCGCTTTCCACCAGGTGATCCATTCCTGCGCCCACTCCAATCGGTCCTGCTTCGTCGAGGTGTCCCAGTCATGCATTTCGCTCTCGTGGCGGGTCAGCAACCACAAGGACTGGATCGCCGAAATTGCCACGAAGCGCTCGTCATCCTGCACGAGCTCGATGAGGACCGGCACCATTGCTTTTTGTCGGACGTACCGGGCCTCGAAGGCCCCTGCCTTTCTCAGCGTGGGATTCGGATCCTTGGCCAAGACCTCGATCGCCGGAGAGACCAGGGTCGGATCCAGCCGCACCGCGACGCGCAAGGCGTGTTCGCGAACCCGAGGGATCTCGGTCGGTGCCTTCGCGGATTCGATCAACGCCGGCACCACGCTGGCTTCTTTGATCATTAAGAGCGTCTCGATCGCGTTGTACCGGGTCCGCGGGCTGGGCATGGTCAGCGCCTTGACCAAGACCGGGATCGCCGGCGCGCCAAGATGGACAAACTCGCCCATCGCCCACAGTTCCTGCTTGCCCTCAAGCAGCGGCAGCAGCGCCTCGGCCCGCCTGAGTTCTTCCGCGTCCAGTGACCGAGTGGAGGGCGGCACCGCAGTGTCAGGCACGGGCTTCGGCTTAGGCGGCGCCTCAAACGGCACCTGCACGGGCACCGCGTGAGGCCGGTCGATCAACACGGCGGCTCGCGCGGCGCATTGGGCGAACGCGCTCATCACGATCAACCAGACGATGAGCGTTCTGTGAATCATGTCAGCCGCCTTTCTGAAACGACTCATCTTGTTAAACCCGTTGCCACGAGGGGTGTCCGGTTAGCTTGCGTGGAAGTGTGATGGCTCACAGCAAGTATTGACACCTTCAGATGTCTTGTGTGTTTCCACAACTTCATTTCAGGGTCCTTCGTTCCACTCTCGATGCAAAGAACTGGTAGAGAACCGGCAGAACCAACAGAATCAGCACGGCTGCGGTGAGCATGCCTCCGACGACAACCCGCGCCAGGGGCTGCTGCGCTTGGGACCCGATGCCGGTCGCGACCGCGGCCGGCAGGAGCCCGATGGCGGCCGCCAGGGTGGCCATGAGGACCGGCCTCATCTGGACATCCGCCCCCTTCAGGATGGCCTCCTCCAAGGCGAGCCCCGATCGCCGAAAATCCCCGATGCGTGAGATCAGGAGGAGTCCGCCCAGAATGGCGACACCTAATGTGGAGATGACGCCGACCGCGGCCGAGATGCTGAAGGGCGTGCCGGTCACCACCAGCGACAGCACCCCGCCGATCAGGGCGAACGGGACCGTCATCAGGACCAACAGCGCATCGCTCACCGTGTTGAACGCCGCGTAGAGCAGAAACAGGATCGCCAGCATCGCCAGCGGAACCACGATGGTCAGGCGCCGCTGCTCGTCCTTCAACTGGTCATACTCGCCCGCCCAATCGATCCGGTACCGCTCGGGCGAGCCGCGCCTGCGCCTCCTGCACGGTGCTTTCGAGGTCCCGGCCGCGGACGCTGAACTTGATCGGGATATACCGCTCGTTGTTCTCGCGGTAAATGATGAACGCGCCGGCCTGGGTCGAGATCGACGCCAGTTGTTTGAACGGAATCCGAGCTCCCTCGGGGGTGCTCACCTGGATGTTCCCGATCGTCTCGATGTCCTGTCGATACTCGGGCTGAAACCGCACGACCTGGTCGAACCACCGCTCGCCTTCGAACACGCGCGTCACCGCCTGCCCCCCGATGGCCGCTTGGACAACCGCGTTCACGTCGGACACGAGCAGCCCATATCGCGCACAGGCCTCCCGGTCCACGCGGATCATCAGGTTCGGTTGGCCCATGAGGCGCAGGATACCCAGATCCTTGACGCCAGGCACCTGCTTCATCACCCGTTCGATTTCCACCGCGGTCCCCTCGAGGACCTTCAGATCGGGCCCGAACAGCTTGATCGAATTCTCCCCTTTCACGCCGGACATCGCCTCCTGAACGTTGTCCTGGATCATCTGCGAAAAGTTGAAGGTCACGCCGGGGATCCGCGACAGGATCGCCTCCGCATCCTCGATGAGCTTCTCCTTCGAGGTGACCTCGGGCCGCCACTCCTTGGCGGGCTTCAGGGCCACCAGGAACTCGGCATTGAAAAAGCTGGTCGGGTCCGTGCCATCGTCCGGGCGTCCCAACTGGGACACGACGCTGCTCACCTCGGGGAGCCGCCGGAAGATGCCCCGGATTTCGGTTGCCAGGCGGCTGGCCTGATCAAACGAGATGTCCACCGGCATCGTGGCCCGGACCCAGAGGTTGCCTTCCTCCAGAGCCGGCATGAACTCTCCGCCCAGAGACTGCAGCGCGATGAAGGCTGCCAGGAGCAAGGCCAAAGAGGCGCCGACGACGATCGCCTGATGCCTCAGCGCCCATGTCAGCACCGACAGGTACACCCGCCGGAGCAGCCGGACCATCGCTGTGCCCTCTTCCCGGATTGGACCGGCGAGGAGGAGGGAACACAGGATCGGCGCCACGGTGAACGCGATCAGGAGCGCGCCCAGCAGGGCGAACCCGTACGTGATCGACATCGGCGCGAAGATCTTGCCCGGCACCCCGGTCATCGTAAACAAAGGAACGAACGCCACCACGATGATGGCGGTGGAGAAGAAGATCGGCCGGCCGACCTGCCGCGCCGCTCGGATGATCTTCTGCGGCGGCGCCAGCAACGGCCCCACGCCATGGGTCAGGTGATAGAAGATGCTCTCTACCATGATCAGCGTGGCGTCCACGATGATGCCGAAATCGATCGCCCCGAGCGAGATCAGGTTGGCTGATTGGCCCAGCAGCACCATCATGGCGAACGTGAACGTCAAGGAGAGGGGGATAGTCAGTGCCACAATCAACGCGGCCCGGAGATTCCCGAGGAACAGGAACAGGATCAGGAAGACCAGTCCCACCCCACTGATCAGGATGTCCGTGACGGTCTCGATCGTGGTGTGGATCAGCACCGTCCGATCGTAGAAGGTCTTGACCTGCACCCCCTTCGGCAACTTCCAGGTGTTCAGGTCCTGAACCTTCTGCTGTACCCGCTCCAGCACCGGCTGCGCCTTGTAGCCCCGCTGCAGCAACACCACCCCTTCCACCACATCGTCCCGGTCGTCGATCCCCACCTTGCCCAGCCGGACACGATGGCCCAAGCTCACGGCTCCCAGGTTCCTCACAAACACCGGCGTCCCGTTCTTCTCGGCCACCATCACGCTCTCGATGTCCTCCAGGCTGTTGATCAGGCCAAGCCCCCGGACGTTGAAGTTCTGGGCTCCGACCGTGAGATAATTGCCCCCTACATTGGCATTGCTGTTGGCCAGCGCCGTCACCACTTGAGGCAGGGTCACACCGTACGAGATCAGCGCCCCTGGGTTGAGATCCACGTGGTATTGCTTGGTCGTCCCCCCGAACGCGGTCACGTCCACTACGCCCGGCACGCGCTTGAACTCCCGCAGCAGGACCCAGTCTTGAATCGTCTTCAGATCCGTGAGCGACGTGCCGTCGCCGACCAGCTCGTACCGGTAGATCTCCGCGATCGCCCACCAGGGCGACAGCACCGGTTGCACCGTCTCCGGGAAGGTCATCATGGCGAGTCGGTTCAGGACCTCCTGCCGGTCCTTGAAATAATTGGTGCCGAAGTCAAAGTAAAACTTGATGTCGCTCAGCCCGAAGATGGACAGTGAGCGGAGGTCCTGGAGGCCGGGCATCCCGGTGAGCGCCGTCTCGATGGGGATCGTCACCTGTCGTTCCATTTCCTCGGCCGACCACCCTGGGTATTGGGTGATCACCTCGACCATGGGAGGGGACGGATCCGGGTAGGCGACGACGTCGAGAATGTGAAAGGCGTAGAGGCCGCCGAAGAAGAGGACCAGGCCGAGGGTGCAGACGAGCAGCCGCTGAGCCAGGGCGAACTCGACTAGCCTGACAATCATGGTCTTCCAATCCCGCCAGGGCCATTCTTGGAGCCGAGGCGCATCTTCACGAGCACGTCCACGCGGTCGGGGCCGCGCCGGCCCCCCGCTCACTCACCAGGCCGCTGCTTGTGAAGCAGGTGGTAGAGCACCGGCAGCACGAGCAGGATGAGAACTGCCGAGGTAAGCATGCCTCCCACCACGACGCGCGCCAGCGGTTGCTGTGCCTGAGCTCCGATCCCAGTGGCGACCGCGGCTGGCAGCAGGCCGATGGCGGCGCACAAGGTGGTCATCAGCACCGGCCGCATGCGGGCCTCAGCCCCTTTCATGATCGCCTCCCGCGGCTCGCGGCCCTCTTCCACCAGATCACGGATCCTGACGATCAGGATGAGACCGCCCTGGATCGCAACGCCGAACAGCGAGATGAACCCGACTGCGGCCGAGATGCTGAAGTCCGTCCCGGTGAGCACCAACGAGAAGACCCCGCCGATCAGCGCGAACGGCACCGCGAACAGGACCAGCACGGCATCGAGGAAGGAATTGACGGTCAGGTAGACCAGGAACAGAATGATGACCAGGCTCAGCGGGATAATCTCGGCGAGCCGCTGCTTCTCATCCTGAAGCTGGTCGTATTCGCCGTGCCATTCGATGCGGTAGCGCTCCGGGAGCGAGACCCGCTCGCGGATGCGGGACGCCGCCTCCCTCACGGTGCTCTCCAGATCGCGGCCGCGCACGCTGAATTTGATCGGGATATACCGTTCATTGTTTTCCCGGTAGATGATGAAGGCCCCCGTCTGCGTCGAGATATTGGTGAGTTGCTTGAGCGGGATCCGGGCTCCCTCCGGGGTGCTGACCAGGATGTTCCCGATCGCCTCAATGTCCTGGCGGAACTCCGGCAGAAAGCGCACCACCAGGTCGAACCAGCGCTCCCTCTCGAAGACCCTGGTCACCGCCTGGCCCCCGACGGCGGCCTGGACCATGGCGTTCACGTCGGACACGAGCAGCCCGTACCGGGCGCAGGCCTGCCGGTCCACCTGGATCACGAGGTTGGGCTGGCCCAGGAGGCGGAAGATGCCCAGGTCCTTGACGCCCCGCACCCCTTTCATGACCTTCTCGATCTCGATCGCCTTCGCCTCCATGACCTTTAGGTCCGTCCCGAACAGCTTGATGGAATTCTCGCCCTTGACCCCAGACATGGCTTCCTGCACGTTATCCTGGATCACCTGCGAAAAGTTGAAGGTCACGCCGGGAATTTTCGCCAACACCACCTCGATGTCCTCAATGAGCTTGTCCTTCGTTGTGATTTCAGGCCGCCATTTCTTGCGGGGCTTCAGGTTCACGAGGAACTCGGCATTGAAGAAGCTGGTCGGATCGGTGCCGTCGTCCGGCCGCCCCAACTGCGAGACGACCCGGCTTACCTCGGGAACCCGTTCGAAGATAGTCCGGACCTCGGTCGCCAACCGGCTGGCCTGCTCGAATGAGATGTCCACGGGCATCGTGGCCCGGACCCAAAGGTTGCCCTCCTCCAGGGCCGGCATGAACTCCCCGCCCAGAAACGGCACCGCCGCCGTCGCTAGCACGAAGAGGCCCAGGGCCAAGCCGATCACGAGGACTTTGTGATCCAGGGACCACGCGAGCGCCCGGAGGTACAGGCGCCGGACGGTGCGAACCAGAGGCGTGTCCTCTTCGCGGATCGGACCCTCGAGCAGGAGCGAGCACAGCGCCGGCGCCAGCGTGAAGGCCATGAGCAACGCACCGGTAAGCGCAAACCCGTAGGTCAGCGACATCGGGGCGAAGATCTTGCCGGGCACCCCGGTCATCGTGAACAAAGGAACGAACGCCACCACGATGATCGTGGTGGCGAAGAAGATCGGCCGCCCGACTTCCCGCGCGGCCCGCACGACATGCATGGGGACCGTCAGTCCGGGCCCCGGCCTGCGGGAGATGTGGGAGAAGATGCTCTCCACCATGATCAGCGTGGCGTCCACGATGATGCCGAAATCGATCGCCCCGAGCGAGATCAGGTTGGCCGATTCCCCCACCAACACCATCATGCAGAACGTGAACAGGAGCGCCATCGGGACGGTCAGGGCCACGATGACCGCCGTCCTGAAGTGGCCGAGAAAGACGAACAGGACCACGAACACGAGCGCGATGCCGCTGATCACGATGTCCGTGACGGTCTCGATCGTGGTGTGGATCAACACTATCCGATCGTAGAAGGTCTTGACCTGCACCCCCTTCGGCAGCTTCCAGGTGTTCAGGTCCTGAACCTTCTGCTGCACCCGCTCCAACACCGACAGTGCCTTGTAGCCCCGCTGCAGCAGCACCACCCCTTCCACCACATCGTCCCGGTCGTCGATCCCCACCTTGCCCAGCCGCACCCGGTAGCCCACGCTGACCTTGCCCAGGTTTCTGACGAACACAGGTGTCCCGCTCTTCTCGGCCACCATCACGTTCTCGATGTCCTCCAGGCTGTTGATCAGGCCAAGTCCCCGGACATTGAAGTTCTGGGCCCCGACCGTCAGATAGTTGCCCCCCACGTTGGCGTTGCTGTTGCCGAGCGCGGTCATCACCTGCGAGAGGCTCACGCCGTAGCTGATCAGCGCCCCGGGGTTGAGATCCACGTGGTATTGCTTGGTCGTGCCCCCGAAAGCGGTCACGTCGATCACGCCCGGCACTCGCTTGAACTCCCGCTGCAGGACCCAGTCCTGGAGGGTTTTGAGGTCCGTGAGCGAGGCGCTGTCGCCGACCAGCTCGTACCGGTAGATCTCCGCGATCGCCCACCAGGGCGACAGGGCCGGTTGCACATCGGTCGGGAAACTCAGCATCGCCAGCCGATTCAGCACCTCCTGTCGATCCCGGAAGTACTCCGTCCCGAAGTCGAAGTAGAACTTAATGTCGCTCAACCCGAAGATGGACAGCGACCGGATGTCCCGGAGGCCGGGCATTCCAAGGAGGGCCGTCTCGATGGGGATCGTGATCTGTCGCTCAATTTCTTCGGCCGACCACCCCGGATACTGGGTGATCACCTCGACCATGGGAGGGGACGGATCCGGGTAGGCGACGACGTCGAGGATGTGAAAGGCGTAGAGGCCGCCGAAGAGGAGGGCCAGCCCGAGGATGCAGACGAAGACCCGCTTAACAAGCGCGAACTCGACCAGCCCGGCGATCATCGAATCGAGGAGGGACCGGAGCCGTCGGTCAGGGGCAGGCGGCGGGCGCGCTTCATCCCTTGGCTTCCTGTCCTTTGATCAAGACCGCCCCTTTGGTGACAATGCGTTCCCCCGGCGTCAGCCCTTCCAGAACACGGACTAGATCCGCCGAGGCCGTGGCCACCTTGACCTCCCGCTTGACGTAGCGGCCCTCCCCTTCCACGACGTAGATGAACTGCTTTCCGTCGATTTCGAGCACGGCCTCCTTGGGAACGGTCAGGAACGACGTGGTCTCGCCAAGCTGGATGTTCAGCCGGGCGAACATCTCCGGTTTGAGTTTGTGCGACTCGTTCGTGACCCAGGCCCTGACCTTGATCGTCCGCGTGTTGGGATCGACCACATCCCCGATCGCCGCTACCGCCGCCGGGAAGCTGAGTCCGGGATACGCCTCCACGGTCACCGTGGCCACCTGCGCCACCTGGACGAGATTCAGGTCCCGCTCGTAGACATCAGCCACCACCTGCAACTTGTCCAAATCAGCCACAGTAAACAGCACCTGGGACGGATCGCTCCCCACTGACTGTCCTGGTGTGACGGTCCGCTCCACCACCGTTCCCGCGAGAGGGCTTTTTAATTCAAATCGGGAGGAGATCGTTTGTTCCGCCAAGGGCTTCTCCAGCTCCGCCGCTGGCACCTTGAGTGAGAGCAGACGCTCCTTGGCCCGGCGGAACTCCGCGCGCGCCTTAATGAGATCATTCTCGGCCTGCTTGAAATCCTTCAGCGGCAGGGCCTTGTTTTCGTACAGG
>Ga0209239_1001855_pt1 | contig 12629 bp, 11 predicted proteins | sample GraSoi013_2_20cm_FD_185824 | JGI IMG/M metagenome (GOLD analysis project Ga0209239, IMG submission 185824) | Grasslands soil microbial communities from the Angelo Coastal Reserve, California, USA - Sample 10_02_2013_2_20cm (SPAdes) (version 2) | ecosystem: Environmental > Terrestrial > Soil >...
TTACAAGCAGGAAGAAGCGCCACGGTATCACGCGCGGGACGTGGCTGTTGTGCGCGCGAAAATCGAGAAGTGCGTGGTTGTACTCGGAAGCGCCACGCCATCGCTGGAGAGTTATCACAATGCAACAACCGGCAAATATCGCCTCGCCACTCTCACCCAGCGCGTGGATGAAAAGCAGATGCCGCTTATGCGCGTCGTCGATCTTCGCCAGGAACGCCGGAAAGAAAGAGCGATTGCGATTCTGTCGGGAAAATTGCGCGCCGCCATTGCCGATCGTCTGGAGAAACGCGAACAGACAATTTTGTTTCTAAATCGGCGCGGGTTTTCCACGTCCCTGCTTTGCAGCAATTGCGGCGAAGCGCGCAACTGCCCGAATTGCAGCGTCGCGCTCACGTTTCATCGGCATGTCGCGCGGTTGAATTGTCACTTGTGCGGGCATACCGCAGCCGTGCCCAGGAAATGCCCGGCTTGTGGCAAGGATGCGCTGATTTACGCCGGTTTCGGCACGGAGAAAGTCGAATCAACCGTGGCGCACATTTTCCCAAAGGCGATGGTCCGCCGCATGGACGCGGACTCGATGACGCGCAAAGAAGCGTATCGGGAAACTTTAAGAAATTTTCGCGCCGGCAAGATCGACATTCTCGTCGGCACACAGATGATTGCGAAGGGTTTGCATTTTCCGAATGTCACGCTTGTCGGAATTATCAACGCCGATCTGGCGCTGCATCTGCCCGACTTCCGCGCGGGCGAACGGACCTTTCAGCTTCTGACGCAGGTGGCGGGACGCGCCGGACGCGGCGAAACTCCGGGCGAAGTGTTTGTGCAGACTTACACCCCGTTTTCGCCATCGATTCAGTTTGCGCGGCATCACGATTTCGCTGGCTATTTCCAGCAGGAACTCGACTTTCGCGAGCGCTGCGATTTTCCGCCATTCAAGCACGCGATCCTGATCACGGTGCGCTCGGCCCACGAAGGCCGCGCGAAGTTGTCGGCCGAAACTTTAAAGCGCCGTTTGAAAGAGGCGCTGCCAGAGGAATTCATTTTGGGCGACTCAACCCCCGCGCCGCTCGAAAAATTGCAGGGCCAATTCCGCTTCCATATCTTGCTTCGCGGCGAAGCCATTATGCGGCTGAGCCGGCTCGTGCGTGAGACGCTGGACAAATTGCCATTCCCGGAAGACGTGACCGTCACGGTCGATGTCGATCCTTACCAGTTGCTCTGAGAATTGGATTCCTGGTGGGAGATTTGCCAAAGACTACCTATGAAAAAGCTCTTCGCCTTGGTCTCGCTAATCGGGGCGCTGATGCCGCTCTCGACCCAGGCCCAACAGAGCAGCGGCACGCTTGCCGGATTTCTTTTTTGGCAAGGACTTGCCGGCGCGAAACTCGAGCGGCGATTCGGTAATCATCTTTTCGTTCCTGTTTCCATTAACAATAAACGGGCTGCCTTGATGATCGACACGGGAGCGCCTGTCACGCTTATCGACAAAGACAGCGCGACGACGTTTGGGCTGACGGTTGAAAACATGCCTCGCAATGTGGGCGGAGTCTTTGGGGAAAGATGGGAGCGCTACGGGATGGGCATGGTGAAGAGCATCGCCATGGGCAATTGCGTGCTGACCAATGTCCCAGTCGCGCTGGCCGAGGAATCCAGCATGAATAGGGACATTAGCTCAGCCCTTACTGGATCGCATATCCCAACAGTTAGCCGGCTGCCGCACATCAATGGCCTGCTCGGCTCGCGGGAGATGCGCAAATTTGGAATGATGATCGATGCAAGCAGGCATTGGTCCCGGGGGACTGCTCTGGTGTCGGATGCCGGAGCGGGCCGGATCGAGCGCATAGGCAGCGCCAACGTGAAAGAGCTGGCGATCGGCGGCTTTACGATTTCCAACGCTGAAACAACCGTGGCGAATATCTCGGGCGAAGTATTGCACTCAAAAAACGCCCCGGAATCGAACGCGGGATTGCTCGGGGCAGAACGCCTGGCTTTCAACTTTGCCATTATCGACGTTGGCGGCATGACATTGTATCTGCGTCATCCAGATTCGCGCTGAGCAGTTGCAGCCTAATCAATCCGAAATCGAAAATCCAAAATCGGAAATTGAGGTGAGCCGGCAGTCGGATTCGAACCGACGACCTGCTGATTACAAATCAGCTGCTCTACCAGCTGAGCTATGCCGGCATTCTTAAGGAAAGACCATGGGTCAATCCCAAAAATTAGAAGTCATTGTATACCACGATTGGGTCGCCCCGAGCAAATTTAGCTGACAGCTCCGCGATGCAGCCATCCTGACTTACGGAGCCGGCCTCGAGATTAGAATCCCAATTCTCCTCCCTGCGAAGTACGGTCCTCCCGCCCTCGGTGGGTACACGACGCGAATCAACTGTTCGTGCATCGCCCTTTTCCTCCGTCATGATCGCATCGACACGATTTCCTCGCGCAATTCGGTAGCGATCCCTTTGCGATCACCGGCTCGGATTTTCGGAAGGGAAAACGAGCATTTCGAGCGGATTTCGCGTTTGGAAAAGAGATTAAGAAGATGAGGCAGCAGTGTCATGTCCCCCCAGTAGCAGACCTCGTCGGCAACCGAACCATCCTCGAGCGCATGTTCGATCGCCGCGGCGGCGACCGGACAGCGAAGCTGCACGGCTGATTCCAACAAGGACGACTTGAAAGGCAACACCGTCGAGCCGTCGGAACTTGTCCCCTCAGGAAATAAGACCACGAGCGAGCTGCCAGCGATCGCTTCGCGAACAAGGTCGACAACATCCGCGCTCGCCAATCTGCGTTCGCGATCGACGAAGATTGTGCCGGCAGCGTGCGCCAGCCAACCAAACAGGGGCCATGCGGCGACATCCCGCTTGGCCACGAAAACGCATGGCCCAATCGAGCTGAGCACAATGACGTCGAGATAACTAAGGTGATTACACACTAAAAGACCGGATTGCGGCATCGAACCGCGTGTCGTTACGCGAATCCCAACGACGCGACAGGCGAAACGAGACCAGCGCTGAAGCCATCCAGTTCGCGCGTGAAGACGTTCGCTACGAGCAACAAACGGAATCGTCACGCTAATCTCCGCGAGAGCGACTAAAGAGAAAAATCCGACCGCGAATGCACGCCAAATTCCCAGAAATGTAGAGCTCATCCGTGTAGTTGTAACCGGAATCGGTGGCACCGGGTCGCCCCAATTACTTTCCCTTCAGATTTTGACGATCTATCGGGATCGAGGTCGTCTCCTGAAGCTTATCTTTATTCGCGCAGGCGTGAATAAGCCGAGAGCGGTTCCGCCGTTTCCAAATTCTTGATTACGGTGCTGAGATAGACTGACTCGGGATAAATTGCTTTGTACTTAGTGATCTCCGCTCGATTCAATACTTTGAATCCGTAGCGTTCGAACATTTTCTCCCCGCGCCGGCTTTCAAATGTGACGATCTGTCCGTAAACGCGCTTCTCCCCAGAGCGGTAGAGATAACTCAAATACGCGCTCATAAGCGCGCGGGTTGTGGAAACTTTTCGCGCTTCCGGAAGGAGATTGATGTGAAAATGCGGGACCCGGCGCGGCTGAGCGGGCACTTCGCGCCAACCGTGCACGAGCGTCCAGCGAATAAAACGACGCGAACGGTCATTATAGCGAAAGTAGCGCGCAAGCGCGCGGAAAAAGAGCCAAACATTTTGATAAAGCGCGTAGAGTTGATTGCGTAATGGTTTGCGCGAACCAAGCAGATAACCGCGAATTTCGCCATCTACCTCCAGGAGAAAGCACGACTCGGGTTCATGATCCGTGTAATAAGTAGTCAGAAAATCGGCGAACAATTCCCGATCTTGGTAAACCGGATCGATCGGGTCGCCTAGAAATCCCGTCTCGCAGCATAAACGCCGCACGGCTTCACGATCGGAATTACGATAGCTTCGGATTGTAAATGATTTGTGGTTCCTCATCCGTTGCCATCCCCTGTGTAGCTGGAGCAGACCTCGTCGTAAATACAAAAAATCTGCTCAAATACACGCGGCCACGCGTAATCGGCGCCGGCACGACGAGCCGCAGCGCTGCCGAGCTTTTGAAATTTCTGGATGCTCAATGCTTCAATCGCATCAGCGAGGGCTGCCGCCGTGTTTTGCCGCGCCCACGATTCCTGCGCATGAAAAATAATCCGGTCCATGTAACTGCCGCTGATTCCCATCACCGGCGTGCCGCAGGCCTGACTTTCCAGCGCGACCAGCCCAAAAGTTTCCTGGACGCCCGGGTGGACGAGGAGATTGGCCGCGCAATAATAACGCGCGAGATCAGCGGAGTCGGTGCAATACTGAATCCAGGAAACGTCTTTCCCGCAACTGCGGGACTGCAACTGTCGAAGTTCCTTCCGTTGCGGCCCATCGCCGATGATCAGCAGATGAAATTCGTCTGGGCGGCGCCGCTGCAAAACCTCGAAGGTCCGAAACAATGTTTGAGTGTTCTTTTCACTTGCCAGACGGCCTACGTAGAGAAGCAGCTTTTGATTCCGGCCAACACCTAACGATGCGCGTGTCGCCTTTCCGTCGTCCGACATCGGCTTAAAAACGTCGGTGTTTACGCCGAGCCGGACCACGCGCACATTGCGCACCCCCCATTCAGAAAGGACGCCGGCCAGCTTTTCGGACGGCACAAGAGTAGCGTGAAAGCGATTGTAGAGTTTGCGTACATAGGCGCGCGACAACGTCATGGCTCGATCCGTCCCACGTCTGCCCAAAAACTTCGTGCTGCCGCGCAGATACGCTTCCGGAAAATGCGAGTGATAAAAGCCAACGACTGGGATTTTTAGCGACCGGCCGACCGCAATCGCTTTCCACCCAATTTGGTACGGGTCACTCGATTCGATAATGTCCGGGCTTTCACGTTCCAAGATCTCTTCGACCGCACGCAGGTTGAGTAGCGCTCGATAACGCGACGTGCGCGAGAGCAACGGTGAGTGAATTGAATAAATGCGCGATCTTGCGTTGGATGTTATATGCGTTTTTGGCCCCGGAACAATGAGAACGTGCTCATCGTCGGGCGAGTGCTTGCCGATATACGCGATCTTCTCGTGTACGTAACGTTTAACACCACCGCTCAGCGGCGAATAAAACTGCGTCAGATCGCAGATTTTCAAGGGATTGGAAGCGCGTCAACTAATCGGATAACTCGCAACGCAAATCTTTTGTTCGCGCCTTTAGCTCGGCGGTCGTCATTGCACGTCTTCCTCAATCGGCACTCGCCAATCGACAATTAGTTCTCCAGTTCGCTCAAGTAACGTTCTGCTTCCATCGCAGCCACACAGCCCGATCCCGCCGCCGTCACCGCTTGTTTGTAAACGCGATCTGCGACATCGCCGGCTATGAAAACACCGGGATGTTTACTCTCTGCCAAATTTTTGGCGATCAAATAACCGTCTGGATCGGTCTCGAGTTTGCCCTGGTAAGCTTTCGTATTCGGATCGTGACCGATCGCCACAAATACGCAGGCAACCTCCAGCTCGCGTTCTTCCCCGGTTTTGACATTGCGTAGACGCACGCCACGCATCTCACCTTTTTCATCCGGAATATACTTCGTAACGACCGTGTTCCAGATCGGCTCAATTTTTTTATTCGCGAACACGCGATCGGCCATGATCTTCGAGGCGCGCATTTTATCGCGACGGTGAATCAAATAGACTTTAGAGGCGAATCGGGTGACAAAAAGCGATTCTTCCGCGGCGGAATCGCCCCCTCCGACCACGCACACGGGAACGTTCTTGTAAAATGCGCCGTCACATGTCGCGCATGAAGTTAAACCGTGGCCGATCAATTTCTCTTCGTTCTCCAACCCGAGATAGCGTGCCGACGCGCCACTCGCAATAATGAGCGCCTGTGTCTCCAGCCATTCATCGTCCGCCTTGATTCGAACATGATTATTGCGCGCTTCGAAATCCGTCACCTCGGCATAAGAAAAACGGGTACCGAATTTTTCCGCCTGTATGTGCATGTTCACGATCAACTGCGGGCCGTCGATCCCGTCCGGAAATCCTGGGTAATTTTCGACTAGAGTTGTGGTGGAAAGTTGTCCGCCCGGTTGACGGCCTTCCAGTACTAGCGGACTGAGGTTTGCGCGAGCCGCATAAATCGCTGCGGTCAACCCCGCGCAACCGCTTCCAACTATGATCACTTTCTCCACACAAAAAATCTAGCACACGGCGCAAGTAGAACATAGGCGTCCCAGTTTGCCAAAGGACGGACCCCGTCCCGTGTGCGGCCCTGTGCCCTTAGCCAAGGCGGGGGTAACTAGTCTTCGTTTCCGCCGTTGCCAAGGGCGCAATCCACGGCAGAGGTTCTCAGTCTGATCATCCAAATCACGCGGCGATATGGACAATGATTTTATGGAATCCGGTGACACCGGAAAACCAGCCGCGATCGGGTTCCGATTCCTGTACATCGCCTTTGCCGTCGGTCACCCGCACGACAAGGGCATAATCTCCCGGCACATCAGGGGTCCATTGCACTCGCCAAAGGGACCACGCGAGATGGCCGCCGGTATAGTAAATGTCGGCATCCCGCCAAGTCGCACCGTCATCGAAGCTAAGTTCCACACGGGAAATCCCGCGGTCGCCGCCGTAAGCAATCCCTTTCACTTCGATTGGTTGCTGTAATTCGCTAATCGAGAATCGTGATTCGTAATCGGGCACGTCGATTCGTGAGCGCGTCGGCGCGATGAAGTCAGGTCCCCAGCCTTGGGTTTCATAGAATCCTTTCGCGTTCGCAGTGGTGAGTTCGATGCGGGTGAGCCATTTCACATGTTTTTCCCCGAAATAGCCCGGGACGATGGCACGCAACGGATAACCATGCCGATGCGGCAATGGGACACCGTTCATTTCATAGGCAAGCAGCGTCGTGGGGTCCATCGCCTTCTCTAAGGGAATAGTGTCGGTGTAATTATCGACGCCGTAGAGGCGGACACGAGCGGCGTTCGAAAGCGGCGCAGCCTGATCGAGCAGATCGCGCAACGGAAGACCTTTCCAGACAGCGTTGCTGATGAGACCCGCGTCCAACCCATTGCTGATACACATCAATGTCGTTTCCTGCTCGGAAGGTGGAAATCCTCTCAAATCCTGGAAGCGCCATTCCGCCCGATTTTGCACGAGCCCAATAACTTCGAGGTGCCAAAGATTGACATTTACGCGCGGATCGACCACGTTCTTGGTCACGCAATAAAACAGATCGTTCGGCGTAATCGGCTGGACGCTGCGACCCTTGTATTGCGTGCCGTCGTAACTAAAGGTCGCCACGCGATAAAGTTTACGCGCCAAAGCGACACCGCTACCGGCGAAAGCGACTCCAATTGCGCTCAGCATAAATGCGCGTCGCCCGATTGCCGGAGTGAATTCTCGGTTTTCGGTCGCGATTTTTGGTCGCGCGAGAAATTGAAAGCCACCAACGAGTATTCGCTCGAAAACAAAAACGCAGAGCGCGAAACCGACGAGCGTCACCAGGCGGGCAGCTTCAATGGGCACTCCTACATAGCTTGTGCCCAGAACCGGCCAAAGCGCGACAGCGAACACAATGATCGGCAGGATAACAAAGATCGAGATCGTGCAAATCGTCGTGTTCCGCGCTGGATTGCGCCGCATGAGCAAACCGAAAATTGCACCGCCGATCGCGCCTACGAGGAGCTGACCGGCGATTGTTGATCCAACGCCTAGCTCTTTAAGGTGATTGTAGCCGCCGACCTTTCCCATGACTGAGAGGAATGGCCCTGGCGGAATAAAAACTGACAGCCTGTCGCCAATGATCACGAGCGGAGTTGCGACGCCAAAACACGCGAGCAACAACATCATGGCAGTCATCGCAACTGCCGCGACCACGCCGGCCAGCAAACCGGCAGCGATTCCTTTTGCTCGACTCATCGATGTCGATCCTACAAGCTACGCGCCGCGAGGAAATCAAATTAGGCGCTCTCGCGACACGCTGACGCTTCGGCCATTTTCCTGGTGGTACGTTTCGGACTGACTTTTTGCAGTCGCAAGGATCTTCCAGACTCGTTCCATCACCATTGTGGATGTAACCTGCTTCATGCAGGCGTGATCGAACGGGCACTGGCTCAGGCGGCGATAATTGCACGGCGAGCATGGTAAATTGGCACGCACGACCGATTCCGACCTTCCGTATGGGCCGATGTGAACGGGATTCGTTGGCCCGAAGACGCTCACCATCGGTTTGCCGAGCGACGCGGCGACATGCATCGAGCCAGAGTCGTTCGTCACGCAAACCTCCGCACGCTGGATGAGAGCAGCTAGATCGGCGGGCGTCGTTTTGCCAGAAAGATCGCACGCGCCGGGCCCAGCCGCGGCAATTTGCCGGCATCGCGACTGGTCGCGGATCGTGCCTGCGAGCGCCACCGCGAACCCGCTGCTCAGCAGCTCGCGTGCAACGCCCGCGAAGCCTTCAATCGTCCAGTGTTTGGTCTCCCATATGGTACCCGGCACGAGGACGACGAGCGGTCTCGTGGCGGGCACCCCGCGCTCGTCGAGGAGCCGTTCCACCTTAGGCACGGTTTCCGGCGGGAGATGGATTGTGAGATCAGGCGGGCTGCCGTCGAGGCCGAGCATCGTCGCGACCCAGAGGTAGCGATCGATTGCGTGCACATCGAGCGTCGGGATGGGAATGCGGTGCGTATATGCCATCCACGAGCCTTCCCGCGCGCCTCGCCAGCCGTGGCTCGCTATGTTCTTGAGGTCATGTTCAGCAGAAACTGTGAGAGCGGGTTTGATAGGTCGATCAAATCCGATGCGCACCCGAGCTCTGCTGATGAGGGCGAAAAACGCCGAACGCACCTGGCCGTGCAGATCGATGACGAGGTCGTATTTGGCGCTGCGAATTTGTTGGAGCAGATTGAAAAACGCGCCAACCGCCTGCCATCTACGACCACCTCTAGCAAAGTCACCACGCGCAAAAAGCACGACGTTCGATAGCGCCGGGTGACAGCGGACAATCTCCGCATTTTCCGGCGTGATCAGCCAATCGATCCGCGCGCGCGGATAGCGCGCGCGCAGCTTCACGAGCACTGGCAGCGTGTGCACGACGTCGCCAAGCGCCGAAGGCTTGATCAACAGGATGCGCGAGAAACTTGCCGCGCGGAGCGACGCGTTCTTTGTTTGGGCCATGTCGAATCGGCCGTTCCGGCGCTGCATACTACGCCGCGGCTTTTGCGTCCGAAAACGGACCGCGCAACTTTTTGAGCCATGAAGAAAGCCGATGCCGGTTCTGCTCGCGGCGCACCACCGCCTCGCTCGTGACCCAATTGAACTGAATCACCCGGCGGGGCCCAGAGAACGGCTTATGCCCGTGCCACGAATTATTACTACGCCGGAATGCGAGCAGCGTCCCGCCCGCCGGGGGCACTTCAAGGATCATGTCTTCGAGGTCAGTGCCGGAACGCAGCAGCCGGAGCCGGCCACCCGAGGATTCCCACGCTCGGTTCATGTAAATGAGGATTGTGATGATCTTCGTCTCGGAGTCAGTGTGAATCTTGCCATCTTTCTCGCTGCAACATCCCCGCACAGTGATCATGTCCGGGCGGGTGGTCAGATCGATATTGAATTTTTCTTCAAACGCTTTGCGAACCTCGTCGCTGCGCATTTCCTCGATAAGCCTCGCAAAGGCCGGCCCGTAACTGACCTCGCGCAGCGGAAAGCTGCCGGGGCGGCCGACCTCGGGATAATCCTTGTCAATTAACGCGCGCGCCTCGGCTTTTACAAACTCAGGAACAATCAGAAAATCAAACGGCTCGCGAGTGAGCGGCGTGCTCAGGAACCTCTCCAGATCGAGTGTCGAAAGCATGAGCGACGCTACACAATCGGCCGCGAATCGCCAGATTGAATTTGCGGCAACGCTACTGCGACACAGGCCCAGCCTCTTGCCTTGCGCGGTGCTCTATCGCGTCACGAGCCCGAATTCGCCTTCTTCTCCGCTGCGATGCGCAGAAGAGTCGCGATGATACGCGCCCCGGCGAGAAATGTCCCGCGCAATGTGCCTGAGACTTTCGATTCTCCGCCGGCACGACGGCGATGATTGACGGGAATTTCTAGAATGCGCAGCCCGACGCGTGCTGCTTTCATCTGCATTTCGACATTCCAGCCGTAGGTTTGCTCGCGCATACCGAGCTTTTCAAGCGCGTCGCGTCGGATCGCACGAAACGGGCACATGTCGGTATAACGAACGCCGTAGAGCAGCCGCAGGATCCGCCCGGCAATTCGTCCGGCAACGATCTGCTGAAAATTCATGCTCCCCGGTTCGCGCTGTCCGCGCGTACGCGAGCCGATCACGAAATCGTGTGTGCCGGCCGCGATGGGATCGACAAGTTGATTCATTAACTCAGGGCAATCGCTGCCATCGCCGTCGAGAAAAACGACAATGTCGCATTCCGGCGACAGCGCCGCCACTCCGGCGGCGCACGCGCGTCCGTATCCACGCGGAGCCTTGACGACGCGGGCCCCCGCTTCGCGAGCGCGTTCCGCGGTTCCATCGGTGCTGCCGTTGTCCACGACGATGATCTCGACCGGAATCTTTGTAGCTGCGACTTCGCGAACAACGCGGGCAATCGGTTCCTCTTCGTTAAGCGCCGGAATGATCACCGAAACAGCGCTCATCGCAGCACCACCCACGCGCTGGTGAAATAAATAACGAGCGCAAAAATATCCGCAAGCGCGAGTGTGACTGGGCCGGCTGCAATTTTTGGATCGAGTTTCAACCGATGCAGCAACGACGGCACTCCGAGGCCGATCACACATGCGCTGATTAACGAGAGGGCAATGCTTCCGCCGATGACAAACGCGCCGCGTCCGTCAGCGCGCCAGATCCAAACGATGGCGCCCACTAGCATGCCGCAAGCAAGCCCGAGCAGAAGCGCGGTGGTGATTTCCCGCCGGAAAGCAGCTTTAAACCATTGCCAGCTGACCCGTGCGGAGCGCAGCGCCTGAGTCGTCACGCTCATCGATTGTGCGCTCACACTTTCATTCAATCCCAGAACCATGATGAGAAAAAACGCGATCACCAGACTGTGTGCGAGCGTAGCTTCAAAGAGGCCGGCGAGCAGCGCGCAGATAGTGCCTCCAGTCACGCTTACGAGTAGCCACGGAAAACGGTAACGAAAAACCCGCCAGGGCGATGCATCGCGCACCTGCGCAAGATGAAAACCGAGCGCCTCAAAAAAATCATCGCGCACGCCTTCACGCTCCGGTTCATCACTCTCGAGTACGCTCTCCATGAAAACATCCATGTCCACAATTCCAATGAGGCGACGCTCCTCATCGACCACCGGAAACGCGAGAAACTTGTAGAGCACAAAAAATTCGCACGCTTCCAACACGGTCGCTTCCGCAGGCAAAGCGATTACGCGCGGCACCATGATCTGGCACAATCGCGTGTCCGGGGCGGCTGTGAGCAAACGCCGGGTGGGAACAACACCAACCAGCCGCTTGCGCTCATCGACGGCGTAAAAATAAATGACGCGTTCACCAATGCCCTCGCGCCGGATAGTTTCGAGTGCTTTCTGAACGCTCGCATCCGCTTCAAGCAGCGGGAAATCCTTGCGCGCGTAATTCAGCGCCGGCGCGTCAAAATCAATCGCGCCGGAAATCTTCATCGTTCTGTTTTTTGCACCTTGTGCACGATACCTTTATCGCGCAGAATCGCCGCCGCTTCGGTAAAATAATCGCGCACATCGCGCTGTGTGCGGATCCAATCAAGATACCGCCCGATTCCAATGGCAAGATCGACACGTGGCTCGTAGCCAGCCGCGCGAATCCGCGTGGTGTCGCTTGTGAGATGGCGCATCTCGCCGGGACGAAATTCGCCGTTCACTTCTGGCGCGATGTCGATCTTTAGGACGTCGGAAATGTGCTGCGCGATCTCGCGAATGCTTGTCCCTCTGCCGCTGCCAGCGTTCACCGGAAACCCGTCCAGCTTGTCGGTTTCAGCGGCGAGCAGATTCGCCCGTGCGATGTCTTCCACAAACGAAAAGTCACGTGTCTGCTCGCCGTCCTCATAGAGGATCGGCGACAGGTTATTCAGCAACCGTGTGCAAAAAATCGCGATCACGCCAGTGTATGGATTAAAGATCGATTGGCGCGGTCCGTACGTGCACGAGTAACGCAGTGCCACTGTAGGGATCCCGATCTGTTTTCCCCAGAGCAGCACTAATCTTTCCTGATCTACTTTCGTCAGGCCATAAACGGTTTCGCCACTGACAGGTGCGCTTTCTGGTGTCGGAACGCTTTTTGTGATCGCGCCGCAGATTGGGCAATGCACTTCCCAATCGCCCTTACGCATCTGTTCTATCGGCCGCACAGACGGGAAAACCAAGCCATGTTCGGGACATTCGCCGGCGCCTTCGCTGTAAACGGCTTGCGAGCTTGCGACGATGATTTTTTTTATCGGCAGATTGTTCTCGCGGATAACTTCGAGCATTTGCGCTGTCCCGAGCGAATTCACGTGCACAAATTTGGCGACTTCCGGCATGTAACCACCATAGGCAGCTTCGTGAAAGACGATGTCGACCTTGTCCAGAGCGGCGGTGATGGTGTCGCGATCTCGCAAATCGCCTTCGATGAACTCCGCGCTCGGATTAATCCACGCCG
>Ga0209239_1001864_pt1 | contig 12597 bp, 10 predicted proteins | sample GraSoi013_2_20cm_FD_185824 | JGI IMG/M metagenome (GOLD analysis project Ga0209239, IMG submission 185824) | Grasslands soil microbial communities from the Angelo Coastal Reserve, California, USA - Sample 10_02_2013_2_20cm (SPAdes) (version 2) | ecosystem: Environmental > Terrestrial > Soil >...
TCAGCGCCCGGCCACGTGGTCTTTGAAGTAACTGCGCTGCTCGAATCGGACGGCGCGTCGCCATTCCGCAGCAGCGCCAATTCCGCCAGCGCTTCTTGCGCTTCGCGTTTTCTCGGCGAACGCGGATAGCGTTTCAGGAAATCCTCATAAGTCTTTTTCGCCAGCATTGAATCGCCCAATTGCTCGCGCTGCAGCTTCGCCGTTCGCAGAATCCCATCCTGGCAATACTTGCTCGTCGGGTATTCGCGAACCAGGAATTGGTACGTGTCGACGGCCGACTGGTAATAGCTTCGCCCAAAGCGGTCGCCCATCTCCGTGTAAAGTTCCGCGACGGCCAGCAGCGAATCGGGAACTTCCGGAGCTCGCGGCGTAATCATGGCGACGTGCCGATAGACCAAGACCGCTTGTTTGTAATCCGCGAGCGTGCGTTTTTCGGTGGGTTTGCTGTTCAGCGCCGCGCGCTGCTCTTCGGCTCGCGCAAATTGCGCCGCGGCGGACTGGCGTTTCACGGACGCGGTGGCAGCGGCTTCCGCATTCGTTTTCGCCGGCGCCGCCGCAACAAAAAACAGGGCAGCGGTCAGCGCCGCAAAAACCGGCGAAAGACGTGTGAAGCTCGTTCGCGAAATTTTTTCCGCCCCAAACATCAGCCTGCATCCCCCAAACGTCGTCGCCGCAACCCGCTACTCAACTTCAGAAAAAGCAAACCTCAAAAAATCCAAACTTCCGAGGGCCCAAATTCAGGGCTCCCGGAAAACTAAGAAAGCTCAATTTACAGCTCTTTCTATTCGTTGGTGAATATGATGCGGCCGTCAGGTGTGACGTCTTTGTGGATCGCGTGCGGATTGACGTAGGCGTCGGCAAGACGACCCGAGCCCGGCCGGAAGTAAGCGTTCTGTACTTTCTGCACATAGCTCCGCGTCTCTCGGTACGCGGGGACGCCGTGAACCCGGTCCACAGCACCCTCACCCGCATTGTACGCCGCCAGGGCCAGGTCGAGGTTGCCGTTGTATCGTTCTAGCAACCACTTCAAATGTTTAACCCCGGCGTCGATATTTTGTTGCGGGTCGAACACGTCATAGGCTCCGTATCGTTGTGCCGTCGTGGGAATCAACTGCATTAATCCGCCGGCGCCTTTGTGCGACCACGCCTTGGGATTCCAGTTCGATTCCGTTTCAATCACCGCGCGGACCAGTGCAGGATCTACGCGATGACGGTCCGCCGCTTCTCGTACAATTTTTTCGACGCTGTCGCGGCCCATATCCAGGCCTATGCGGCTGCGTCCGGTAAAAGAAGTTTCGGATGGCAAGTAGATGTTGGTGCGCGGCTTCGTGGCAGAGAGTTTGGGCGAGACCGGCGGTTCGGCGTTCACAAAGAATTGCCGTCCCTCATCGTTAACGACTTTGGCGATCTGCGCGTTCGCATCCTTCGTGAAAAATGATGCGAGGAAAATCGCGCAAAGAGCCAGCGTCGTTCGGATTAGCCTTGCCGTGATTGCCATACGTCTCATCATTCGTCCGTTACCCTGGGCCACTGGTACCCCGATTTTCGGGGTTCTGCCTTGGGGAAGGCGACAACGATCTTGGAACCTACTACACAGCAGATAGTTTTCAACATTAACGTTTTATCGTCAATGTTCCTTCCGTACTAGGGCCCCCGCCCGAACGGTCTACCCCTAGGGGGCAGGTCGCCTGGCGATGGCTCGTCTTGCTACTCCGCGCCCACGGGCCCTATAAGAGTGTGCAACTGTATCCCGTAAGACACGGTTCTGGCGCAACCCCATTATAACAAGGGCTCTAGCAGCGAGGGGATGCTTAATAGGGCACTTTTTAGGCCAGCTGTGTCTTTAGCGCCAGCCTCCGCAAGGTCAGGCCGTCCGCCCCCTGAACCGCCTAGCTGTTTGGCCAGTGCCTGTATCAGCTTGCCAGCATGGACTTTAGCGGTCAGGTCCTTGGTCACGCCGGCGATCAAGGCGACTTTTCCGTTCTCCGGCATACCCAAAGCGACTACGCCGGAGCCCAGTTTCTGACGCAGGCTGTCCACCAGCTGCCTAAGTCCTTCGCGGTCAACGTTTTGCACTTCGGCGGCAATAAGTTTAATCCCTTTAACAACTTGCACCCGCCCCGCGAGCTCATCGATTTGGCTGAGAGCCCCCTTGCGTTTCTGAGCCTCCAGCTCCCTTTCGAGCTGCTTGGCGGTCTGGGAGAGCTTCTCCACCTCGGCCAGTATGCCTTCCTTGCCCACGTTGAGCTGGCTGGCGAGCTGCCGCAGGATGTCCGCTTGCTTTTGAAAATGCTCCAGCGCGCCGATCCCGGTCAGGGCTTCGATGCGGCGAACGCCCGCAGCCACGGACTCTTCGCTCACGATTTTCAGCATGCCGATGTCGCCGACGCGCTGCACGTGCGTGCCGCCGCAAAGCTCTTTCGAGTAGAACCCGCGAGCCGCCCGGGGATCGGGAATGGTCACCACGCGCACATTGTGTTCCGGATACTTGTCGCCGAAGAACGCCAGCGCGCCGGAGGCCAGCGCCTCTTCGAGTGACGTGACGTTTGTCTCCACCTCGCTGTTCAAGCGGATCTCGTCGTTCACTTGCTGCTCGATGTCGCGCAGCTCTTCCGCATCCACGTGTGCGAAATGCGAAAAGTCAAAGCGCAGCCGCTCCGGCGCGTTCAGCGAGCCGGACTGCTTTACGTGCGTCCCGAGAATGTTCCGCAGCGCAGCGTTCACCAGATGTGTTCCCGTGTGGTTGCGAATAATCCGCGCGCGCCGTTCCGAATCGGCCACGACCGCCACGCGATCGCCCACCCGCAGCGTCTCCTTGGCCACAACTTTGTGCGCCACCAGTCCGGCGACGGGATAAAACGCGCCTTTCACTTCTGCGAGCAGTTGTGATTCGGGGTTGTCATAGAACGCGCCGGTGTCCGCCACCTGCCCGCCGGACTCCGCATAAATCGCCGTGCGGTCGAGCACCACTTCGCCGGATTCGCCCGCCTTCAGCTCATTTACGGGACCATTCTTGGTGATGATGGCTTCGATGCCGCAATCTTTTGCCGTCGTGCCAAAATAAAAATCCAGCTCTGTCGTGAAGCGGTCCACAATCTTCGCATACGCCGGATTTGCTGCCTCCTTCGCTCCGCCCTTCCACGACGCCCGCGCCTTCTTCCGCTGCTCCTCCATGGCCGCCTGAAAACCAACCCAATCCACATCGACACCTGCATCTCGGCAGGCGTCCTCGATGAAGTCTTGTGGCAAACCGTATGTCTCGTATAGGTTGAACCCTTGGGTACCAGAGAGCTTTGGATGCCAATGCTCCTGGTAATAGCTTCTTAACTGAAGTAACGATTCTTTGACGACTAGGAGCTCACCCGCATGTCGCCTCGGGTCAATCAAGCGCTCAGGCAAAAATGTCTCAACGTCCCTTTTGGCGAATTCTTTGTCCCACTCAGGGTGTATCTGCAGGAAAGCATTTAGGCAGGTCTTTGTCTCGTCTGCTCGTGCGGATCGAATAAGCTCGTCGAGCTTTTCAGAAGCGAGTTGAATCGTCCTGCGAAATTGCTTCTCTTCCGAGAGAACCACCTGCGACGTGCGAGATTGGGACTCAGTCAATTCAGGGTAAGCGTCCTTCATCAGGTCACAAACACTGTCAACCATTCTGTCTAGGAATGATTCGCTCATCCCGAGCAGATATCCATGTCGGATGGCGCGGCGCATGATTTTGCGGAGGACATAGCCGCGGCCCTCATTGGAAGGCAGGACGCCGTCGTTGATGAGGAAGGTGGTGGCACGGGAGTGGTCAGCGATGACGCGCAGGGACGCAGCGCCACCCTTGCCCTCTTCGACTTTATCTTCAAGTACCAATTCTGAGCCGCAGAGTTCGGCAGCGCGCTTCATTAGCGGAACGAAAAGATCAGTGTCGTAGTTGGAGACGACGCCCTGAAGGACGGCGGCGACGCGTTCGAGGCCCATGCCGGTGTCCACGCATGGCTTCGGCAGGGGAGTGAGTGTGCCGCTTGCGTCGCGGTTAAATTGCATGAAGACGAGGTTCCAGATTTCTACGTAGCGGCCGCAGTCGCAGGGGAATTTGCAATCCGCGTGGCCTTCCTCGGACGCCGCTGGACCCATGTCGTAGTGAATCTCGCTGCACGGACCACAAGGGCCTGTGTCGCCCATGGCCCAAAAGTTTTCCTTCAGGCCGGGAATGGCATGGATCCGTTCCTGTGGCACTCGTTCTGCGAGCCAACATTGACCGGCAGGCGTATCAATCTCCAGCATGTTCCCTGGCGAAATCTCCGCGCCGCCAAAAATGGTTACATACAGTTTGTCTTTCGGAATCGCAAACCACTGCGGGGATGTGATCAACTCCCAGGCGTAGGCGATGGCGTCTTTCTTGAAATAATCGCCAAAGGAAAAATTCCCCAGCATCTCGAAAAACGTGTGGTGGCGCTTGGTGAAGCCGACATTTTCCAGGTCGTTGTGCTTGCCGCCTGCGCGCACGCATTTTTGGCAGCTTGTCGCCCGCGTGTAATCGCGCCTTTCAAGGCCGAGGAACACATCCTTAAACTGGTTCATTCCCGCGTTGGTGAATAGCAACGTGGGATCACCATGCGGCACCAGCGACGCGCTCCGCACCTGCCGGTGGCCTTTACCCTCAAAAAACTGCAAAAACTTCTCGCGGATTTCGTTCCCCGTCATTTTTGTTCCGTGCCCTTCCCGGGCAGGTCAGCCCCAGCTTTGCAGAATTTAATCCCCAGATTATCGCAGACGCAGTAACCCCCCGCAATGAACGCTCAGTAGCACAGGCTTCAGCCTGTGCCGCTCAATCGCTCAATGAGTCGTCGCTACAAAGTTAGTTAGCCTGCCGCAGGGCCCGTTGCCACGCCTAATCACGCCTAATCCCTTGACTCCTATCGGGAACGAGATATAGTCCACCCACACCGCAGGTCTGGCAGAGTCCCATCCAGTAAGGCGCGGCAAAGCACTCTTTCCGTTTCAGAACCTGGGAATCGTAAATCGGCAAAAAAGGATAAAGAGGAGAATTGCCATGACGGACAGCAAGTTTTTCAAGACCACTGGGGTCATCACCGCATTCGTTGCCGTCGTTGTCGCGGGAATGGTCACCAATTCGAGGCGCGTCATCGCCCATGACGACGATGACGAGCGAGATGAGGCAAGAGTTCATCGAGGATTTGAAATCGCGCCGGTCCCGCTTGATCTTGTCGGGAAAAACCGGAGCTTGGTAGGACTGGGCAGCTATATTGTCAACGCTGTGGGTGACTGCAATGGCTGCCACTCCGCGGGCCCTGCCACCGAATTTGCCATGGGCGGAAACCCTTACTTTAACCAAAAGCCTACGAAAGTTAATCCGAACACGTACCTGGGCGGCGGTAGGCACTTCGTTCTGATTCCTGGGCCGCCGGGAATGTTTCCAGACATTATTTCGCGCAACCTGACTCCGGACAAAACCGCAGGGCTGAAGGAGGAAACACTTTTGCGCAGTTTGAAGCCATCATGCGGACCGGCATCGATACGGACAACATGCATCCGACCTGCACCGGCGCCCCCGACGGGAAATGCCTCCCGCCTCCGTTCGACGGGAGTCTTCTTCAGGTCATGCCGTGGCCGATCCATCAAAACATGACGGACCACGATCTCCGCGCCATCTACGAATATCTAAGTGCCATTCCTTGCTTGGAAGGCGGCCCGGGCGAACCTGCCAACCGTTGCAAATAAGACTTAGGCAGGTTACAGGCGAGCCGCCCGGTTCGCCGGCGGCCTGCCCGTTCAGCGATCCCAAATCCATCGAAAACGGAAGTCTAGTACACTACTAGTTTACGTATTTGGTTATTGAAAAATAATAACATACGTGCTACCATGTTTAGTGACAGTCCGACGCCAGCCCGTTCCGGTCACCGCCAATCCCTGTTCCGCACTCGTTCTCCCTCCACTCTGTGCCAAGAGCGCAAATTCCTCGCCCTTTCTTTTCAATCACTTCCGCACTTTTCCATCTCGCAAAACTAGGCTAGTTCCTTTGTTTTCACACTCTTGCGCACTCTTTTGCGCCATCGAAAAACTCAACTCTATTCGTTTCATTCGCTTGCGCACTCTTTGCAAAAAACCACCCGGGGTGGGGTATCCCCTCTTTTTCTGGCCTTCCAGTTTGGGAGGGACTCCTATTCCATTTCGGCTTCCGCGTCGGGAACTTCCTCGCGAGTCAGCGCGCGGAGTTCCCGCCGCACCACGTCCGCCGAGAATCCCGCTCGCAGCAGGCTCCCGTACATGGAGGCCATCTTCTTTTCGTCGATTTCGCCGCGGTACGACCGCAGCTTGCGCTCGATGCGCTGGCGGACCATGGCGGCTTCGTCGGAAGTCTGGGCGACCTCTTCGAGAGCAGAGGAAATGTGGCGGTCGGGAATGCCGCGGGCGCGAAGGTCGCGGGCGACGCGGTATTTTCCTTGCTTGCGCGTCTCGGTGCGCTGGCGCGCGAATTGTTTGGCGTAGCGCGCGTCATCAATCATGCCGTTTTCTTTCAGGCGCGCCATTACCACTTGCACCAGCAGCTTGTTGTCGCTGCGATGCTCCAGCTTTTGCTTCATCTCGTGAATGGAGTGCGCCCGCCGCATCAGCGCGCGCACCGCGATGTCATACAGTTCTGCTTCGGTTTCAAGTTGCCGCGGCTTTCCAAACATGCCGCAAGCATAGAAGCAGAGTGAGGAAGAGTCAAAGAGAGGAACTTCGGAGTCTGCGCTGTCTTACTAGGGCCGAAATTTTGAATAATGCGAAGAAGAGGGCCGCGTACAAGATGACATTAGTATTGAACTCGCGAGTACGACAGTGATGAAATTCGTTGGGCCGCTCTCTGATGTTGCAATAGTCGGCCCCATGACGGTGGAGGTCAACCAGAACGCCGGAAATAGGAGCGCGAACGCAATTCCTGACCCCGGCGGAACAAAAAGGATCCATCCTGAAATCACGAGAGTCAGGATGAAACTTCCGATTAGGCAACGGAGCACAAGTCGCATGGAAAGGCTTTCGCCGAATCAGGGTACTTCGAGTTACTTCCGTGCGAAGCGCTCGAAGTCGGCCATTTGGCGCTCCATTTCCTCGCGGGCGGAGTCGGAGGCGGAGCGGATACCCTGGATGCGGAGCTTGAATTCGTCGGCGTTGGACGCGCGGGCAAGAGCTTCGTCGAGAGTGATGAGCTGCTTGGAATAAAGATCGAAGAGCGACTGATCGAACGTTTGCATGCCGTACTGGCTGGTGCCGGCGGCGATGGCGTCATGAATCAAGCGCGTTTTGTCCGCGTTGATGATGCAATCGCGAATGTAGCCGGTGGCGATCATGATTTCGCAGGCGGGCACGCGGCCTTTGTCATCCGCGCGGCGAACGAGGCGCTGCGAGATGACGGCTTTCAGCGTGGCGGCAAGCTGCAAACGAATCTGCTTCTGCTCCGGCGGCGGGAAGACCGCGATAATACGCTGAATGGTTTCCGTGGCGTCGAGAGTGTGCAAGGTGGAAAGAACCAGGTGGCCGGTTTCCGCGGCAAGCAGCGCGGTTGAAATGGTTTCGAGGTCGCGCATTTCGCCGACCAGAATCACGTCGGGGTCTTGACGAAGGGCGGCGCGCAACGCGGTGGAAAAGTTCGCGGTATCCACTTCAACTTCGCGCTGATTGATGAAGCTCTTTTTATCGCGGTGCAAAAACTCGATGGGGTCTTCGATGGTGATCAAGTGGTCGGCGCGGGTGGCATTGATGCGGTCAATGATGGCGGCCAGCGTCGTGGACTTACCGGAACCGGTGGTTCCCGTGACCAGCACCAAGCCCCGCTGTTCTTCGCAAATTTTGTTGACGACGGTGGGGAGATTGAGCTCCTCATTCGTGCGAATTTTCGTGGGGATGACGCGGAGCACCATACCGACGTTGCCGCGCTGCTGAAACACGTTGACGCGGAAGCGGCCCAAGCCCGCCACGCCATAAGCCATGTCCAATTCCGCCGTTTCCTTGAACTTTTGTTTCTGGCGGTTGGTCATCATGCTGAAGGCCATGGAAAGCATTTCTTCCGGCGTGACGCGAGCCACGTCGGTGAGCGGGGTGAGCAGGCCGTCCACGCGCAAATAGGGGTGGTTGCCGACTTTCAGGTGCAAGTCCGACGCTTTGCTTTCGACGGCGCGGCGCAGAAGATCGTCAATGCTGATGGCCATATCGTGTGAACCCCGCAAGAGTGCAGCTAATGTACGAAGCTAGCATCGGCCGGGAGGGGCGAGCAAGGAAACCGCAGAGGCCGGTTGCGCGCTAGTTAACTGGCCATGGGACTAGTTTTTCAGTGGAAACCGCGGCTCAAGGCTTTTTGAGGTAGAGCGAGTCGTAGAGCAGGCCGGCGACAAAGCCTCCGGCCAGCGGACCGACCCAGTAAACGCCGTGATTGGCCCAATGCGTGGCGGCGAGCGCAGGCCCAAATGCCCGAGCGGGGTTCAGGGCCGCGCCGGTAAGAGGCCCGGCGACGAGAATGCCGAGGGTAATCGAGAGGCCGATGCCAAAGCCGGCGATGGAGCGAAACGCGCCTTTTTCATCGACGGCGGTGGCGAATACTGTAAGCACGAGGAAGAAAGTGGTTACGGCTTCGAGAGCCATGCCTGCCCACCGAGGAAAATCGCGGGCCAGTTCCGGTGTGCCCAGGATGACGGCACGCCAGGTCTCTTCGGGAACCACGGCCTTCAGCAAAAACGCAGCGGCAGTCGCGCCGGCAAGCTGCGCGGCCCAATACAGTATGGTGTCCACGGTGTTCAAACGCTTGGTGACCCAGAAGCCGATGGTGACCGCGGGATTGAAATGTCCGCCGGAAATGTGGCCGAACGCGGAAACCATGATGCCGATGGCGAGGCCGTGGGCGAGGGCGATGCCGAAGATATTGATCCGTGCAAATCGAGCCGGCGCCGAAAAAAATCAGCGCAAACGTTCCGAGGAATTCTGCGATCAGTTTTTGCGATGTGCCGTACATCGATGATCCTCCGCGAAAGGAAAGGAATTCGTGCCCGATGCAAACCGCTGCATTCTAGCCGGAATGCGGCGCGGAACGCCAGCGTTCTGGACCGAAGGTTGACAGTCCGCACTTAACAGTCGAAAGGAGAGAAAACACGAAAGAGAATAAGGACGCTGAGCGTTGCGGCGTTTGTAACGACGTTTTGGCCTGTGACCCGGCCGCGCAGACAGAGTCTGCCCGCGGCCATTCATTAGGTGCGTCGGCTCTTCTCTCCCATGCCTTTGAAGAACGTATAGCAGAAGACGCTATCTGCTTCAGCCGCTCTGTGAAGATCCCGAATACCTGCATCAAAGGTTTCTGGATCGGTAATGCCCGCCGCGATCGCCGATTCACGAACTCCCTCGATCATCGCGGTGAACGTTTTCCTGGTGAAGGCATCGACGAGGTCGGGCCTGCTCGAATCCACATACACCATGCGCGGGGTGACGTGAACCGCTTCCAGCCCCGCCTCGATCATAAGCGGATAGAGCTGCCGGCCAAGCAAGGCGTTGCCACCTGCCAAACGCTGCAACTCGACTTGGCACTGGATTGCCTTGCGGGCTGCGCTGCTATCGGGATGGAAGTAGGTCGATCCGTGGTCACCCTCAATGACAGTCATGGTGCCACCAGGTCTGAGCAGTCGGTTGAGAATCGCAAGCGCCTGAGAAGGTCGCGACAGGTGCTCCAGGACGAAACAGACGAAGACGTGGTCGAAGGATTCGGACGCGAAAGGCAACGAGAAAATGTCCGCTTGCTGGAACTTCACGTTAGTGAGCCCCGCCGCGTCCGTGGCACTCTTGGCTTTCGCGAGTGAGTCGGCGGAGACATCAACCGAAACGAATCGTGCCTCCGGACTTCGCCGGGCTAGAGTAACCGTCTGGGCTCCAACGGCACACCCCGCTTCGAGAACCACGCTTCCAGACGGGTAGGAAGTGTCGGAATGCAGTAAGTCGACCAGCGCCCCGGCCTGATCCTGCAAGCGTTCATTCTCGCGCGGATGGTAGCCGTGGACATAGGTTTCGCTCACAGTACCCCTCTGATACTACGACGACGCGCGATTAGCGCGTGGCGGCGCTGACGGGCGCGCTTACCGAAGTGAGCCAGTTGTGGCGATCGGGCTTGGTGCCTTTGGTGATGGCGAAGAATTCCGCTTGCAAGGTGAGGGTGATTGGCCCGGCGACGCCCTTGCCGATCTGGATGTGGTCGACGGAGCGGATAGGAGTGATTTCGACGGCCGTGCCTACAAAGAAAACTTCGTCGGCGATGTAAAGCATTTCGCGCGGGATAACCGTTTCCTTGAATGGAATGTTGAGGTCTGTCGCGAGCTTGACGACGGCGTCGCGAGTGATGCCGGGCAAAATGCTGGTGGCGAGAGGCGGAGTGTACAGCACGCCATCGTGGACGAGAAAAACGTTCATGCCCGAGCCTTCGCTGACGTGACCGTCGGAATCGAGCGCGATGCCTTCGGTGTAGCCGTTGAAGGACGCTTCCATGCGAATGAGCTGCGAGTTCATGTAATTCGCCGCGGCTTTGGACATGGCGGGAAGAGTGTTGGGGGCGATGCGCGTCCAGGAGCTGACGCCGACGTCGACACCTTTCGAAAGAGCTTCGGGGCCAAGATAGGCGCCCCAGCTCCAGCAAGCCATGTAAATGTCGATGGGCGAGTTGAGCGGATTCACTCCCACTTCGCCGTAGCCGCGCAAGACGATGGGCTTCACGTAACAGGAATTCAATTTGTTCAGGCGGACCAGCTCACAAGCGGTGTTGGCGAATTGATCGACGGAATAGGGAAGATCCATGCGGTAGATTTTTGCGGAGTTGATCAGGCGCTGCATGTGCTCGCGCAGGCGGAAGATCGCCGGACCTTGTTTCGTTTCGTAGCAACGGATGCCCTCGAAGACCGCGGAGCCGTAACTCACGACGTGCGAAAGCACGTGCAGCTTAGCGTCGTCCCAGTTGACCCATTTTCCGTTGTGCCAGATTTTCTCCGTGGCCTGAATCGGCATAAATGCTCCCTGTTTGTCAGTGCCACTCGCCGTGGCACGGCTCGAATTTGCAGAATACGGTACGGGGCGGCGAGCGTCAATGCGTTGCGCGTAGTAGAATGGCATCGGTCGCAACCAAATTGGCGTTTGGCCAGGATGGACGTGTGACTCCGCCACTAGTTCGAGTCGGCGGCCTCGAACGGTTTTGTGCTGATGCTGCCGTCCTTGGCGACAACCAACTGGCGAGGCTTGTAGCCCGGACGGCAGAGCGTTCTCTGCTTCGTCTGGTCGAAGTCGAAATAGCCTTTGGCCGAATCCCAGAAGAGCGTCAAGCGGTAGGGGCATCGATCCGTGTCGTCAGCATCTTCCGGTGGAGCTTCGAGGGTTCCGTCAGGACTGGTTTTGTGCCGAGGTTCGACTTCGACGACGGCCTGAAAAGTTTTGGAGGCCTTCAGGAGCTTGACAGAAGCAGCGCCGGCTTCGCTGGCGGAAGTACTGCAGCCGCTGTAAGTCTGAACATCCGTCGAGAGTTTCAGGACGCAGAAGCTGACGTTGACCGACTCCTCCGCTCCCAGCCAATAAAGACTGTGAGCGCCTCCTTCGGTTACAAGCACCTGGAAGATCGACGAGCCGCCGACCTTGGACAGCAACCTGGTGCCAAATTGCAACGGCTCGCCCGTTGGCACGGCGCGCAGCATCTTTACAGTCGTGTCTGCGACTTTCTTTTTGTCGTCCTTGTTAGCTTCATCGTTGCCATCCGATTGGTCATTGAAAAATGAATAGGCAGGAAGCTGTCCGACGTCAGGGACTTCTTGAAGGATGACATAGAAGAATCTCGCGGAGAGCTGCGACTCAATGCCGCGGGCAGCAAAGAGGTGAATATTGCTGAACTTCGCAAGGTGATGCGTTTCTCCGATGCCCGGCATGCCGCGGGCGTGCTTCCTCGCGAGGGATCTTTCTCGATAAGTTTTGCTAGTTCGACGAGATCTTGCGGGCCGCCGGAAGCGGCGACAGCAGGCAAATCTTTGCGCCCAGCAGCAGGAAATAGCTGTGAAACGCGCGCTGGGTCCAACCGGTTTTCGAAATTGTGACGGCGTGGCACAGGAAATCGTTCTTCTCCGCATCCCACTGGCAATCGTGGTTCGTGCTGTCCTGCATGCGCGCGTCGTATACGCCGCAAGCGCCAAATGCCGTGATGGACATGCAATCGAGCTCGGCCGCGAGGGATGGTGTTGCGGGGCGGAGATCCAGGAGGAGGTGCATTTCGTGGTTCACAGTCCACTGTGATTGCTCCGAGTGTGCCCAAGTCAGAGTGAAAGCGGGACAGACCTGTCGCCCGTTGCCGGACTGACTTGCACTATCGGGACGCGTTTTTGGGGTTCAGAGTCGTCAGCTGGAGGATCGGCGAGGAGTGCTTCCTCCTTGGTCACGACTTCGAGCCATCGGCTGTGGACTCCCGTAACTTCGACAAAGATATGAACGATATTCTCGATTACGTTTTTGTCAGCAGAGGGCGGAGTCTCGTGAATGTAGAACTTCGCGCGTGCAAAACCATACTTGGCGGCGTCGATTTTGCTGAACAAGATGGGGCGAGCTCCT
>Ga0209239_1001866_pt1 | contig 12593 bp, 10 predicted proteins | sample GraSoi013_2_20cm_FD_185824 | JGI IMG/M metagenome (GOLD analysis project Ga0209239, IMG submission 185824) | Grasslands soil microbial communities from the Angelo Coastal Reserve, California, USA - Sample 10_02_2013_2_20cm (SPAdes) (version 2) | ecosystem: Environmental > Terrestrial > Soil >...
TCACCGGCGAGGAGAAGATCAAGCCGCCGAGCCCGCGCTATTGGGTCTCCACCGTCGAGGCCATGCCGCGCGACCTCGACGTTGCCTTCCTGGCCATTGACGAGGTGCAGCTCGGCGCCGATCTCGAGCGCGGCCACGTCTTCACCGATCGCATGCTCAACCGCCGAGGACGCGAGGAGACGCTGGTACTCGGCGCGCAGACCGTGCGGCCGATGATCGAACGGCTCTTGCCCGGCGCCCATGTCTTGACGCGGCCGCGGCTGTCGCAGCTCTCATTTGCGGGCGAGAAGAAAATCACCCGACTTCCGCGCCGCTCCGCGATCGTCGCGTTCTCGGCCGAGGAAGTCTATTCGATTGCCGAGCTGATCCGTCGCCAGCGTGGCGGCGCTGCCGTGGTGCTGGGGGCGCTCAGTCCGCGCACGCGCAACGCGCAGGTTGCGCTCTATCAATCCGGCGACGTCGAGTATCTGGTTGCCACCGACGCCATCGGGATGGGGCTCAACCTCGACGTCGATCACGTCGCTTTCGCCTCCGACCGCAAATTCGACGGGTACCAGTTCAGACGACTCAACCCGGCTGAACTCGCGCAGATCGCCGGCCGCGCCGGCCGCGCCATTCGCGACGGCACCTTCGGCACCACCGGCAGGTGCCCGCCGTTCGAAACCGAGCTGGCGCAGGCGCTCGAAAGCCATTCGTTCGAGCCGGTCAAGGTGCTGCAATGGCGCAATACCGAGCTTGACTTCGCATCGGTCGGCGCACTGCAGGCCTCTCTCGCCGAGACGCCGAAACAGAACGGCCTCACCCGCGCGCCCATCGCCGAGGACATCTTGGTTTTGGAACATGCGGCGCGCGACGACGAGATCCGCTTGCTCGCGACGACGCGCCAGGCAGTCGAGCGGCTGTGGGATGTCTGCCAAGTGCCCGATTATCGCAAAATCTCGCCAGCGACCCATGCCGAGCTCGCCACCACGCTCTACGGTTTCTTGATGCGGGAAGGAACGATCCCGAACGACTGGTTCGCACGCCAAGTCGAACAGGCAGACCGCAACGACGGTGACATCGACACGCTGTCGAACCGCATCGCCCACATCCGGACCTGGACTTTTGCGGCGAACCGTCCCAACTGGCTGGTTGATCCCGAGCACTGGCAAGGCGTCACGCGCGCGGTCGAAGACAAATTGTCCGACGCGCTGCACGAGAGGCTCACCGAGCGCTTCGTCGATCGGCGCACCAGCGTGTTGATGCGTCGGCTGCGCGAGAACGCAACGCTCGAGACCGACATCAGCAAGAGCGGCGAGGTCGTGGTCGAGGGTCACGTCATCGGCCGACTGGACGGATTCATGTTTACGCCCGCAGCTTCGGCGGCGGGCTCGGAAGCGAAGGCGCTCGCCGGCGCCGCACAAAAGGCGCTGGCGGGCGAAATCGACGCGCGGGCGACACGCCTCGCACACGCGGCCGACGGCCAGGTCGTGCTCGCGACCGATGGCACCATGAGGTGGGTGGGGCAGCCGGTCGGCAAGCTTGTCGCCGCGGAGGAGACGCTCAAACCGCGCGTGCGCATCATCGCCGATGAGCGTCTCACGGGCGCGCCACGCGATGCGGTGCAGGCGCGGCTCGATTTGTGGCTCAAGTCTCACATCGAAAGACTCCTGGAGCCGTTGTTCCGGCTCGCGGCCGCGGAAGACATAACAGGAATAGCGCGCGGCGTGGCGTTCCAGCTCACGGAAGCGCTCGGCGTGCTCGAGCGTCAGAAGGTCGCCGACGAGATCAAAGGTCTCGAGCAGCCCGCCCGCGCCACGTTGCGCAAACACGGCGTGCGTTTCGGTGCTTACCACATCTACCTTCCGGCGTTACTCAAACCCGCGCCGCGGGTCTTGGCGACGCAGCTCTGGGCACTCAAACATGGCGGCATCGAACGCAAACAGCTCGAAGCCATCGAGCAGCTTGCCGCCAGCGGGCGCACCTCGATTGCGGCCGACCAGGAGATCCCCAAGGCGTTCTATCGCATCGCGGGTTATCGCGTCTGCGGCGCGCGCGCCGTGCGGGTCGATATTTTGGAGCGGCTCGCCGACCTTATTCGCCCAGCGCTCGCATGGCGCTCCGGTGCGACGAGCGTCAAGCCGCCGGGTGCAACCGAGGGCTTCGGCTTCACCGTTACTGGCGGCATGACGTCGCTCACGGGCTGCTCGGGGGAGAACTTCGCCTCGGTGCTGCGCTCGCTCGGTTATCGCATGGAGAAGCGGCCGAAGCCGGCCGCGCCGCCGGATGTGCCAGTGGAGGCGATGGCGCCGTCGCCCGGCTCTGTCGAAGCTGTGCCGGCGGAAGCGTCGCCGACCGGTGAAGAGGGTGGGGGCCTCGGTGCCATAGGAAGCGAGACGCCGACAGAGGCTTCGGTCAACCCCGTCGAGGCCGCAACCGCAGACATGTCGGCGGCCACACAAGCGACGGTCGAAGCAGTGGCGACCGCGCCAGATGAGATGGTCGCCGATGCGCCGACGTTGCCCGATGCGGCGGAGGCATTGATCGGCATCGGCGAGGTGGCGGGCTCTGTCTCCCCCGTGCAGGCTGAAGCACCGGCGAGCGGGACCGTACAAGATCCCCCATCGCCTGATGTCGCTCCGCAGACGGAACGTGCAGCAGAAGAGTTCATCGAGGTCTGGCGACCCGGTCGCCGGGACGAGCAGACGCGCAGCCCGCGCCGTGAGCGTCGGCCGCGGCAGCGTCGCTCCCAGCGAGAGCCGGCGCTTGCCGTAGCTTCTCCCGCCACAGCGCCAATCCCGGAGAACGAGGCGCCGCCGGCAGCCGGGCAGAACGCAGCCGACCGTATCCAACGGCGCGAGCGTCATGCGGATCGGTCCGAGCGCCATCCCCCGCGTGCGAAACGAGCGCGACCCCCGCAAGGTGATCGCGAGCGGCCTTTGCGAGGCGATCGCGGCGGGCGCGCCCCACGCGACGATCGTGGCGGCCGCGCCCCGCGCGACGATCGTCCGGATCGCGATCCCGCGCTGCGCGCGAAATACATCAAGGGACGGAGCGGAGGCGGGGATCGCCGCGAGCCCGACCCGAACTCGCCGTTTGCGAAGCTCGCGGCGCTCAAGGAACAGCTTGAGGGCGGCACCAAGGAGCCGCGCTGAGGGCTTGGACCGCCAACGCATCGACAAGTGGCTTTGGCACGCGCGGGTCGTGCGCACGCGCGCAGATGCGGCGGCACTCGTCGCCGCGGGCCACGTTCGCATCAATGGCCGGCGCGTTGATGCGCCCGGCCGCGTGGTGCGCCCCGGCGATGTGCTCACCGTCGCGCTCGACCGCGCGGTCCGCGTGCTCAAAGTCGTGGCTTTTGCCGAGCGCCGCGGGTCCGCGGATGACGCCCGCGTATTGTCCGAGACGCTCGAGCCTGCTCGTTCACCTGAGCGCGTGCGCGGCGAGGAGGCCTAGAGCGCGTCCGGTGCCGGATCGGGCTCGCCAGCTCCCACTTCGCGGCGAGGACGAACGGCCTAGCAAAGCGGCTCGCGTGTTGCCAACTCTTGCTTGCCAGGGGCCCATGCGCTAGTCAGCGCCCGCCCGGAGACTTCGAAAATGACCTATGTCGTTGTCGAAAGTTGCATCAAGTGCAAATACATGGACTGCGTCGAGGTGTGCCCGGTGGATTGCTTCTACGAGGGCGAGAACATGCTCGTCATCCATCCCGACGAATGCATCGATTGTGGCGTGTGCGAACCGGAATGCCCGGTCGAGGCGATCAAGCCCGACACCGAGCCGGGGCTGGAGAACTTCCTGAAGCTCAACGCCGATCTTGCGAAGGTCTGGCCCAATATTACGCAGAAGAAGGAACCTCCGGCCGATGCCAAGGCCTGGGAGGGTGTGCCCGATAAGCTGGAAACTCATTTCTCCCCCAATCCGGGAACCGGGGACTAGCCGCCTCCGTTAACCAGGTGTGACAAAAATGTAATGCTGAAATGCCCGGATTTGGGCGTTTGCAGCGCCGCAAAGCTTTGATTTTGCGGAAAATGTGCTATATAGTCGAAAAATGAGCAAAACAGCGCACCCGAGCCGCTCCCCCCGTGGGGAGCATTATTTTTCGGGTCGTTTCCGAGGAACCTCAACCAGGGACGTGAGACCCACGCAAAAAGCCGTGGCAGGAAAAACGCGCCATCGGTCGAAGAGGACCACTACCGCAAGCCGGCGGACCAAGAAGACATCAGCCGGCGCCCGCAGGAGAGCATCGCAGGCCTCCCGTGCGGCGACGCGCCGCGCGGCCCCCGTGGCCAAGGCACCGGTGCGCCGCAAGCCGGACGAAGGAGCTTCCCCCGGAATGACCAGCAAAAAGGCGACCCAGCGTCAGGGTTTCAGGACCAACGAGTTCATCGTGTATCCGTCCCATGGCGTCGGTCAGATCCTCGCGATCGAGGAGCAGGAGGTCGCCGGCGCCAAGCTCGAACTCTTCGTCATCAGCTTCGTGAAGGACAAGATGACGTTGCGGGTTCCGACCGCGAAGATTGCCTCAGTCGGCATGCGCAAGCTCGCCGAGCCGCCGCTCGTTAAGCGCGCGTTGGAAACGCTAAAGGGGCGCGCCCGCATCAAGCGCACCATGTGGTCGCGGCGCGCCCAGGAATACGAGGCCAAGATCAACTCTGGCGACATTGTTGCGATCGCCGAGGTGGTACGCGACCTTTATCGCTCGGAGACCCAGCCCGAGCAGTCGTATTCCGAGCGCCAGCTCTACGAGGCGGCGCTCGATCGGCTCTCGCGCGAAATCTCGGCCGTGCAACGCATCACCGAGACCGAAGCAATCAAGGAAATCGAGGCGGCCTTGGCCAAGGGCCCCCGTCGTGGTCCCAAGCCGGCCGACGGCGAGGACGACGACGCGGTGGTGGAGGACGAGGCAGCCTAACCGCTCGCCTGTTCTGCCAGGTAGAGCAAAGCCCGGCCAAGCGGCCGGGCTTTTATTATGCCCATCGCCGGGCGTCACTAACCCTCTCTTGCACAAGGAGAAACACGCCCGAAGAATGTCCCGGCACAGCCATAATTACGCTCGCTTTGCAAAGAAGATGCAGCCCCACTTGGGGGAGTGAGCGGGTTGGGGGACATGCGGGGGCTATCCAGCAGTATCAGCAGAAGCGTGGTGGCTTGTCTTGCCGTTTTGGGCGGGGCAGGGGTGGGTGGTTTGGCCGCGGGATTCAATGCGCGCGAGGGGCTTTCCCGGCCGCCGCCGTCGTCGACGGTCGTCGCCGCGGTCGCCCGTATGGCGCCGTCCGATACGGTCAATCTGCGTTTCCCGGCGGACTGGGTGGAAGCCCCGGTCGAGCCGGTGTCGCACATGGTGAAATTGGCATCGGCGGATCCCGGCGTTTTTCAGTCCGCAGCCCACCTATGCTCCCGGCGATGCGGATGCTCCGACCATGGTCGAGGCGAAACCAACGCCTGCGCCTGCCAAGTTGGCGGTTGCGTCCCTGGTGCCCACGCCTCCCAAGCGTCCCAAGCCTCAGTCCAATGCGGTCCTCAACGAGTCCCAGCTTGCGAGCATCAAGCGGCGCCTCAACCTCACGCCGGACCAGGAGCGCTATTGGCCTGCAGTCGAGGCCGAATTGCGCAAGATGGAGTACACCAAAAAGCCGCAGGGCGACAGCCGTACGGCGTCGATCGATATGAGCAAGGTGAATGTCGAAGGGCTCAAATCGGCGGGATTCCCGTTGGTGATGAGCTTCAGCGATGACCAACGGCGGGAGCTTAAATCGCTCGCCCACCTGCTGGGGCTCGAGAGCGTGATGGCGGGCCTCTGATCGTTCGCTACATCGTGAGCCAGACGGGCCCGGCCGCTGCGCCGGGCTTTTTGTTGCCGCTCTCCAGGATTATCGCGCGTTCCGCTGACGTTGACCGATGTGGCAGCCGCCGGCGGCGCCACATCGTCCCCTCCCCCGCTTGCGGGGGAGGGACAGGGAGGGGGAAGCTAAGTGAGAAAGCATTCAAGTCACCCCCTCCCCAACCCTCCCCCGCAAGCGGGGGAGGGAGCAGACCGAGCTTGTTGCTCGCGCTGATTCCATTTCGCTGAAGCACGGCCTAGATCGCCGGGCCGAGCGGTATCCACCGCGCCTCAAGCCGCGCTAGACTTCGGTTGACCGGCAACTCAACGGGAGACGGATATGGACATGAGCGTCACCGTGGGCGCGGCCCGCGAACCGCAGCCTGCGAAAGCTGAGGCCAAAAGGGTTACGCGCGGAGCGAACTCCAGCGATCTCGATGCTTGGCTCGAAAAAGTCGAGGCGCTCGGCGAACTCAAGCGCATCACCGCCGAAGTCGATCCCAATCTCGAAGCCGCGACGATCACCTACCTCGTCGGCAACGAGAAGTCGCCCGCGCTCCTGTTCGAAAACATCAAGGGTCATCCCGGCCATCGCGCGCTCTACAACATGATTGGATGCAATCTGTCGCGGTTCTGCCTGATGATCGGCGAGCAGCCGGTGGACCATCCCCTCAAGGCGGTGCAGATCCTGCAGCAAAAGCTCGGCCGGAAAATGCCACCGAAGGAGATTTCCGCCGATCAAGCGATCTGCAACCAGAACATCGTCGAGGGGGATGACATCGATATCCGCATCTTCCCGGCGCAACGCATGTGGCCGCTCGATGGTGGCATGTATCTCGGCACTGGAGATGCGGTGGTCACCAAGGATCCGGAAACCGGACGCGTCAACGTCGGCACCTACCGGATGATGATCAAAGGGCCGCGCGAGATCGGCCTCTACACCTCGCCGGGCAAGGACGCGACGCTCGACCGCGAGAAGTGGTGGAAGTTGGGCAAGCCGATGCCGGTCGCTGCCTGTTACGGCATCGATCCGCTCTTGTTTCTGGTCGCCGCCACCAGCCTTCCGAAGACCGAATGCGAGTACGATTATTATGGCGGCATCAATGGCGCACCGATCGAGCTGTTTACCGGCGATGTCACGGGGCTACCGATTCCCGCGCGCGCCGAAATCGTGCTGGAGGGCTTCGTCTATCCCGATGCCAGCTTTTCCGAAGGGCCGTTCGGCGAGTTCACCGGGTACTATGGCCGGCCGGGCGGCGCGACGCCTTATGTGAAGATCGAGAAGGTGCGCTATCGCAGCAATCCGACAGTGACCTGTGCGCTGATGGCAGATGGGCCTGCCAACGAATGCGGCCTGTTCTGGGCGGCGCTGCGCTCCGCCGGCATCTGGGGCGATTTGCTCAAGCTCGGGGTGCCGGGGATCAAGGGCGTGTGGTCGATCCCCGAGGCGGCGGGTTGGGGCATCACCGTGGTCTCGATCAAGCAGATGTATGCCGGCCATGCACCGCAGGTGATGGCGCTCGCCGCGCAATGCACGGCCGGCGCTTATTTCGGAAAATACGTCATTGTCGTCGACGACGACGTCGATCCGAGCAACACCGGCCAAGTGCTGTGGGCGATGGCGACGCGTTCGCGCCCGGCGCAGTCGATCGACATCCTGCGCGAGACCTGGAGCACCTACCTCGATCCGAGCCTCAACCCGCCGGAGATCAGGCCCTGGGGATCGAAATGCCTGATCAATGCATGCATGGAATATCGCTTCATCAAGACCTTCTCCAAGCGCACCAAATTGTCCAAGGACGCTTATGAGAACGTAGTGGCGAGGTGGCAGGAGCTGGGACTGAGCGGAACGCCGCCGGTCATCTCCGTGTTCGAGGAGGAGAAGTTTCCGGAGAGTGTGAGTTAGCATGAGTTAGCAGTCCCCCGGCTGTGCGGCGAGTGCGCGGCCCGGTCGCGTATCGACTCACAAGTCCTGGTTGAGCGCTCCATTGTTCGGATCAATCGGAAACAATGGAGTGCGCCTACCAGCGGTTGTCTTGCCATGGGCGAGGGGGCTCGAGGTGAGCGGGACATTCATCTCAGGTTTCATCCCGCCTTTTCCAGCGAACGTGCACAAATGTGTCGTCGGGGCGTGCCCGTCCCGCGGCAATTATGCGATCGCGCTTGGCTTCGATATCGGCGGGAGTGTCGCGGGCGTCCACCCACAGCAGGTGCGTGCGGGGCTGGCGCACGCCAGTTTTCGTCAGCTTTGTCAGCCAATTCTCGGGGGGCGGCATGGGGCGCATGCCTCAGACGGTCGTGTCGTCCCACACCGCGGCATCAGCCGAGTCGGCAGGCGCGCCGCTAATCTCCTTCTCGAGCTTGCTCAGGCGCTCGTTGAACCCTCTGCTGTCGAGCGTCCGCACGTAAACATCGACGACCTTTGCCAATAGGGCGGCCTCGGCTGCCGTGAGATCGCCTGCCGCGACGGCAGCCGCGATGCTTGCCACCGCTTCGACACTGTCGGCCGGGTTCTCGATCGGCGGCAGCTCCACGGCGATCGGCTGATCCTTGATCGCCGGCACAAGCCGGTCCATGCACACGCGAATGGCCCGCATGTCGCCGCCCTCCGCGAGCTCAATCAGCTTGCCGGCGATGCTCTCGACGCGTGCGGACAACAACTCCTGCGCCAGCAGGGTTGCCCGATTGAGCGCACCGCGCGGCCGTCCGGCCGGATTCCCGCTTTGTCCTTTCTGAAAGTGCATGGCTGTGTTCTCTCCTGTATTTTCCTGTTTTTTTGCAAACACGAGAAACCCGCCGCGCGCGGCCGCACGCGCGCGTCCGCGCAACGAAAAACCCGGCGCGGCATGCCGCCCGGGCTCCTGGCGTAATTTCGGTGAATACGCTCTTCTCGAAGATTCTCGTTACAGGAGTCAAGCGGAAAATTGAGCTGCCATTAAGCCCTTAAATTAACAAGGAATTGTCGGCTATGCCTTGAGAAGCGGACAAAAACGGCGGGAATCTCGTGGGTCTGCTTTGTGCCGATTTTGTTGCAAAACTCGTTGATGGTTCGCGCGACACTCGACATGCTGGCAGATGCTTGAGCCGTATGCGGGGAAACTCGCACGTCCGGTTCTGAGGGGGCCGGGAAGATCGCAAGACCTTGCCGGCTACCCGACGCTGGAAACGAACATTCTCCTCGTATCGCCACGCAAATGCTCGCATTGCTGCCAAGCGCTTGGGGGGAGTGCGGCACAAACGTTGAAGACGCTTGGCCATCAGTCACGCTGCGCAGCTGGCTCACCCGGTACCTTGCTCTCCATCGAGGCCAAAGTGGCATGCAGCGTTGCTACCACTTGCGCGCCCTCTCCGACGGCTGCGGCGACGCGCTTGATTGAGCCCGAGCGCACGTCCCCAATCGCAAAAATCCCGCGCCGGCTGGTCTCCAGCGGATTGCGGGTTTCATTGCAGTCTCCGCCGGTAAGTACGAAGCCCTTCGCGTCCAATGCGACGCCCGATCCCGACAACCAGTCGGTGTTCGGATCTGCTCCGATGAACAAAAAAAGGTGTTGAATGGGCCTACGCACTTCCTCTCCCTGATCCTTGGCGCCAGCGGATCGCCTCCAACACTCCGTCGCGACCCTCCAGACCAGTGACCTTCGTTTGCGTCAGCACTTCCACGTTCGTGAGGCCGGCAATTCGATCGACCAGGTAGCGCGACATGCTCGCCGCAAGTTCTGGCCCGCGCACAAGCAGCCACACTTTGGCGACGTGGCTCGCGAGATACACGGCTGCTTGTCCGGCGGAATTGCCGGCTCCGACCAACGCCACCTCCTGCCCGCTGCAAAGCTTTGCTTCCAGCGGCGATGCCCAATAGTGCACGCTGGAGCCCTCGAATGCTTCCAGACCATCGACGGCGAGCCGCCGGTATCTCGCGCCGGTGGCGATCACGATCGAACGTGCCTTTGCCCGCTCGCTATTGGAAAGCTTCAGTACGAAGGGTCCGCTCTCCACACCGTCCAATCGATCGAGCCCCATTACCTCATCGGGTATCCCCATCTCGACCCCGAATTTCTGCGCCTGATTGTACGCGCGGGCCATCAGAGCCATGCCGCTGATGCCGGTTGGAAAACCCAGATAGTTCTCGATGCGAGCGGATGCTCCGGCCTGGCCGCCGAATGCACGGCAGTCGAGGACGAGCACCGAGAGTCCTTCCGAACCTGCATAGACGGCAGTAGCGAGACCGGCGGGCCCGGCACCCACGACGATGACGTCGTAGAGGCGGTTCGGATCGATCGGTCCCAACAAGCCGATGCAGCGGGCGAGCTCGGGTTCGGTCGGATTGCGCAAGAGCTGTCCGCTTGGACAAAGCACGATAGGCAACTGACCGGTGTCGACATGGAAGCGCTCAATCAGTGCCTTGGCATCCGTATCGGTCTCGGGGTTCAGCCTTTGGTAGGGATGGCCATTGCGCCGGAGAAAACCTTCAAGCCGAAGCACATCCCCATTCTGCGGAAGGCCCACGATCACTGGCCCGCCGGCGCCGGTCTCAAGGAGACCCACCCGACGCAGAATCAGGGCGCGCATAACGCGCTCCCCAAGCTCTGCCTCGCCGATCAGCAATGCGCGCAATCGTTCAGGCGGGATGATCAGGGCTTCGACCTCGTCTTGCGCGTGCGCATCGACGAGAGCGGGTCGGCCCGCAAGCTGCGCCAACTCGCCCATGAAAGATCCCGGCCCATGGGTAACAATGTGCCGGCGGTGTCCTGATTGATCGTGCTGAGTGATATCGACCCGTCCAGTCAGGATGATCGTGAGACCTGGGCCGACGTTGCCGACTTGCACGAGTGCCTCGCCCGCACGATAGAAACGAACTTTGCCAAAGCGGCGCACGCGCTCGATATCCGCCGACTCCAGAACCGGAAACATCTGGTGACGGCGAGTGTCGATGATCGATTGCGGGGCTGCAGGCATGACAAGCGCGGTCTATATATCACGGCCGCATCACATGGGGCGATCAGAACTATGGCCAGCCGGAGTGAAAACGCGCCGCTTCGAGCGCAAAAACGGCGAGGTGCGAGTTGTGCTAGAACCGGACTTCCGTTGCGGCGCTTGACAACTTCCGATTCCGGTCCGCGGCCGTCATGCTGCTCGGCGATGAAGGGCTGACAGGCGCTCGGGGCTGCGTGCTATTCTCCCTGCACTGGAAGACCCAGTCCCCCGGCTGTGACGACCAGCATTGGGGCCAGTCCCGGCGCCGATGAGGTGATCTTGTCTCGCAAAGGGGCGAAGAGCCGAACGCACGGTCGCAAGCTTCGTTTGACCGGAACGAAGGCGAAAACGCGCGCCGGTCAAACTCGCCAGCCCCGCGCTGATCCCGAACAGCAGCTCAAAACATGCAGACGCGAGATCGCCCAGGCGCGTGAACAGCTTGTCGAGGCGCTGGAGCAGCAAACCGCCACCTCCGAGGTGCTGCGCATCATCTCGAACTCGCCGACCGAGATTCAGCCGGTGCTGGACGCGGTAGGCGAAAATGCCGCTCGCCTGTGCGACGCAAACAATGCGGTGATCTTCCGCTTGGAGGGCGGCCTGCTACGGCTGGTAGCTTCATACGGGGGAATTCCGACGACGAGCCATGCCCGCGAGGGAATCCCCGCAAACCGAGACACGGTGATTGGACGAGCCGCATGCGAGCGTAGGACGATTCATGTCCACGACCTCGCCGCGAAGGATAGCGAGTACCCGGTAGGCAGCAGGCACGCGAAAGAGGAGGGCCATCGGACCACGCTTGCGACGCCGTTGCTGCGCGAAAGTAACCCCATTGGAGTCATTCTGATACGCCGAATGGAGGTCCGGCCGTTCCGCGACAAGCAAATCGCGCTTCTCGAGACCTTCGCTGACCAGGCAGTGATCGCGATCGAAAACGTGCGGCTGTTCGAAGCCGAGAAGCAACGCGCACTGGCGCTTGCGCACGCCAACCGCGTCAGCATGATGGGGTACCTCGCGGCCTCGATTGTCCACGAGGTCAATCAGCCGATCGCCGCGGTCGTCACCAATGCCCATGCCGCCGCGCGTTTGCTTGGCGCCCAGCCGCCTGACCCGGACGAGGTCCGGCAGGCGCTCGGCGATATCATCAAGGACGGCAATCGAGCGAATGACGTCATCGGCCGAATTCGCGCCCTCGTCCAAAAAGTGCCCCCACGGCACGACCCGTTGGACATCAACCGAGCGATCGTCGACGCCACCACCCTGATCCGGAGCGAGCTGCTCAGCCATCGCGTCGCCTTGCAGATCCAACTTGCGCAGGACCTGCCGGAGGTGCAAGGGGATCGCATCCAACTGCAACAAGTGCTGCTGAACTTGATCATCAACGCCGTGGAAGCAATGAGCGAAGTGAACGAGGGGCCGCGAGAGCTGCTGATCAGCAGTGCAAGCAATGCAGGAGACAGCGTGCTCGTCGCGGTGCGAGATTGCGGGCCGGGACTGCCGCCGGAGAGCTTCGACCGCCTGTTCCAGGCGTTCCACACGACCAAGGCCGACGGCATGGGCATGGGGCTGTCGATCTGCCGTTCGATTGTCGAGGCTCACGGTGGACGGGTATGGGCCACGGCCAACGCCCCACGGGGTGCTATCTTTCAGTTCACATTGCCTGCGCGCCGGGAAAGCAGGTCGTGACGCAGCGCCGCTCGCCACGGAGCGCAGTCGATGGCATGGCCGCTCGCGGCACGTGAAAGTCTCGACCCAGCCTGACCGGCAAAGATACATCAATGCAGGTGCGAGCCATGCGAAAGCCGACGCATTCCAGACGCGATGT
>Ga0209239_1001868_pt1 | contig 12593 bp, 6 predicted proteins | sample GraSoi013_2_20cm_FD_185824 | JGI IMG/M metagenome (GOLD analysis project Ga0209239, IMG submission 185824) | Grasslands soil microbial communities from the Angelo Coastal Reserve, California, USA - Sample 10_02_2013_2_20cm (SPAdes) (version 2) | ecosystem: Environmental > Terrestrial > Soil >...
TTTCCGGTCACCACGAACATGTTATTGCCGTCACTGGCAACACCGCCATGGCCCCAAATTCCGCCACCGATAGCCGTTGTCGCCCATGCGGTCACACTGGCTGGATTATTGATTCGCACGCCGACAACCCAACCACGATAACTGCCGCAATCGCCGGCGTGGCCGGAATAGGGCACGTAGACTATGCCATTGACCAGCCCGAGTGCCGCCCGCTCGTTCTGGACTAGCGAAGTGAAGGTCAGCCCGTTGTACGTCGCTCTCGCGTTCACGTCCACCGGCCAGCCGGGATTGATGGCGCCCGTGTCCACATTCAACGAATAAATGAAATGCTTCTTCGTCGCGCCATCGATCATGGCGTCGAAGAGAAGTGACCGGGAGGCGAGGTCGACAACGGGTGTGCCGGTAATGCCGAGCGGAGTAATGTTGCCGCACGGCAGACCTGAGCTCACAGGGGGTCCCACATTGCGCTGCCAAATCACTGCGCCAGAAATAGAATTGAGCGCATAAACGTTATTCGATTCAGTCACGACGATAATCATCGCGGCGCCGCCGGGGCCGTTCTCGATGTAAAGGGGCTGAGCGTAAACGTTCCCTGACATTGTGCCATTAAAGTTGAGGTCGCGCGTGACGTTAGCAGCGGCAGAAGGCGTAAAGGCGGAATCAATGTAAAGCCCATCACGGGAAAGATTGTTCTGCTCCTGGACAACGTTGACCTGCGCGTTTATTGGAAAAAGCGCTCCCCACAAACCAGCAAGGATAAGTGAGGCAGTGCGTGTTACAGGTTTCATCAGGTCGGTAGTGGCATTTCCGCGACCTGATACCACAACGCGAAATAGCATTCGCACCTCGTTGCAAAAGAGGTTGCATCAAAGATAATGGTGAGAAGACGTCCTAGCAGAAATCGTCAAGATTTCCGACAAGGACGCTGGCGCATGGAACACCGGCGGAGGCAGTCATTGTAAACCTCGGCACCTGTAGCGGGCGGATGACGCGCATCCGGCGTTGCCAGGATACGATAAACTAGTTTCAAGTTAATCCTTCGTTCATGGCGCGATCTAGAGGCCGAAAGGAGCGAATCGTGAACGCCCTTCGATTTGCACTTCAGCGAAAAGACGAACGGAGCCGGGCCGCAGCGCATGAAATATGAAACTCCAGTTCCTGTCCACCGCGCGCAGCCGGGTGCACCACGGTCGGTCCCTTTGGGTGCACATGCATAACGGTCTTGTAGTCCTGGTTGAATCCGACGAGATGCGCGAACGTGCCATGAGGGGCCCCAGTTGGGTGAAGCCCTTCCCGTCCGCGGTCGTGATCCTTAGCCGGGCCAGTGCGGGTCGGTCCACTTAAATTGTTTTCTGCGCGATAATGAACTCGTAATTCAATCCATCCACAGTGGCTTTGAAATTGACAGTGCGATTCGTCAGCCGCGCGCCAGTTGCAGCCGCGGGAATATCCGTCATCGCATATTTCTGAAGCCCGAGCGGATACGGGTCTCACCATCCAGAAACGGTGGCTCCCCCGGTTGGCGTGGTATGACGCCGAAGGAATACTCCCTCGGATTTCGCGTAGGTACTGGATGAGCACAGTGATCAAGAACCTGGAGACGGGCGAACCGCTCTCTGTCACGACGCGTTCACGCTTGTAATTTTGGCAACTTGTTCCAATCGGCGATGTGCGGTAATGTGCGCCGCATTTTGCCGACATAGCTCAGTTGGTTAGAGCGGCTGATTTGTAAATTCAAGCCTAACGAATTGCGCAGCGTTTCACTGCTTTGCATATCGTTGCTGACGCTAGGTAATTCGTAATTTCGCTTTCGCGGTGCGTTGCGCAGAGTTGCACAGTTTTGCATCAAAATCTTGCCCGACCGTAGAACGGACCGTAGAAAATTTCGGCTTGCGCTTCAGAGTCGTTGATTTGTAGAAAGCAAGAAAGACTGAGAAATTTCGGGTGAACCCTTTCGCAAAGGTCCTTCTCTGCACGACCTCCCTGTTGGCGGCCATCGTTGTGCTATCGTCTGCGATTTTCGCCTGGGTGGACCCCACCACAGTCTACGCGCGGGCATTTGCTCTTCTGGCGGCAGAACCCTATGTAAAAAAAGGATTTCACGTGCGCGAGGATTACTGGGCAGGCGACCTCGCTTCGGGTGAAAGGAAAGCGGTGCGGCAACAATTGTTTAAAGGGAATGAATATTGGTTCTGGCTGGGAACAGAAGTCGATCATGCAAAGGTGTCCGTTCATATTTATAATTCGGACGGAGAACTCGCGGAACAACCAGACAGTTGGGCGAAAGGCCACTTTGCGGCTGCGCACATCATTCCGAAAACCACAGGCAGTTACTTTATCATCGTTAGCGTGGTGGAATCGCCAGCAGCCCGCACGCATTGGGCGCTGGCGTATGGTTTCCGATAAAGTTGACTTCCTAGCCGGTAACTGTATGGGCGCGATGCCCGATACTACGAATTGATCATGCTTGGAACTCGGGAAGCTGGTCGTGACGAACTCTTGATCAACTCGCTGAAAACAGCTTTCGTATGGGAACGCCGGCATAGCTCAGTTGATTTATAATTCAAGCCTAACGAATTGCACAGCGTTTCACTGCATTGCATATCGTTGCTGACGCTAGGTAATTCGTAAATTTCGCTTTCGCAGAGCGTTGCGCAGAGTTGCGCGGTTTTGCATCAAAACTTTGCCCGACCGTAGAACGGACCGTAGAAAATTTCGGCTTGCGCTAGTGAGTCGTTGACCTGTAGAAAGCTGACGCCTCGGCGCTCGTGATTCTTCTTTTACTCTTCACACGGCAATGACAAAGTGATAAAAAGGGCTCAATGAGACGGGGGACGGTATTTGCGATGAGCTCGTTGCTCCTTTGCGCAGCCGCTGCTGGCCTGACGTCGAGCGGCACACTGCTGGCATTGTCCCAGCACGACGCGCCAGGGAGGGCTCGAAGAACGCTGACTTTTGAAGAACGCGTGTCGTATCAGCGCGCTATCGAAGACGTTTACTGGCGTCATCGCATCTGGCCAAAAGAGAATGCTGACGCCAAGCCGTCGCTCGATGCAGTGATGTCTCAGAAGCAGCTGGAAAAGAAGGTCAACGACTACCTGCGTAACTCCCAAGCCTTGGAGGATTACTGGCAACGGCCCATCACCGCCGAGCAGTTGCAAGCTGAAATGGATCGCATGGCAGAGCACACTAAACAGCCAGAAGTGCTGCGCGAACTCTTTGACGCGCTTGGGAACGATCCCTTTGTCATCGCGGAGTGCTTTGCCCGGCCCGCGCTCGCCGACCGCCTAATAACAAACTGGTATGCGTACGACCAAAGAATCCATGGCGAGTTAAAGCAGCGCGCCGAAACTGAACTGCAAACGCGCGCCAGCCTGGAGCAAATGAAACAGCTTAGCGGTAAGTACACCGAAATTGAGCTGATCAGACAAGAGAGCGCCCACGGAAAGAATACCCCTGCCAGACGTAGCATGAAGCTCAATAATCACGAGTGGGACGACACGGTCCAAAAGCTAGTCGGAATGTTTAGTGATCAACCTGTAGCGGCAGGCGTGTTGCCTGCAAAAGGTCGCCCCATGGCGGAAGGCCCGAAGGCGCGCGGCGCTGCAAACGACAAATTGATGACACACCTAACGACCGGGACAGTCAGTCCCTTGCAGGAAGACGAGACTCGTTACTACGCAACAGCAATGGTTAACAAGAGTGCTGATCACCTGAAGCTAGCCACTGTTTCATGGCTGAAAGAACCACTAGAGTCGTGGCGAGCAAGGGTGGAAAAGCAGGCGGCTACTGCGCTGACACCACCGGGTGATAGCTATAAGCTACCGCCAATGTCGCAAGGAGACGGGTGCGTTGAAGATACTTGGACAGCTACCGCTGGCCCACCAGATGCTCGAGCAAGCTATACTGCAGTCTGGACCGGCAGTGAAATGATCGTCTGGGGCGGTCTCGGTCCAATCCCCCTGAACACGGGCGGTAGGTACAATCCCAGCACGGACAGCTGGGTGGCGACTACCACAACCAACGCACCTGCAGTGAGAAGTTATCACACGGCAGTGTGGACGGGCAATGAGATGATTGTCTGGGGTGGATTGAATGACGACAACCTTTTGAACAGTGGCGGCAGATACAATCCCATTACGGACAGTTGGATACCTACTACTATCACCAACGCACCAGATGCCCGATACCTTCACACGGCGGTGTGGACGGGCAATGAGATGATTGTCTGGGGTGGATTGAACGACAACCTTTTGAACAGTGGCGGTAGGTACAATCCCAGCACGGACAACTGGGTGGCGACTACCACCACCAACGCACCGGGGGCCCGAAGCGGTCACACGGCGGTGTGGACCGGCACTGAAATGATTGTCTGGGGCGCCACCGCCGATACAACCGGCGGGAGATACAATCCGGTTACAAACAACTGGACAGCGACCAGCACCACCAACGCGCCTGATTTCCGTTACTATCATACTGCGGTCTGGACGGGCACTGAAATGGTTGTCTGGGGTGGCGCGAATTTCCTGGCCTTGAACACCGGCGGTAGGTATAACCCCTCTACCAATAGCTGGACAGCTACCAGCATAACGGACGCACCTAGTGGTCGCCGGTCTCACACCGCGGTATGGACTGGCAGTGAAATGATCGTTTGGGGCGGTAACAATGAGGATTCTTTCGACCTGAATACCGGCGGAAGATATAATCCCACATCGGATAGTTGGACCGCTACCACTACAGTTAATGCACCTGCTTCTCGGAGCATCCACACGGCAGTCTGGACCGGCAGCGAAATGATCGTCTGGGGCGGCGTCAACTTTGATTTTGTCCACTTCAATACCGGCGGAAGATACAGTCCTAGCACGGATAGTTGGGTGAACACCGGAACCGCCAACGCGCCACTAGGCAGAAGGTATCACACGGCCGTGTGGACGGGCAGCGAAATGATTGTCTGGGGGGGCCAAGACGGCGAACCCCAGTTCCACGCGTTGGATACCGGCGGGAAATATGGTCCGGCAACTGATACTTGGACAGCGACCAGCACGACCGACGCGCCTGACGGCAGAGCCGTACACACGGCGGCGTGGACTGGCAGCGAGATGATCGTTTGGGGCGGTATCGATGAGAATCTTCTCGTGCTGAATACCGGCGGAAAATATAATCCCACATCGGATAGTTGGACCCCTACGACTACAGTTAATGCACCTGCGGCCCGATATCAGCACACGGCAGCGTGGGCCGGCAGCGGAATGATTATCTGGGGCGGAAACGACGAGAATTTCCTCCCCGTGAACACTGGCGGGAAGTATAACCTGGCGACCGATAGCTGGACAGCTACAAGCACCACTGACGCACCGGATGCCCGAGTCAGTCACACCACTGTCTGGACCGGCAGCGAAATGATTGTCTGGGGAGGCCGAGATGAAAATTTTCTCGTGCTGAATACCGGCGGAAAATATAATCCAATATCGGATAGTTGGACCGCTACAACTACAGTTAATGCACCTGCTGCTCGGGACTTTCACACCGCATTATGGACGGGCAACGAAATGATTAGCTGGGGCGGGGGCGATGAGGCACGAAACTTCTTCGATACGGGTGGGAGATACGATCCTGATACGGACACCTGGACCGCTACTAGCACTACCAACGTGCCAGAAAGCAGAACCAATCACACCGCCGTCTGGATCGGCAGCGAAATGATCGTCTGGGGTGGTGCGCGATCCACCAACGGAATCGACATCACCTATCTCGATACGGGCGGGAAATACAACCCCGCGACCGATAGCTGGACAGCTACAAGCACCAATAACGCACCTGGTGCCCGATTCGGTCACACCGCTATCTGGACCGACCGCGAAATGATTGTCTGGGGCGGCGATCCAGGATTCTTCGTCAGCGGCGGTAGATATTGTGCGCAAGGCGGCCCGACACCGACACCGCGTCCGGTTCCGCATCCTCGGCCAACCCCGCCGTGACCGAAGAGTGAGAAGTGATCAGTGATTGGTGATCAGTAACCCCTAAATCCCATGAAGAGAGAGTTATTTACCAAATCAGGCTTTTTTAACTTGCGCGCTTTGATCGGTCTCCTTCTTTGCGCAGCGACTGCTTTTTTCATTCTGATCCCGATCCGATCGGGACTAGCGTTCGTCAATCCCCGAGCGCCTGCGACCGCTTCTCAAAGAACGTTCAGGTTTGAAGAACGCGTGTTCTATCAGCGAGCTATCGAAGAAGTGTACTGGCGTCATCGCATCTGGCCAAAGGAGCGCCCTGATCCCAAGCCGTCACTCGATGGCGTGATATCTCAGGCGCAACTTGAAAAGAAAGTCAGGGATTATCTGCGAAACTCACAAGCGCTGGCGGATGAGTGGAAGCGACCCATCACTACTGAGCAGTTACAAGCTGAGATGGATCGCATGGCGCAAAACACCAGACAGCCAGAAGTGCTACAGGAGCTCTTTGAAGCGCTCGGGAACGATCCCTTTGTTATTGCGGAGTGTCTCGCAAGGCCCATCCTAGCTGAGCGTCTGCTCGCGCACCCGGCGGTCGAGCGAGTGAAACAACGGAGCGGGATGTTTGATCAGATAGTCGCTGGCGCTAATTACACTCTTCCCACAATCTCGGATCCCTCGGGCGGATGTGTTGAAGACACGTGGACTCCAACCAACCTCACGGGCGCCCCCGACGGCCGAGTGTCTCACACGGCAGTTTGGACTGGCAGCGAAATGATCGTCTGGGGTGGAGATAACTGCTTTTTGAGCTGCGACGTGAATACCGTCGGGCGGTATAACCCCAGCACGGATAGTTGGACAGCTACTAGCACTACCAACGCGCCTGATGGCCGACACAGTCACACGGCCGTGTGGACGGGCACTGAAATGATCGTCTGGGATGGGTTTAATCTTGGGATTGGTATTTTGAACACCGGCGGGAGATATGATCCGGCAACGGATAGCTGGGTAGCCACCAGTACAACCAATGCGCCTGAAAGCCGAACATATCACACAGCAGTGTGGACCGGCACGGAAATGATCGTCTGGGGTGGCTCCGATGACGCTAACCATCTGAACACCGGTGGGAGATACAATCCTGCCAATGATAGTTGAATGGCGACCAGCACTACCAACGCGCCTGATGCCCGACGGTTTCACACGGCAGTGTGGACTGGCAGTGAAATGATCGTCTGGGGTGGCTGGGACTGGAATGGGCTTTTTCAACACGGGCGGTAAATACAATCCGATCACAGACAGCTGGGCAGCTACCAGCACTACCAACGCGCCCGAAGCCCGATCGGGTCACACGGCAATCTGGACCGGAAGCAACATGATCGTCTGGGGTGGAGGAGATGGCACATCCAATTTCAATAACGGTGGGCGATATGACCCCGGCACAAATTCTTGGACGGCTACCAGCACTGCCAATGCGCCTCATGCCCGAGGGGGTCACACAGCAATCTGGACCGGAAGCAACATGATCGTCTGGGGTGGCGGAGATGACACATCCAATTTCAATACCGGCGGCAGATACTATCCCGATCTCGATCGTTGGGCGTCTACTAGCACTGCCAACGCGCCTGATGCCCGAGGGTTCCACACGGCAGTCTGGACCGGCAGTGAAATGGTCATCTGGGGCGGAATAGGTGCCGTTTTGCCGCCGATGAACACCGGCGGCAGATACTGCGTGCCGTTCGGTCCACCACGCAGGCCTCGTCCAACTCCGCACCCTCGTCCGACGCCGCCATGACATCCTGCCGTTGCTTTGCGTCTCGTCGTCTGCGGCAAAGGTGGCCTTTTGCCGAAAAATTTCCGAGGACCGTTACCAGTTTAGACGTTTGACCGTGTTGAAGGAGACGACCCCGCCCCCCGGAGTCCTAAACCATTTCTCGTGCCGTAGAAAAATTCCGTGAAATTTTGATCGCTTTTGCAGCGCGTTGCGCGAAATGGGTCATGACGAACTCTTGATCAACCGCTGAAAACAGCTTTCGTCTGGGGAAACGCCGGCATAGCTCAGTTGGTTCAGAGCGGCTGATTTGTAATTCAAGCCTAACGAATTGCGCAGCGTTTCACTGCTTTGCATATCGTTGCTGACGCTAGGTAATTCGACAGTTCAGTGTTCGCGCTGTGTTGCGCAGAGTTGCACGGCTTTGCAGCAAAATTTTCGCGGACCGTAGAACAGACCGTGAAAAGGGAGTCCTCGCGCGCGTGGAATTGTTCAAGCGCCCTTACCGAGCTAAAAGCGAGGGCAAGAGCCCGGTTTGAAGGAGCGGCATTGGTCGCAGCCTTCGTCGCGAAACTCGTGCTTAAATGACTTCCGGGGCGTCGGTCGGTCAGTCGTGTTTGCATCAGTCCGTGCTGCGCTAATCGTAGCATTGAGGCGGCGTGGACACTAGACCGAATGGAGTTACGATAGCTTAATGAGCAAGCGGATCGGTTTTTTTATTTTCGATGGCCTAACTGCGCTCGATCTGGTGGGGCCATTCGACACCTTCGCAGTCGCGACCGAGCTCGCGTCATCTCGTGAAAATGGCCGTGCCTACGATCTCGTGACGGTGGGGCTAAAGAGCAAGGCAGTGGTGGCGGAGTCTGGGATACGCTTTCGTCCTGATACTACAATTCTGAAGGCCCCGGCTCTGGACACTCTGATCATACCAGGTGGAGAAGGGCTGCGTCGTGCGAACGTTGCGGGCAAGATTTCTGACTGGCTACAGCGACGCGCCCCAAACACACGCCGGCTGGTATCGATTTGTACAGGTATATATGGTCTCGCTTATGCCGGCTTACTTGATGGTCGTCGGGTAAGCACCCATTGGCGCTTCGCTTCGCGAATTACTCGTGAGTTTCCAAAACTCAAGGTAGAGCCCGACGCTCTCTTCGTTAAAGACGGAGGGTTTTATACTTCGGCGGGTATAGCGGCAGGGATTGATCTGTGCCTTGCGTTAATTGAAGAAGACTACGGACCCAAACTGGCACTCGATGTCGCGCGCGAGCTGGTCGTTTACCTAAAGCGGCCGGGCGGCCAGGAACAGTATTCACAACCTTTGCAGTTCCAGGTTCGATCGAGCGATAGATTTTCCGAGATCATCGCCTGGATCGCCGGCCATCTCGGCCAAGAACTTTCTCAAGAGCTGTTAGCTAGCAAAGCCGCGTATTCGCCAAGACATTTCCGGCGTCTGTTCAGAAATGCATATGGCGTGACGCCGGCGCAATTTGTGGAGAAATTGCGCATGGAGGAAGCCAGAGCACGCCTGGCGATTCCACGAAGCACGGTCCAGAATGTTGCGGAATCGGTCGGCTTTAAGAATCGCTTCGTCTTTAGCCGCGCGTTCGAGCGTCGGTTTGGTCTGAGCCCGAACGCATATCGACAAAGTTTTCAGTCTTCGGCCAAACCGGTTTAGCGAAATTGTCATTTCTGACTGAATTCATCACAATCTTGTCCTCGACAGGGTTGCTTAGGCTTGCACCCTCTTTCTTGTTATGCTTATCAAATCTATTTGGATTGGTTTTATTGGGGTCATGCTTTTTGTCGCAAGTGCATCGGCCGCGAGTTCCCTACTGCAGGGAATCGTCGAGGATGCTAAGGGGCATCCCATTCAAGGCGCGGATATCCGGATTGAAGCGACAAACACTGGCAGATTGCTCACGACAGTAAAAACGGATGTATACGGCCGTTACACTTTACAGGGTCTCGTGGCAGGAAATTACCGGGTGACGCTGGTTGTGAATGGTGCCGTGAAGGCTTCCATCAATAACACGACGCTCGAATTAGGTGAATCGACACAGCTGAATTTCGAGCTCAAACAGACGCGCGCGTCCGTAACCGTAACGAAAGGTAAACATTGGGTTTGGGTGCCGGCATTTACCGGAAGTCGTCTGCCCGGTCGCTGGGTGGAAGTTGATGGCAGTGGCAGGTGGACGGCGGCGGACGCTATGGCTAATAACATCGTACGGATTAGTGCGGAAGAACTGCAACGGACAGTTCAGAGCAGAAGCCAGGGCAAGTAATCAAATTCTCCGCGCCTAACGAGTAACAGGAAATCGCGCCACGGCATGAGTTCCTTGGTTGCGTGATAGCCTGCGTGCCAGCACCGGAGAAGCATCTCCCCTCGTGAATCCTCGCATGTAAGCAGCGTCGCCAGCGGCGCCCGAAATGGGTCATGACGAACTCTTGATCAACCGCTGAAAACAGCTTTCGTCTGGGGAAACGCCGGCATAGCTCAGTTGGTTCAGAGCGGCTGATTTGTAATTCAAGCCTAACGAATTCCGCAGTGTTTCGCTGCTTTGCACAGCTTGTTTTTCGTAGGTAGAGGGAACGAATCCGATTCGCGCTGCATTTCATGGAATCGCACTGTTTTGCAGCCAAAATTTGTCCGACCGTAGAAACGACCGTGAAAAAAGCCCGTCGGATACGAGCTTGCTTCTTCCACGCGCGCGCGTGGAAGTTGTCCGGCTTAGCGGAGGGGGAGCACAGCTAACTGCATCGTCAAGCTTTGAACAGACTTGTCACGGTGCAGTCTTTTGGCCCAAACTTGCCGTTTGAATCCCAGAAATGGACCGGGAGACGCAATATTTTCAGACAAACGGAGAATCGAGATAAATGGCACTTCAAGAGCCAAGGCTGTACACTCTAACCGATTTGACCAATGGCACAGTATCATTCACTAGCACCTAAGGAGAATCCAAAATGAAAAACAACTATCTTCACACAGGAAATACGACGAAGAAATCATCGGCGCTAGCGAGGCCCGTCTTTCGCGCCTTCGGCGTAGTCGCGGCAGTCACTCTGGCCGGTGTCGCTTTGGCGGCTGGCCCCAAGCACCTGAGTGTCCGAAGCAGCAAATCGCAGATTGTTGCGGAGAATCCTGACGCTTCAAACAATCACGGTATCGCGATGAGTGGCGTCGGGTTTCGCACTACAACCGCCTCTGTCCACTCTCAGGCAAGAAGCGGCAAGAATCCAATAGCCGAGAAGTACAACACGCTGGTAATGCGCGTCTACTTCCGCGACCGCGCCGAGCGCGACCGGCTGGCCCAGGAACTCAACGCCGAAGAAGTGCCCACAACAGGAGGCTATCTCACCGTAATCCGCGATCGCGATCTCTACTATGGCTTGACGGCGCGCGGCCTCCATGTGGAGATAGACGAGAACAGCAGTCGCAACCTCAGCGACCCTCAAATCCTGCGCGAAACTTTCTACGGCGGGTACAAGTCGGTGGAAGAAATATACGCCTTCCTCGACGAGAAGGTGGCACAGTTCCCCAATCTCGTGGAGAAGATAGACATCGGCGACTCCTGGTGCAAAGCCAATCCAGGCGCGTGCGTGCTACCCAGTCCCTGGAACGGCTACGACCTGTGGGTGCTACACATCACGAACCGCAACATACCAGGCCCCAAACCGGTCTTCTGGGCGGACGGCGATATACACGCCCGCGAGATCGCTACGCCAGAAGTCGTCATGCGCATGATTGACTACCTGCTCAATAACTACGACACCAATGCCGACGTTCGCTGGCTCGTGGACTATCACGACATCTGGCTTATGCCCGAAGTCAACCCCGACGGCCACCACATCGTCGAGGCAGGAGGCGAGGGCAACAGCCCGTATTACTACCGCAAGAACGGCAACAACGTCGGAGGCGACGGGTGCTCCTGGCCTCCCACAGCATTTGACCACTTCGGCGTAGACAATAACCGCAACTTCCCCTTCCAGTGGGGCTGCTGCGGCGGCTCGAGCGGTTTTGTGTGCGACCAGACCTATCGAGGGGCGTCGGCGGGATCGGAGCCGGAGGAAATGGCTATCGTCAACAAGATTCGTACCCTCGTGCCCGACCAGCGCGGCCCCGGCGACACCGACCCGGCGCCTATCACTGCCACAGGCGTTTACCAGAACATCCACACAGTTGTGCCAGTCAACCTCTTTCCGTGGGGCTGGAGTACCACGCAGATGCCTAACTTCGCTGAGACGCGCAACATCGCCGCGCACATGGCCGCGCCGAACGCGGGCGGTAACGGTTACCCCTATGGCTCGATCATCGAACAGTTGTATCCGGTAGATGGAGGCTCGATTGACTGGGCGTACGGTGAGCTGGGCATGGCGGCCTTTTCCACCGAGTTGAGCGGCCAGGACTTTCTCCCCTCCTACTCGTGCATAGATAATCCAGGCTGCGGCTCGGCGCAGGGTATCTGGCCTGAAAATCGGGGGATGCTTCTTTACCTGGCGAAGATAGCGCGCACGCCTTATCTGACTTCGCACGGACCAGATGCCAACACCGTTGTCACCAGCCCGGCATCAGTGCCGCAAGGCGTGCCATCACAGCTAACCGCCAGCATTAACTTCGCCTGGTCAAACAACGCGTTCACCCAGAACGTGGGCGCAGCAGAATATTACATTGACACGCCTCCCTGGACTGGCGGCACGGCCATCCCAATGAACGGCTCGTTCGATTCGCCTACCGTGGCCGTCGACGCAATCATAAACACTGCCAGCCTGTCGGTAGGCCGCCACGTTATCTTCGTGCAGGGACGCGGCGTGAGCGACTTCCAGGGCTTCCAGACCTGGGGGCCGATCAGTGCGGCGTTTTTGGATGTGACTGGAGG
>Ga0209239_1001869_pt1 | contig 12592 bp, 13 predicted proteins | sample GraSoi013_2_20cm_FD_185824 | JGI IMG/M metagenome (GOLD analysis project Ga0209239, IMG submission 185824) | Grasslands soil microbial communities from the Angelo Coastal Reserve, California, USA - Sample 10_02_2013_2_20cm (SPAdes) (version 2) | ecosystem: Environmental > Terrestrial > Soil >...
ACGAGCAGAACGCCCTGTGCGTCGAGCCGCCGAAGTACTACGACCTGCGACAGCCCTGGTTCTACTCGCCGCGCTGATCGTGGACGCAGCGCGTCAGGTCCGGAACAGCTCGAACGCGGCTGCGCGTTGCCCGCCGAAGCGTGCCGCGGTCAGGTCCGCCATCCACTCCAGGAACTCGCGCGCCGATGCCATCGGATGGTCGCCGAGTGCCTTGAGGTAGGCGTCGTGCGCCTCCAGGGAAGCCACCGCCTTGTCCAGCACAGCCGACACATCGACCGCATGCGTCGGCTGGGGCGACCCGGCGACGGCGACATAGCGGACACCACTCCACGGCGGCAGTTCCCGGTGCGTCAACTCCGGGAAAATCCACCGGTTACCGGCGTCTGCGATCGCGTCGAGTACCGCCCGGCCCACGCTTCGATGATCGGGGCTGTTCCAGCCGCCACCCGGCCAGGTGTCGCGATAGTTGCCGGTGAGCACCAGATCCGGCCGGTGGCCGCGGATCGCCGCGGCGAGATCGCGACGAAGCGCCGGCCCGTACTCAATCAGGCCGTCCGGATGGTCAAGGAACTCCACCACCGACACGCCCACCGCGGCGGCAGCGGCCCGCTGCTCAGCCTCACGCAACCGCGCGCACTCCGCCGGCGGAAGGGTGTCGATGCCGGCTTCGCCTCTGGTCACCAGCAGATACCGCACGTCCTTGCCGGCGTCGGTCCACGCCGCAACCGCGCCCGCCGCACCGTACTCCAGATCGTCCGGATGAGCGACGATGGCCAGGGCGCGCGACCAGTCATGGGGCATCCGCGCGAGTTGATCCATATCCAGACTCCACGTCCGACGCCTGCGGCGTCCGCTCGAACCTACTTGTCGAATCCGTCGATCAGTGCGGCGCGCTGACGGTCTGGCCGGGCTTCAGCACCGTCAACTGCTCGATGCCGTGCCGGCGCCGTAGCGCGACGATCTCCTCCTGGTCGGGTACCCCGTCTCGGTTCAGGATCTGTGCCAGTTCAGCGAAGTACCGCTCGTGCCCCGGCGGGGCGAACTGAAACAACATGCGCGCCGGTGCCGGGCCCGGATTTGCGAACGCGTGCGGACAGCCCGGCGGTACGAACATCAGGCTCCCCGGGCCGCCCCGAAGGACCCTCCGGCCGGTGGACGATGTCCAGGCCTGCCAGTTGCCGTTGGTACGTTGGTGCGGTTCGAAGGCGAGCAGATCCAGCTCCCCCTCAAGGACATAGAAAAGCTCCTCGCCCGCGGCGTGGACGTGGGCGCCCACGTCGAAGCCGGGCGGCACGATCACCTCGAACGTTGAGGCGCTCACGGCATGGTCTGCCATCACCTTGACGCTTACCGCCATCGAGCCCAACATGATGGACTCGCCTCCGCCAGGCGGCAGCAGGAATCCGTCGGTCATGGTCTTCCCCTTTCTGTTATGCGGTCTCGCCGCTCTCATCGCTGAGGTGAAGGACGATCTGGCCATGGTTGCCGCCCGCCTCGACCAAGCGGTGGGCCGTGGCGGCGGCGGCCAGCGGCATCGTCGACAGCAGACCGGGTACCAGCCGGAAGCCGTCCCGTACGTCCCCCCACAGACCGGCCATGTCTGACCGGTTGCCCGTCCGTATCCCGATGATCGCCTGGTTGCGCAGGTAGAACGGGCGTAGTGCAACGGGAACGGGCGCTTCGCCAAGCGCACCGGACACGACGATCCGGCCCATGGGTGCGACGACGGCCTGGTACCGCTGCCACAGCGGGACCAAGCCGAGGTTGTCCACGACGCAGTCGACGCCCCATCCTCCCGTCAACTCGAGCAGCGCCTCGGCAAGGTCGGGCCGGTCGCTGTCGATCAGCGCGGCCCCGGGTAGATCCCCCAGTACGTCGGCTCTGCGGCAGAGCCGGGCCGCGGCGATCACCTGGGCGCCGCGGAAGGCCGCCAGCGCGGCGACGGCAGATCCCAGGGCGCCCGAGGCGCCGAGGACGAGGACGCAGGTAGCCGCGCCGACCCCGCCCGCGTCGAGTTGGGCTCTGGCTACCGGGCCGTTGGCCGCCAGCGCCGCCGCGTGCGCGAACGGGAGGCCATCGGGGATGGACACGAGGTTGTCGGCTGGGGTGACACAGTATTCGGCGTACGCGCCGTGGCGGTGGATGCCGACCAGCCGAAGCGCCGGGCACGCCTCCTCGCGCCCACGCCGGCACGCCCGGCAGGTGCCGCAGGGAAGCACCGCCGAGACTGCGACGCGTCGGCCCAGCAGCGCGGGGTCAACACCGGACCCGACCGTGTCGACCGTGCCGGCGTGCTCGGTCCCTAGTACATGCGGCAGGCTGACCGCCCGCGAGAACGGATGGCGTCCGGACCGGACGGCCACGTCCTTGGTACGGGCGACGACGACGGCACGGACGCGCACCCGTACCTCACCCGGGCCCGGCTCGGGTCGCGGCAGGTCCTCTGACCGGAGCACGTCGGGGCCGCCGAAGCGACGCAACACAACGGCTTTCACGTATCTGCCCGACGGTACCGTCGATCCGCACTCACCACGCTGGCTCGCCGAGCACCGCGTCGATCGCCGCCGTACGGGCGGGCAGTGCACGGATACGGTCGAGCCGGCTCGCCACCGACGCGGTATCGGTCGCCATTTCGGCCAGCAGGATCCGCCGCGAGGTGTCCTGCACAAAGGTGCATCGTTCGCGGCGGTGCGCCATGAACCTCGCCAGCACCGCGGGCACCGGATCACCGGTCGCCAGCAGTTTCGCGATCACCACGGCGTCCTCGACGGCCATCGCCGCGCCCTGGGTCAGGTGCGGCGCCGTCGCGTGTGCGGCGTCGCCGGCCAGCAAGACCCTTCCCTCGTACCAGATCGGTAGCCGGACCTCCGCCACGGGGCTGTAGACCACTCCGTCCGGGCCGGTCAGCGAATCGAGTACCGCGCCGACGAGACCGCCGTATCCGTCCAGCCGTTCGCGTAGCTCGTCATGCAGCCGATCGGGGTTCGGCCGGGTGTCGGCCGGTTCCCGGGAGGTCGCGAACAGGTACATCTCGTCGTCGCTCAGCGGGTTCAAGCCCGCCTTGGTCCCGAGTCCCATGAAGAGCGTGCCGCAGGTCAGTTCCGGGACGCGCGGCGCCGTGACCCGCCATGTGGCGAAGCCCAGGTGGCGCGGTCCGGTGGAACACGCGACTCGTCGACGAAGCACCGAATTGATGCCGTCGAATCCGATAACCAGGTCGTAGGTGCCGGTACGACCGTCGCTCAGGGAAACGTGAGCGCCGCCGTCGTCGCACACCACATCGGAGACCGTCGTGCCGTACGCGACGCCTACGCCCGCATTCTTCACCGCGCCCGTCAGCACCTGATGGAGATCCGAACGATGCAGCGCGAGCGAAGGCAGACCGTCCCGGCGACCGATGAGACCCGGCACCTCGACAAGCAGCTGACCGTCTGGATCACAGAATCTGTTGCAGTTGAACGCAAATCCGGCGCTCAAGCATTCGTCCAGAACACCGATCTCCAGAAGGGCGCGAAGCGCGTTCGCGGGCAGTACCAGGCCGACGCCCAAGGACATCTCGGCCGGTTTCAACTCGACGATCTCCACGCCGGTACCCCGCTGGGCAAGGGCGGCTCCGGCGGTCAGACCGCCGATCCCGGCGCCTACGACAAGAACACGCATTCCCTTCTCCTACCATCAGGCTGGCGTGCTGCCCGGTACGGCCGTCAGCCGGTTCAGCCCGAGCAGTCGGCCGCTAGCTGACCAGGCGGTGATGCCGGGCCCGAACCCGGCGATAAGGCCTTTCGAGCCGGGCCGCAGACCGCCGTCGTCGAAGATCCTGCGTAAAGCGTCGAGCACGACGGCGCTCGCGATATTCCCGTAGTTCTCCAGCGTTGCCCGACTGTGGCTGAACTTACGCCGGTCCACCTCAAGAAATCGGGACAGGTCATCCAGAATCCGGGGTCCGCCGGCATGGATGACATAGAAGTCAAGGTCCGATGCGTCCCATGCATGTTCACTGGCGAACCTCCGGATCACCGGCGATAGCGGCTCCATTGTCGTCGGTACCCGCTTGTCCAGTACGAAATGGAATCCGGTCGCCTTGACGTCGTAGCCGATCCAACGCTCGGAGTCGGGTATCAAGTACGACGCATTGCGCTCCAGCTGCGGTCCAACCCCGCCTCGTCCGCGGACCACCGCCGCGGCGACCGCGTCCCCGAACAGGCCGTTGGCGAGCAGGTTTCCCACAGCCACGTCGGTCGGCTGGTAACACAATGAACAGAACTCGCATGCGACGATCAGCACATTCGCTTCCGGGTGCGTCATACAGTAGTCGTGCGCCCGGTTGATCGCACTGCCCCCTGCCGCACACCCCAGCTGGGCGATCGGCAGCTGTTTCGTGTCGTACCGGAACCCCATGGTGTTGATCAGCCACGCCGTCATCGACGGCATCATGAAACCCGTACATGAGACGAAGATGATCATATCGACGTCGGCTTCCGCAACGCCTGCGTTGAGCAAGGCTTCTCGGACCACGGGAGGAACCCGACGCTTGGCCTCCTCCTCGAAGATCGCGTGGCGGGCCTCGAATCCCTGATGCCGAAGGATTTCCGAGATGGGTCTGACGATGAAGCGAGTCCGGACTCCGGTGTTGCTGATCAGCCGCAGTGCGAGTTCGAGCTTGGGATGATCGGAGTGAATCCGCCGGGCAAGATCCAGCGTCTCGGCTATGGTGACCGGATTTTCCGGTACCGCCACGGCCGGCTTGCATAGCGTTGCCATGAATACCTCTCCGAGAGAGCTCGTAGCAGGGCCGGCACGCACCCTGGGCGCGCGGGTCCGGTCGGCGGCAAACCAGCGGACGGAGGACATGTGCACAAGGTTGCTGACCAACGGCGCAAGGATGACCTGCGGGCACATGGGGTGAAAGAGTCCCGGAGACGACCGTCGCCGAACGACCCGTGCCGTGCGACGGCCGGATGCTAAATCGACCGACGGCCGGGTGCTTGCGGTTCCGCCCGTGCCGCAACACCGCTCATTCCGGTAGAACCGCTGCCTGAGCCGCCCTTTCATGACTCGTTGATCGAGTGCGTGAACACGGGACCGAATGACGCCGGTCCACGACGAACGCGCAGACACGCTGGGGCGGGTATCAGGTCCTCAGGCACACGGCGTCCGCGGCTTGGCGGTACGCGGGCCGGCCTACCCGACCTTCCGGACCGGCAACGTCCGCGGTCACCAGTAGGATCACCAGCGACCATGTCGGCCACCGACAGGTGCGCCCATTACTGGCCAAGAATGCATCCAGGCACTGATCGTCCCGATCCCAACTGCCCGACCCCTGCACACTGGTCTCCGGCGTGCTGCGGGAAGCGCCGCCGCTTGTCAATGACGACGGGCGCAGCGGGTCGGTCGATCACTGGATACAATGCGCCGGCCGGCAAGCACACTTCACGAACCGAACCGACAGCCGGGACATCGACCTCGACGGCCTCACCTACTCAGGGCACCAAGGCCCACGCAAACGGCTCCTCGCGCAATACGTTCAAGACGATGGAACCCCCGGCCGCCCGCTTCGAACTACAGGAATCCGCCTGGGCCGGAGATTGTCTCAAGGTACCCACGCAGATCGTGGCGGGCCGTCCAGGTATGCGGCCAGCCCCCCTGACTGGCGCGGATGACCTGGTCGGCCACGCGCCGGCCGAGGCACGGGTACGACTCGGCACAGCCGGAGTCGCAGCGGTCGCGGTTGCCGGGGCTGGGCTGGTGGCTGGCCGCGAGGCGCTGCCCGGCCGTGTGGAGCATCTTGTCGGGTACCGTCGCCGTCTTCGCACACATCACGCCGCCTCTTCGACATGGGAGACCCGCATCGGATAGGACACCCCGTGGCGCGGGCCTCAGCACCGCCAACGTAGGCGCTCCGTGGCGCGGCCAGTAGAGGTCCCGCCTTCGGTGTCGCCGACTAACCCTGGTCTTGCAGTAGACCGGTCGCCGGATGGTAGTTGATCTACGATTCGGCTGGCCTGGGGGGATTGTGGCGGAGGCAGGCTGGGGCGCCGGCTCGGGCGTAGGCCGTGGCCAGTTCGTTGGCCCAGGGCCAGGTCTGGGCGATGCGGAGGTAGACGCGTCGGGCGGTTCGGACGATGCGGGCCGCGACGTGCAGGAGCCGGTAGCGCAGCTTCTTTGGTTCGGCCAGGGCATGTGTGCTGTCGAGTAGCAGCACACGGGTCCAGGCGAGCAGGTCGATGCCGACCAACGCGAGTTCGAGCCACGCGGCGTTGATGGCGAACTGGCGTGACGGGAACCGGCCGAACCCGCTGTCCTTGCCGGTGCGGATCCGGTCCTCCACTCGGGCGTGGGCGCGGTGCCGCAACTCCAGCAGTTGCAACGAGCACGTTGGCCGTGGGGAGTCGGTGATGAACACCTGATGCCGCATGCCCTCCACGGTGTCGAACACCGACAGCTGCGCCCCGGGGTGGGGCCGCTCGCGCCGCACGATCATCCGCGTGCCTTGCGGATACGCGGAGAGGTCGACCAGGTGGGTGAGTTCGGCGATCTCGGCCCCGTCGCGCAGCTCCCGGTCGGCGTCGAGGGCCGAGATCCAGTCCACGCACGCGGTGATCGCGGTGCGGATGGGTTCAGTGATCGCGACACCGACGGAGAAGAACGTACGCACGCCCTGGCCGCGTAGGCCGCGGATGTGGCGCAGGAAGGCGTGACTGGCTCCGGCCGAGTCGCAACGGATCAGGACGTCGCTGCCATGGCGGTGGGCGTCCGGGATCTGCGCCAGCGCCTGGTCCAGCACGGTGATGTGGTCCGCAGCGGTGTTCGACCCGGCGTTGCCCGCTCGGAGCAGACCAGACAGCGCTTCACCGGTCGCGTCGAGAAAGCACAGCAGCGGGTGGTAGCCCCACGTCTAACCGTTAACTGAACTACTTCTGGGTTCTCGCTGCTTGGGGAGGCGGAGAGGCTGGGCGAGGGACTACGGTCGCCGTCCATGGCCGGTGATGATGTTGATGAGCGTGATCTGGTGGCGTTGGTGGTGGCGAGGGTCGGCTCGGTTGAGGAGACCGGGGATGTGTGGCAGCGGTACCGGTTGAGGGATGTGGCTGGTGCCTCGGTCGTGGCGGTGACGGCGTTCTTGGTGGAGTTGCAGGCGTCGGGTCGATCGGCGGCGACACAGCGGTCGTACGCGATGGACTTGCTGCGCTGGTTTCGTTTCTTGTGGGCGGTGGAGGTGTCGTGGGGGCGGGCGACTCGGGTCGAGGCCCGTGACTTCTGCCGCTGGCTGACGTTGTGCGATAAGCCGGCCCCGGGTGGGCGGGTCGCGTCCGCGGCGGTGGGCGCTGGCGGGGTGCGTAACCCGGTGACCGGCAAGCCGACGTTGGCGCGCACGTACGCGCCGGCGACGCGGGCACACTGCGAAACAGTGGTGCGGGGCTTCTACACGTTCCACCAGGAGGCAGGGTCCGGGCCGATGGTCAACCCGTTCCCACTGGTCGCGCAGCGGCGGGAGGGACGGGCCTACGCGCATCACAATCCGATGGAGCCCTGGCGCCAGGAGCGGTCGGGGCGGTATCGGCCTCGTTTGGTTGCGCGGGTCCCGCGTTGTATCCCGGATGAGCGGTTCAATCAGCTGTTCGCCGAGTTGGGCTCGCACCGTGATCGGGCTCTGGTGTCGTTGTGGGTGTCGACGGGGGCGCGGGCGGCGGAACTACTCGGGGCGCGCTGCGGCGACATCGACGCCGGGCAGCAGTTGGTCACCGTGGTCCGGAAGGGTTCGCGGGCGGTGCAGCAGCTACCGGCGTCGCCGGACGCGTTCGTGTGGGTGCGGCTCTACCAGTGCACGTTGGATGCCTCGACGCCCGTAGGCCGCGACGATCCGTTGTGGTGGACTCTTCGGCGGCCGTTGCGGCCGTTGACTTATCCGGCGGCGCGGGCGATGTTCACTCGCGCCAACCAGGCGTTGAGCGCGAACTGGTCGTTGCATGACCTGCGGCATACGGCGGCCTACCGGATGGCTCGCGATCCGCAGCTACCGCTCAGCGACGTGCAGTGGGTCTTGGGACATGCGCATCTGTCCACGACACAGCTGTACCTGACTCCGATCCCCAGCGAGGTGATCGCCGGTGTGCTGGCCCACCACCGACGCGTTCCCAATAGCCCACCGTCCTCGCCTGCACACGACTGCGGGGTCGCGGGCGAATACCGTGCGGAATCCCTGGACACGCTGTTCGGCCGGCGTTCGTCGTGAGCCCGGTGAGCGTCGCCGAGGTCAAGCAGCGCACCCGGGCTGCCGCGCTGGTACTGGGCGCGGACATGCAGCAGCTGTGGCAGCGTTACCCGCCACGCACACCACCATCGAGGTGGCCGGCCACCGAAGGCGACCGCGACCAGGTGCTGGCTCGGCTGCTGGCGCCGCCGTTCACGGTCGATGCTGCCGACGCGCAGGAACGCCGGCGCCGCGGCCTGGTGGGCGTGGTGGACTGGCTGGCCGACCAGCCCGGGGCGACCTGGCAGCAGCGGTGGTTGGCCAGCGGGGCCGAGGCTCTGGGTAATGCGGACTGGTGGCGGCCCTGGCTGGGGCGTCTGCAGTCGGGCAGTCAGCGACGCGGGCAGTCGGTGACGGTGACCAGCAACCTGCGGGTCTGTCTGCTGTTGTTGGTATGCGCGGAGGTCATCCGCCCCGGTGTGGGCTGGCTTCTGGCCCCTCGCGCACCGCAGAGCCTGGTGATCGAGCTGGCCCGCACCCGTGACCCCGACGGTTTTGCCGAACTCGCGGCCCTGTGCGACGCATCCTCGACGGGACGGACGATGACGATGGGCGCCATGCGTCGGGTGGCCACCATCGTCGCTGTCAAGGGCGGCGCCGTGCGCGACATCACGGTGGGCGACTGCCTGGAGTTGAGCCTGGCCCTGGACGGTGACAAGCGGCGCAAGAACAAAGGGCTGGGCTTCTACCAGCTACTGCACCAGATGGGGGTCTTCGGTCCGCACGCGCCCTCGACTCTTCGGGCGTTCGCCACCCAGGGGCAGCTGAGCCCCGCGCAGATGCTGGAGCCTTACGGCATCCAGTGCGTCCCGATCCGTGACCTGATCCTCGCCTACCTGCACGAGCGCCGCCCGACGCTGGACCACACCACGCTACGCAGCCTGGCATTCACCCTGGGCCGGCTCTTCTGGCGGGACCTGGAGATTCATCACGCCGGCATCAACTCCCTCAACCTGATACCTGAGGTCGCCGCGGCCTGGAAGCAGCGGGTTCTGACCAGAACCATCCGCACCACCGGCCCCGACGGTCAGACCGTCGAGGAGCGCCGGCCCCGCGCCGACGGCCGCAGCCAGCTCACCCTGGTCCGAGCGTTCTACCTCGACCTGGCCCAGTGGGCGATGGAAGAACCGACCCGATGGGGGCCGTGGGCCGCCCCGTGCCCGGTACGCCGGGAAGACCTGGTCCGCACCAAGGAATTACGCCGACGCAAGTCCCGCATGGACCAGCGCACCCGCGAACGCCTGCCAGTTCTACCCGCCCTACTCGCTCGGGTCCAAGGCGAGCGCGTGGCCAGCGCCGCACGGCTAGCCACAGCCCATGCCACCACCCCCGGGGACACCTTCACCGACGCCGGGCGGCTGCATCGTCGAGCGGCGCTCAACAGCGGACCCGCCGCCCGCGTCTGGGTCGAAGACCCCGACACCGGCACCCGCCAGGACCTCACCGGCCAGGAAGATAGAGCGTTCTGGACCTGGGCCGCCATGGAAACCCTTCGGCACACCGGGATTCGCATCGAGGAACTGACAGAACTCAGCCACCACAGCCTGATCCAGTACACCCTGCCGACCAACCGGGAACTCATCCCGCTGCTGCAGATCGCACCGTCCAAGACCGACACCGAACGTCTACTGGTCATCAGCCCCGAACTCGCCGATGTCCTGGCCGCCGTCATCCACCGCATCCGCGACCCCACCGGAGCGGTGCCCTGCGTGACTTCCTACGACCCACACGAACGCCAATGGAACCCACCCCTGCCGCTGCTGTTCCAACGCCGCTTCGGGCTGGGAACCCGGTCGATCCCCGCCGGCACCCTCCGCGACTGGATCTTCGGCGCCCTGGACGACAGCGGGATCACCGACGTCACCGGCCGGCCGTTGCGGTTCACCCCGCACGATTTTCGGCGCTTGTTCATCACCGACGCCGTGCTACACGGCATGCCACCACACATCGCTCAGCTCGTGGCTGGGCACCGGGACATCAACACCACCATGGGCTACAAGGCCGTCTATCCCGAAGAAGTCATCAACGGCCACCGGGCCTTCATCGCACGGCGGCGCGCGCTGCGACCCGGAGAAGAGTACCGCGTGCCCACCGACGCCGAATGGCAAGAATTCCTCGGACACTTCGAACGCCGCAAGGTTGCTCTTGGCACCTGCGGACGCTCCTACTCCACCCCATGTATTCACGAACACTCATGCCTACGCTGCCCACTCCTGCGACCAGATCCCGCCAGCCGCAGCAGAATGCAGGAGATCCGTGACAACCTCCTCGCCCGCATCGACGAGGCCCGACGCGAAGGCTGGCCTGGCGAGGTCGACGGACTCCAGATCAGCCTCATCGGAGTCCGCCAGAAACTTGCCCAACTTGACCAACTCGTCGCCCAACGCCAGACCGTCAACCTCGGCATGCCCAACTTCTCCAGCATCGCCGGGCGCGGCTCCTCGACTGCCGAAAATTCCTAGTTCGGAGAATTCTTGAACGTGCCCTGCGCCTGCTCCTTACCGGAGTGCGCCAGGGTGATCGTGCTATCCACGCGCAGCACGATCGCCTCGCCCATGCTCACCCCACCCGCGTAGGTCGAGGCCGGTACCCCGTCGGGTAGCTGGCTCCACAGGTGCGCCCGAGCCGCCGCCCGCCGCTCGTCGATGCGGTACAGGTCCACATCACCGATCTCACCCAGCGCGCGTAGCGCGGTGGTGTCCGACGCGACCGGCCCGAACACCTCGCCCTGCGCCCGCAGCGCCTCGATGTCGTACAGGTCCACCCCACCCGCGGCGATCGAGCACGCCACATCGGTCAGCACCCGGCCCCGGTCATGCACCGGATGAAACCCGGGCTTGGCCAACACTTTCGACAGGCCCGCGGTCAGACCGGTCCGGTCAGCCAGCATCCGCAAGCCGACCACGCCGACCATGCCCACCACGCCGGTACCGTCCGCGGTGACCCGCAGGTCCTTCGACCATCCGGTAAGCTCACCCACGTCGAAAGTGCCTCCTCGTTCGGGGTTTTGGTAGATGTCGCAATCACCATTTTCCCTTACGCCGCAGGCACTTTCGGCGTTCTCGGCCTCACGAAACAGCCACAAGATCACACCCCCGTGAATGTCCAGGGTAGATGATGGCCACCCGCGACCGGTGCGAGGCGGTGATCTTGCTGTGCTCACTCATCACCGGCCCCCTCCTCCACGGCGGCCGCCTTGGCGATCAGACCGGCCAGCAGCCGGATCACCTCGGCGGTCTCGGCCTCGGGCAGGTGACCCAACGCCTGCGGGACTGGCACCGGATCCTGCTCCGGTAGCAGACTGAGCTGGACAGGCTGCATGGTCGTCCTCCTTGCACGGTGACTGCCGTGCAGCCTGCCCCTCCCCACCGCCCGACAGCGCCGCCACCAGGACACACGCGGCCAACAGATCACCCAGCCCACCGAGCGTGGCCGACCCGTCACACCCACCCGCCGGCTGCGCATCGGTCCACGACAGCGGGATCATCCGCTTGCTGCCATCGCCCAGCACCACCAACAACTCCGCCTCGCCATGGCGGCGCAACCGGCCCAGCACCCGCACCTGCTGACCGTCCAACGGATCCTTGCACCGGGTGATCGTCACGACGCTCATCACCACTCACCCCGGCCCGCCCCAACACCACCGGGCACGACGCGACCTGCGCCACGGCGCACCGCGTCCACGACCAGCCCGAGGCTCGCCTCGTCCAATGTGGACAGACACTCGCCCAGATCCACCGCGACACCCTCGGCGATACTCGCCGCGATCCGCAGCACATACCCCTCACCACCCGAACAGGGCAAACGTCCCGCCCTCAACGCGCGCTCCGCGGCCCGCCAACCGACCATCACCAGCGCCACCTCGCCGCCCTGGCCCGACACCAGGCCAACGAACCGGCCCAGGAAATCATCGCGACACAGCCAATAGCGATGCCCGATCAGCAGTTCAACAGCCGCCTGAAGGCAGAAAAGCCCTCCGGCATGCGCCCGCAACGCGGTCGCCAACTCATCGAAGTACGTAGTGTGTCGGGGATTCCTTCGACGAGATCTCGCACTCCGCTCTCATGGATCGGGTGCGCCGTCGTGTCGGAGACAAGCGCGTCCTGGCCCTGGTGAAGGCGTTCCTCAAGGCGGGCATCCTCGGCGAGGACCGCGTGTTGAGGGACACCGACGCCGGCACCCCGCAGGGCGGGTTATGTTCAGCTGAACATAATGATCCTAATGAACAGCGCTGGGTTATGCGCAGTGCTGGCCTGTCGGGCCTGGTGAGGGCGTAGCTCGGGGGTCGAGAGCTGCGCATAACGCGCCCACGATTCTGATCACGCGGTTCGGCATGGTGCC
>Ga0209239_1001883_pt1 | contig 12544 bp, 11 predicted proteins | sample GraSoi013_2_20cm_FD_185824 | JGI IMG/M metagenome (GOLD analysis project Ga0209239, IMG submission 185824) | Grasslands soil microbial communities from the Angelo Coastal Reserve, California, USA - Sample 10_02_2013_2_20cm (SPAdes) (version 2) | ecosystem: Environmental > Terrestrial > Soil >...
CCTCGTGCTCAGCGGAGCTTTTCGCGCCAGCGCAGTGCACGGAATTCTGGGAGCAACTGGCGTGATCTGGAGCGCCTGTTACCTACTGTGGATGTATCAACGAGTTTTCTTTGGCAAAGTAACGCATGAAGTGAATCAAGAACTGCCCGACCTGGACCTTCGCGAACGCATCACGCTGTGGCCGACTGCTGCAGCCGCCCTGGTCATGGGAGTAGCGCCCTTGGTGTGGCTGAACGCTATTGATCCTGCCGTGCAGTCTGCCCTTGCTCCGTTTACTCAGATGGCAAGCAAGCTGGTGGGAAAATGACCGGCTCCGCAACGCCGCAAGCCGTCGAGTATGTTCGCATCCTGCCGGAGCTCGTGCTCTCAATTTTTGGAATGGTGGTGATGGTTGTCGATCCGCTGATCGACGAACGCCGCAATCAGCGAACGCTCGGAAATATTGCGCTGCTCGGCTCTCTCGCTGCTATTGTTGCGACGTTCTATCAATCGCAATTTCCCGGCCCCGGATTCTGGAACATGGTGAACGTGGACACGTTTAGCGTGTTCTTCCATTTCCTGGTCACCACTGTCACAGCCGTCGTGATCCTCACCTCTTACGAGTACATGGAAGTGCAGCAGATTCGCGCTGGAGAATATTACGGACTGATTCTGTTTGGCGCGGTAGGCATGTGCCTGATGTCTTCCGCAGTTGAACTCGTGCTCATCTTTATCGCGCTGGAGATCTCGTCAATTTCCACCTACATCCTCGCCGGGTTCCGCCGCCGGGCTGCCATCAGCAGCGAGGCTTCGGTCAAATATTTCCTGCTTGGGTCGTTCGCGACCGCGTTTTTTCTTTATGGAATCGCCTTGATGTTCGGGGCCACCGGATCGACCAGCATCAGCGCCATCAGCCAGGTGCTGCGTTCCGGCAGCATTCCTGTGCTGGCCTACGCCGGTATCGCCCTGATGTTCGTTGGATTGGGTTTCAAAGTCGCCGCTGCTCCCTTCCATATCTGGACTCCCGACGTCTACGAGGGCGCTCCATCGCCCGTAGTTGGATTCATGTCCACGGCGCCCAAAGCCGCGGTATTTGCGGTGCTGCTGCGAATTATGTTTCAAGCCAATGCTCCGGGGCGCCTCTGGCTCATTTGGGTAACGGCGGCACTCTCTATGACCCTCGGCAACGTTGGCGCGCTCGTGCAAGATAATGTCAAGCGCCTGCTGGCTTATTCGTCCATTGCTCATGCGGGATATTTGCTGGTCGCTTTTGCGGCGCTTCCCAGCAGCGGCATTCCCGCCGCGATGTTCTATGCGGCTTCTTACGCGGCGATGAATGTGGGAGCCTTCGCGGTCGTCAGTCACTTTGCCAGCGCAGGGGAACGTTACGTTACACTCGAGGATTATTCCGGATTAGGCCGCCGCTCGCCGCTGCTCGCAGCCACACTGACCATTTTTCTGCTCTCGCTGATTGGAATTCCGATCACCGGTGGATTTTTCGCGAAGTTCTATGTCTTCAGCGCAGCCCTTCAGGCGAACCTGGTGGGATTGGTAATTATCGGAGTGCTCAACAGTGCCGTGGGAGCGTACTACTACTTGCGAGTGATGGTTGTGATGTACATGCGCGAGCCGCGCGAAGAAGCGCCGCTTCCGCCGGTTCCGACCGGATTGAGGGCGGCATTAACACTTACCGTGTTTGCGACCATCTACCTGGGAATTCTGCCGGGACGTGTTCTCGAGTACGCCTCGCGCTCGGCGACGGAACTGCTGCGTCAATAATCACAATTTTTTGCCTGCCTACTCCACTTCAACCGCAATATCTACCCTTGAAAAAATTACCGTCGCCAGCGCCCAAAAGAAGAAAGTCTCCAGGAATGCGAGCCCAACCGGAAACCAAAACAGCCCTCCAGGGGACTTAAAGTTAGCCTTGAGCACAGCGGTGCCAAGTATAAAAACTGGAACGATATATGCCCAGCGCACGGATAAGGTAAGGCTGGCCAGGGCTGGCAATCCTAGCACTAAGGCGGCTGCGCCGGCTGCAAGAAACGGATGCAGGAAAGTGGAGAACATCAGAGCCACGGTTCCCGCCAATACGCATGCGGCGACGAGGCAAAGCATCAGAAACCAGACTTGAGAAATTGGGAATCCCGCGCCCCCAAGCGTCCAAGTGGCCGTCACCCCAAGTGCGAAACAATAGATTGCGCAAGCCAGCGTCACCCCCAGAATGAGTCCTGCCAGATATTGGTCACGCGCCACAGCTTTTGAGAGCACACCCAGAATGCGCCGTGACCTGCGCTCGTTGTAAATCGCCGAGGCCCCGAAGAACACGCTAAAAGCAATCACGTAGATGGCAATTTGTTTGAAGATGAAGAGCAGATCGTCGCGTTCGCGCGGAAGATCGGCGAAGAGTCCCACCACGGCCAGCAGGACAACCCACAGCAGCAATACGAAAATAGGCCAGCGCTGCTCGCGAACAAAATTTAAGGCGATCAGCAGGATGGGCTTCACTGAGCGCCTTCCGAGCGCGGCAGGTCGTGATCGCGCGTAACTTCCAGAAATACTTCTTCCAGCGATCGCCGCACAGGATTCACGCTGACAATCTCCCCGCCAAGGCTCCAAACGCGCTCCAATGCCAAACGCTGATCGGCCGCCGGAACCGAGAACCTTACGATTCCGTTCTGAGCGAAGCTGCCAGCGAAAGCGGTCGCAGCAATTCCACGAGCGACAATCTCGGTGCGCTCACTCGATTGCAAGAGGTCGGCTGTCCTCCCCAGACGAACCAGTTTTCCGCGATGCAGCACCGCTACTCGGTCGCAGACCAGCTCGACCTCGGAAAGCAGATGCGAGCTCAGGAAAATTGTCTTTCCGTTGCTGCGCGCACCGAGCAGCAACTCGCGAACCATCACACGCGCCAGGGGATCCAGCGCCGAGGTGGGTTCATCCAGGATGAGCAACTCGGGATCATTCACCAGAGCCTGCGCCAAGCCGGCCCTTTGCAGCATTCCGCGAGAGAACTTGCCGATATTGCGCTTCGACTGCTCCTCCAGCCCGACGGTTTGCAGAACTTCACGGGTCCGTTTGGCAAGATGCGATCCGTCCATCGCATTCAGCGCGCCGTAGAAGCGAATCAGTCTTTCCGCCTGGCGATGATACAGGGCAACATTTTCTGCCAGAAAACCAACTCGGCGGCGCGTGTGCGAATGCCCGAAGGGCGCTCCCAACATGCGTCCCTGCCCGCCGGTCGGACGCATGAAGCCCATCGCCAGATGAATTGCTGTGCTCTTTCCCGCGCCGTTTGGCCCCAGAAATCCGAAAATCTCGCCTGCTTCTACCTGTACCGTGAAACTATCCAGAGCATGAATAGAGCGACGGCCGGAGAAACTGCGGTATTCCTTCGTGATCTGATCGAACTCGAGCACGGCCGCCATTCCGCCTATTCTAAACGGCACGCCGAAGATGGCGAGAAAACACTCACATTCCCACAATTCCACGATTTGACAAGCATTCGCCGTCCCGTCATCATGTTGACTTACGGATGAGGTGGTTGAGCTTGGAGGATTGTATGCGTGAGCTCATGCGGGGGATGTGGTCAGACGAGGGTCAAGACATCGCCGAGTACGCTGTAATGCTGGCGGTGATTTTAGTTCTTGTAGTGGGAACAATTCGGTTGGTCGGCTCTAACGCCAACAACGCCTTTTCCAGCGTCGCCAGTTCAGTTCAATAGTTGCAATTCAATCACTCCGATCGCGGGGATCGGGCGTGGCAGTGTGTCTCACTGCGGGACTGGTTATTAGTTCCGAATGTCTGCTGTTTCAAATGCGTCTGAAATCGCGTCCGGCGATCCCAAAGCCCGCCGCCGCATGTCGACCGGACAACGCATCCTGTTTTTCGTTACCGCCTGGCTGATCGTGCTCATGCCGTTCCTGTTCTGGTGGAACACCTGGTTCGGACGACAGCTCTCGGATAAACAAGTCAGCGAGTATTTGCATGACGATAAGAAGCCGCGTCACATCCAGCACGCGCTGGTGCAAATCGGCGCGCGGATGTCACGGCGCGATGCCAGTGTAACGCGCTGGTATCCCGATGTGGTACGCCTGGCTGCGTATCCGGTGGAAGAAGTTCGCAACACCGAGGCCTGGGTTATGGGACAGGATACTTCTGTGGCAGGCTTTCACGAAGCGCTACTCAAGATGCTGAACGACTCTTCGCTCATGGTGCGCGGCAATGCGGCGCTGTCGCTGGTGCGATTCGGAGACGCGACTGGAAGGCCTCAGATTCGCGCCTTGCTGGAGCCAGCGAGAATCACTGCTCCGCAGTCCGGGAGAGTAATCGATGCCAGCAAAGTGGGCACGCCAATTCACCAGGGCGGAATTGTTGCCAAGGTGGAAAACGAAGGGCACACGGTGGAGGTTCGTTCGCCGATTACAGGGCGGTTGGCCGATCTCTTTGTCAAGGCCAGCCAGACGGTGAACGCTGGCGACCAAATCGCAAATCTGGATCCAGGCACTGATCAAGTCTGGGAGGCTTTACGTGCGCTGTATCTGATTGGGCAGGCCGACGACATTCCTGCCATCAACCCTTATGAGCGCGATCTGCCCGATATCCCCGAGCATGTGCGGGAGCAAGCCGCCGAGACAGAGAGGGCAATTCGCCAAAGAGGAAAGTAGTTGGATTCTGGCACGTGGGTTAGGAGCCGCAGAGCTTCGCTCCGCCGGACAGCCGAGGGCGGCTGTCCCTACGCGATTTAAATCGGCATCACCCCGACTTCTTTTTCCACTTCGGCCGTATCCACCATCGCGATGGCATCCCACGGGCAGCCATCGAGGAAGCATCCATCCGGCCCTTTGCTGATGCACTTCTTGCAGCCGATGCAGAGAATCGGATCAATCTGAATGCGCCCAAATGGCGGATGGTCCTCGTCCGGAACCCAGAACATGCAGTCTTCCACCGGGCAATATTCAACGCAGGCAGGAGACCCGGCGCAACCGGTGCAGCACTCGGTAATTACGGCTAACTCCTTCGGTTTCTTCTTCCGAGGCGTGTTCAGCCCCTTGGAGCGAGGTTCGTGCTTGAGCTCGTCGGGCACCATCCCCACGGCCACGGCTTCAGTGGACATGGCTGAATTATAACCTAGACCCGGATGTCGGCCCGCAGACCTCAGACGTCGGAGGTCGGACATCAGACATAAAACTTCGGACTTCTACGCGGAGGGGTGAGCCACAAGTTAACCTTACGGTTGAAAGTCCAGGCCTCACGTCCGATTTCTAGCTTCTGAAGTCCGAGGTCCGAATCCAATGTTCATCCGTCACATCAGCTACGTCCGGATTCTGATATAGTGGCCATCCAGCCCTCAAACAAACACTTAACCGTCCCGGCTCCCAGTTCCTGGCCGCTGGGAGTAGAAGGAGCAGCACTCATGGCAAAAAGCCTCAACAAAGTCATGCTGATTGGAAATCTTGGCAAAGATCCGGAAGTAAAGTACACACCCAGCGGCACGCCGGTGGCGAAGCTCGCGCTTGCCACTAACGAGCGTTTCAAAGATAAAGACGGCCAATGGGCCGATCGCACTGAGTGGCACAACATCGTGCTCTGGCAGCGGCTCGCAGAAATTGCCGGCGAGTACCTGAAGAAAGGCAGTAAAGTCTATATCGAAGGACGCCTGCAAACCCGCTCCTGGGACGACAAGCAGACCAACCAAAAGCGCTACATGACAGAAGTTGTTGCCAGCGACCTGCTCCTGCTCGGCGGACGCGGCGAAGGCAGCGACTTCGCCGGAAGTTCTCGTAGCGCCGCCGCGGGCGGCAATAATTTCGATCAGCGCGCCCCGGAGCCGGAGCCTGCAGCAGCTGCCGCGACTCCGATTAGCGATGAGGACATTCCCTTCTGATCGTTCTGTTGAAGGCAGGATGGTACGGCAGAGGATGAACGGTCGAGCGCCCGTTCGCGCGCGCAAGGCCACCTCTGTTCACATCACCGGCGGCACAGTAATTCCCATAACAGCCAGAGCTCGCATTAATTCGCGTCGTACCACCGCCGCGGTGGCCAACAAAAACTTCCTTTTCTTCTCATCGGCCTCCGCCAGAATCGGATGTCGATGGTAAAAATAATTGAAAAGTTGTGCGAGTTGAAACGCATGCTTGGCCAAGTAGGCCGGCTCGGTTGTAGCGATACATTGCTCTATCACGTAGGACGTTTTTGAGGCCGCCAGCCACAGCTCCCAGATTTCGTTCGCATCCTCGCCGGTTAAGTATTCTTTTAGATCCTCGAGTGTGTGCATTTCGCGCGTAAATTCGTCCGCATCGATGCCGCCTTTGCGGAAAATATTCGTAGCACGGACCACTGCGTACTGCGCGTAAGGCCCAGTTTCCCCCTCAAAGCTCAGCGCCTCTTTGAAGTCGAACGCAATGACAGAAGATTTTGTGAACTTCAGCATGAAATAGCGGAGGGCACCGGTCGCAATCTGGCCGGCAATTTTGCGTCGTTCCTCTGGCTTCAACTCGGGATGGCGGGAATCCACTTCCTTTGCTGCAGATGAAATGAGTATGTCGATCAGATCATCGGCCTTCACCCCGAAGCCCTTGCGGCCGGAGACTTCAATGTAGGCTCGCGCCTTGTCTTCCTCAGAAAGCTCATATCCCAACTCGGCGGCGCAACGCGGCGTGAGCGCAACCATCTCATAGGAGAAGTGAGTGTAATGATCTGCCTGCTGCGTGTAGCCGAGTCCACGCAGGGCCTCGATGACAGTGTTCTGCGCTTCGGCCTGGCGCGCATCGATGACGTTGTAAATTTCAGCGACATCGCCAAAATGAGGATGGTCGAGCGCGCCAACGGTCGTGGAAATCCAACAATCGTGTCCGTTAGGGTATTTGTAGAACTTGCGATATCCGAAGTCGCGGCCCAGCAGCCCGAATTTCCAGAGGTGGTAGGCGATATCCTTGCCGACGTAGCCGACGGTTCCATTCGAACGCACGATGACTTTCTGATCTTCCTCGGAAACTTCCTCTGTGTCTGCTGTGGTTGTGGCTTTAGTTTTCCCCACTCGCCTCATTACCCAACAGCCTTTGTTCTTGCCCTCAGTCTCGAAATAGAGCACGCCGGCATCTTTCAGCTTGACGAAAGCAGCGTCCCAGAAATGCAAATGCAGGATTTCACTTTCACGCGGCAGGAAGTCATACTCGATATCCAAGCGGTCCATGGTCTCGAGGTGGCGGCGCAAGACGGCAATCGAGATCAGGTCGCCAATGCTGGCCGTTTCGTTTCCGCCGGCTTCGATTTCGTGCAGCGCCTGCTGGCGGGCTGAAAGATTTTGCTTGTCCGCTTCGTACCACTGTGAAACTCGCGCATAGAGATCCCAGCAGTAGTAATCAAAGCGCGGCTGACGCGCGAGCTGCTCAATTTCACTTTTCGACTTTTTCTCGAGACGCAAAAATCCCACAACCACATCCGCCACTTGGACCCCGGTGTTGTCGATGTAATTCTGAACATCCACCTCCCTGCCGGCGAATCGCAACAGCCGCACAAAAGTGTCGCCCAGGATGGCATTGCGCAGATGTCCGACGTGCGCAGCTTTGTTTGGGTTGATGCTGGAATGCTCGACAAGAATTTTACCGGCGGCAACCTCGGCCCTGGGCTTCACGTCCGACGCCAAAGCTGCAGCTAGTTCAGCGCGATTCACCTGCGCGTTGATGTAGCCCGCTCCTGCCAGTTCCAGCTTCTCAAAGCCTTCAATTGATCCCAGCCCCGTGATAATTTCCTGCGCAATATTTCGCGGCGCCTTGCGTAGTTTTTTGGCAAGCTCAAATGCCACCGGCAAGGCATAGTCACCAAGTTCAACGTTCGGCGGCTGTTCGATTACTATCTTCGGCAGGTCGAGGCTGTAGCTGCGGTGCACAAAGTCGCGCACGCGCTGTGCAAGCCGACGTTCCAGGTGGCGATACACGAGTCCTCTAAGCTGTTGAAGGAAAGAGCGATTCTAACAAAGTCTGCGACGCCGCAAGGTTTGACGCCACGCGCAGCAGTTCCCTATGATGAAAATCGGTCGCTTGTCATTAGCCCTTGGTCGTTAGCTGAGCGTCCTTCGTTCTTAGCCGACGACTAAGGAGGATTTTATGCGCATCGCGTACCTCGACTGTTTCTCCGGCATGAGTGGCGACATGTTCCTGGGCGCGCTCGTGGATGCCGGAGTGCCTGCGCGCCTCTTTGAGGAGACTATCGCAGCGCTAAACGTTGGGGCACGGCTCGATATTTCACGGGTGAATCGGAGTGGGATTAGGGCGACGAAGGTGGATGTCTACGTCAATGGCGAAAAGGAGCTGCCGCGCGAGCAGTATTGGGAACAGCATGCCCACTCGCATGAGCGCCCGCACGGGCATGACCATGATCATTCTCATCACCAAGAGCCGGCTGCGCTGCGGGAGCACAATTTCTCTCTGACGCAAGCCGTAGAGGATGTGCCCGCGAAAACGCGGTCCGGAGTGCCTGCGCCACACGAGCATGCTCAGGAGCACGGTCGGGGATTGAAGGAGATCCGCGAGATCATTCGAAAGTCCGCGATCAGCGAGAGCGCGAAAAATACCGCAATCAAAATCTTCGAGGCTCTCGGAGCGGCGGAAGCGAAGATCCACAACAGCAGCATCGAAGAAGTTCACTTTCATGAGGTCGGAGCGGTGGACGCAATGGTGGATATCGTGTGCGCTGCGATTGGCGCCGAGGCACTCGATGTAGACCAGATTGTTTGCTCGACGCTCAATGTCGGCGGCGGAACGGTTAAGTGCGCGCACGGAACTTTTCCTGTACCGGCCCCGGCAACGCTTGAGCTTTTGCAAAACGCTCCGGTGTATTCGTCAGGAATAGACGTGGAACTGGTCACGCCAACCGGAGCCGCCATCGTAAGGACTCTGGCCACGCGCTTCGGTTCATTTCCAGCTATGAAGGTTCAGAAAATCGGCTACGGAGCCGGTACGCGGGATTTCGCGGGTCACGCCAACGTGGTTCGCCTAAGTATTGGAGAATCGCAAACTGAAATGGCGGCAAACGTCTCGCACGAGACCATCGCGGTTCTGGAAGCGAATTTGGACGATCTCAACCCGCAGGTGTTCGGTTATGTTATGGATCGTCTGCTGCAGGAAGGGGCGTTGGATGTATTTGGGATTCCCGTGCAAATGAAAAAGAGTCGTCCCGGAATGCTGCTGACGATTTTGGTAAAACCAGAAGATGCAGCCAGGCTCACGGAGATTATTTTCTCCGAGACCACGACTCTTGGCGTGCGCCGTCGCGATGAGAGCCGTCAGGTGCTTGCTCGCAAATGGATAACTGTAACAACGAAATGGGGCGACGTGCGTCTCAAAATTGCGAGCATGAACGGAACTGTGACGAACTATGCGCCCGAATACGATGATTGCAAGCGCATCGCCGCAGAGCACCAGGTTCCGCTGAAAGATGTGATGCAGGAAGCCGTCCAGCACTATTTGCGAGGTATCGTAAAGTAAGAATACTGCCGGAACTGTCATTCCGAGCCGCTCGTAGTCGCGCTTGCGCGACGAGAATGTGCGAGGAATCTGCAGTTCCATTCCCGAATAACCTATTAACAAGGCAATGAGCAAAACTTTCTACATCACCACGCCCATCTACTACGTGAATGCGCGACCGCATATCGGTCATGCCTATACAACGATCGCATGCGACACGATCGCGCGGCGGCAACGCATGATGGGCTACGACACATATTTTCTTACCGGCACTGACGAGCACGGGCAGAAGATCGAGCGCGCAGCCCAGGCCGCAGGCAAGACGCCGCAGCAGCTCACGACGGACGTTGCCGCCGAATTTCGTGCGCTGTGGGACCGCTTGGGCCTCACCTATGACGATTTCATCCGTACTACGTCCGAGCGCCACAAACAAGGAGTGCAGACTCTCTGGCGCAAGATTCGCGACAACGGCCACATCTACAAGGGCCAGTACATCGGGCAGTATTGCGTTTTCGACGAGCTTTACGTGGATGTTGTCGGGCCAGGAGCTCCATGCCCGGAGTGTGGCCGACCGACCGAGACCGTGAAAGAAGAAAATTATTTCTTCAAGCTTTCGGCTTTTCAGGACAAGCTGCTGCGCCTGTACACCGAACAACCTGATTTCATCCGTCCGGAAACGCGGCGCAACGAAGTGATTTCATTCGTGCGTTCCGGGCTGCGCGATCTTTCCGTCAGCCGCTCGACGTTTTCCTGGGGTATTCCGGTACCGGATGATCCCAAACACGTGATTTACGTGTGGATGGATGCTCTCGCCAACTACATCACCGCGCTTGGCTACGGATCAGACGATACGAAGTTGTTCGAGAAATTTTGGCCCGCCAACCTGCAAATGATTGGCAAGGAGATCGTGCGCTTCCACTGCGTTTACTGGCCGGCGTTCCTGATGGCGGCTGGCTTACCGTTGCCGCAGCGAATCCACGCGCACGGCTGGTTGCTGTTTGAAGAAAACAAGATGTCCAAGTCGCGCGGGAACATCGTGCGCGCTGAAACTATCGTTGACGTGCTCGGCGCGGACGCGCTACGGTATTTCCTTCTGCGCGAGGTTGTCTTCGGCCAGGATGGGTCGTTCTCATTCGATGCCCTGGTCCAACGCTACAACGCCGACCTCGCAAATGGGCTTGGCAATCTCGCCAGCCGCACGCTCACGATGATCACGCGTTATTTTCGCGGCGAGGTGCCGTATCCCTCGCGCACTTCGAGCCGGAAGCCGGCGGACGATGCAGTCGCCCAAACCGCCGCTAAGCTGATTACCGAATACAACTCGCTCTTCGAAGATCACCAGTTCTCTCGCGCGCTTGAAGCGGCATGGGGACTGGTGGCAAGCGTCGACAAATACATTGTCGAAAATGAGCCCTGGGCCTTGGGCGAAAAGCAGGATGAAGAAAGCCGTGCTCGTCTGGCCACCGTCCTCTACACTTGCGCCGAGGCGCTGCGCATTGTGACGGCGTTGGCTCATCCCGTAATTCCCGAAGCCACGACGAAAATTTGGGCGCAGCTCGGGCTGGGGGAGCTCAAGAAGTATCCCCTTCAGGAACTGCGTTGGGGACAGCTTCACCTAGGCACGAAGCTGGGCAAAATCGAACCAGTATTTCCGCGCGCGGACAAGAGCGCCGTCGAGAGAATGCAGAGGATAGAAGATGAGGGACGGACCGCAGCCGCGCCCGAAACGCGAACCGCGTCGCCGGAGGCCCCTCCGGCAGTTGCGACGCAAGCTGCGGCGCCTCCGCAGGCATCTGCAACGGCTCCGGACGGGAAGATCAGCATTGACGATTTCGCCAGAGTGGAGCTGCGTGTGGGACAGGTGAAGTTCGCGGAAAAAGTGAAAGGAGCCGACAAGCTGTTGCGGCTCGAAGTTGACCTTGGCACGGAAGTGCGGCAGGTAGTGGCGGGAATTGCCGAAGCCTATGCGCCGGAAATGCTGATCGGACGCAAGGTGGTCATTGTAGTGAATCTCGCTCCGCGAAAACTGCGCGGACTGGAGTCAAACGGGATGATTGTTGCTGCCTCTCCTGAGGGTGGAAAGCCGGTTTTGTGCAGCTTTCTGGAAGATGTGCCGGTGGGGACAAGGTTGAAATAGACCACCGCCAAGGGCTACCTTTGCCGCGTGGGTTTCGCTAACTGCTGATGACTGAGGACAGCCGACTGATTCTCGTAGATTCCCACGCTCACCTCGAAATGGAGCAGTTCGACTCTGACCGTGAGCAGATGATTGCGCGGGCTCGCGAAGCTGGCGTTGAATCAATCGTCGCGATCGGCAGCGGCACCGGTCCTGGCTCGCTCGATTGCGGAATTCAGTTAGCTGAGAAGTACGAATTAATTTACGCCACCATCGGTATTCATCCCCATGAAGCGAAGCTGGCAACCGATGCGGATTTTCAGGAACTCGGTCAGCTCGCAAGAAAGCCCAAGGTGATTGCCTGGGGAGAAATCGGCCTCGATTATTTCTACGACCACTCGCCTCGTGACGTTCAGAAGCAAGTTTTTCTTAAACAACTGGAGCGTGCGGGGGCGGCGAGGTTGCCGGTTGTGATCCACTGCCGGCCATCGGACGGCAGCGACAATGCCTGGCAAGACTGTCTTTCACTGCTCGAACAGCATTGGCGAGCTACCAGCCTGGGCGGCATTCTGCACTGTTTTACCGGCAACTGGTCCTATGCCAAACGTGCGCTCGACTTAGGCTTCATGATTTCCTTCGCCGGAAATATCACTTTTCCCAAAGCGCAGCAGATTCGGGAAGCAGCGACGCAGGTGCCGCTTGATCGCATTCTCATCGAGACGGATTCTCCCTTCCTCGCGCCGGTTCCGCATCGCGGCAAGCGGAACGAGCCGGCATTCGTAAAGGAAATCGCCCGCCAACTGGGCGAATTGCGCGGTATTTCTACCGAAGAAGCCGGATACCTGACAGCCAGCAATTTCTACAAATTTTTCAGACTGGCTGAATCGAACAAAGACAAAGTTCCAGGGCGTTAACCCTGCCTCTTCTGGTACCCTCAAAGGTTAGTTTGCACAGTTTTTGGGAAAGCTCAGCATGCCAGAAA
>Ga0209239_1001884_pt1 | contig 12541 bp, 9 predicted proteins | sample GraSoi013_2_20cm_FD_185824 | JGI IMG/M metagenome (GOLD analysis project Ga0209239, IMG submission 185824) | Grasslands soil microbial communities from the Angelo Coastal Reserve, California, USA - Sample 10_02_2013_2_20cm (SPAdes) (version 2) | ecosystem: Environmental > Terrestrial > Soil >...
CAAAATGGCTCGGCACGAGAGGCGGCATGGGTCAAGACCGCAATGGCGGCCGGGGCGCGCACGGGAATCGTGAGGTTCCTGCCCGCGCTCCGGTACCGTGAAACTTCGGTTTCTAAAACCGAGATTTCACGGTGCAGGCTGAGGGATTGAACCCCGAAAAGTTTCCGTCCGCTACATCGGACTTTCCTCCTCTCCCAGATTTATCCTGGCGCTACACAAAATTCCCGCAGAAAACGGTTCTTCCTGCGGGAGAAAACGATTCTTCCTCCGTAGGCTAGGAGACCCGTTGGTTGTGGGAATTCGCTTCGCGGTAGCTCGGTAGTTCAGCAAGACTTCCCACAAAATTCCGACATTCATAGGCCGCGGACTCCGGTAGCCAGTTCGCGCAGGAACTCCGGGGGACGCAGCCCCGGTGCCGCGGGGCTTGCGACTTACCATAAGATTTCAGCGCTTCCCACGCGGCCTCAGCGGAAGCCGGCAGATGGCGGGTGAGCGCCGCTGCTGCACGAACGTGCCGTGCGGCGCTCTTGGGAGCCGTCAACGCGTCCCCGACCCCGCCGGGAAACCGCTCGACGAGCGCTTCAACGAGGGTCGCGGCCTGACGGAGATCTTTTGCGGATTTGCTGCGTGCTTTTTTTGCGCGGGGCCGGAAAACAACGAGCTTATGGAGCGCATAACGCTCGGAGACCGGTACGCGTACCAAGACAACTCCATGGGACGGGGGTTTGACCGCATTGACTCACTTCGCGCACGAAAGTTAGTCTCCTCGCGTCGCTTGAAGAAAAGCTAACAATAGTAATTCAGGCGCTAGCAACCGAAGAGAGCGTGTTGATCACGGGCATTGGGGTGGCCCCGATTCCGTGGACGCTCTCGAGTCTGGGGGAAGACTCATGCGCTATATCCGCCATTACAGGGAGGGTCAGTGTGTTCTAAACAAAACGAGAAAATTAAATATGAAGACGCAGCAGGGGGTAACAAGGTTGCTGGTGCTGTCTTCGGCATTGGCGTTGGCGTGGGCTGGCTCGCTGCACGCGGCACCTGCGACAGAAACAGCGCCCGGTGTCCCAAACATATTCAACCCTGCCGAATCTGATTTTCAGAACCAAACGCACTTTCTCGTTTTCACGGGAAGTGATAGTGCTGGCGAGAATGCCAAAACCGCGAAAGCGTATTACGACGCGATTGACCCATCCAGAAGCAAGCGAACGTTTACGTCATGGCTAAAAAACGCGGGGTTCATCAGTGACGAGAGCCAATGGCATTCAACGGGGGCACAAAAGGTTGCTTGCGATCTTCCAGGCTGCGATCTTCCATCACACCAGCCGGACGGCTCCCTGACGTATGGTGATAACATCCTCAATACCTATTCGCACGCGATTGTGTTGAATGGGGCAGACCTGGGTTTTGTTCGCAACCAGTACATACGCTGCATCCCCAATTGCCAGGCGACTAACCCAAAGATCTACACCTATTTGGAAAATTACCCGGTCAACCCCTTTGCAGCATCGGGAAATGGTGGTTCTGGGTTCCCGACCAAAACCGGGTACCCGACTGAGGCGGAGTCTGCAGCGGCAATTCAATCTGCACTCAACCGCCCTCTGGATAAGAACCTTGTGGGTTGCGACCCGGCTAAAACCGACACCGTGTTTGGGTGCAAAATCGACCGAATTGCCGACGTCGCGTTTGAATGGGCGCCTCCGCCGACAAATCCTTCGTCGTCTACCCGCTACGGGACAACATGGGCCTTCCTCTACAACAATGATGGCGCTGGGAATATTACCGAAACAATTGCCGACCCCGTTGCGCGTAATGCTCCCAACGTGCATACAGGCGTGATTGAACCCACCGTTGCGGGCGATCCATTCGCGCCTAACCTTGATTTCATCGGAAATAAAACGCATCCCGGCGTGTGCCTGATCTGTCATGGAGGTAACCCGAAAAACCTCACCAGCACTGGCGTGTATCCAGCGCAGGGCAATATCGACGGATTCCGATTCTTACCGCTGGATATCAGGAATCTGCTGTTCACTTCGGATTCCGGGTCCGAACAACCGGCACTTCCTACTTCCGCTGCATTCACATCCCGGGCCAACCAAGAGCTCCATGTGAAGGCGTACAACTTGGCGGTGCTGAAGACCGTAACACCACGGCTGCAAACCGATCCGCAAGGTGTGAAGCGTGTAGCGCACCTCAAAGAAGTCATCGATGGCTGGTACGCGAATGGGCGTGCAACTCAAGACACTGAGTTCATCCCGGTGGGTTGGCGTGAACCTGTAGATGGTGGTACTGCGCCCCCTGGTTCGAAGCATCTCTATGAAACCGTTTTCTCGCCTGCCTGCCGGTCATGTCACTTTAACCGTGCCATTGATTTGGACTTCGGGACCGCCCGCGGCTTCCTGGCCGAGAAATCAAATGTTGCGGAGTTGGCGTTGTTGCCCCTGTGTCAAGAAAATAATCCGGAACCGGGCAAGAGGCCCATGGCGCTGGCACACCTGACGTATCAGAGGTTCTGGCAGGCGAATGTCAACGCCCAATCCCTGCCATTCCCAAAACCAGACCTTACCCTCTTTCAAACGGCTGAGGAGCTTGCAAATTACTTGGGATTCAGTGGGACGAAGGGCTACTGTGCGAGTAAGCATTAGAGCGATGCTTCCGAAGCGGGCGTGATTCGTGAAAGTTACCGGCCGGCGCGCCGGGCGGGCAGAATATCTGCGGGCCGCTCGACCCGCTGTTCCGCAGGACTGCGGGTGATCAGTAGAACATACAGCTCCGTAGCCGCTGCGAGCACGACCCGGAAGCCCATGAGAGCTGCGATGCCCCATGTTCCCCACAAGAAGGCCGCCAGAATCGGTGCGAGGGCTGCCCCCGCATCCTCCCCCATGCTCATCCAGCCCATGGTGCGCGCGCGATTGCGCTTGTCGAAACTGGAGACCTCGGCCATCAGTGACCCCCACGCCGGCCGGAAGGCAGCCCTCCCCATGTCATCGGCGGCCTTCGCTACGGCGATTCCAGCGAACGTGGGAAACAACAGGTAGAGGATCGAGGAACCGGTGTTAGCCACCGCCCTCACCGCGAGCACCAGTCTGCGGCTCACGGTGTCAGAGAGCCAACCAAAGATCGGGCCGGAGAAGATAATGCCAAGCGTCGATACCGCATAGATGACTCCGGCCTGGGCGCTGCTCAGGCCGGCGTATTCGGTCGCCAGAACCGGGAACAGGCTGTTGAGCATCTCGGCGGTACCGGCCATCAGGAATCCGAGTCCGACAAACGGCAGCACCCGCGGACGCCCGGGCATTGCGGATCCCGAGGGTCCTGCGTCCTGAGCGCCAGCCAGCAGCGCAGCGGATGATCCGCGGTGCTCGCGCTGAACAGTCGGGTCGCGGTGCTCCTTCACGTACCGCGCAACGGCGAGCAACGGCAGCACCGAAAGGCCGAAGGCTATCAGGAATACCAGCGTGTAATTGGCAGCGGTAATGGTCAGGAGGACTCCCGCAAGAGCCCTGCTCAACGAACCCGCCACCGTCTTGGCCGTCTGGTACCAGGCAAAGGCGGATGCCACGGACTTCTCTCCCCCGTGCTCGGCAAGCAGGGCATTTGCCGACGGGTCCCGAAGCGACCTGGAAATTCCATGCGCGCCCCGGATTGCGAAAAGCTCCCACGGCGTAATGGCGAACCCGAAGGCAAGCGACACCAGGCTGCGTGCGCTGATCGCCACGAGGTACATTCGCTTCAGACCAAACCGATCGGCCGCCCAGCCCACCAGAGGCTTAAATCCCAGAGCCACCGCACTGCTGAGAGCCGCAAGAACGCCGACCTCGGTGAGACTGAGGCCAAGGTGCCGGGCATACAGAGGCAGGCTGAAGTTGATCAAGCCAAAACTGAGCCGCGAGAGCAACCCCTCCGCGACGATTGCCAGCAGTGGCGTAGCGAGTCGTGGTTTCATCGCGCGAGCCCATTTTCGCTTCTCACATGCTGGCCACGGCTGCTCGTCGAGCGAAGCGTTCGCAGAGCAAAAGGCAGCCAGCCGCGCTTCATCCTCGCCTTTTTAGCGAAGCGCACGATGTAGTCTGAAATCAGGCTGACCGCTTGCGGCACTTTTCCGAAGCTGGGAAAGTCATTGATGTCGACCACCATGGGGCCATGGCGCGTCTCGAGCACGTCCAAGCCGTAGATCACCAGGCCGAAAACCTCGCCAACACGTAGCGCCAACTTGAGCCAGGCCGGTTTGACCGGAAGCAGCTGGTGCGCCACTTCCACCTCGGGATGAAGTGGCGATTCCCTCGCCACAGCAAACACATCCTTGCCTATCACATAGAGCTTGATGTCATATCCGGGGTTCTTGACGTAATGCTGAACCAGGAAGAAGTCAGATACTCGCTCCGCGTATTTTGGTCGACGCAAGCTGCGAGCAGGACTATTCACGAGGTAGATGCCACGACCGGAGCTGCCATTGGTCGGCTTGACGACCAGCGGATAACTCTCCCTGGGGATCTTCCTGAGCAGGTGCGGGTCGGTAACGAAGTAGCTGTGGGGAACGGGCAACCCATGAGCATATGCATAGGCGGTGCACAGGGATTTGTCGCGCACCAATCTGATCGACCTCGAGTTATTGATCGTGGGAATGCCGGCCGCTTCCGCAGCCTCCAGGACACAGAGCCCAGGCCCGTCTGCTACCGTCTTGAGGATGTAGGCGTCGTACAGCTGCCGTCTGAGGTCCCACAAGGCCGTGACCGTCTTGGTGGGTTCCAACAGATCGACGTCGTGCCCCGACTGCGACAGGTGGCGCGCGATGACCATCGGCATGGACTGACGCCGGTACTCATCTTCGACGATGAAGCAGAAGCGCATCTCTTCCTTGGCTCCCGGGGCGCGCCCAGGGGCTCAAATCGCTTCCATCGGCCGACGGAACCTGTTGCCGTCGCTCACGACTCGCGCACAATCACCGTACGGGGGTGCCCTGTCGAATTACCTCGAGCCACGCTCAGTTGATGCAGAGTGATTCCGAGCGAAGACCACGGCATTCAGCTTGTAACGTCACTGCAATCATTTTGTAACATCGCTGCAATCATCGTTAGCACCGCTACAGAAAGTCAAGATGCCACTCGGACCTCCATTGTCAGGTCGCGAATTAATGACAATTTGTTAGGTTGCGAACCAGCGGCACTCGTTAGGTTGGGAATCGGCGGCACACGCAAGTTGGCTGTGTAGAGATCCCTGCGGCCGGCCGTAGTGTTTATTCGTCCCCGTAGGGTTTCACCGTAGCGTTGCGCCGTAGGGTTTCGCACCAGGGTTTGCGGGGAGGGGGCTCGCCATGGAACACACCGATCACCGAAAATATCATGGCATTCATCCGGCCGATGGCAAGCTGGGTGTGATGATTGTCGGTATGGGAGCGGTCGCCACAACCTTCGTGGCCGGCGTGGAAGCCATTCGCAGGGGCCTGGCGCAACCTATCGGCTCACTGACTCAAATGGGAACGATCCGGCTGGGCAAGCGCACCGATGCGCGTTGTCCCAAGATCAGGGACTTCTTACCGCTCGCCGATCTCAACGACCTCGTTTTCACCGGCTGGGACATATTCACGGATGACATGTACGCCGCGGCTTCCAAGGCTGGCGTGCTCGAGCGCGAGCTGCTCGACCGTATCCAACCGTTCCTCGAATCCATAAAACCGCTCCCAGCGGTGTTTGACCGCAACTACGTGCGCAAGCTCGACGGCCCTAATGTGAAGGAGGGCAAGAACAAGATGCATCTGGCCGAGCAGCTGCGCGCGGACATCCGGGAGTTCAAGAGATCGTCGGGCGCCAGCCGCTTCGTCATGATCTGGTGCGGCTCGACCGAAATCTTCCTGCAGCCGCGCGAGGTGCACCAGTCGCTGGAGGCGTTCGAGAGCGCTCTCGAAGGGAACGACGAGAATATCTCTCCCTCGATGATCTACGCCTACGCCGCACTCAGCGAGGGGGTTCCCTTCGCGAACGGCGCACCCAACCTCACGATCGATATCCCGGCAATGTACGAGCTGTCGCGCCGCAACGAGGCGCCGATCTGCGGCAAGGACTTCAAGACGGGGCAGACGCTGGTGAAGACCATTCTCGCTCCGGGGTTCAAGGCGCGCATGCTGGGGCTACACGGCTGGTATTCGACCAACATTCTCGGCAATCGCGACGGGGAGGTACTCGACGATCCGGAGTCCTTCAAGACCAAGGAGGTCTCGAAGCTCGGAGTGCTGGAGCATATTCTGCAGCCGCAGGTTTACCCCGAGCTGTACGGCAAGATCTTCCATAAGGTCGGCATCAACTACTATCCGCCCCGCGGGGATAACAAGGAGGGCTGGGACAACATCGACATCTTTGGTTGGCTCGGTTACCCGATGCAGATCAAGATCGACTTCCTGTGCCGCGATTCCATCCTGGCGGCGCCCATCGTGCTCGACCTGGTGTTGTTTCTCGACCTCGCGCAACGCTGTGACGAGCTGCGCGGCCTGGGAATCCAGGAATGGCTCAGCTTCTACTTCAAATCACCGATGACCGTGCCCGGGCTGTATCCCGAGCACGATCTGTTCATTCAGTCCATGAAGCTGAAGAACACACTACGGCATGTGAAGGGTGAGGACCTGATCACGCACCTGGGTCTGGAGTACTACGACTGAAGACATGACTCATGCACCGCTGGGACGCCGCGCCGCGGGAGGCTTGCGATCTGCCGCCGATTGCGGTGGCCCTCGCCGACCCGACGCCGCCCACAGCAGCATACCGGCAGGTTGGTCAGGGTCGCACGGGTAGCCAGACAGCAATCGTTACATTTCAGGTGAGGCAACGAAGTTCATCAGTAGGGTTTCACTTGGGGCACTGCGCCTGCCACTCACTCCGTCCTGCCCGTCCTGCGACGGGTCGGGACATACAATACCAACAGTATGGACAATTGACGCGTACACGCGTAGCTCGACGGTGGGTTCGCCTCGGGGGGATCACATCCATGTAAGTCCCTGCAACGCGAAGGCAATTCATGCATTCCTGCTCGAGGGGAGGAAGACCTCGTGAACGTGCTTTACATCTGCGCCGATTGGGGCATACCGATCAGGGGCTTCAAGGGAGCGTCCATACACGTGCGAGAGTTCGTAAACGCGCTCACCCGCTGCGGCAACGAGGTCTGGCTGTTGTGCACTGATCGCGGGGAAGGTAATCCCGATCCGCACGCGACAGTGATCGAAATCAAACCGCAGTTGAGTCAAGAAAGGCGTGAGAAGGAGGCGGCGCGGCTGGGGTTGGCGTTCGATCCGCAGGATGTGGCCGTGTGCCACGAGCTCGACAAACTGTCGTATGACACGGAATTCGCGGCTCGTGCTTTGGCTGAGCTGTCGGAGAGGCAGTTCAGGCCTGACGTCGTATACGAACGCTATTCGCTCTTCCACGCCTCCGGCGGGAGGATCGCGAGGACCTTCGAAGTGCCTTACGTCCTCGAGGTGAACGCGCCGCTGATCGAGGAACAAGAACGCCATCGGGTGTTGAGGCTCAAGGCGCTGGCACAGGAGATGCAAACCCGATGCTTCCGCGAAGCAGACTCCTTCATCACCGTATCGGAACCGCTGAAACAGTACCTGCAGGCGCAAGGAATCGCAGCCCACCGCGTCTCCTGCCTGCCCAACGGGGTTGATACAGGACTATTCCATCCCGACATAGATCCTGAGCCGATTCGAACGCGCTACTCGCTCGGGAAGCAGCCGGTCGTCGGTTTCTTGGGAAGCTTGAAGCCCTGGCACGGGATGGACTTCCTTCTGGATGCCATGGTCCAGTTGCGAAGGCGCCAACGCGATCAGCGACTGCTGATTGTCGGCGACGGCCCGGGTCTGGAGCACATCCGCGAGCGGGTAAGGGACAATGCCCTCGAGGAGCACGTGCGGCTGGCAGGCAAGGTGCGCCATGAGGAGATGCCGGCGTACCTTGCCGCGATGGATCTTACGGTCGCGCCGTACACGGCTGAGCAACCCTTCTATTTCTCTCCACTCAAGGTGTTCGAGTCGCTCGCGGCGGGCCGACCGGTCGTGGCGCCGCGACTCGGTCAGCTCAATGAGCTCATCGACCACGGCGTTACCGGGTTGCTCTATGACGCAGGCGATCTCGATGCTTTCGTTGAGAGCATGCACTCACTTCTATCAGACCCGAGACGCCGGATCGTGATGGGCGCCAACGCTCGTCGCCACGCGGTGGCGAGCTTGTCCTGGGACAGCGTTGTCGCGCGGGCTGTGAAGATCATGAGTCAACCTCCCCTGGCGGCATGATCACGGCCGGCGGGGGCTCGCACCATGCAGGAACCGCTCCCGGTCGACGCGGCGCTACCCGCGCTCGCGAACGCGCATTACGAGGCACTCGCCGCTGCGCTCGCCCGCGTCGGCCTGCAGAGCGCCCGTGCACTCTCTGTTCTGAGGTATAACCCAGGTAAGCGCTGCACGCTCGCTGTCGCATCGGACACGGATCGCTACATAGTCAAGTTGTTCGCCGATACGGCTACAGTGCTCGCCGTGTCCACCGTTCACAACGTGTTGGCCGGCGCCGGGCTCGCCTCGGGACGGGGACCGACGGTGCCCAGAATCATCGGCCTGGATACAGAGGCAGCTCTGATCGTCACCGAGATGTACGCCGCGGCTCCGGCCAGCGAGCTTGTCAAGCGGGGCGACGCCGACCGAGCAGGGCGGCTCGCCGCTCAGTGGCTGCGGGCGGCGATCAAGCCCGGCGCCGCGCTGGGTGATCCCTACGATCCGCCGCACGTGCTCGAAGACGTGCAGCGCTACGTGCGCACGATCGCAAGGGCGGCAGGAGAACTCGGTGGGCGGGCAGGCGCCGTGCGCGACCAGCTCGCAGCGAACATGCCGCCACCGGGCTGTACCGACTTGCGACACGGCGGCTTCTATCTCAGCCATGTGTTCGATCTCGTTGACGGGCCGGGCGTGATCGATTGGGACACCTTTCGGCAGGGACCTGCCGAGGTCGACGCCGGGATGCTGTGCGCCGCCGCCCGCTGGGAGATGTATCAGCCAGAGTATGAGCGCGCCACGCAACGCGCTATCGGCGTGTTCCTCGATGAAGTCGATGACCTCGTCGATCCTGCCCGGCTCCGCTGGTACCGGACGGCCGCGCTGCTGAAGTTCGCCTCGCATCGCGCTCGTCGCGGAGCGGGCGATTTGGCAGCATCGCTCGTCAGTGACGCCGAGAACGTCTTCTCCGGAACCTTCAATAGCTCAGCATCGCACTAGAGACGATGCTGACGCGGATCGCCGGGCCGCCCGCACTTCGGCGGGCGGTCTCGGCGTCCCAGGCGGTGCGCGAGTTGGGCTCCGGCGCTCAGGGGAACGAAGTAAACAGGTCGCTCAAGTCCGTCTGGTTCGCGGCACCGCCCAGCATGGGACTGACCTTGAAGATCTCTTCGACCGTCCGCAGCGTCGAGCTGTGGTCATAGTGGATTGTGTTCTGGTAGCCAACCTTGGCGTTCGGCGAGAGGACCATCATGCCGATCGGCCCATCCTTCGTATCGCCGGGCGCGGAGCCCCCTTCTCCCTCGTCCCAGGTGATGAAGATCACGCCACCCTGCTTGTAGGCGGCGGAATTGAGAATCACTGGCACGTGGGTGGCCAGCCAGGTGTCGCCGTCGGCGATGGTGCCATCGTGCATGTCGTCGGTGAGGTTCGGCGTGATGAAGTTGTAGCTGGCGACCGTGTTGTTAGCCAGGTCGGTGGCCAATTCCGTGAAGGGTCTGACGTGTGCGATGCAGTACGCAGAAGTGGAACTCAGTGAATTTGTCACGTCGTCGAAGTAAACGAACGGATTGTGCTTGGTGGCATAGCCACTGACGTTGCTCAGCGGGCACGAGGTGCCAGCAATATCCTCCTGGTATGCCTTCCAGGTGATGTTGGCGTTCTTGAGCAAAGTCACCAGATGCATCGTGGTGCTCTGATGACCCGCCGACGGGGAGTCATCGGCCAATATGCCGAAATTGGTCCCGGCTTCCAGCCACAGGTAGTTGGGCAGGCTCGGGTGGATACCGGGCGGATTGAAGTACTGCGTGGCGTGCGCGCCTATGGCGAGCAGGGTGTTATTTATGTAGGGCGCGGACGAACTGCTCGTGATATCCGACCAATTGTGGTTCTCCATCATGATGAGGAAAACCGTCTTGAGTGGCTGCCCGGTGGTCGTCACGGTGAGGCTGGCGGCGTTGCTGGTCAGGCTGCCCGCGGCGTTGCTGACGACGACCGTGAACTGGTTGCCATTGTCGGCAGCGGTGGTGGCGGGTGTGGTGTAGCTGGCGGCGGTGGCTGCGCCGATCGCCGTGCCGTTCTTCTGCCACTGATAGCTCAGGGGTGCCGTGCCCGTGGCCGTGACCGTGAAGGTCGCCGTCTGACCGGCGGTCACCGTCTGACTCGCCGGTTGTCTCGTGATCGTGGGAGCGACCAGCACGGAGCTCACCGTGAGAGCGGCGGCGTTGCTGGTCATGCTGCCCGCGGTGTTGCTGACGACGACCGTGAACAGGTCGCCGTTGTCGGCAGCGGTGGTGGCGGGTGTGGTGTAGCTGGCGGCGGTGGCTGCGCCGATCGCCGTGCCGTTCTTCTGCCACTGGTAGCTCAGGGGTGCCGTGCCCGTGGCCGTGACCGTGAAGGTCGCCGTCTGACCGGCGCTCACCGTCTGACTCGCCGGTTGTGTCGTGATCGTGGGAGCGACCGGCGCGGAAGTCACCGTGAGAACGGCGGCGTTGCTGGTCATGCTGCCCGCGGCGTTGCTGACGACGACCGTGAACTGGTCGCCGTTGTCGGAAGCGGTGGTCGCGGGTGTGGTGTAGCTGGCGGCGGTGGCTCCGCCGATCGCCGTGCCGTTCCTCTGCCACTGATAGCTCAGGGGTGCCGTGCCCGTGGCCGTGACCGTGAAGGTCGCCGTCTGACCGGCGCTCACCGTCTGACTCGCCGGCTGGGTGGTGATTGCGGGCGCGACCGGATTGCCCACCTGCGAGGATGGTGAACTGTCGCTTCCTCCGCAGCCGCTGAGTGTCAATCCGAGCAACAGCAATATCAGCAACGTACCGGGCGCCCCGGCGTGGCCGGATCTCATCGATGCGTTCAGCGGTTTCACGGCACTGCTTCCCCTTGAAGAGCGAGGCGCCAGCGGCACGTCAGGGTGCGCTGGATTGCCCCAATGACACCGGATCAAGACCGGCTGCAGATTTCCCTCGGCGGCGGAGTTAACTACGCGTATGCATTCCCGACAACGTGTCGTCCATGACAGACGCGGGGTGGAAAAACCCGTCGCCAGTCGCCGACGTTCCGAGCGAAAAGCATCGCATCGCCGGTCGGTTGCTCGTATCTCCTCCCGGCGCCACGAAAGCGCGTGCAGCAGGCTACGATCATGGGAAGTCTCCTCATTACAGATCGCGGGTATCGCAACGCGACCTCAGGGGCGGGGTTCGAGCTCTCCCGCGTGCCACCGTGCCACCGAACAAGCACGCGGATGCGTACCCTGCCGCGCTATTGGCGGCGCTGGTCGCGCGCAGGCATGCCCGCATCGGGCCGGACGACGCGGCAAGAGCACGTGCATCAAATGTCGCCTGGGGTGATGCCATCCCAGCGGACATTGCCGCAAGGTGCAGTGGGCTGCGGCAGTGACATCCGTGTGCGTGAAGTCGTCTCCCTTGAACAGCAGCGGTTCACCCGTAACCTTGGCCAACGCGTAGCTGAAGCAGTCGCCAAAATTGAGACCAGCGGAATGCCGGCCCTTGCCATAGCGCCGCCAGGCCTCACGAGCGACCTCGGCCTGTTCCGGCGTGACCGCTTCGATGGAGAGGCTGGCCTTTGCAATGAACAGATCCAGCTCGCGGCCGCCTGCTGAACCATAACGCGATTCGATCAGCAGTCCGGCCTCGACGACCGTCACCGCGGATATCGGACGCGTAGCGTCCGATTCCAGCGCGGCGGCCAAGCCCGCCGCTTCGGGCTCCATGTTGAGGACGGTACAGTCGAGGGCGAGGGGCCGCGCATCGCAAACCAGCGGGTAGGTTCGCGGGTATCCAGACTACCGAGCTGCAATAAACGTTAATTGATTCAAAAAGTTGCCGTTACATTTCAACTCCGGCCCGGGGGCGCCATCATCATCGATGCCTTGCCATGGAGCGGACTGCAGGCAGCGTTGCGCGCCGCGCGGGCGGAGAATGTGGCCGGCAAGTAGTTATCGACCCGAGCAACCCTCTGGATTTCTCCGGCGGTGCTCCCACGCTTGCGATCGGCCATACGGACTCGGCCGGAGAACTCGTACAGCGCTTGCTGCCGCAATCACGGGTCGTCAAAGCATTTCAAGATCAACACTGCCGCACACATGGTGCATCCACGCTTTCCGGATGGCGTACCGGACATGCTGATCGCCGGGGACGAGGAGGAGACCAAGGCGCGCGTGGCAGAACTCATCCAGGCCTTCGGCTGGCGTGCGCCGCGTATCGCCGAGCCGCCCGCACCTCGGCGGGCGGTCTCGGCGTCCCAGGCGGTGCGCGAGTTGGAGTTGGGCTACGG
>Ga0209239_1001885_pt1 | contig 12540 bp, 8 predicted proteins | sample GraSoi013_2_20cm_FD_185824 | JGI IMG/M metagenome (GOLD analysis project Ga0209239, IMG submission 185824) | Grasslands soil microbial communities from the Angelo Coastal Reserve, California, USA - Sample 10_02_2013_2_20cm (SPAdes) (version 2) | ecosystem: Environmental > Terrestrial > Soil >...
AGTTCCGCTCCCGCGAGTGGCTCTGGGTGATCGTAGTCTCCGCCTCCGTCGGCAACCTCGTCGCCACAGCCAGCTTCGCGGTACTCGGACCGCTGATCGCGAAGCGGTACCTTGGCGGCGCGTCCGCCTACGGCGCTATCGTCGCCGCGCAGAGCGCAGGCTTCATCGCGGGCGGGCTGCTCTCGCTGCGTTGGCGGCCGGCTCGCCCTCTACTCGTCTCGATGTTCGCGCTTCTGCCGACGGCAGGCGAGATCGCCTGTTATGCAGGCGTGCGGGTGACCGGCGTGATTGCGACGGTGGCGTTCTTCGCGGGAATCGGGCTCGAGATTTTCGGCGTCAATTGGATCACCGCGCTGCAACAGCACATCCCCAGACGCGTTCTCTCACGCGTCAACTCGTACGACGCGCTCGGCTCCTTCGTCTTCATCCCACTCGGGCTCGTAATTGCCGGCCCACTCGCGGACAAGTTCGGCGTCACGAATACGCTCTGGGGGTTCCTCGCGATCGGCCTGGTCTCGATCGGCGGGGCGCTCCTCAGCCGCGACGTGCGAACCCTTCGCCGCGTCGACGGAGCGGGTTACACCGAGGCCGAAGCGCGCGCGACCGCCGCCTCGTAGACCCCCAGGTAGTCCTGGACCATCCGCTCCGGACCGTAGCGCTCCTCGGCGTGGCGCCGCAGCTCGAGCGGGTCAAGCGCGTCTGCGCGCTCCAGCGCGGCCGGCATCTCCCGGTAGTTGTCGACGATGATCCCGCTGACACCGTCCTCGATCACCTCGGGGACGGCGCCGTGGCGCGTCGCGATCACAGGCGTCCCGCAGGCCATCGACTCGATCATGACCAACCCGAAGGGCTCCTCCCACTCGATCGGGAAGAGCGTCGCGCGCGCGTTCTGGAGCAGCTCCACCTTCTCGCCGTGCGTGACCTCGCCGAGGTACTCGATCTCGTCGACGAGGTGAGGCTCGACGAACTCGTGGAAGTAGCGGTGCTCCTTGAGATCCTGCTTCTTGCCGGCGAGCTTGAGCGGCAGCCCGGTCTCCTTCGCGACCCAGATCGCGCGGTGCGCGCCCTTGTCAGGGCTCATCCGGCCGAGGAAGAGCAGGTACTCGCCGATTTGCGGCTTGCACGGGTAGAGCTGCAGGTCGAGCGCGTTCGGACAGTTGCCTGCCCAGTTGAGCTCCGGCATCGGGTTGCGCTGATTGAGCGAGATCGAGATCAGGCCGACGGCCGGGGCGAGCTGGCCAAGTCCTTCGTAGACGAGTCCGGGGTCGCCCTCGAGCGGCCCGTGCACCGTGTGCAGAACCGGAGTCTCGACAAGGCCGCCGAGCGCGACCGCGAGCGGCCCCGAATGGTCGTTGATGACGTCGAATTCGCCGGCCTGGTCGAAACAGGCGAGGGCGTGGCGCAGGTCCGGGAGCGACTTGCCGATCTGCTCGCTCGGCGCATGCTCGAAGACGGAGGAAAGGTGAGCCTTGGTATGCGAGTCGCCGGAGGCGAAGAGCGTCACGTCGTGGCCGGCGTCGGCGAGCCCGTCGGCGAGCAGCGAGACGATCCATTCGATCCCGCCGTAGCCGCTCGGCGGGACGGCGAACCAGACCGGGCTGAGGATGGCGATCCGCATCGGGTTCATCATGAGCGATAGGGACTGTCCCCGCAGGGGACTGTCCCAATGACCGTATGCCTGTCGCCACCGGTTGCCGGGACAGTCCCCTACCGGGGACAGTCCCTACGCCTCTTCGACGGTGACGTGTGAGTCCTCGACGCGCACGTCCCACTGGCGGTCGAAGGCCCGGACGCCGGTCAGCCGGAGTGAGCGGCCGACCCATGAGGGCAGCTCGGCCGGGGCCAGCGTCTCGAGCGCGTGGCGGCCCCGGTCGGGCCGCAGGCCGAGCAGCACCTGCAGCAGCAACACGGGCGTGCCCGCCGCCCAGGCCTGCGGGCGCGCCGCCGTCGGATAGGCAATCGGAAACGGCGTCTCCTGGCGCGCCAGCCCCGCGAACACCTCCGGCAGCTGGTACTGGAAGTGCCCGGCGGCGGTGAGCATCCGCCGGACGATCCGCTGCGCCTCCGCCCAGCGCCCGTAGCGGGCGAGGCCGACGGCGATCAGGGAATTGTCGTGGGGCCAGACAGTGCCGTTGTGGTACGAGAGCGGGCTGTAGGCGGCGTCTCCCTCGGACATCGTCCGCACGCCCCAGCCGGACCAGAGCTCCTCGCCCATCAGCGCGTCCACGATCGGGTCCACGCGCTCGCGCGGAACGATGCCGCTCCAGAGCAGGTGGCCGATGTTCGAGCAGAGCGAGTCGACCTGCCGCTTCTCGCCGTCGAGCGCGAGCACGTAGTAGCCCCCGCGGCGTTCGGTCCAGAACTTCTCGTCGAAGGCGCGGCGCAGCTCCTCGGCGTCGCGCTCGAGCCGGTCGGCGAGCGCGCGGTCGCGCCAGACTTCCCGGGCCATCTCGGCCGTGCGTCGCTTCGCGTCGTAGACGTACCCCTGCACCTCGCACGGCACGATCGGCCCGCGCGCGATCGAGCCGTCGTGGAAGCGCTGCGAGTCGCCCGAGTCCTTCCAGGACTGGTTCTCGAGCCCGCGCTCGGTTCGCCGCTCGTACTCGACGAAGCCGTCACCATCGCGGTCGCCGTACTCGTCGATCCACGCGAGCGCCTTCAGAGCGGGCTCCTTCAGCTCGCGCAGCATCGCCGCGTCGTCCGTCCAGCGCCAGACCTCGGAGAGAAGGATCAGGTAGAGCGGGGTCGCATCGACGGTGCCGTAATAGGTGTGGAACCAGGTCTTCGCCGCCTTGCCCTCTCGAACCTCGTGGACGATCTTGCCCGGCTCGGCGTCGATCGTCGGGTCGTCCTCGGTCGCCTGCAGGTCGGCGAGCACATCGAGCCCGCTCCGGGCGAGCTCGGGCCCGAAGAGCAGCGTCTGGTAGCAGGTGATCAGCGTGTCGCGGCCGAAGACGGTCATGAACCACGGCATCCCGGCGGCGGGCAGGCGGCCGATCCGCCCGCCTCGCTGCATCCGCAGGGACGCAAGGTCGGAGACCGACTGGAAGAAGGAACGGCCGAGGTCGTCCCAGTCGGCGCGGATCTGCGGCACACGGAGCCGCCATGCCGCAAGCGAGTCGCGCACGCGCGTCATCTCGTCCCCGAAGCGCCGCTCGAGCTGGCGCGGGACGACGTGGTCGCCCTCGAGCGACGGGATCACGTCGACCCTGAGATGCCAGCGCTCGCGCGGCTCGAGCTCGACCTTCCAGCGCACCTTCGTGCCGTCGATCTCGCCGCGCTGCGAGAAGATGACCTGCGTTTGCGCGCCGTCGTCGGGGTCCTCGAGCAGGAACTCGTTGTGCTCCTCCGAGAAGTGGATCGGCACTCGTTCGGGCAGTGGTTTCGCGCGCCTCGGGTCGCCGAGCGCGAAGTCGTGCGCCTTGACGGAGAGGATGTCCGCGAAGTCAGCCTCGATCTCGAGCTCGAGCTCAAACGACTGTTGTTCCATGCTCTGGTTCTGGGCGACGATCACGTCCTGCATCGACTCGCCGACGAAGCGCTCGCGTAGGATCGAGACCACGTCCTGCTCGAGCCCGCCCGCGAGCGGGTTTCGCAGGAAGAACGCGGCCGAGAAGTACTCGACCTTGCCGGAGGAGAGCAGGAGCGGCCGCGCGTCGTTTATCCGGAGGCGCAGCACCGAGAGAAAGCGCGTGTCCTCGCTGTAGAACCCGTGCGTGCGGCGGTCGATGTCGCCGACCTCGTCGCAAATGCAGAAGGTCGAGCCCTCGAGGATCGTCAGCTGCGGCAAGTCAGGTCCGGACGATGCGGACGGGGCTCGATTGGGCCAGGGCTTTGACGACGAGCTCGTCGATGTTGACGTGGAGGGGCCGGGTGAGCGCAAAGAGGATGCATTCGGCGATGTCCTCGGGGCGGAGCGGGTCGACGCCCTCGTATGGCTCCTTCGCCTTGTCCTCGTCGCCGCGGAAGCGGACGCGGGAGAAGTTCGACTCCACTAGCCCGGGATCGACGGTCGTCAGCCGGATCGGGCGACCCAGCAGGTCCTCACGGAGCGCGTAGGTGAAGCCGCGCACGGCGTACTTGGACGCGACATAGACCGCAGCGTTCTCGTAGGGCTGGCGGCCCGCGATCGAGCCCATGTTGACGATGTGCCCACCGTCGCGGATATGCGGCAGGCAGAGGCGGGTCATCCGGAGCAGTCCGTGGACGTCGGTTTCCAGCACCGTGTCCTCATCTTCTTCGGTCGACTCCCAAAAGGGATCGCGCCCGAGGCCGAGCCCGGCGTTGTTGATGAGGATGTCCAGGCCGCCGAGCTTGCCGACCGCTGTCTCGACGAATCGCTCGCAGCTCTCTCGGTCGGTGACGTCGAGCTCGAGCTTGATCTCCGTCTGCAGCTCGTCGACGCGGCGGTCGCGGCGCCGATCCCGCTCGAGGCGCCCGTGACGATCGCGGTCTTTCCCTCGAGCGCGGCCACTACCCGAGACTAACTTGCTGCGGCCAGCAGGGCTTCGCAGCGCCGAAGGTACAGCTTGGCCCCCTCCGCCGCGAAGAACGGCTGGGCCTTCGCGAGCTCGGCGTCGGCCTGCGCACGGCGACCCGCGGCGGCGAGCGCCTCGGCCCCATGCAGACGTGCGATCGCCTCGGATCCCTTCGCACCGATTCGCTCGTAGATGGCCGCAGCGGACGTGAAGTCGCGCTCCGCTATTGCAACGCCTGCCTCGAGCCACGGCGTCGCCGGCATGGACTTCGCCTGCTCCAGGTACTCCTGCTCGCGGCCAATGTCGAGCACGAGCCACGGCAGGTCCTTGACGAACCACTCGTTGAGCTGGGGCGTGAGCGCGAGGAGCTCGTCAACGAGCTCCTCGGCCTCGCGGCGCTGTCCGTCGAGCAGAAGCGCCCTGGCATGGATTTCAAGCCCGGAATGCAACAGCTGCGGGTCCCTGATCGCGCGCGCGAACTCGAAGCCGCGTTGGGAGTCGGCTAGCGCGGCGCGCACGTCGCCCTGAGCCATGAGGGCGCTGCTCGACATCATCAGGATTGGGCCGACGAGGTAGTGGTTTACGTCTCCCATCTCCGTCAGGAACTCGCGCGCCGCGCGCAGGCACTCCTTCCAGGCGCCTGACATCTCGAGCAGCATGACCTCTTCGCCCTGGAGCCATCTCATCGTTCCGGACTCCGGCGTCAGCCCGAAGCGGTTCTGGCTCTCCCGATCGAGCTGCAGCTTGCCGGCGCCTTCGGCAATCCGGCCGAAGTGCCAGAGCATGTTGGCGAGATTGTTGAGCCCCAGATGCACCATCAGCGGATCGCTGAGCTTCTCGCCTAACTCCACGCTGCGCTCGAGATCGGCGAGACCGCCCTCGTCGCCCCGAATCGCGCGGACGGTGCCGATCCCTCGAAGTGCATTCGCCGCCACGTCTTCGGCCCCGAGCGCCTCGGCCTCTGCAAGTCCTTCGCGGGCGAGCGCCAGACCCTCGTCTTCTAGTCCGGAAATCCAGAGGCGGTTCGCAAGCGCGACTCGGACGAAGGCCTTCGTTCGAGACGGAGGGAGGTCGGCGACGAGCGCAAAGGCATCTCTGGCGAGCTGGATCGCCGAATCGATCTCGCCCAGGACCCAGCGCTCCTGCGCAACAATGGTCAGTGCCTCCGCAGCAACCTCGAGCTGGCCTGAAGCAAGCGCGACGTCGTGCGCGAGTTGAGCGAGCTCGACCGGAGCATCCCCCAATACCGACTTCGTGTGGGCGTACGTAAGGAGCAGGCTCGCACGTCCTGGATCGTCCTCGGCGGTCAGTTCCAAAGCCTGCTCGAAGAAGTCGGCCGCTGCGGTAGGCGCGTGGAGCGCGCGGGACCGTTCGCCGGCCTCGGTCAGCGCCTTGCGGGCGGGCTCGCGAAGCGTGCTCTCGTCCCCGCCGGTGATACGGAGAAGCTTGAGCGCCTCGAGGTAATGATGCGCGAGCATTTCCGCCCGGTCCTCGGACCGGTCTGCGGAAAGCGACTCGATCCACGCGGCCGCGCCCGAGTGCTTGTCCGCTCGTTCGGAGCGCGGAATCTGCGAGTACGCAACGTCCCGGAGCAGCAAGTGCAGGAAGGCGTACTGAGTCTCCCCCGCCACGCCCGACCGCCGTTCGCGCCGGACGAACTCCTTGCGCTCGAGGCCGTGGAGCTGCTCTTCGACGAGGAACGGCTCTCGGTCGGTGAGGGTGGCAAGGGCGCCGGTCCAGAAGACCTTCCCGAGCACCGCCGCGTTCTGGACGAGTTCCTTGTCGACGGCCTCCAGAGAAGATCGGCGCGCTGCAATCATGCCCTGCACGGTCTCCGGCAAGGGGAGTTGCTCCCGCTCCTCGAGTTGCCAGCCACCTCCGGTCTGAACGAGAAAACCGCGGTCTTGCAGCATTCGGACGTACTCCTCGGCGAAGAGCGGATTCCCCTCGGTTCGCTTGAGGACAGCCGCCTGGACCTCCGCCGGAAGCAGCACCTGGTCGAGCAGCGCTGCGAGCAGCGCCGCCGTCTCGTCAGGCGCCAGCGCGGACACCGTGACCGTCGACGCGTTGCGCTTGCCTCCTCCCCAGCCGGGCCGGCGGCTGAGCAACTCGGGACGCGCGGTACCGACGATCAGCAGCGCGACGCCGCTGGCCCAGTCTGCCAGGTAGTCGACGAAGTCGAGCAGGCCGTCATCGGCCCAGTGCAGGTCCTCGAACACAAGGACGATCGGGTTTGCTTCGGCGACCCCCTCGAGGAAACGGCGCCAAGCGGCAAACGCCTCGGCTCGGCGATCTCCGCCCTCAGCCAGCGCGACGTCGAGCCCGACGAGGGGCCGGAGATGGCGCTCGATCCAGCCGGCCTCCTGCTGATCGTCGATCGCCTCGGTCACCGAGGCCCGAAGCTTCGCCTCGGCCGCCTCCGTGGAGTCCGTTTCGAGAATGCCGACCTGGGACTTGACGATCTCTGCGACCGCCCAATAGCTCAACCCTTCGCCGTACGGCAGCGAACGTCCCTGGCGCCAGAGAATGAGCTCGAGATCGCGGTCGACGATTTGAAACAACTCGGCGATCAGCCGGCTCTTGCCGATCCCGGGAACGCCGACGAGCGTCACGAGCTGTGGGCTGAGGTCCTGGCGAACGCGGTCGAGCGCGGCGGTCAGGACGTCGAGCTCGCGTTCACGTCCCACAAGCTGAGTGCGGGGGCGCTGCTCGACGTCGAAGCCGAAGCCGGCGCGTCGCGCAACCGCCTCCCACGCAGGGACGGGATTCGCCTTTCCCTTCGCCTCGACAGGCGCCGCGTCGCGGTATTCGATCACGTTAGTCGTGGCGCGATAGGTCGCCTCTCCGACGAGGATCCCGTCGACGGGGGCAGCGGTCTGAAGCCGCGCCGCCGTGTTGACGACGTCCCCGGATGCCATGCCCTCCCCGAGGTCTGGCCTGGCACCGAGCGCCACGAGCGCCTCGCCCGTGTTGACGGCGATCCGGACCTCGAGCTCGAGCGTCGGGTCGGCTTCGTTGAGCTCGACGATTGCCTCGCGGATCGCGATCGCGGCGCGAACGGCCCGCTCTGGATCGTCCTCGTGGGCAATCGGGGCGCCGAAGAGCGCGACGACCGCGTCGCCGATGAACTTCTCGACCGTCCCGCCGTGGCGCTCGAGCTCGTGCCGGAGACGGGCGTAGTACGGCGAGAGCATCGCCCTGACGTCCTCGGGATCGAGCTTCTCGGCGCGCGAGGTGAAGCCGACGAGATCGGCGAAGAGAACGGTGATGACCTTACGCTCCTCGCGCGCGGTCGCCGGCGCGGCGTCAAGCTCCGCGCCGCAGGCGCCGCAGAACTTGAAGCCGGCCGGATTTTCCTGGCCGCAAACCGGACAGTTCATGCGCTGAGTCTAGGGCTGTGGCTCAGCTGCGAGCTAGCGGCAGCTCGGTGCCGACCGGCCGCTGCTGCCGTGCGTGCTCGACCTGCAGCGTCGTGTGCTGGAGCCCGAAACGCTCGGCCAGCATCGCCGCCAGCTCGCGGCGCGCTTCGTGGCAGTCGCCCTCCGGCCGGACGAGCACGTGCGCGGAGAGCGCCGGGAAGCCGCTGCCGACCGTCCAGACGTGCAGGTCGTGCACCTCGACGACGTCCGGGATGGCGAGCATCGCCTCGGCGACCTCGTCGGGAGGCATCTCGCCCGGCGAAATCTCCAGCAGAATCCGCGACGACTCCCGCAGCAGGATCGCGCTCGACCAAAAGATCAGTCCTGCGACCGCGAGGCTCGCCAGTGGGTCGAACCGGTTCCAGCCGGTGACGAGGATCAGTGCGCCCGCGACCGCGGTGCCGACGAACGCCGCCAGGTCGGTCGTGACGTGCAGGAACGCACCTCGAATGTTCAGGCTGTTGCGGCTCGGCCCCGCGAGCAGAGCCGCTGCCGCGAGGTTGACGAGGATGCCGGCGCCCGCGAGCGCGAGCACGAGCCCGCCATGGACATCAGGCGGCGAGACGAGCCGCCGCACCGCCTCGAAGACGATCCAGATCCCGACGAGCGCGAGCGTGATCCCGTTCGCCAGCGCTGCGAGGATCTCGACGCGCCGGAAGCCGAACGTCCAGCTTCCGCCCGGCGGGCGTCGCGCGAAAGAGGCCGCGACGAGCGCGAGCGCAAGGGCGGCCGCGTCGGTGAGCATGTGCCCGGCGTCGGCGAGAAGCGCGAGCGAGCTCGCGGCAAGTCCGACGACGATCTCGGCGACGAGCAACCCGACGATGAGCGCGAGCGCCCCGGCGAGCATCCGCCGGTCGTTCGAGTGGTCATGGTCGTATCCCGCCACGAGTCCGATCGTAGCCCTCGATTCTCAATTGACGAGCACTCGGCGCTGGTATCGCGCCACTGCGCCCTGGTCGAGCGTGTAGACGATCGGGTTTGCAAGTAGGACGTCGTCGGGGAGCTGGGCCTTGAGAGCGTCGACCAGCAGGTTCTCCGCGAGCCACTCCATCGTCGGGGGCACATCGGCCCGCCCGCGAACGAGCCATGTTTCCTCTCCCAGCTCGCGCACTTCAACGACCGTCGGCGGCCGCAGGAAACGCGCTTCGCCCGCAGGCCCGCGTCGGCCGACACCCTCGATCGCGCGCTGAGCCGCGTCCGCATCGCTCGTGATCAGCTCGATGCTGTAGCGCCGGTAGCCCCGCGGGCTCCGGATCGCCGCGATGATCTGCGAGTTCGGTACGTAGACAAGATCGCCGTTCAGCGACTGGAGCACAGTCGTTCGCAGGCCGAACTGCTCGACGATCCCGCTCGCCTTCGTGGGCTCGAGCATGAGGAAGTCGCCAACCGCATACCAGCGCTCGAACCCGATCAGGATCCCAGCGACGATGTCCATCAAAAAGCGCTGAGCCGCGAAACCGAGCACGATGGCTATGAAGGCCGAGCCGCCCAGGACAGCCACAGGCAGGAAGATCGAGGCGAGCACGATCAGGACGACGATTGCGGTCGCGTACGGGATCGCGGTCGCGACGAGCACGATCGCCGTCTCGCGGGTGCGAAGTTGCTGCAGCTCGTGCTCTTCGCTCGGCCGCCGTTCGCCGAGTCGGCCGGCGATCAGCTTCAGCGCCCGCCCGAGCACGACGGCGAGCAAGATCGCAAGAGCACCCCAGATCAGGCGGTCGGCGCGGCTCGAGAGAAGCCCAAGCATGCTCAGCGCGCGCAAACCTTCCACGGTCCCTGAAGGTCCGGGTCCGCGGCGTTGGCGCTCACGTTCGACTCCTCCCCGGGAAGCCGGAAGCTCAACCACACACACGTTAGGTCGTGCCCGGATCGGGTAGGTCCTTTTTTTACTCCTCGAAAGATTGGAGATCGTGATGGCAGCCGAGCAGCATCTCTGCCAACGGCACGGTCGCCCCGCTGTCGCCTCGCGCGTGCGGCTCCGCCCGGACGGGACGCAGGAGGTCGAGTATCTCTGTGAGATTGATCTAGCCGAGGAGCGCATGGGCAGGCTCGGCGGGCGAGGCAGCCTGTTCGACGAGTTCTTCTCAGACTTCTTCGACCGTGGTACAGGAGCGGGCTCGGCCACGCCCGCGCAGGAGCGCCAGGTCGAACGGGTCGACGTGACCCAGTTCTTCAGCGACGCCACGCGGCAGCTGCTGCAACGCGCTGCGCAGACCGCACTCGAATGGGGCAGCCTCGACCTCGACAGCGACCACCTCCTCTACGCCGCGCTGCAGGACGACGTCGTCCGGCACGTGCTCTCCCAGGTCGACGCCGATCCGGAGGCGATCATGGCGCAGATCGAAGAGGAGGCCGAGAAGGCCGAGCGGACCGATGTCGCTCCCTCGCTCTCGCCGGACGCCAAGGCGGCGCTGCTGGCGGCCTACCAGGAGTCTCGCGAGCTCGACTCGTCGTACGTCGGGCCCGAGCACGTGCTGCTCGCGCTGGCCCGCGACGAGGAGTCGGCCGCCGGGGAGCTCATGCAGCGCTTCGGGCTCTCGCACACGAAGCTTCGCGGAGCGGTCATCCGCGGCGTCGAGGGCGGCGCGGCGCGGGAGGCCTCGAACACGCCGACGCTCGACCAGTTCGGCCGCGATCTGAGCCAGGACGCCCGCGAAGGAAAGCTCGACCCCGTGATCGGCCGCGCCGACGAGATCGAGCAGACGATCGAGATCCTCTCGCGGCGGACGAAGAACAACCCGGCGCTGATCGGCGATCCTGGGGTCGGCAAGACCGCGATCGTCGAAGGGATCGCGCAGCGGATCGTCAACGACGAGGTGCCGGAGACGCTCGCCGATCGCCGCGTCGTCCAGCTCGACCTCGCCGGCATGGTCGCGGGCTCCAAGTACCGCGGCGAGTTCGAGGAGCGGCTGAAGAAGGTGATCGACGAGATCACCGAGAACGAGGGCAGCATCATCCTCTTCGTCGACGAGCTGCACACGCTCGTCGGCGCCGGCGCCGCCGAGGGCGCGATGGACGCCGGCAACATGCTCAAGCCGGCGCTCGCGCGCGGAGAGCTGCACGTGATCGGCGCGACGACCCTCGACGAGTACCGCAAGGACGTCGAGGGTGACCCCGCGCTGGAACGCCGCTTCCAACCGGTGCTCGTCCGCGAGCCGACCGTCGACGAGACGATCGAGATCCTGCACGGGCTCAAGGACCGATACGAGGCCTTCCACCGCGTCCGGATCTCCGACGAGGCGATCCTCGCTGCGGCGGAGCTTTCCGACCGCTACATCCGCGACCGCTTCCTGCCGGACAAGGCGATCGACCTGATCGACCAGGCCGGCGCCCGCGTCCGCCTTCGCACGAAGACGAAGGACGACGAGACGAGAAGCCTCGAGGAGGATCTCCGCCGGCTCGCCCGCGAGCGCGACCAGGCCACTACGGCCGAGGACTACGACCGGGCCGGCTCGCTGCGGGACGAGCTCGACAGCCGTCAGGGCGAGCTCGAAGAACGCCGCCGCGGCCGACAGCGGGCACCGGAGGTGACTGCCGAGGACATCGCCGAGATCGTCTCGCGCGCGACCGGGATTCCGGTCTCGCAGCTGACCGCCGAGGAGCGCGAGCGGCTGCTCCGCCTCGAACAGCAGCTGCATGAGCGGATCGTCGGCCAGGACGAGGCGGTCTCCGCGGTCGCCGAGGCGATCCGGCGCTCACGAGCCGGGCTCGGCGACCCCAACCGGCCCGTCGGAAGCTTCCTCTTCCTCGGCCCGACCGGTGTCGGCAAGACCGAGCTGGCACGCGCGCTCGCCGAGGTCCTGTTCGGCGAAGAGAGCCTCATGGTCCGCTTCGACATGAGCGAGTTCCAGGAACGACACACGGTCTCGCGGCTCGTCGGCGCTCCGCCCGGCTACGTCGGCTACGAGGAGGCGGGCCAGCTCACCGAGCAGGTGCGGCGTCGCCCCTACTCCGTGCTCCTCTTCGACGAGATCGAGAAGGCGCACCCCGACGTCTTCAACATCCTGCTGCAGATCCTCGACGACGGCCGCCTGACCGACGCCCAGGGCCGGACGGTCGACTTCAAGCACGCGGTCGTGATCATGACCTCGAACCTCGGCGCCGACCGGATTCAGCAGTTCGCGCGGCAGGGCGGCGACTTCGAGGGCCTGAAGGAAGACCTGATGCAGGTCCTGCGCCAGAGCTTCAGGCCGGAGTTCATCAACCGGATCGACGAGATCATCGTCTTCCGCGCACTCGACGACCGTCAGCTCGCCGAGATCACGAGGCTGCTGCTCGACAAGCTCGCGAGGCGGCTGCGCGCGCAGCACATCGAGGTCGAGTTCACGGACGCGGCGATCGAGCTGCTCGCGCGCGAAGGCTTCGACCCCGAGTTCGGTGCTCGGCCGCTGCGACGGACGATCCAGCGCCTGGTCGAGAACGAGCTCTCACGGATGGTTCTCTCCGGAACCGTGAACGAGGGCGACCGGATCACCGTCGATGCCGCCGACGGCGAGTTGAGCTTCGATGTCGACTTCGGCGCAGTGGAGGACGCGGAGGCAAGAGAGCCGGCCGCGGCGACAGGCCGCTGATGGACCTCCGGAACCTGATCTGGATCTTCTTCCTGCTGGCGTCGCTGCAGCCGGTCGTGCAGCGCGGGCTGC
>Ga0209239_1001890_pt1 | contig 12528 bp, 10 predicted proteins | sample GraSoi013_2_20cm_FD_185824 | JGI IMG/M metagenome (GOLD analysis project Ga0209239, IMG submission 185824) | Grasslands soil microbial communities from the Angelo Coastal Reserve, California, USA - Sample 10_02_2013_2_20cm (SPAdes) (version 2) | ecosystem: Environmental > Terrestrial > Soil >...
CCGAAGCTGAGGAACACCGTTCCCCGCTCCGTGTCCTCGTGGGCCACCTGGAGGCCCAGGGTCCGGGTGTAAAAGTCCTTCGACTTGCCGGCGTCGCGGACGTTCAGCACGAGATGACCGAGCTTCTTTGCCTGAATCATGTTCCCCTCCCGCCACCCGAGGCGTCGGCCCGCGCGTGGCGTCGCCGATCGTCCCGCGCTACGCGGCGGCCGGCTTCACCTCGCCGGCGAGACGCTCCATCGCATGCACCATCGCCGCGACGCCGGTCCGCGGCAGGTCGAATGTCATCCACGCGGCGCCGAGGGCCCGCACCCGGCGGACGTCTGACGCCACCTCGGCCACGGAGCCCTGAAACGCCGCGCGGCCGACGCCCTTCGGCGAATCCGTGAGGTCGAGGAGGTTACGCGGCGCAAGGCCGAGCGTGTCGCGCCGGCCGCGCTCAGCGGCGAGGTCGCGCAGCGTCGCGAAGCCCTTCTCGATGTCATCGAGACTGAGCGCCAACGGATGCCAGGCGTCACCGAGCTCGGCGCAGCGGCGCACGGCTGGCCCGGACACCGTGCCGGGCGAGCCACCGACCCAGATCGGCGGGTGCGGCCGCTGCGCGGGACGGGGGGAGAACGTGGCGCCGGCGAAGCTCGTGTACGGGCCCTTGTACTCCGGAACATCGCTGGCCCAGGCCGCCTTGATCGCGCGGAGATAGTCGTCGCTCAGGCGCCCGCGCTCCCGGAACGGCAAGCGGAGGTCCACGAACTCGGCCTCGTCCCAGCCCACGCCGACGCCGAAGATGAAGCGCCCGCCCGACGCCTGGTCGACGGTGGCTGCCGCCTTGGCCGCCACGAGGGCGTTCCGGTAGGGAAGGACGATGACGCTGGCGCCGAGGTGGATGCGCTGCGTGCGCCCGGCGAGGTACGCGAGGAGCGAAAACGGGTCTGGCCAGTGGCCGCCATAGTGCTGGGTGGTGGCGGGCTTGGCGAGGATATGATCCGGGACGAAGACGCCGTCGAGACCCAATTGCTCCGCGCGCGCCGCCAACGACTCTGCTTGGGCGACCGTGAGCTGCCAGATCGGAAGCACGACCCCATAGTTCATGAGACCCTCCCTCCCCGCGCCGTCCGCGCACGAGGTGCCTTCGCTCGACCACAGGTGGTGTCCCGTTCGATGTGGAACAGCGCGGGACCCAGCTCCCGGCCGACAGCGTAAGCGGGGCGGCTCTGTGATGCAAGACGGGCACCCGTCGCAAAGAGGATCAGCCGAAGTCGTGGGACGGCACGTTGTGGGCGAGCGGCGAGAGGCCCTCGACCCGGGTCGCGCGAACCGAGACGACGCCGTCCTGCTGCTGCACGATTCCCTCCACGAGAAGGAACGGCTCGGTCACCAGCGTCAGGCGATGGCGCGCGAAGCGCTGCGGCGTCACGATCACGTTCGCGATACCCGTCTCGTCCTCCAGGGAGAGGAAGACGAACCCCTTGGCGGTCCCCGGCCGCTGGCGAACGATGACGCTGCCCGCCACCCGGACGCGCGTCTCGTTCGCCGCGCCACCGAGCTCGCGCGCGCTCAGCACGCCGCGACGCCTGAGCTCGGCGCGGCGCATCGCCATCGGATGCCGGCCGAGCGTCACGCCCGTCCCCGCGTAGTCGGCGACAAGCCGCTCGCCCTCGGTCATCTCGGCGAGTGGGCTCTCTGAGCCGCGCGGCGGCTCGAAGAGCTCCCCGGGGTCCCGGAGGGCAGCCTCCCAGAGGCTCGCGCGTCGCGTCCTCCCCAGCGGCGCCACCACCCCGACGGCCGCGAGCGTCGCGAGCTCGTCTCGCGCGAGCCCCGCCCGGCGCGCGAGGTCGTGGATCGACGCGAACGGCTGCGCCTCCCGTGCCCGCACGATCGCCCGCGCCGCCGCCTCGCGCAGCCCCCTGACGTATCTGAGCCCCAGCCTGACCGCCGGTTGACCGCAACTCTGATCGGGCATCAGTGCAATCGAGCCCGTGCTTCCGGCGGGGTGCGGGCGGGCGACAGCCCGGGCGCCCGCACCCTGTTCAATAGTGCACAGCCACCGGGATCGGGTGATGTCGACGGGGAGGATGCGGAGGCCGTGGCGCTGAGCGTCCTTGACGATCGTCGCGGGGTGGTAGAACCCCATGGGCTGGTTGTTGAGGAGCGCCGCGTAGAATGCCGCCGGGTGGTGGACCTTGAGATACGCGCTCGCGTAGGCGAGCAGCGCGAAGCTCGACGCGTGCGACTCGGGAAAACCATAGAGCGCGAACGAGGTGATCGCGTGCACGATCTCCTCGGCGGCGGCGCCGTGGATACCCTGGCGCGCCATGCCCGCGCGGAGCTTCGTCTCCACGTCGGCCATGAGCCGCTCGCTGCGCTTGAAGCCGAACGCGCGCCGGAGCTCCTCGGCCTCGGTGGCGGTGAAGCCCGCCGCCACCATCGCCATCCGCAAGAGCTGTTCCTGGAAGAGCGGCACGCCAAGCGTGCGCCTGAGGATTGGCTCCAGGGACGGGTGAGGATAGGTGACGGGCTCCCGCCCGCGCCGCCGGCGAACGTAGGGGTGGACCATCTGACCCACGATCGGCCCCGGGCGGATGATCGCGACCTGCACGACGAGGTCGTAGAACCGCTCGGGGCGGATGCGCGGAAGCGTCGCCATCTGGGCGCGGCTCTCCACCTGGAACACGCCGATCGTGTCCGCCTGCTGGAGGCCCCGGTAGACGGCGGGGTCGTCGGGCGGCAGGTGCCCCAGGTCCACCTCGCGCCCGGTCTCGCGGACGAGCGTGAGCGAGTCCTGGAGCACCGCCATCATCCCGAGCCCGAGCAGGTCGATCTTGATGATGCCGAGCCCCGCGCAGTCGTCCTTGTCCCACTGGACGACGACCCGCCCCGGCATGGTCGCGGGCTCGAGGGGCACGACGTCGTCGAGGCGGCCCGCGGCGATTACCATCCCGCCCGAGTGCTGGCCCAGGTGGCGCGGCAGGTCCTGGATCCGCATCCAGAGCGCGGCGAAGTGGCGGATGCGCGGGTGGCGCGTGTCGCAGCCCGCCTCCGCGAGATGCTTCGTCAGTTGGTCTGCGGCGTCCTGGTAGCCCCAGTTGGGCACGAACCGGGCGAGCCGATCCTGCATGTCGCGGGGCAGTCCGAGGGCCTTGCCGACCTCGCGCGCCGCGCTTCGGCCTCTATACGTGATCACGTTGGCGGTCATCCCGGCGCCGAGGCGCCCGTAGCGCTGGTAGACGTGCTGGATCACGGCTTCGCGACGCGCTCCACTCGGGAGATCGAGGTCGATGTCGGGCCACTCGCCGCGCGCCTCGGAGAGGAACCGCTCGAACAGGAGTTCCATGCCGACGGGATCGACCGCCGTGATGCCGAGCGCGTAGCAGACTGCGCTGTTGGCCGCCGAGCCGCGCCCTTGCACGAGGATGTCGTTCGCGCGGCAGTACTCGACGATGTCCCACACGATCAGGAAGTAGCCGGCGAGGTCGAGGCGCCCGATGACGTCGATCTCGTGGGCCACCTGGCGGCGCGCGCGGGTGGCGAGCGGTCCCGTGCCGTAGCGCGCGCGCACGCCACGCGCCACCAGCTCGCGCAAGTGCGCGAGCGGCGTCTGGCCGGGCGGCAGGGGGAAATCCGGGAAGCGGTACCCGAGGTCCTTCAGCGTGAAACCGAGCCGCAGGGCGAGCTCGCCGGTGTTGGTGAGCGCGTCGGGGAGATCGTGGAAGAGCCGGGTCATCTCCCGGTCGCTCCGGAGCCGGCGCTCGCCGTTCACGGCCAGGAGCCGCCCGGCGTGATCGAGGTCGGTCTTCTCGCGGATGCACGTGAACACGTCGGCGAGCAGCCTCCCCTCCGGCCGCGCGTGGAGCGGCTGGCTCGTGGCGACGAGCGGGATATGCGCCGCGCGCGCGAGCGCCACGAGGCCCTGGACCACCCGCTCCTGCTCGCGCTCGAGATGGCGCTGGACCTCCACGTAGCAGCTCGACCTGCCGAAGATCGTGACGAGTCGCTCCAGGGCGCCGCGCGCGCCCGCCACATCGCCGGCGTCGAGCCGCAGCGCGAGCGGCCCGTACGCGCCGCCGGTGAGACACACGAGGCCGGCGGCGTACGGGGCGAGCTCGGCGAGCGTCACCGCCGCCGAGCCCTTGGCGGCGCCGAGCTTCATCCGCGTGATCAGGTGGCAGAGGTTCTGATAGCCCTCCCGATCCTCCACGAGCAGCGGCAGTCGCGAGCCGTCGGTGAGTGTGATCTCGCTGCCGATGATCGGCTTCACGCCCGCGTCGAGGGCCGCGCGAGTGAACCGGGGGGCGCCGTACACCCCGTCCCGGTCACAGAGTGCCACGGCGGGCATCCCCAGACGTGCCGCCGCGGCCGCGTAGGCCTCGGGCAGCTCGGCGCCTTCGAGGAACGAGAACGCGGACTGGGCATGCAGCTCGATGAACATGGCTCAGCCGGCAGAGTCAGTCGTACACACCATCGAGGGACCAGCCGTCGGTCGTGAGATCGCGGGCGAGCCGGCAGAGCGTGCCATCGCCGAGCGCCACGTCCCATTCGTCCCGCGCCCACGCCTGCACGTCCCACCACGCCCCCGACGCGCGCCAGGGCCCGGCGCACCCGACGACGCACTGGCCGTCCACCCGCGACGGGCGCTCGTCGTCCGTCGCGACGGCCACACGTCTCGCCGGCCGCACGCGACGTAAGACGAGTCGGTGCGCGTCGGAAAGGGGCGGGTCCGGTCGCGGGGTCCGCCCCCCGCCCGCGCCACCGGGCTCGTCGGGCGGCGCGAACGCCGTCAGCGCGTAGGCGTCGGGGCGGTGAGAGTCGTCGAGACGCGGTGAGCCGACGTTGTCGGGGCCGACGAGCGCCGCGAGGCGCGCGAGCACGGCGACGAGATCGCGCAGCCGCGGCGCGGGTGGCTGCCACAACCCGCCCTGCCCCGCCCGCGCCCGGACCGGGTGGGCGCTCACCGTCACACGCGTGACCGCGGCGGCCGGCGGGTGAGCCTCGAGATCGAGGGTCAGCAGCGCGAGCATCGGCTTCACCTCGCACATCGGGACGGCGAGGGCGACGGCGCGCGCGTGATGGCCGCCCGAGGCGAGCTCGAGGCGGACGTCGAGGGCGTCCGCCGCGAGGGACGCGGCCACGAGCCGCGCGCAGAGCCGCCCGAGCACGGCGTCGAGGACGACCGCGAGGGCGCCGAGCGAGTCGATCTCCCACTCGAGTCCCTGCGCTTCGTCCCAGAACGGGGGCGGCGTCCAGGCGCAGAACGGGTCGCGGTCATGACCGAGCGCCAGGTCGTGGGCGCGGAGGCCGGCCGGTCCGAGCCGCACGGCCAGGCCGTCGCGCGGCAACGCCGCGAGCTCGCCGAGGGTCCGCACGCCCCAGCCCTCGAGCGTCGCCACGAGATCCGGGGCGAGATCAAGCGCGGCGAGCGGGGCGCCCGCGAGCGCGGCGCGCTCCGCGCCCGGCGGGACGACCATCACCGGCTCCGCTGCGCGCACCGCCGCGACACGGGCGGCCGTGCGGCTCCCCGCGAGGGCGACGCGGCAGCCGGGGAACCCCACGCCCCGCGCCTGGCTCACCAGCCGTCGGCCGACCGCGGCGGGGTCGCCGTGGAGCCACGTGAGCCCGGCCGCGTCGACGTAGACGAGTCCCGCGCCTCCGTCCTCGACACGCGGCGACACGCCGAGCGCCGCCTCGAGCAGCGCGTGGCGCGCCGCCGCGACGTGCTCGCGGACGAACGGTCGGCTCACCAGCGTCGGACACCGAGCGCGCGCCTCGGTCTCCGTCACCCCCGCGCGCACTCCGTACTCGCGCGCGGCGGGGTTCGCGTCGACCACCCGCGTGACCGACGGCGCGGGGGCGACGACCGCCAGCGGCGCGGCGCGGAGCGCGGGCTCGGAGCGCTCCACGGCGGCGGCGACGAAGCACTCCACCCACAGGCAGGCGAACCGGCTCACGCGCTCCACCACTCGGGCGGCAACGCCGCGGGCGGCCGGCGCGCGCGCAGCACCCGTGCGCTCGTGCGCGCGGCCGCCAGGCGCGTGGGCACCGGGCCCGGGCCGACCCAGGCGATCGCCTTCCGCTCGGTCTCGACCACGAGCGACGCCCCCGATCCGGTGACGCGCCGGCGACTGACGATCAGCAGCGCCGTCTCCGTCCGCTCGACGGCGAACTTCAGACGGAACGCCAGGGTCAACGGCAGGCGCGGCGGCGCTTCGCCGAGATCGAGCCCGATCAGCGCGAATCCCGGACAGCGGACGAGCAGGTCGGCGGCACGGAGCGCCAGGTCGCGACGGCCACCGCAGCGCACCCAGAGGAGGCACCGAAGATCCACCCCCGCTCGCGTGGCGGAGGCGGGATCGAACGTCTGGTCGGCGTCGACGAGGGCGGCGATCGCTCCCCGACGCGTGACGGCGCGCAGGCAGGCTGTGAAGAGGCTCGTGCGACCGGACGAGGGGCGGCCGACGATCTCCGTGATCTCGCCGCGGCGGACCCACGCCACGTCTTCCATGGTGGATGCAAATCCTAATCACATGACGAGTATCAGACAAGACGGCAGATGTGGGGGTGGGCCGGCGGGGAGCCACAACATCCTGGGCGGCTGCTAGAATGGCACCCGAGGAGGGACCCATGGAGCTTCGCAACGTGAATGCAGTGGTGACCGGCGGCGCCTCCGGGCTCGGGCGCGCCACCGCCGAGCGCCTCGTCGCAGCGGGCGGCCGCGTGGCGCTCCTGGACCGGCCGGCGTCCGCCGGCGCCGACGTCGCGAAGACGCTCGGCCCCTCTGCCCTCTTCACGGCGGCCGACGTGACGAGGGCCGAGGACGTGGATGCCGCCCTCAACACCGCGGTGAGTCGCTTTGGCTCCCTCAACGTCCTCGTCAACTGCGCAGGCATCGGCACGGCGATGAAGACCGTGGGCAAGGCGGGCCCGGCGAAGCTCGAGGAGTTCTCCCGCGTCATCCAGGTGAACCTCATCGGCACGTTCAACTGCATCCGTCTCGCGGCCGCGATCATGGCGAAGGGCGCGCCCGGACCCGACGGCGAGCGCGGCGTCGTCGTCAACACCGCGTCGGTCGCCGCCTTCGACGGCCAGATCGGGCAGGCGGCCTATTCGGCGTCGAAGGGCGGGATCGTCGGGATGACGCTGCCGGTCGCGCGCGACCTCGCTGAGCTCGGGATCCGCGTCGTGACGATCGCCCCGGGCATCTTCGACACGCCGCTCCTCGGGACCCTGCCCGAGCCCGTGCGCCAATCACTCGCCAAGCAGGTCCCGTTCCCCCAGCGCCTCGGGCGGGCGGGTGAGTTCGCCGCGCTCGTGTGCCACATCGTCGAGAACGCGATGCTGAACGGCGAGACGATCCGCCTCGACGGCGCGATCCGCATGGCGCCGCGCTAGCCCCGACCCGAGTGGCTCGAAGACGGCGGCGGAGCCGCACGGTCTTCGAAACCGCCTCGCGCGTCTCGGGGCGGATTCGCGTCGTCGACTACCGGGCCGAGCGCCGGCTCGTCGTCAACGGCGAGATCCTTTCCGTCTACCCGCTCGACGGTGACTGGTCACGGGTGCGCCGTGAATACTGGTGGCGCGCCCTCTCCGTGATCGCGCTGCCACGGCACCCGTCGGTGCTGCTGGTCGGGCTCGGTGGGGGCACCCAGATTCACCTCCTGCAGTCCCTGGCCCGCCCGCGCCTGATCACGGTGATCGAGCGCGATCCGGCGATCGTGCGGGTCGCGGGCGACTGGTTCGGCCTCGAGCGCGCGGGGCCGCTGGAGATCCTCTGCGCCGAGGCGACGGTGGCCGTGCGCGGGCTCGCGCGCGAGCGCCGGCGGTTCGACTTCGTCATGGAAGACGCTGCGTACGGCGACACCCCGGAGCGGGCCGCGGCGCTGGCGCTCGGGCTCGCACCGCTCGTGGCGCCGCGCGGGGCGCTCGTGGTCAACCGCCACCGCCGCGCCGGGATGCGCGGCCTGGCTCGGGTGCTCCGCGCGCGCTTCGGGAAGGTCCGTCTCCGCCACGTGCGTCGCGGAGGGGAGAACGTGCTGATCGACGCGCGGAGCCCGCTCAGGCCGGCCTGAGCCGCTTCCCGCGCAGGCGGTGGGGGCGCTCGGCCTCGGCGCCGAGGCGCTTCTTCCGGTCGGCCTCGTAGTCCGCGTAGCTGCCCTCGACCCAGACGACCCGCCCCTCGTCCTCGAAGGCCAGGATGTGCGTGGCGATCCGGTCGAGGAACCAGCGGTCGTGGCTGATCACCACCGCGCATCCGGCGAAGTCGAGCAGGGCGTCCTCGAGCGCGCGCAGGGTGTCCACGTCGAGGTCGTTCGTCGGCTCGTCGAGCAGCAGGAGGTTCGCGCCGCTCCGGAGCACGGTGGCGAGGTGCAGCCGGTTGCGCTCGCCCCCTGAGAGGTCGGCCACGCGTTTCTGCTGGTCGCTCCCCCGGAAGTTGAACGAAGCGACGTAGGCGCGCGAGGGCACCGTCCGGCTGCCGAGCGTCAGCGTGTCGGCGCCGCCCCCGATCGCCTCCCAGACGGTCTTCGCGGGATCGAGCGCGTCGCGGCTCTGGTCCACATACGCGAGCCTCACGGTCTCGCCGACCCGGAGCGCGCCCGCGTCGGGCTTCTCCCGGCCGGTGATCATGCCGAAGAGTGTCGTCTTGCCGGCACCGTTCGGTCCGATGACGCCAACGATTCCGCCCCGGGGGAGCTTGAACGAGAGATCGTCGACCAGCACGCGGTCGCCGTAGGCCTTCGTCACGTGGTCGGCCTCGACGACCAGGTCGCCGAGCCGGGGTCCCGGCGGGATCGCGATCTCGAGCGCGGCGGCGCGCTCGGCGGAGGACTCGGCAAGGAGCGCTTCGTAGTTGCTGAGGCGCGCTTTGCTCTTGGCCTGGCGGGCGCGCGGCGCCATCCGGACCCACTCGAGCTCGCGCTCGAGCGTGCGCCGCCGCGCCAGGTCCGCTTTCTCCTCTTGCTCCAGGCGCCGGCCTTTCTGCTCGAGCCAGGACGAGTAGTTGCCCTCCCACGGGATCCCCTGACCCCGGTCGAGCTCGAGGATCCAGCCCGCGACATTGTCGAGGAAGTACCGATCGTGGGTGATCGCCACGACCGTCCCGGGGTACTCCTTGAGGAAGCGCTCGAGCCACGCCACGGATTCCGCGTCGAGATGGTTCGTCGGCTCGTCGAGGAGCAGCATGTCGGGGCGCGCGAGGAGGAGGCGGCAGAGCGCGACCCGCCGGCGCTCACCGCCCGAGATCTTCGTCACGTCCATGTCGCCCGGCGGCACCCGGAGCGCGTCCATGGCGAGCTCGACCGTCCGGTCCAGGTCCCACGCGTTCGCCGCGTCGATCGCGTCTTGCAGGCGCGCCTGCTCGGCGAGGAGCTTCTCGATCTCGTCGGCCTCGAGCGGCTCGCCGAGCCTCGCGCTCACCTCTTCGAAGCGCGTGAGGAGCGCGCGCGTCCCCGCCACACCCTCCTCGATATTGCCTCGCACGTCCTTCCCCGGGTCGAGCTGGGGCTCCTGCTGAAGGTAGCCGATCCGGAGCCCCTCGGCCGGAAACGCCTCGCCGAGGAAGTCCCGGTCGACGCCGGCCATGATCCGGAGCAGCGTCGACTTCCCCGCGCCGTTCGCCCCGAGGACGCCGATCTTGGCCCCGTGGAAGAATGACAGCCGGATGCCGCGCAGGATCTCCCGCTTGGGCGGGACGACCTTGCGCAGGTCCCTCATGACGAACGCGTACTCGCCTGCCATCTAATGGAATCCGGTCATGGCCACCAGCCTCTTGTGCTCGGGCATCATGCACCGATCCTGCACCACGCGGATGCCCACGTGGGCGAGCATCTCGGCCGCGACGTCATTCCTGATGCCGAGCTGGAACCACACCGCCATCGGTCGCCAGTCAAGCGCCAGGATCTCGCGCGCGTGGTCCGGGAGGTACTCCGGCCGGCGAAAGATCTCGATCACGTCGACGGATCCGCCGAGGTCGGCGAGCCGGGCCACCGCGGTGGCGTCGTGCACCGAACGTCCGACGATCTTCGGGTTCACGGGTCGGATGCGGTAGCCCTGCGCCCGGAGGTAGGCCGGCACATAGTACGCGGGCTCCGCGGGGGCCGCCTTGGCGCCCAGGACCGCCACGGTCTTCGCCTCGCGGAGGATCGCGGCGAGGCCCGCGTCGTCGTCGATCAGGTTGGCTCGCCAGTCGGTCACCGACCTCGAGCCTCTCACGCCGGCCCGAGCGCCGCAACGATCTCGCCGCCGAACGTCTCGGCGCGCCAGCGTCGCACGCCGTCCACGCGGACGAGGTCGCCGACGTCGCGCGGGCCCGCGAGGGCGATCGCCGTGATCAGCCGGTTCGGCAGGAGCAGTCCGGGCTCGAGGCCGAAGCGCGGCGCCGCCTCGCCGCGCCACTGCTTGAGCCGCTCGAGGCGACGCTCCACGGCGGCCGGGATCCTGGGTCGCGGGCGGGGCTCGATCCGCGGCAACTCATCGTCGGGCCGCGCCAGAGAACGGGCGACGGTCTCGAGAATGGCGTCGCCCCAGCGCGCGATCACCTTGGGAGTGCAGCCCGAAACCTGAGCGAGCGCCTGCGGGTCTCCCGGTGCGGCTCCGGCGAGACGCACGAGCGTCTCCTCGGACAGGATCTTGAATGGCGGACGGTCGTGCGCGCGAGCCAGCCGCTCGCGGAGCTCGTAGAGCTCCCTCAGCACGGCGAGACCACGCGGCGAGAGCTCCCGCGCCCCCCGGAGCCTCGCGAACGCGAGCGGGTCCTCGACGCGCTCGGCGACCGCCTGGGCGGCCAGCGCCGCGCATTCTTCTTCCACCCAGGCGAGCCTTCCACAGCGCTCGAGCTCGGCCACGAGCCGGACCTTGAGCTCGAGCAAGTGGGTGACGTCGGCCGCGGCATACTCGAGCTGCGCCGCCGTGAGCGGACGCGCCGACCAATCGTCCTTCTGCCGCGAGGGTGGGAGCCGCGCGCCGAGGTACCGCTCGAGGAGGACGTCGAGGCCGAGCGCGGGAGCGCCCAGGAAGCGCGCCGCCACGGCGGTATCGAAGAGCGAGACGAACCGGAAGCCGTAGCGGCGCTTGAGGTGTGTCAGGTCGTTGTCGCCGGCGTGCAGCACCGTCGTGATCCCGGGCCCGGCGAAGATCCTCGCGAGCGCCGAGAGGTCGTCGAGGGCGAGCGGGTCCACGAGCCAGACGTCGCCCGACGCGCTGGCGAGCTGGACCAGCGCGAGCCGCTCGGGATAGTGGTGGAGGCTGTCACCCTCCGTGTCGAGGGCCAGCTCCGCCGACCCGGCCAACCGCTCGGCGGCCCGGCCGAGATCGGCGGGGGTCTGGACCCAGCGCGCGGGGATCGTGGTCAGGGCTTCCGCTGGCGGATCGCCTGCTCCATCCGCTCGAATCGCCGGCGAAGGGGCTCGAGCCCCTCGTCGTGGGTGATCACGTAGAGCTCGTTCCGGAAGATCGCCTGGAGAACCATCTCGGCCACTGTCTCGGGCTCGAGCGACCGGCCCATCAGCTCTACCGGCTCGGTCCGGGAGGGGCGATCGTTCCAGAGGTGCGCGGGGCGGCTCCGCTCGCTCGCGCGGATCCTGGTGGAGACGCCCATCGGACACAGCACGGAAACGCCGATCTGGTGGGATTTGAGGTCCTTCGCGAGCGTCTCCGAGAGGCCGACGACCGCGTACTTCGACGTGTTGTAGATGCCGAGCCCGCGCGTCGCGACGAGCCCGGCCATGGACGCCGTGTTGACCACGTGGCCGGGCTCCTTCTGCGCGATCATGCGCGGCAGGAACGCCTCGAGCCCGTGGACGACACCCCAGAGGTTCACGCCGAGTACCCACTGCCAGTCCCGGTGTGTCGCCGTCTCGAGCCCGCCCCAGAGCGCGACTCCCGCGTTGTTGCAGAGCACGTGGACCCGGCCGAACGCGTCGAAGGCGCGCTCGGCGAGCGCCTGGACCGACGCGAGGTCGGTGACGTCAGTGCGCACCGCGATCGCCTCGCCGCCGCGCGACCGGATCGGACCCACGACCTCCGCCATCCCGGCCTCGTCGAGGTCGGCGACCACCACGCGCGCGCCTTCGCGGGCGAACGCCTCCACCATCGCGCGGCCGATGCCGGAGGCGCCGCCCGTCACCACGCCGACCCGCCCCTTGAGTGAATCCACCGTCACGCCCTCCCCTGCGCTCAAACGCTGAGGGTATCCGCGCGCGTCGCCCGGGTCAATGTAGCGGGGGCCGCGGGCCCGTGCGATCGGTGGGTGGCCTGAGCCAAGGCACGGCCCGGGAGGCGTTCCGCATGTCGCTTTTGATTCCATCGGGGTCCGCGAGCCCGGTTCGTACCGTGGGAGTGCGAAGCCGCAGAGCGCTCACGCGCGAGGCGAGCCTGAGTGAGTCGGCCTGACGCAGGCGCGCGGGGCTTCATTGGAACGGGGTCCGCGAGCCCGGTTCGTCCCGTGGGTGGCCTGACGCAGGCGCGCGGGGCTTCATTGGAACGGGGTCCGCGAGCCCGGTTCGTCCCGTGGGTGGCCTGACGCAGGCGCGAGGGGCTTCA
>Ga0209239_1001894_pt1 | contig 12522 bp, 9 predicted proteins | sample GraSoi013_2_20cm_FD_185824 | JGI IMG/M metagenome (GOLD analysis project Ga0209239, IMG submission 185824) | Grasslands soil microbial communities from the Angelo Coastal Reserve, California, USA - Sample 10_02_2013_2_20cm (SPAdes) (version 2) | ecosystem: Environmental > Terrestrial > Soil >...
CCCCGAGCCCAAACCTGCTTTCATGACCGCACCCAACGCCCGCGAACGCATCCTGCCCCGCCTCATCGAAGACGAGATGCGGGAGTCGTTCCTCGACTACTCGATGAGCGTGATCGTGCAGCGCGCGCTGCCCGATGTGCGCGACGGGTTGAAGCCCGTGCACCGCCGCATCCTGTACGCGATGAACGAGCTGGGACTCGTCCCCGGCCGCCCCTACAAAAAGAGCGCCACGGTGGTCGGGGACGTGCTCGGCAAGTACCACCCGCACGGCGACGTGGCGGTCTACGACTCGCTGGTGCGCATGGTGCAAAGCTTCTCGCTGCGCTACCCGCTGGTGGACGGCCAGGGCAACTTCGGCTCCGTGGACGGCGACCCCCCGGCCGCGTACCGCTACACCGAAGCCCGGCTCACGCGCATCGCGATGACGATGCTCGAGGACATCGACAAGAACACCGTCGACTTCGTCCCCAACTTCGACGACCGGCTGCAGGAGCCCACGGTGCTGCCCGCCCGGCTCCCCAACCTGATCGTGAACGGCACATCGGGCATCGCGGTGGGGATGGCCACGAACATCCCGCCGCACAACTTGGCCGAGACGGTCGAGGCGATCAATCACCTGGTCGACCACCCCGACGCGTCGGTCAAGGATCTGCGGAAGTTCATCAAAGGCCCCGACTTTCCGACCGGCGCGATCATTTACGGCCGCGAGGGGGTCAAGGAGTGCTACGAGAAGGGCCGCGGCCGGATCGTGCTCCGCGCGCGCGCCGTCGTGGAAGAGAAGGAATCGACCGGCAAGCAGCAGATCGTCGTCACCGAGATCCCCTACCAGGTCAACAAGGCGAATCTGATCGCGCAGATCGCCCAGCTCGCCAACGACAAGAAGCTCGAGGGCATCGCGGACATCCAGGACTACTCCGACCGCGAGGGGATGCGGATCGTCATCGATCTGAAGCGTGACGCGGTCCCCGCGGTGGTCCTGAACCAGCTGTACAAGCACACCCAGATGCAGACCACCTTCGGCGCGATCATGTTGGCCCTGGTCGACGGCGCGCCGAAGGAGATGGCCCTGAAAGAGCTGCTCGAGCACTTCATCGAGCACCGCCACACGGTCATCACGCGGCGCACCGAGTTCGAGCTGAGGCGGGCGCAGGACCGCGAGCACATTCTCGAAGGTCTGAAGATCGCCGTCGACCACATCGACGAGGTGGTGAAGATCATTCGCAAGGCGAAGGACGTGCCCACGGCCGATGCGGCATTGCGCAAGCGCTTCAAGCTGTCGGAGAAGCAGGCGGCCGAAATTCTCAACATGCGGCTCGCCCGGCTCACCGCCCTCGAGATCACGAAGCTCGAGGACGAGCTCAAGGAAGTCCGCAAGTTCATCAAGGAGTGCAAGGAGATCCTCGGCTCCAAGCCGCGGCGCCTGAAGATCCTCAAGGAGGAGCTCTCGGAGCTGTCGCACGGCTTCGGCGACGAGCGCCGCACCGAAATCGTGGCCGACCAGGGCGAGTTCTCGATCGAGGACTTGATCGCCGAAGAGGACATGGTCATCACCGTGTCCCACGCCGGCTACATCAAGCGGCTCCCCGTGTCCGCGTACCGCCGCCAGCGACGCGGCGGCAAGGGCGTCATCTCCGCCCACACCAAGGAAGACGACTGGGTCGAGCACCTGTTCATCGCCTCGACGCACGACTACGTCATGTTCTTCACCCAGCAGGGGCAGTGCTACTGGCTGAAAGTGCATGAGATTCCCCAGGCGGCGCGGGCCGCGCGCGGCAAGCCGATCATCTCGTGCGTCGCCATGAAGCCGGACGAGCGTCTCGCCGCGCTCGTCCCGGTGCGCGAGTTCTCGGAGGACCAGTTCCTGCTGTTCGCGACGAAGCAAGGCGTCGTGAAAAAGACCGTCCTGTCGGAGTTCGGCAATCCGCGCTCGGTGGGGATCCGGGCCATCAACATCGAAAAGGGCGACGAGCTGATCGACGTGCAGGTCACCGACGGCCGCAACGACATCGTGCTCGCCACGCGACACGGCATGAGCATCCGGTTCCACGAGAAGGACGTGCGGGACATGGGGCGCACGGCGACGGGCGTGAAGGGGATCGAGCTCGACAAGAAGGACCACGTGATCGACATGGTCGTGGTGCGACGCAAGTCGACCTTGCTCGTCGTCACGGAAAAGGGTATGGGCAAGCGATCGGAGCTCGACGAGTATCGCGTGCAGCACCGCGGCGGACGGGGCATCATCACGCTCAAGCGCGCCGAGAAGACCGGCGACATCGTGGCGCTCAAGGAAGTGCTCTCCGACGACGAGCTGATGATGATCACCAAGAAAGGAATCATGATCCGCGTGCCGGTCGAAGGGATTCGCATCTCGGGCCGCAACACGCAGGGCGTGAAGGTGATGAACCTGACCTCGGGCGATCTGCTGGTGGACGTGGCCCGAGTCGTGAAGGAGGACGAGGCGGAGAACGGCGCAGCCGAGGCGGACGACGAGGACGCTCCGCGGAAGGCCACCAAGGCCAAGCTGCCGCCGGCCCACGCGAAGAAGAAAAAGAAGTCCTAGCGTGGTCACCGCCCAGGACGTCCGCGAGGCGGCTGCGGGGCTCGCCGGCGTGGCGGTGCGGACACCGCTGCGCTTCGTCGAGCCGCTGAGCGCATACCTCAAGCTCGAGAGCCTCCAGCCGATGGGTGCGTTCAAGTTGCGCGGGGCGTACACGGCGATCCGCCGTCTGCCGGAAGGCGCCAGGCGCAAGGGGGTCATCACCTACTCCAGCGGCAATCACGGCCAGGCCGTCGCGTACGCCGCGCAGCTCGTGGGCGTGCGCGCGGTGGTCGTGATGCCCGAGACCGCTCCCGCCGTCAAAGTCGCTGGGGTCAAGCGATGGGGTGGGGAGGTGGTCTTCGCGGGTCGGACATCGGAGGACCGCCAGCAGCGGGCGGAGGCCATCGCGGCTGAGCGGGGGCTCGCGATCGTGCCGCCGTTCGATCACGCGGACATCGTCGCCGGCCAGGCAACCGTGGGCTTAGAGATCGTCGAGCAGCTGCCGGACGTCCGAACCGTGGTGGTGCCGGTGGGCGGCGGCGGGCTCATCGCGGGCGTGGTGACGGGGCTCGCCGCGGCGGGAAGCGAGGCGCGCGTGTGGGGGGTCGAGCCCGTGGGCGCGCCCAAGCTCGCGCGCTCGCTCGAGGCCGGCCGCCCGGTGCGGCTCGACCGCACGGCGAGCGTCGCGGACGGGTTGATTACGCTCAGCGTGGGCGCCGTGCCCTTCGCTCACCTAACCGCGCAGCGCGACCGCCTGGCGGGGGTGGTGCTCGTGGACGACGACTCGCTGCGCGAGGCGGTGCAATTTCTCTGGCGGCAGTGCCACCTCGCGGTGGAGCCGTCGGGCGCCGCGACGACGGCCGCGCTCCGCTCCGGCGCCGTTCGCCCCGTCCCGCCCACCGTGCTGGTCGTGAGCGGCGGCAACGTCGATCCCTCGCTGCTCGAGGATTGAGGCCGTTGAGCCCCGAAGCCGCTGCCAAGATCCTCGTCGCGGACGACGACCAGTCCCTGGTCCGCACGCTCACGTGGATCCTGAAGGAGAACGGCTACGACGTCGTCACGGCGCCTGGCGGTGAGGGGCTGATCGGTAAGCTGGAAGAGGAGCGCCCCAACCTCCTGCTGCTCGACATCATGATGCCGAAGGTCGACGGCCTGCAGCTGCTCGCGAAAATGAAGGCCGACGACCGGTTCCGCGACGTCCCGGTGCTGATGCTCTCGTCGATGCCGCCCGAGGAGGCGACGGTCAAGTCGCTCGGCCTCGGGGCCGCTGATTTCATCTCCAAGCCATTCCGGGTGCGCGAGCTGCTGGCGCGCGTGAAGGCGCACATCCGCTCGGCGCAGGAGCTGGCGCGCGCCCGCGACGAAGCGCAGAGCCGTGCCGCGATCGTCGACATCCTGCACGAGGTCACCGACTCCCTCAAGCCCGACGAGATCTATCATATCCTGGTGCGGCGCGTCGCTCGCGTGCTGCAGATCTCCAAGTGCTCGATGGTGCTCGCCAAGCCGGGGGACGAGCTCGGCGTGGTGGTGGCCGCGTACGAGAACCCCATGCTCCGCAACCTGGAGATCGAGCTGGCGCGCTATCCCGAGATTCAGCGCGCGCTCACGGGCAGCCGGCCGGTGCTGGTCGAGGACGTCTCGACCGATCCGCTGTACGAGGGGGAGCGGGTGCGCTGGCAGCGCGAGGGCATCACCGTGCCGACACGCTCAGCCGTGGCCCTCCCCTTTTCCATGAAGGACCAGCAGCTCGGCGTGTTCTTCCTGCGCACCACGGGCGAGGACCCGCCGCTCACGCGCGCCGACGCCCAGTTCGCCGAAACGGTGATCCGCACCGCCGTGGCGGCGATCGAGAAGGCGTACGATTTCGAGACGGCGGTGTCGGACAAGAAGCGCCTCGAGAAGCTGGCGGCGACCGACGCGCTCACGGGCTGCCTGAACCGGCGCGCGCTCTCGGCAGAGCTCGAGGCCGAGCTCGATCGGGCCCGCCGCTACAACCTGGCGCTCACCATCCTGCTCGCCGACATCGACCGGTTCAAGCTCGTGAACGACACGCGGGGCCACATCGCGGGCGACTCCGTGCTGCGCCAAGTCGGCGAGATCCTGCGCCGCGAGGCGCGCTCGGTCGACCTGGTCGCGCGGTACGGCGGGGAAGAGTTCGTGGTGGTCATGCCCGAGACCGCGCTACACGGCGCCGCGCTCTTCGCCGAGCGGCTGCGGCGCCGCGTCATGCACCACGACTTTGCCGACCCGGGAGAGGATCCCCTCAACCTGACGATCTCGATCGGGTTGGCGTCCTTTCCCGACGACCGCGTCAGCAGCGCCGACAGTTTCGTCGCCTTGGCGGACCAGGCCCTGTATCGCGCTAAGAACGAGGGCCGCAACCTGGTGCGTCAATGAGCGAGCGGCGCTGTCCCAAGTGCGGCTCGGTGTACACCGATAGCGCGCGCTTCTGCGCCCGCGACGGCAACATGCTGGTCGATGTGCAGACGAAGGCGGCGACCACTCCGCCCGCCGGCGGCGGCACCGCGGTGCGCACCCCGTCGAAACCAAAGCCGGGGCTCGAGCGAGCCTCCTCCCTCTCGGGCCACGTCCTCGACTCGCGCTACCAGGTGCAGCAGAAGCTGGGCGAGGGCGGCATGTCGTTCGTGTACCTCGCGCGCGAGGTGGCGACGGGACACGACGTGGCGATCAAGGTACTCTCCCCCAAGCTCGCCACCGACCGGAGCTCGGTCGAGCGGCTGCGGCGCGAGGCGGGACTCGCCATGCGGCTCGACCATCCCAACGTGTGCCGCATCCTGCGCCTGGGCGAGTCAGAGGACGGCCTGATCTACCTCGTGATGCCGTTCCTCAAGGGCGACCTGCTCTCGGAGCGCGAGGTGACGGTCGGCCCGATGCCCGTCGCAGCCGGGATCGGAGTGCTGCGGCAGGTGTGCGCGGGCCTGCACCACGCGCACGAGCTGCAGATCGTGCACCGCGACTTGAAGCCCGAGAACATCATGCTGGTGACGGGGGAGTCCGCTGGCGATCGGGCGGTCGTCATGGATTTCGGGCTCGCGAAAGAGCGCCGCGCCGACCCGGCGATCGCGAAGCTCACCGCGACCGGCATCATCCTCGGCACGCCGGAGTTCATGAGCCCGGAGCAGATCCGCGGCAAGCAGCTGGACGCGCGCTCCGACATCTACGCGCTCGGGATCGTCGCGTTCGAGATGTTCACGGGAAAGCTGCCGTTCCATGGTCGCAACGCGCAGGAGATGATGATCGCGCGGCTGCGCGGCCGGCCGCTGAAGTTGCGCCAGCTGCGCCCCGACCTTCCCGAGGGTCTCGAAAAGACGCTGGGGCGCGCCCTGGAGTCGAACCCGGAGGCGCGCTACGCCACCGCGCTCGAGTTCGCCGACGCCCTCGCGACCTCCCACGCAGGCGGCTTCCTGTCGAAGATCATCAAGGAGAAGCTGAAATAAGGCGCTTCCCGGCCTTCGATCCGCCCGAGTACGTCGAGTGGCGACCGGACCCCGCGCTGGTGCGCGGCTTCGGGGACACGATCGAGCGCGATCCCGAGCGCGCGGCGCTCGTCGCCGCTCTTCCCCAGGAAGCAACGCTCGCCCTCTACGCCGGCCTGCTCCGGGCCAGACTGCACGATGTCCAGCTCAAGCGCTGGGTGCGGAGCGGCGTGATCTCCAAGGCGTGGCTGGGCACGGGCGAGGAGGCCGTCACGGTCGGGCCCGTGCACGCGCTGGAGCGCGGACGCGACGTCGTGGCCCCGATGATCCGCAATGCCGCCGCCTGTTGCGAGCTGGGGATGCCCGTGGCCGACATGCTGCGCGCCTATCTGGGGAGCGACGATTCGCCCTCCCGCGGCCGCGATTTGCACGTCGGCGCGTGGGAGCGCGGCGTGCTCCAGCCGATCTCGCACGTCGGCGACATGGTGCCGGTCACGAGCGGCATCGCGCTTACGTTCCGCATGAGACAGGAGCCGCGCGTCGCCCTCACCTGGGTGGGCGACGGGGCCGCCAACACGGCGGCGGCGCACGAGGGCACCAACTTCGCCGCCGTCCGCCGGCTGCCCGCCATCTTCATCCTCCAGAACAACCAGGTGGCCTTGGGGACCCGGCTCGAGCAGCATCACCTCCCGGGCCAGTTTCACGAGTGGGCGGCGAGCTACGGCATCCACGGTGCGGCCTTCGACGGCAACAACGTGCTCGATGCCTACGCGGCCACCCGGCTCGCGGCCGAGCGCTGCCGCCGGGGCGAGGGGCCGGCGCTGCTCGTCGCGGAGACGTTCCGGATGGGCGGGCACGCCACCCACGACGAGCGCGAGGCGCGCGAGACCTTGCCGGACGAGCTCTTCAAGAGCTGGGGAAAGCGAGACCCGGTCGGGTTGTACGAGGAATACCTGAAGCAACGAGGCGTCGCCGCGAAACGACTCGAGGACATCGAGGCGGACGTCACGGCGGAAGTGGAGCAGGCCGCCGAGCAAGCGCTGCGCAGCCGCGAGCAGATGCCAGCGGGAGCGTCGGCGCTGGTCGGCGTGTACGCAACCAGGGAGGGCACCAATGGGCGGTAACCGGTGGTATCGGGCAGTGGCGGGGGGTACGGTGTTCGGCGCGCTCGCGCTGGTCGCCACCGTGGCCTGGCGCGGCGCCGACATTCACTCGGAGTACGTGAAGGTGCCGAGCGGCCGCGACACGCTCGCCGCGTACCTCGCGTATCCCGAGCGCAAGGATCCCGCCCCAGCCGTGGTGGTGATCCACGAGATCTTTGGCATGTCGGATTTCATCCGGCAGACCACCGAGCAGCTCGCCAAGGACGGTTTCGTGGCGATCGCACCGGACCTGCTGTCGCGCCGGGGCGGTACGCCTCCGTCCCCCGACTCCGCCCGCAGGCTCATTGCGGGCCTCGACCCCGACACGGTCACTCGGGACCTCGACGCCACGGTGGCGTACCTGAAGGGCGTGAAAGCGGCGCGGGCCGGGCGTGTCGGGGTGATCGGGTTCTGCTGGGGCGGCGGCCAGAGCTTCCGCTACGCCACCAACAACCCGTCGCTCCGGGGCTTCGTCGTCTGCTACGGGCCGGGCCCCGAGGCGCTCGCGATCGCGCGCATTCGCGCCCGCGGTCTGGGCGTCTACGCCGAGCACGACGCGCGGATCGATGCGGGCTTGCCGGACGTGGACGCGGCGGTCCGTACCTACCGCAAGAGCTACCACTACGCGGTCTATCCCGGCGTCGGCCACGGGTTCCTGCGCACGCGCGAGCGACCGGAGGTCGCGGACAGCGCGTGGCGGGACGTGATCCGGTTCTTGAGGGAGAGCCTGCAGCGCTGAGGACGGTAGAGGGCGGTAGAGGGCGGTCGAAGACGGGAGAACCTCTACCGCCCTCTACATCGTCTACCGTCCTCTACCTCCCTTCAGGTACTCCCGCGCCCGGTCCAGCATCGGCTGGTTGCCCGCCAGGAGGTCGTCCACCGTCGGGATCACCAGCAGGTCGGGCTTCACGCCGAGCCCCGCGTACTCCGTCCCGTCGGCGAACGAGTGGCGGGTGACCGAGAACTGGACGCCCCAGTTCTTGGGGAGGGCGAACGTCGCGACGTCGCCCACGCTGCCGGCCGTCGGCTCGCCGATGATGACCCCGCGCCCCGTCGCCCGGAACGCGGCGAGCAAGTCCTCCGCGGCACCGGAGGTCGTGCTCGACGCGAGCAGCGAGATCGGGCCGCCGTAGGAGGGGTGCTCGCCCCGCGGCGCAACGTTTGTCGCGGCCGGTCCGTACCAGGTCATGGCGGAATCGGGGAGTCTCCACGCACGGAACGCGGCACGGTACTGCGGCGTTTTCCAGCGAACGGCCGGGAATGGCTGGTCCGTGAGGCGGGCCAGGATCTGGTAGGCGTACTCCGTCCGGCCGCCGCTTGCCGTGCGGAGATCGAGCACCAGCCCCTGCACGGTGCCGAAGTCCGGGTAGGTCCGGTCGAACTGGCGGACCACGTCTTCTTCTGCGAGCGAGCCGATCCGCACGATGGCGATGCCGCCCGAAAGCGAGTCCACCGCGAAGGCCGGCGGGTCGAGCGGCCAGCGATCGTTGAGGGACAGGGAGCGCGTGACGCTCAACCCCCGGGGATCGGCGCCGGGTACCCGGATGAGTAGATGCAGGCTCGTACCCTTCTCGCCCTGGAGCATCCAGCCGACGGCGCGCTGCCAGCGGTCGGCGGGCGTCGCGGCCGGAATCTCCGGGAGCACCGAGTCGCGGATCCACGCCTCGGCCGGGATCCCCTGGACGGCGACGATCTCGGCCAGCCGGTCGGGGCGCGCGACGCGCATCTCGTCGTTCTCGGCGTAGTCCATGATGAATGGTCTTCGCGCGGCGCTCGTCAGGAGGAGCGGCGGGCGCGCGATGCGGGACCGCAGATTCGGGGGGGCGAGCACCGCGGCCTGCCCGTCGCCGAGCAGGGCGACCAAGCGCCGCAGCCGGCGCAGATCGGACTGCGGCTCCGCGGCGAGCTTCAGGTTCACGGTGAGCGCCGAGTCCCAGTCCGCTCGGACGCGGTCCCAGTAGGCGAAGTTGTAACGGGCCTCTGCCCAAACCGTGGCAAGGGCGTGAGCGCGCTCGGGGGCGGTGAGCTGCTGGGCGGCCGCCAGGCGGAGCGACGCGAGCGACGCCGCGGCCAGTGACGTCAGGAGCTTCGAGCGAGTGGTCACGCGCCTAATCTATCTCCTTCTCTTCGCGGCACCGCAGGCGCTGCTGTATCTGTACCTGCGCGCGCGCCTGCCCGATCCGAGTCGACCGCAGCGCGCGCGCTTGGTGCGCACCGCGCTGGCCCTGGTGTTCGTCACCTTCAACCTGCCCTGGGTGTTCGTGGCGCAACGGGCGCTGTTCGGCTCCATGTGGAGCGTGGGCCGGCTCCCGCTTACCGGCCCCTGGGTCGCCTGGCAGCTGCTGGGATGGATTTTCTGCGCGCTGGTGGTCGCGTACCTGCTCGGGAAGGGGGTGTGGTGGTTGGCGGGCCGGGTGCGCGGTGCGCGGTACGCGGTTGCCGCCGATGCGAACCGCGATCCCGCCGCGAATCGGGAACAACCGCGCACTGCGCACAGCGCACTGTTGTCCCGTCGCCGCTTCCTCGCCCGCGCCACCTACGCCTATGCCGGCGCCGGCGCCGCTCTGTCGTCCTACGGCATCTGGAGCGCCTATCGGCTTCCGGAGGTGACGCGCCGTACGCTCCGGTTCCCCGATCTGCCCGCGGGACTCGACGGGCTCACGCTGCTGCACGTCTCCGACCTGCACGCGGGCGTCCATCTCGGGGAGGACAAGATGCAGGAGATCGTGGCGCAGGCCAACGCGCTCCGCCCCGACCTGATCGTCCAGACCGGGGACATGATCGACATCTCCCGGTCCTACATTCCGGCCTACGTGCGCGCGTTCCGCGATCTGCGGGCCCCCCTCGGCGTGGTGACGGTGCTGGGGAACCACGACCGCTACACGGGCGAGGCCGAAGTGATTCGGGGTTGCCGGGACGCGGGACAGGTGTTCCTGCAGAACGGGTGTCACGTGCTTGAGCGGGGTGGGGCCACGCTTGCGCTGCTCGGCATCGACGATCCGCACAACTGGACGGCGGACGACCCGCAGGCCGGCGACGTCGCCGCGGCGCTCTCGGCCGCCCCACCGGGGGCGTTCCGGGTGCTCCTCGCCCACCGCCCCGGCGCGTGGGACTCGGCCGCACCGCGCGGTATTCCCCTCACGCTCGCGGGCCACATCCACGGCGGGCAGTTCTACCTCCCCTTGATCGGATGGTCGCCGGGGCGCCTGATCACGAAGTACGTGATGGGCCACTTTCAGCGAGGGGCTAGTCAGCTGTACGTGAGCCGCGGGATCGGGGTGGTCGGGGTGCCGATTCGCGTGTTCGCGCCGCCCGAGATCGAGCTGTTCGAGCTGCGCCGGTCGGAAGGCTCGTGAGCAGGTCGGGGTCTCGCGGAGCGACTGCGTATTCTTGTCGCGAAGCGAGACCCCGACCTGCTCACGGGCGCGGGGCGGCGATCGCGTCCCAGGCCCCGTCGAGCGCCAGTTTCACTCCCGCGTGCGTCTCGGGCCACTCCCTCCCTGCAACGCGGTCGATCGCGAGGGTGACGACCCCGAGCCACACACCGGCCCATATCTCCGCGGCCCCGGGTTTCACGGAGCCGTCGGCCTTGCCCTGCGCGATCAGGCTCTCGAGCCCGAGGCGGAACTCGCGGGCGGTCTTGCGGCTCTCCTCGTCCAGGAGATCATCGGAGCGCTGGACAAAGAACAGGCGTGCGACCGCCGGTTCACGCGCCGCGCCCGCGACGAGCGCGCGGGCGAGCTCGGCGAGTTTCTCGCGTGGCCCGACCTTGAGCGCGTCGGCGTCCTTCACGAGCGCGGCCGCCCAGCGCGCCGAGGCGCGGTACAGCTCGTTGAAGAACTGCTGCTTGCCGGCGAAATGGCGGTAGATCGTGCCCTCGGCTACCCCGGCCTTCTTGGCGATCGCCGGCGTCGTGGTGTCGTGGTAGCCCTGCGCGGTGAACAGCTCGAGCGCGGCGCGGACCAGGCGCTCGCGCGTCAAGTCGGCTTGGGTCATCGGGCGCGAATCTAACCTCCCAGCCGGGTGCGTGCGGAGCGAAGGGGTTCCGGCGTTGGCCGGGCCTCGCTAGCTTCCGCCGCCTCATCCCTCACGCCGTCCGGAGGCAATCGCGTCATGCGCATGTTGGTTTTGGGCGCGGGCCTGCAAGGATCCGCCTGCGCCTATGATCTGTTGCAGCAGCCCGGCGTTGAGCGCGTCACGATCGCCGACCTGAAGCCGGACCGCATTCCAGGCGCGCTCACGCCGCACGTCGGCAAGCGACTCGCGCTGTTGCGGCTCGACGTGCAGGACGGCGGCGCCTTGCGCGACGCGATGCGCGGGCACGAGGCGGTGCAGAACGCGGCGCCCTACTACTTCAACCTCGAGGTCGCGCGCGCGGCGGTGCACGCTGGCGTCCACTGCGCCGACCTGGGCGGCAACACGGAGATCGTCTTCCAGCAAAAGGCGCTCGACGCCGAGGCGAAGGCGCGGCGCGTGTCGATCATTCCCGACTGCGGTCTCGCGCCCGGCATGGTCAACATCCTCGCGGCGGAAGGTATCCGGCGCGTGGGGGACGCCGACATCGTGAAGATCTACGTCGGCGGATTGCCGCAGCATCCCGAGCCGCCCCTGAACTACCAGATCGTGTACTCGCTTGCAGGCGCGCTCGACTACTACACGACCCCTTCGTGGGTGCTGCGCGACGGCAGGCCGGCGCGCGTGGACGCCCTCTCCGAGCTCGAGCACGTCACCTTCCCACCGCCGGTGGGGGAGCTCGAGGCGTTCCACACCGGCGGAGGCATCTCGACGATGCCGTGGGCGTACGAGGGCAAGGTGCGGACGATGGAGTACAAGACGCTGCGCTACCCCGGGCATGCCGCGATCATGCGGCCGATCCGCGAGCTCGGGCTGCTCGACCTGACCCCCGTCACGGTGAACGGAAAGGAGATCGTGCCGCGCGATGCTTTCATCACGACCGTGTCTCCGAAGCTGACCAAACCCGACGCGCGCGATTTGGTCGCCTTGCGTGTCGAGGTGCGCGGAAACAACGGGAAGGGAGCCGGCTGGCAGCTGCTTGACTACTACGACGCGGCGCACGGCATCAGTGCGATGATGCGGACGACTGGGTATTCGCTCGCCATCACCGGTCTCATGCAGGTCGACGGCCGCATCGCCCAGCAGGGTGTGCAGACGCCCGATGAAGCCGTGCCGTTCGGCGCATACGTTGCCGAGCTCGCGAAGCGCGGGGTGGAGATCCGCGAGCTGTGAAGAGGCACGTTATCCGTCATCCGTCATCCGTATGCTCGGAAGGGAACCTGTGGTGAGACAGGGGTGTTCTGTGGTGTTCTTGCGGGTGACGGATAACTGATGACGGATAACGCTAGCGACTTCCGCGCGCTGTGGGACCGCGCGCTGACATACGAAG
>Ga0209239_1001897_pt1 | contig 12505 bp, 13 predicted proteins | sample GraSoi013_2_20cm_FD_185824 | JGI IMG/M metagenome (GOLD analysis project Ga0209239, IMG submission 185824) | Grasslands soil microbial communities from the Angelo Coastal Reserve, California, USA - Sample 10_02_2013_2_20cm (SPAdes) (version 2) | ecosystem: Environmental > Terrestrial > Soil >...
CTTCACCGAGACCGAGTGCCATTGGTAGCATGCCGATAATCATTGCGAGAGCAGTCATCAAGACCGGACGCAAACGAGTGCTGCCGGCTTCCCAGGCCGCACGCACCGGATCTATCCCTTCGGCCAGGCGCTGTCGCGCAAAGGTAACGACTAGGACAGAATTCGCGGTGGCGACACCCATGCACATGATCGCGCCCATCATTGCCGGCACGCTTAGTGTTGTGCTTGTGATATGCAGGCCCAAAATCACGCCAGCGAGCGCTCCAGTAAGCGCGGTTAAAATAATAAATGGATCGAGCCAGCTCTGAAAATTGACAACGAGCAGCATGTAGATCAGTGCCACCGACATCACGAGGCCGATCGCCAAACCGAAGAAGCTCGTGCTCATGGTCAGGGCCTGACCACGGATCATAATCGAAACACCGCGCGGCAAAGTTTTTTCCGCCTGCGCAATGATCGGTTTAATATCGCTTAAGACACCACCCAGGTCGCGGTTGGCAACTCCACCGTAAATGTCGACAACCGGGATGATGTTGTAGTGCGAGTAAATCGGCTGGCTGGTGATGCGCGAAACTGATGCGAGGTTCGACAAGATCTGGCCGTTGGCTGCGCCTGGCGTCGAAGCGCTTACCGGCACCGATTGAAGCGCCGCAAGCGACTCCAGTCGGTACTCTGGAGCACGGGTATTGACGAGATACTGAACGCCGGTGGTTATGTCGAGCCAGTAGCTCGGCTGGACCTGGCCGCTGCCGCTTAGACTGAGCAGGACTGAAGAAGCTACCTGTTGCTCGGTCAGACCGATGCCGGACGCTTTGGTGCGATCGACGGAGAACTGGAGCCGTTGTAAGTCGTCCGGCTGCTGAATCCGAACGTCAACGGCCCCGCGAACACGACGAATCTTCTCAGCCAGGTCAGCAGCCACCTTTTGATCGGCGGCCAAGTCACGGCCTGTAACCTGAATATCCAGAGGCGCAGGTAACCCGAAGTTGATCGTCTGCGTAGTAATGTCGGCCGGCAGGAAATAGAAGATAACGCCAGGAAACTGCTGGTGAAGGTTAAGCCGCAGCTGCCTTATGTAGCCTGCCGTAGGCCCGTGGTTCTTCTGCAAAGCGACCGTGATGTCCGCATCGGCGGGCCCGCTGACGCCGCTATCGCTGTAAGAGAGATTTATGCCCGATACGGGTAGGCCAATGTTGTCGACAATCCCCTGAAGTTCGTTCGCCGGGATCTGGCGTCTTATCGTGGCTTCCACCTGGTCGACAAGGTTGGCCGTTTCTTCAACACGCGTTCCCGTAGCAGCGCGTACATGCAATCGAAATGTGCCCGCGTCCACTGACGGAAAGAAGTCCTGGCCGAGAAATGGTACAAGAACCCAGGAGCCGGCGCAGAAGGCGAGAAAGGCCACGGCGAAAACCCCACGATGGTTGAGGATTGTGCCTAACAAGCCTCGATAGGAGGAGCGGAATCGATCAAAGCCGCGTTCAAAAGCGTGCTGGAAGGCAACGAACGGCCGCACCCAGAAAGTAACATGTCCATCTTTCTCCGACTTGTGGTTATGGCGTTCGAACCACATTACTAATGTCGGAACCAGGGTGCGGGATAAGACATACGATGCGATAACGGCAAAGACGACTGCCTCCGCGAACGGCACAAACAGATAATGGGCGACTCCGGAAAGAAAGAACATCGGGATAAAAACAATGCAGATACAAAAAGTGGAGACCAAAGCCGGTAGCGCAATTTCGCCTGCGCCCTTGAGAATTGCGTCCTCCAGTTTTTCTCCGAGGCCCATGTGGCGCTCGATGTTCTCGATGGTGACCGTGGCGTCATCGACCAGAATCCCTACGGCCAGCGCAAGCCCGCCAAGTGTCATCAGGTTGATTGTTTGTCCCAAGGCGCTTAGCACCGCGAGCGAGGCAAGAACCGAAAGGGGAATCGAGATCGCGACGACGATGGTGCTTCTCCACGAACCGAGAAAAAGAAGAATCATTAGAGCGGTCAACGCTCCGGCGATCACTCCTTCTCTGACGACGCCGCTGATCGCGGCGCGGACAAAGACTGATTGATCGGAAAATTCTTTCACACGCACGGCGCTGTTGACCGTCTTGAGGACGTTAGCCATCGCCTGTTTTGCTCCCGCCACCACGCTGAGCGTAGAAGCGCTGCCATTTTTTAGAAGGACCATCAGCACGCTGCGAACGCCATCCTGCCTGACGATATTCGTTTGAGGATCGTTGCCGTCACGTACCTGGGCCACGTCCCCAACTCGAATAGTTGCGCCATCGATGGTTTTGATCGGCAGCTCGTTCAGCGAATCGATCCGCAGCGGAAAGGTGTTAACGTCGACCTGATATTGTTTCGGGCCGAGTTTGACTGTGCCGCTGGGGAAGACCAGTGCCTGCGCGTTGACCGCGCTCGTGACGTCGCTCTGCGTCAGATTTTTTTCCTGAAGCTTTCTAAGATCGAGATCGATCGAGACGAGCCGTTGTTTGCCGCCGTAAGGATAAGGAATCGCGATCCCCGGGACGGTAATCAATCCGACACGCAACTGGTTGAGCGCAATGTCGGCTGCTTGTTGTTCGGAAATGCCGTCGCCGCCGACACCATACTGAAGAACGGGGACGTCGGATGCGCTGTACTGAATGATAAGAGGCGGCGTCGTTCCGGGTGGCAGCTGTCGCAAGATAGTTTGTGAAATGGCGGTGATTTGGGCGACTGCTGTTGAAATCGTTACGGTCGGCTGAAAAAATACTTTGATAATGCCGATGCCGTCATAGGAGGTCGATTCGATGTGCTGGATATCATTGACCGTGGTCGTCAGCACGCGTTCTTCGGTGTAAACCATGCGCTGTTCAATGTCCTTGGCGCTCAGACCGGTGAAGTTCCAGATGATGCTGACCACTGGAATATTAATCTCCGGCAAGACGTCGGTCGGTGTCCGCATCAGGACAAAGGGCGTGACTAAGAGTAGTAGCAATGCTGCTACTACAAATGTATAGGGCCGCCCAAGAGCTAAACGGATAATCCACATAATGTGCCTCCGATCTGGTTAAGGACAGAGCAGCTCGCTTCCATGCCCGGAAATTTCGTTCCGCGATCGACAAGTTGCTATTACGCATCGGTGGGATTTTTTCCTAACCCACCTGAACTGATACCAACTCCCTCTTTTGAGAGAACCTTCGAAGGCCTCCGACGCGGCGGACCGCTACAAATAGGCTGTTATAGGCCGTCTCTGTGAGGCGGCGGACATTAGTTAGCGGGCGGAGCCTGCCTTCACTTCGACGCCTGTTTCTTTTTCGAGCGCCTTGATCAAGGCGGAGGCGTTTTCATTTCCAAAGCCGAGGTCAACAGCCGCGGCGAGATTCTTTTCCACAACGCGCAGTGCCGGAATCGGTGACTGCAGACTATTACCAAATTTTTCGATGAGGCCCGCATCCTTGAGCATAAGCTTGAGCGCAAAGCTCGGCGAAAAATCGCGTTTCAAAATATTCTGACCATTGCTCACGAGCAGCGGTGACCGAAAGTCGGCCATCTTCACAACTTCCATCACCGTATTCAGATCAAGCCCGGCTTTTTGCGCCAGCAGCAGTCCTTCCGCGAGAGCTTCCATTTCCAACGCCACGATGAGGTTTCCCACCAACTTCATAGCCGCGGCGTTTCCGTTCTTGCCAAAGTAGTGAATCGTTTGCCCCAAATGCTCCAGGACTGGTTTCACTTTCTCAAAAATTGCCTTGTTGCCCGCGGCCATGATCCAAAGCTTGGCGTCTGCGGATTCTTGTTTGCTGCCAAAGACAGGCGCATCGAGAAAATCAACGCCGCGCTTTGCGTAAGCTTCCTGTTCTTGCAAACTCGTCGCCGGGAGAACCGTGCTCATGTCCATCGCGATCTGGCCCTCCTTGATTCCGCTGAGAATTCCTTCCGCGCCAAAAACAACGTCCTCGACTGCGTGGTCGTTGCTTAAGCTATACATGATTAGATCGACATCGCGGACAGCATCCGCTGGTGTATCGGCTACGCGCGCGCCCTTTCTAGCAAATGGCTCGCATTTTTCAGCGTTCCGATTCCAGACGGTAAGTTTGTAGCCGGCTTCGAGAAGATTCGCGGCCATGCCGCTACCCATGGTCCCGAGACCGAGATAGGAAATTGTCTTTACCATAACAACTGTTCGTTCACGTCATGCACTCCAGACTTGGAAAAGAATGCTGAGCAAAACCAGCATTAGACCGCTCCAGACAAAAACGACTTCCTCGACGCGGTTGTGGCGAGCGACGGGCACGTCGTTCTCGACGTTTGGATCGCGATCGAAGAGTTGGTGTCGCCTCCGGAAAATGAAGACTCCTGCAAGCAAAAATACGATCACGGCGAAAGTGAATCCGACGCGCAGCGTTGCAAGGCCCGCCTGTGCAATCGCCGCTATTAGGAAGGAACTGTTCATTGTCATGCACCTAATCTACCGGTGTTTTCAATCGGTTGCTCCGGGGCATCTGTGGGGTTTTCGGATGCCGCTGAAGAATGGATCGCGAGTCCCTCGCCGGAGGGAGAGCGCACGCGCGCCGGGCTGTGCTCAGACTAATGGCGTTCCGCGGCGAAAAAGGATTCGGATCAGAGCAAACTCAAAGAATCGAGCGCACCACACCGCCGTCGGCGCGCAAAGCCGCGCCGTTCGTAGCCGATGAAAGTGGGCTGGCGACAAACGCAACGAGTGCCGCGACTTCATCTGGAGTAGCGAAACGTCTCAGGAGTGAAGTGGGCCTTGCTGTCGTGAAGAATTCTTTTTCCACTGCGGCAGGCGCCGCGTGTTTGGCTTTGGCCAAATCGTCGATGAATTTTTCCACGCCTTCCGAGCGAGTCGGACCCGCCAGTACCGAATTGACGGTCACCTCTGTTCCCGCGGTGGTTTCGGCCAGGCCGCGGGCGAGCGCCACCTGCATGGTTTTCGTTACGCCGTAATGGATCATTTCCACCGGAATATTTACAGCGGATTCGCTGGAGATAAAAATGATCCGTCCCCAACCGGCAGCTTTCATCTGTGGCAGATAATGACGCGACAGACGAACGCCGCTTAGAAAATTGGTTTCAATGATCGTCAACCATTCTGCGTCGGTGATTTGTTCAAAGTCCTTGACTTCATAAACGCCCAGGTTGTTCACGAGAATATCCACATCGGGATGGCGTTTTGTAGTTTGCGCTGCTGCATCGGCTTTGGACAAATCAAGCGCGAGCCCTTCGAGTTTCGCTGTTGGGACGTTCGCGCGAATGGATGCAATGGCTTCTTTCACACGCGTCTCGGTGCGTCCGTTCACGATCACGCGAGCGCCTTCGGCGGCGAGCGCTTTGGCAACGGCTAGACCGATTCCCGCAGTAGAACCGCTAACAAGAGCGAGTTTGTTTTCTAATTGAAGATTCATAGTTATGGGTTGGCAACCTACCCTTCTCGGGTCACGGCTTATCCCGCGTTCCTTAAGCAGCGGCCAGGAACTCTGGTTCTCGAACGGCCTCTCTTTGGATGAGCGCGCGGCGCAGCTTCGCCAAAGCTATGTTCTGTAGTTGGCGAATACGCTCTCGCGTAACGCCAAAGTCCTTACCGACATCTTCCAAGGTCTTCGGCTCTCCACCATCGAGGCCGAAGCGCTGCGAAATGATTTTTCTCTCTCGGGGATCGAGCACTTCAAGCAGCCCGTCCACTTCGCCGCGCAGATTTTTGTCGCGCAACAATTCAAACGGGGTTTGCGCTTCGTCATCACCGATCACCTCGGCAAACTCCGTCGAGTCATCGTCCGCAATCGGAGCATCGAGCGAAGCCGGACGGATACCGACGCTTTTTAGTCGCGTAATTTTATCGCTGCCGATGCCGATCTCCTCACCAAGTTCTTCGTCAGTCGGTTCGCGGCCGAGTTCGTCGCTCATCTGGAGCGAGACGCGGCGCATTTTCGCAAGCTTGTCGGCGAGATGCACCGGAACTCGGATCGTCTTGCTTTGGTTGGCAAGGGCGCGCTTGATCGATTGTTTGATCCACCACATCGCATAGGTACTCAGCTTCGCGCCTTTGTTAGGGTCGAAGCGCTCGACTGCTTTGGTCAATCCAATGTTACCCTCGGAGATCAAGTCGAGCAGCGGCAGACCAAAATTGGCGTAGTCGCGCGCGATGGTGACAACGAGCCGTAGATTCGCGTTAATCATCCGCTCCCGCGCCGCGGCATCGCCCCTTTTGATTTTCCCTGCGAGCTCGACCTCCTGTTGCGGCGTCAAAAGACGGAACTGCCCAATCTCTTGTAAGTATCTCTTCAATCCAAGATCGCTTTCATTCATGACCGGAACCTACTGGCCCGGGCCAACCGATCGCTATTGCGCAAGCGTGAGATTTTGCGGTGCCACGCAGGAGATGTTGGCGGCTACCTCTTTGGAGATAAAAGATTGTGACCTTGCCAAGGCAAACCGGCAACGAAGATGATTGGTCTATGAAATTATGGGCTTGGGACGAGAACAACCTTCTTTCGATCACACACGCGATTCGGACAGCCGTCGCTGCGACTGTCTCAGTAATTATTGCGCGGCTCGTGCAAATGCCCGAGGCCTATTGGGCCGCGATCGCGACCTTGGTTGTGATGCAATCCACTCTCGGCGCGACGCTGACGCTCTCGGTCGAGCGGATTGTCGCTACCGCAGTGGGTGCATCAGCAGGAGCGCTCGAGGCAAGTTATTTTAGCGCAAATCTGGTCGCGTACGCGGTTGCGATTTTTCTCGTCGGATTACTGTCGTTCGCGTGTCGTTTGGAGAAGACCGCATATCGCTACGCGAGTATTACGCTCACTATCATCGTTCTAATTCCCCGCGCGGCAGCGCCTTGGGCGATCGCTTTGCACAGATTCATTGAAGTTTCAGTTGGAATCATCGTTGCTCTCACGGTTGTGGCGCTGTGGCCAGAACACCAACGGCCTTCACCCGATAGTACCGCCGAATAGGGCGACCGTGGCTATCAGTCCGGCTCAACGAAAGAAATTAACTTTCGCCAGATCGATTATTTCGTCGCCGCGCCCGCTCAGGACAGCGTTGACCATGAATATCCCAAAGCCGGCCGCCTGCACGGAATGCCCCTGCAGTCAGCCGGTGTTCTAGCACGTGATAGTTCGTTTCGTATCCCTCGAAAGAGGTGTTGTCCGCTCTCTCCTGTGAAGCATCGAAAAATCCTTCGACTGCTTCGTGGTGGTTCGGCGCGAGGTTGTCTAGCTTTCCGAAAGCAAATTATCAGAAATGAAAACCAAACAATCTCAGATCAACCCCAAGCGGGCCTTGTCGAGGATTTTCCGGCGTTCCTCGCGGCGTCACGACCCGATGCTCGTGCTGAACATGACCCTCTTTAACTTCACAGACGGATGGAATCGCGCTTTCTCCAGGGAGCAGTACGGACGCTTCTCCGCCTAACAAATTAATACAATCAATGGACTCAGTTCAGCCAGGAATGAACGCTGCCCAACAGTTCGTTGTTGTGAAGGCGCCGCTCGAGCGGGTCTATGAGCAATGGTCGCGTATCGAGGACCTGCCGAAATTCATCCCTCCGCTGCGAGAGGTGCGAAGAATTGATGACACGCATTTTTCTTACACGTGGCACCCCAATGGCGATGACCAGCGCGGGATTTTCCACATCGTGCTTCAAGTTCCTCGTCGCCGAATTGCGTGGCGCACAATGTCGAACGGGTTCATGTCGGGGATGGTCTGCTTTGAGCCGCGTTCTCAAAATGAAACGGAAGTCACTTTGAAAATCCGATCGGTCTTTGATCCGCCAAATCTATCGCGAAGGCTGGCAGAATATCTCGGCAACTTCACGCGGTTGGTCGAGAACGAGGGAGCTGCATCATGAGAAACTTCCCCAGCGAGAAAGCGCTCGTTGCGGCCTACTGGCGAAAACTGGCAAGCCGTCTGGGAGCAGCATATAAGAAACGTGGCCACGTTTCTGCGAGACGCGCAGCGCATGTGTTGCAAACGCGTGAGGATGGTCGGCGCATCAAACTGAATAACTGAGAAGGAGAAAAGCATATGAACAAGGACCTCGAAAAAGTGAAATTGCTAGCCCGCGACTTGCGCGATGGAAAAGAGTTCCCGCGCAGCCCGCGCACAACATTGGCCGGCTATGTATTGGCAGCACGCGCTGTGGACAAATGCCGTGCTGTGTTAGCAGGCTGGGAAGGCGAATACCACTCCAACTGTCCGCTTGATCAACGCTGGCTAAAATTCGCCGAGATCGATTATGAGGATTTCCGGGCGTTCGTCGCCACCGGTGCGACGGACGACGAGATTACTGCTTGGATAGGCGACCATGCGAAAAAGCGTTCGCGTGCCGAAATCATTGCCTGGAACAATAAAGAACGCGACCTGCACCTGAGCGATTTGCCTCTGGAACTCCAGGAGTACATGGAAGATTACATTCAGCAGTTCATCCCGCGTAACCGAGTGGTGCATCACTGGTTCGACGTTTACGATCTGGAAGAAGAACGGATTTAGATAAGATCGCTCAGCAGCTACAGGAGATTTTCGGTATAGCTCAGATCTTTTGCGCTAATAATCTTTTCGCCCACGCCAACGGCATTTGTTTTACCGAAATTTGCCTGCGTATTGATCGGCGAACAACGCTGGTTGTCCGCCGGTATGCAGAAACAATACGGTTTCATTGTTTTTGAAGAACCCCTTTCGGATCAAATCAATCATTCCCGCTGCGGCGCGGCCGGTGTAGACCGGATCCAGCAAGAGTCCTTCATACTGCGCAAACAACCGGATGGCTTCTCGCTCGCGCTCCGTGACGACGCCGTAGCCCGGGTTGCAGTAATCTGCATTAACCAGAACATCAGACGGCGTGAACTCGATTCGCTCGCCAAGTTTCTCGCTGGTCGCCGACGCTAATTTCGTCACTTCGTTCTTCAACCATTCTTCGGATTCATCAACGCTGATTCCCAGGATTTTGCCGTTGAATCTAAAAATTCGTTGACCCGTCAGCAGACCGGCCTGCGTTCCGCCGGAAGAACTGGCAAATATGATCCAGTCAGCGCTGATGTTCTGATCGAACAGTTCTTTTATCGCGAACGCATATCCGAGAGCACCTGTGGAATTCGATCCGCCGTACGGAACCAGGTAAGGCTTTCTTCGCTCCTTCGTCGCTCGATCGAAGGTTTCCTGCAGAATTCTGTCCCGATCTTTGCGATCGGTGACGTAGACGATCTCCGCTCCGAACAATTGATCGAGCAGCAGATTTCCAGAGGCGTGCTGCGCCTCGGTGCCACTCAACACCAGAATGCATTTAAACCCGAATCGAGCCGCTACAGCCGCAGTTTGACGGCAATGATTCGATTGAATCGCGCCGCCCGTAATCACTGTCTTCGCGCCCTGCTCACGCGCTTCTGCTACGAGAAATTCCAATTTCCGAGTCTTGTTGCCGCCAAAGGCCAGTCCGGTCTGGTCATCGCGCTTAATCAACAAACGCGGTCCGCCCAGCGCCTCAGAAAGGCGCGGAAGTGTTTCGACTGGTGTCGGAAGATGTGCAAAACGCAATCGCGGAACAGCCATCAACAGCGATCTTTCGCCGTACCTTGGAAAGATTCAACCATTGACGAGCACCCTGTGGAATCGCGCTTTGCCGAAAACTGTTAAGATTCAGAACGGCAGCCACCCAATCGGCAGTTCAAAAATGCAAACGAAACCAATTAGTGCGATCAGCCCCAGAACCAGCATCGCGACGATCGGGTGATTGATAGCAAATGCGCCTATTCGAAACGCGGATTCCTTGGACTTCGTCGTGCTGTTATCGGTCAGCGGCCTCCAGGCGTGCGCGGACCTGGAAAGCCCGATGCGAATCGTTCTGACAACTCGCACAACGCGCGGGATAAAGATGTCAACGTCCCGCGTCGATTCATTAGGGCGAGAATGGTTCATCTCCATATTCCCAAAGCGCCCGACTCCATTTGCCCGCCGGTCCTGTGGTTTTTCGTTCCCACCGTTTGAACTATGAGCGCCGGCGATGTCGCCGCCATCGCCCATAAGGGGGATTTTCCAATGCCCCAGGCGGGAGGTTCTCCATCCTATTCGTTCGAGAGAACGTACGCAAAAGTTGGATTATTAGTTCGCATTTCAGGCTGCATGTGCGTTCGCTAACGACGGGACCGCCGTTGTCTCAGACGCGAGTGCGGTTCGCACCAGAGGAGCAACGCGTGTTCCGAGCAGCTCAATCGCGCGCAGCATTTTCGCGTGCGGCAACGCCGCGACGCTCATCTGGAACGTGAGACGAGAAATTCCGCCTAATGACTCGTTTACGCGTAGGATTTTTTCCGTGACGGTTTCCGGATCGCCGACGAGGAGCGCACGGGTCGGTCCGAGCTGGGCATCGAAATGTGCGCGAGTCATTGGTGGCCATCCGCGCTCTCTGCCAATCTCAGTAAAGCTTCGCGCATACCCGGGCAAAAACTCGTCTTCGGCCGTCGTCGAACTGTCGGCGAGGTAGCCTAAAGAATGGATGCCAACCTTGAGCTGATCTGGAGAGTGTCCAGCGCGCAACCCCGCTTCGCGGTAGCGGTCGATCAAGGGCCGAAAGCGGTGTGGCTCGCCTCCGATGATGGCGACCATTAGTGGTAGCCCGAGCATGCCGGCTCGAATAAAGGAGCCCGGTGTGCCTCCGACACCGAGCCAAACCGGTAGCGGATTCTGAAGTGGCCGCGGGTAAACTCCCTGCCCGGTGAGTGCAGCGCGGTGCTGGCCCGACCAGTGCACGTGTGTGTTCTCGCGAATGTTCAGAAGCAGATCGAGTTTCTCGGCGAAGAGCGAATCGTAGTCCTCGAGCTCCAGCCCAAAAAGCGGAAACGCTTCGATGAATGAGCCGCGCCCGGCGACGATCTCCGCTCTTCCGTTCGAAAGCAGATCAAGCGTTGCGAACTCCTGGAACACGCGCACCGGATCGGCCGCGCTCAGGACCGTGACGGCGCTCGTTAATCGTATATTGCGGGTTCGAGCCGCGGCGGCGGCGAGAATCACCGTTGGCGCGGAATCGAGGAACTCGCGCCGGTGGTGTTCACCGATCCCAAACACATCAAGGCCCACCTCGTCAGCAAGCGTGATCGCTTCGAGTAACTCGCTCAAATGTTGTGCTGGATCGACGGCCCGGCCCGACCCGTCAACGGTTGCCGCTACGAAACTATCTACGCCAATTTGCATCGGTGGTGATTCTTGTTCAAGCTGCAACGCGTTGTTGGAAAAGACCGGCGAAAGCGGAGCGGACGCTCAGGAACACGACGATCCACAGCACGGTCACGACGAGAGCCAAGGCAGACCGCTCGGAAGCATCAATGTGTGAATGAGCAGAATGTTGACGATGATCGGAGCGAGCAGCGTCAGCGCGAGTGGAACGTAGCGATTAACCAGGAGCAGGACCGCCGAAATGATTTGGAGCAGAAATATCGGGACCAGATAATGGGAGACAAAGAGCGCCCCGACGAACTGGCCAGCCGTTCCGGACGGCGGAGAGCCGGGAATGAAGTGGAGGAAGCCATTCAATCCGAAGACGAGAAAGATGAGGCCAAGAAGAAAACGGGCGATGACAGTAATGATTTTCATGTTAGTTTCGTTTGTTTGATATACAGTATATTGACATCAATACAATCTGTGTCAAGATAAAATTGGAATGAGGCGGAAAAGAACAACTTCAGGGCAAGACTCCACCGGCGTGCATCTCTGGCTGGTTTTCATGAAAGCCTTTCAAGCGCTTTTCCCGCACGCGGAGGAGAGCATCAAGCGCACAGAACTGGGCGATTCCGATTTCCGCGTCCTGGAAGTCCTCCTGCATAAAGGCCCGCTCCCGGTGAATACCATCGGCCCGAAAGTCTGGCTCACTCCCGGATCCATCAGTGTGGCCGTCGACCGACTGGTTAGAAAAGGGCTCGTTTCGCGCAAGGATCACCCGGACGACCGCCGGGTGCGCCGGGTTGAACTGACACCCAAAGGACGGGCGCTGATTGCTCGCGGATTTCAGGAGCACGCGGGGGCGATGAAAACTGCTGTCAGCGTCCTATCAAAAAATGAGCGACTGACATTGCTGCGGCTTTTGAAGAAACTGGGGAAGCACGCCGCAGCAACCCGTCGATGAGCGTTGGCTAAAATGGGTCGGTATTCTGGTGCGCTCTTTTCGCGATGCCAACCTTCTGATCTAATCAGGTTTTTAAGGCGCCGAGCTGCTGCATAACCGAGAAGAGATTAGCTACACCCCAATGCTCAGTGATCTTGCCGTTGCGCACTCGCATGACATCAACAGTTTCGAAGTGAATTTTTCGACCCGTTGGCGCCACACCGAGAAACATTCCCTGGTGCGTTCCATGATACGTTTTATAGGTCGTCACCAGCTCACCGTCCGCGGCCTGCCAATGGATATCTGCGTAAAAATCGGGGAATGCGGCACGAAGTCTGTGATATAGGTCACGCACGCCATCTTTGTCAGCCTTGGAGTTCGGCTGCGGTGTATGGTCGACGAAGT
>Ga0209239_1001898_pt1 | contig 12501 bp, 10 predicted proteins | sample GraSoi013_2_20cm_FD_185824 | JGI IMG/M metagenome (GOLD analysis project Ga0209239, IMG submission 185824) | Grasslands soil microbial communities from the Angelo Coastal Reserve, California, USA - Sample 10_02_2013_2_20cm (SPAdes) (version 2) | ecosystem: Environmental > Terrestrial > Soil >...
AGCGTTACAATAATTTTCTTGATCAAGATGATGCCTCCTTTTCACTCTTCATCTTACCGTTTTCGATGAACCACTGATTTGCCTACAATAGAGCGCATAAAGCTTTTATTCGTTCGACTCAGACATATTATCCAACTCTGAGAGCATAGTGACAAGGAGGGGAACGAGGGCTGCCCATTCGCGAAAGTAGCGCACGTCTCCACTGGTGTGCAATTGTACTTTGCCCCGCCACTCGGTCTGATCAGTCCCTATCTCTTCTTGCCACACACGAACCGTAAATAAATGAGAACGTGAACTGTGGGAAGCTTTCTCCATGCTCATACACCCCTTCTTGCTTCTTTCCCAAATAGAACAACCCCGCGTTCTGCAAGGATGTTGATATTGTTGTTCATCTTATGGAGAGTGTATGACATGTGGCGTTGCTTAACCGTTGCTTCCAGGCGTTGCTTGATGCGTGGTTGTGAGAGAAGAGCGTTGCCTGTCTCGCCCAGCAGCCTGATCAACCTGGGTACCGCCGTTAACAGAGCGGCTGCAATGGGAGCAAACGAGATTAGCAATAGCTATGGTGGGAGCGACTCCAGCTACGACTCGACGTATTTCAACCACCCGGGCATCGCCATCACTGTCAGTTCAGGTGATAATGGCTACGGGGTCCAGTATCCAGCAGCATCCCAGTATGTAACTGCCGTGGGTGGGACCACGCTGAACAGGGCGAGCAACGCGCGTGGTTGGAGTGAGACGGCCTGGAGTGGTGCGGGCAGCGGCTGCAGCGCCTACTTCATTGTGGGTACACGATTGTGGCTTTGGGGAAGTTTCACTATTTAACGCTTTGATTTGTTAAAAGGAGGTTTGAGATGGTTCTTTTATGGAGGCAGAGCCTGGAGCGGAAGCAATTCCTCCCACGCTCCAGGTACCCTGCCCACCCGAGGCTGCGTTGCAACGACCGGTCTGGTCGATGCTACAGTACTGGCCGCCCATGCTGCCGCCTGGCTGTACGGTCCCATAGAACATAAGCGGAGCGTGGCCACTGTATCCCTGGACGGTAAACTGAATATAGTTATTTCGCTGGACAAAGCCACTGATGATAGGGCCGCTTCCCTGCAAAGGAGGGTTAATGGTCACGGAGCCACCGAGGTTTCCCTGGTTCTGGCTGAACGAGACGGACATACTCGCGTCGACATTTGCATTCGTGTTGTGAACGGTGCCATTGTGTGACCCGGCAACATTCGGAAAAGCAGCCGGGACAGGTGTAGGATTTGTAGGTGGTACCGATGTTGGCGCCGGTGCTGGTGGATTCGTCGGTGTTGGCTGTAGCACTGGTGCTGGCTTTGGCGTCGGCGTTGGCTTTGGTGTCGGTTTTAGCGTCGGCGTGGCTGCTGGTGTAACTTTATGCTGAACAACCGGGGTAGGTGTAGCAGGCTGAGTTCCCTTATGTCCGGTAATAGAGGGCCAGAAAGCAGCGGCAAGGCCCGAAATGAGCGCGAGCGCAATAAGGGCCAAAAGCAACAATGGCAATATACCGCGCCTCCTGATGCGCTCAGTGATCTCCTGCGGCTGCGTGGTAAGGTAAGTTAGCGCTTTATTCGCGGCACCAGGTACTTCGGGCGCTGGCGTGATGAGCTCGTGTTCATCGGGCGCAACGGGTGCATTGTTGGCAGCAGGCAGCGGCGTAACCATAGGAGGAACTGGAGTCATAGGCTGTGCTGGTTGGGCATTCAATGCCTGCCAGAATTGGTCAGCGGAAGGAAAGCGATCTTCGATATTAATGGCCATGGCGCGTTGAATGGCATCAGATACATGCACAGGGATATCTGGATTAAGCTGATGTGCCGGCTCAAGTGGATCGCCATTGCCGCTCCCCAAGTTTGTCATACGGTAGAAGGCATCGTCGGGCACGACACCTGTTAACAGCGCATAGAAGGTAGCCCCCAGTCCATAAATATCTGTACGGTTGTTGGTACCACGATTATATTGTTCAGGCGCGCCATAGCCTGGGGAACAGCGTCGAACAGCGGTGGTGGTTGAATCAGGATCGAACTCTTTCGCGATGCCAAAGTCAACCAGCACAGTCTGATCACCTGTGGAAGGCACGATAATATTGGCCGGTTTGATATCTCGATGGATGATTGGCGGACGCTGTTTATGGAGGTACGAGATGGCCTGGACAATGGGAGCCATCATGCTCATCACTTGAGAGAGGGGGAAGCGCTTCTGCGGTTGCTTTTGCCTCAGCGTCTCCAGGTTTGGACCTTCGATGAAATCCATGAGCATATACGAACGATTATTCGTTTCATTCTCGAAGGAACGGTAGACACGAGGCAGAGCAGGGTGATCCAACCGCGTGAGGAGTTCGCTCTCGAAGGAAAAACGAGCGCGCTCTTGTCTGCTCGTGTCGATCATCTCTTTGAGGGCAAAAAGGTTACCCCTGACACGCTGGTCTTTCACGAGATAGACAGCGCCGAATCCGCCCTTACCGAGCAGTCCTACTACATTATAACGGTCACCTATAATAGTCCCTATTGGGAGCGCCGAACGGACATCTTGCACATTACACCTCAAACAGGAATAAAAACACGATTTTCATTATATGAAATAACATTTTCTATTGGCAAACTCATTCATAAAAGTTGGGGTTCTCTTAGTTGAACGAATCAGGAATGAGGTTAGATACACTCCACTGTGCAATAGACATTTGGAGAGAATGCCTGTCATCCCTTCGCTTCTCTCAGAGCCTGCCCTGAGAGAAGCGAAGGGATGACAGGCAGGACACCTCTGTAACTCGCGGTTCCGCTACAGATTGACGGTTGTATCTTGCTTTGTTAATGTTGCAAGCGGGCAATGAGAGCGGGGAGAGCTCAAAAGCGGGGTCCAATGTTGAAGTAACCCGTATTGGCGTTGCACTGATTTGTACTACTACTACAGAAATTGCCTTGAAGATAGATACCGCTCTGGACCGTTCCATGGAAATAGAGCGGAGGTTGATTGGTAGTAGTTTGAACGGTAAAGGAGAAATTTCCATGAGTATCGACGGATCCGTTGAGTGGGTATGAGCCCTGATAAGGAGATTTAAAGGTAAATGTTCCACTGATAGTGGCACTGCCCTTCGTTTGCTGTATCATAACATTAACCTGCTTATTCTGGCCGATGGTTGAATCAAACATACTGCCATTATAGTTTCCCGCGATATACTCTCCATTCTGCCGAGGAGTTGAGGTCTGGGTCCGCGAGGCTGTGGGGGAGGAGCTTAAGCGCGGAGTAGAAGTTTGAGTCACATGGGTCGTGGCGATCTGCAACCTGGATGTCACACCTGATCCCGACTGGTTCGCATAGTGGATACCGAAGGCGGTCGCAACACTTCCCCCGATAAGCAAAATCAGCACAATAAAGATTGTAACGACACTCCATTTCCTGGTACGCGAAAGAGATGACCACGCTCTTGCAGGCTGAGAAGCAGCCGTTTGCCTCTGCGGAGGTAGGGCAGGAGGCTGTGTTGTAGGCAGTTTCTGTTCGGCTACAATCGTGACATCTTCAGCGTCTGGCACACCATTATTGGAATCAGTTGAAGAGGCTGCAACCAGTGGCTCGGATGCAGGCGATTCCTGCTGCTCTTTCTGTTCAGATTCGATGGACGAGGGAGTCGCGGTCGCTGACAAGGTAAGCACGGTGTGTGAGATCTCTTGCTCCTCTGGTCCCCCTGCATGAACACTTAAAGCCTGCCAGAAGTCCTCGACCGAGGCGAAACGGTCATGATAATTAATAGACATGGAGCGATAGATAGCGTCAGCAACTGACGTTGGAAGATCCGGCACCAGGCCGGTCAGCAGCTCAAGCGTATCGGACTCTTTACTACCCAGCCGGATCATACGATTGAAAGCATCGGCGGGAACGATGCCACTGAGAAGCACATAGAAGGTGGCACCGAGACCGTAGATATCGGTGCGATTGTTCGTCCCGCTGCTGTACTGTTCGGGAGCGCCATAGCCTGGGGAGCAGCGACGAACGGTGGTAGTCGTGGAGTCTGGCTCGTATTCCTTAGCAATACCGAAATCAACGAGCATGGCCTCGTCACCTGACTTAGGCACAATGATGTTAGCAGGTTTGATGTCACGGTGAATGATTGGCGGCTGTTGATTATGGAGGTACGAGAGGGCATCCATGATGGGCTTCATAATTATCAATGCTTGTGAGAGGGAAAAGCGATTGTCAGGCTGTTGTTTGCGCAGCACTTCCAGGTTTGGTCCATCGATGAAGTCCATGAGCATATACGCACGTAAATCAGCGTCATTACTGAATGTGCGGTAGACATGGGGCAATGATGGGTGATCAAGCCGCCTGAGTACTTCGCACTCGAAGGTGAAGCGGTCGCGCTCCTGTTTGCTGCTTTCAACGAGCTCTTTGAGGGCAAAAAGGTTGCCTTTCACTCGTTTATCTTTGACAAGATAGACAGAACCATAGCCTCCCTTCCCCAGGAGGCCTTCTATGACGTAGCGACCCCGTATAAGAGTCCCAACTGGAAGTGTCAGGTAGACATCTTGCACCACACACCTCAAATAATGCTGAATTGCCTCTTCATTATAGGCACTGGATAGAATTTTGGCAAGCTTTAGAAGCAATTTTTGGGGCAATTACGGCTTATTTGATTACCAATTATTGGTTATGAGGGGGGTTTTGCTTTTTCATCACGCTTTATCAGCTGCCCAGCGCACTCCCTCCACCATATTTGGGTATGGCATGATAGTTGTCGCAAGGGTCTCGGCGGTTACTCCCGTTTGCATAGCCAGGATAATGGGGGCAAGCATGTCTCCTGCTTCCTCCGCGAGAATATGGCCTCCAAGGATCGCACCCTGATTATCGACCAGTAATTTCACCAACCCTGCGGTTTTCCCTTCAGCGACGGCGCGTTCGACGTCCTTAAAAAACATGCGGGCTACGCGGTAATCCACCCCATCCTGTCGCAACTGTTCTTCAGTTTTCCCCACATGGCTAAGGGCGGGTTTTGTATAGGTAACCCAGGGTATGACGCGCCCTGCAAAAGGTCGGGGATCTGATGCAAAGGCGTTCTGCGCTGCCAGTTTACCCTGTTCATAGGCAACGTGTGTGAACTGTAATGCGCCTGTGACATCACCTGCGGCCCAGATATGTGGCTGGCTGGAGCGCAGTGTGGCATCGACATCGATACCTTTTTTGGAAGTTTTGACGCCAGCTCTCTCAAGGTGCAGCGAGGCTAGAGAGGGGCGGCGACCGATGGCGAGCAGAATTTCGTCAACCACCAGTTTTTCTTCTTCACGTTCGCTACAGCGTATGGTCAGGTGTTTGCCTGCGGAGTCGCGTTGTATCCGCAGCAATTCAACGCTGGTTTCCAGGCGCAACCCTTCATCTGTTAATAGCTTACAGAGCGACTCAGCCAGTTCGCGGTCTTCCTTGTCGAGTAACGCCGGGCTGTGCTCCAGTACTGTGACCTCTACGCCGAAACGATGAAACAACTGGGCAAATTCCATACCGATCGCTCCGCCTCCAAGAATGGCTAAGCGACGCGGGAGGGTGGGCAAAGAGACTGCCTCTATATTGGTGATATAGCCGACGTCGCTCAACCCTTCAATAGGCGGAACGATGTTCTCGTCCCCTGTGGCGATAATGATCCGCGGGGCAGTGACTGATTTTCCTGCAATAGATAGTTCATGTGGAGAGAGAAAGACAGCCTCGCCCGTCAATACTTCAATGCCCTTTTGCGATAACGCAGCAGCAGCCTCCTCAGGGGTGCCACCACGAATTTGATTTTGCGCTTGCTGAACCCATGACAGCACAGATGTCCAGTCAAAGCTTGCTTCGCTTATGCGCAAGCCGAAGCGCTCTGCATGATGAGTTTTGTACAATAAATCAGCAATATAGATGAGTGTTTTGGTCGGGTCACAACCGTAATTGAGGCAGGTGCCCCCGATCTTATCACGCTCTATAAGGGCAACTCGCTTTCCGTCCCCTGCAGCGGTTGTAGCGGCGGTGCTACCGGCTGCTCCTGCACCGATGACGAGCAGATCGTATTCGTGGTTTGCCATGTCTTTCTCCCGAATCTCCTGTAGGTACTCCTTTTTTATATTTACACGTTAATAGTTATGCTGATGGTTCAATCCTGCGCTCAGCTTCCAGGGGGCGACCACCAGAGGCGAGGGCGACCACAAGGGACAATACATTTCAAAGAAGACGTTTTGCGAGTCAAACGAAGCCGATGCAGGAGTGTCATCCTGAGCGCAGCGAAGGATCTCTCGCCGGACAGAGATCCTTCGCTGCGCTCAGGATGACAAAGCGAGATGCTCTCTTCTTTGAAATGTATTGACCACAAGGGATCGCCCCTACAATGGCAGCATTTCTGCTTGCTGTTGTTTGAGGAATTGGAGCACATGCGCTTCCTCTGGGCGCAAACCAGCCGTATCCGCCGCCGGTTCAACTTGCTGCAGGCTCAAACTAGTGAGCAATGACCCTTCGAGATAGGAATCTATTACGGCTGGATGCACATAGCATTTGCGGCAGATGGTTTTGGTGTTGCCTAGATGCTCCGCGGCAACTTCGATCGCCTGCCCGATATTTTTCTTTGCCTTTGTTTGATTTTCAGCTTCACCCAGGCCCTTGAGGGCATCCATAGCAAAGACGGTACCGGCCCAGGTGCGGAAGTCTTTGGCTGTGAAGCCGCTGCCGGAGACCTGGCGTAAGTATTCGTTGACGTCGGCAGATTCGACGGTTGAGAGCTGGCCATTGTCGTCGACATATTCAAAAAGCTCGTGACCAGGAAGGTCCTGGCAGCGCTTTACGATCCTGGCAAGCTGGCGATTCTGCACGGAGACGGTGTGCTCCTTGCCACCTTTGCCACGAAAATGGAAGTATATCTTTGAGCCCGAGATATCGACATGCTGGTTGCGCAGTGTCGTCAAGCCGAACGAGCCGTTCTCTTTTGCATACTCCTCGTTACCAACGCGTATAGCGGTCGTGTCGAGCAGCCAGACAACGGCGGCAAGGACTTTTACACGAGGGAGGCCATGCAACTTCAAGTCATGGTTGACACGAGCACGAATGGTGGGAAGAGCTTCACCAAAGGCGATCATATGGTTATATTTTGTCTCGTCGCGTACTTCGCGCCAGCGAGGATGGTAGCGATATTGTTTGCGGCCTTTGGCATCGCGTCCAGTTGCCTGGATATGTCCATTGGGATCTGGGCAGATCCACACATCGGTCCAGGCAGGAGGGATGCCCAGCGAGCGAATACGCTGCAGCACTTCCTGGTCTTGAATCGGCTTTCCATCAAGGCCGATGTAGCTGAAGTTTTTCCCTGCGCGCTTGCGTTTGATGCCAGGGACCGTATCGCTGACGTAGCGCAGGCCAGCGGATCTGGCAACTTCAGCCGGGTTGATTATTTCTTCCCCACAAGACGCGTCGTCTTGTGGGGTGTTGGTGTGTGATTTATGGATTGTTGTCAAAAGGGTACTCTCGCTTACTAGTTCTATGATAATCCTACTATCCTTTCACGCTATAGTCGATTAATTTGTGTCAATTGTCTCCTTCGGGACGTCGCTACACGTGATAAAGATAACTGTTGAGAAAAAAACAGATAGGCTGGCAGATAGACAGACAGAGGGAATATGATGGAAATTGGCACACCGCTTGGGCTTGGATTTGCATCTGGTATCAATGCCTACTTCCCCCTACTTTCGTTCGCCATTTCCGCACGCTGGCTTCATTTGTACAAAGTGAATCCGACCTTTGCTTTCATCACCAGTAACTGGTGTATCATTGCACTCGTCATTCTTACAATACTGGACTTTGTCGCAGATAAAATTCCCGTTGTCGATCATGCATGGGATGCTACTCATACTTTCGTACGACCCCTCGCAGGTGCACTAGTTGCCGCTGCCAGTAGCAATCGCGTGATCATACCAATTGGCACCGGTTCAATCAGTAGCCATCTATTGAGCGCTGTGAGCGCTGTTACAGGGGTCATACATATCACAGGAGGAGGGCTTCTTGTTCTCGCTCTTCTTGGTGGGGTCCTTGCAGCGATGAGTCATACGGCCAAAGCGACGACGCGGCTGGCTTCCACAATCACCACTGCGGGCTTACTCAATGTGATACTGAGCATCGGTGAGGATATCCTTGTGTGTATTGTCATTCTCCTCTCCCTCTTTGTTCCCGCGATCATGCTCATCCTGCTGGTGCTGTTCTTGCTCTTCTTTGGCCCACGTATCTTCCGTGCCTGGAGCCGCCAGAGGAGTTCAGCTGGACGTTTATGAGATTGGTACTCCATACACCTGAGGGCCGATAAATCGGCGGTGAGCGCGATAAATGTAGGGAGTACTCACATCGGGGAGGTCCAGATTTGGTTGTGAACAGTCATCCTGTAGGGAGTACTCACATCGGGGAGGTCCAGATTTGGTTGTGAACAGTCATCCTGTAGGGAGAAGGTACTTATGGGGGACTTGTGCCGGGGGCGTCTCCGATGGTCGTGGCCAATTGCTGGAATTGATCGTAGGTCATGTCTGTCGTTGTACCGCTCCACATTTTGTCGCCGAGCGTCTGCATGGCGGGTTTGACCCTGATATATACATCGGCATTACTGACGACGCTTCCGAGTTTGTCATTCCATTCCGCGAACATGCCGCCCAATAGATGGGGATCGTTGGGGCTCAGATTCAGCGCTGGATTGGAAAGGTCGAATATGTAGGGTTCCCATTTTTCGTACAGTAGCCGGGTATCTAGATAGTCATGGTAGTATCCGGCCCTGGGAACGATGTAGAGGAGATTATCATTCGCATTGATGATCTGAAATCCCTGCTTCACCATATCTACCGGGTTGGCCCATTGATTATTCCATACATCAGTAACAATATCGGTATCAACTTTCACATTGCTCTTCATCTTCGTCAGACTGCCCCACATTTGTGCCGTCTTCCCTTTGTGTTTGAGGTAGGCATCGTTGATGTTAATAAATTGCCTGAATTTGTCAGCGTCGCTTAGAGCGTATTCATCTTCTCCTATATTCACCTGTTTTGTATCAAACCACGGCAGGAACTCATCCCAGATTGTATGCATAAAGGTGTACGTCTTGGGATTCCCCAGGTCAAGAAACTCCTTCGAGTATTTCTGACTGGCAAGGTCTGGACGATATTGCGTGAAAGCCAGGGCATGGGCCGGCGTGTCTATTTCGGGCGTAATGGTGACGGCATATTGTCGCGCAACATCCTGCAACTCGCGCATATCCTGCCTGGTATAGGAGCCATCCCTGGCGGCCAGTCCCTTGAAGCGGTCACTATTGAGACGGAAAGCCGCGTACTTGTGCATCCAATCTGGACTATCGCCCGCTCCGATTTCATTATCGTTGAGATGCAGGTGAAAATCATTCATTTTATACCAGGCCATCATCTTGACGTAGTCTTCAAGGGCACCTATGGAGAAAAACTTGCGTCCAACATCGAGCGCGAAGCCACGCTCTTTATATTTTGGATAATCTACGGCAATGCCTCTGGCGATATGAAGTCTACCAGGGTCCTGGAGCAAAAGTTGCAAAGCGGTTCGCGTACCATAGAAGATCCCTGAGCTGGTATTCGCTCTGATAGCCAGGATATCCCCTACATCAAAATGATATCCTTCGCTGCCGATAAGAGGATCTGTAATTTTTAATGTAAGATAAAAATCGCCTGCCGCCGGGGAATTCGTGGGCACAATAGGGAGAGGATGGCCCGTCACCTCAAATAGATCGTTTTCAAAAACACGTGACGTATTTTCAAGCTGTGCAGCATAGAGGGAATCTACGGCAATACGAGAAGTTGAAGTGATCATAAAGGAGCCTGTACTCCCCTGCCATTCGCGCAGAGCGGGGATGACCTGCGGGGTCGGGTTCAGAATTACAATGGCGAGGCCTGCAGGTACAATGAGATGAAAAGTGATCAATAGAGCCAGGGTTACTACCATACCAAGGAGCGCATACGGAATAAACAGGGCTTTTCTTCTCCTCACACGCTGCGCTCCTTCATAGCTGAACGGTACAGGTTTCATTCAAGGAAGAGTATACATGCTTCCCTTAGGGAAGACAAGAGCAGTAGAAGAGTAACCAAACACAAAAGCTATTCGTGTATAGCTTATCACCAATACACTATATGTTGTGCCTATCTCAGGGACCATATGGAAAGATTTCCTTCACAGAGGGGCGCTGCATGCGCTTCTCCGTGGGGAGAGACGGAAAGGATATGCAATGGAATTGACAGGAAAAGTTGCGCTGGTTACTGGCGCCGGCTCTGGAATCGGCAAGGCGACAACCGTGTTGCTGGCAAAGCAAGGTGCACGGATCGCGGCGCTCAGTCACACTGCGGATGAGATACAAGCGACGGCAGAAGAGATTCAACGCGGGGGTGGTGAGGCGATGGCTGTTGTTGCAGATATATGCCAGGAAGAGCAGATGCAGCGAGCGGTACAACAGGTGGTTGACTGCTGGGGACAACTCGATATCGTCTTCGCCAACGCGGGCATTAATGGCGTCTGGGCACCAATTGAAGAACTCACGGTGGCTGACTGGTCACGCACGATTACGAACAACCTGACGGGAACCTTTCTGACGATTAAATATGCTGTGCCGCATCTAAAGAAACGAGGAGGCAGTATTATTATTACCTCATCGGTGAACGGCACGCGGGTCTTCAGTAACACTGGAGCTATTGCCTACTCGACTACCAAAGCTGGCCAGGTGGCAATGACAAAAATGCTCGCTGTAGAGCTGGCACCACATAATGTTCGTGTGAATGTGATCTGCCCTGGAGCAACGCAGACCGAGATCAGTGAAAACACGCAGCAGAGAGATGTGGAAAAGGTCAAGTTCCCGGTTGAGTACCCGAAAGGTCGGATTCCCCTCGGCGATGGGAAGCCAGCAACAGCTGAGGATGTTGGGCAACTTGTGCTGTTTCTCGCATCAGATGCTGCCAACCAGATTACTGGCACTGAAGTGTGGATCGATGGTGGTTCCTCACTTGTTACAGGCTGACAACAGGGTGCGACATGTTTTCCTTCCCGTTTGAAGTAGCTTTCGAGCCTTGATAGCTCATGTGCCATGTAATATACTGGTTCAATAGAGGAAAGTGAGTGGTGGTTCTTCCGATCTATGTATCGGTTTTGAAAATTTACGCCTGTATTGGCTTTTTGAGAAGGAAAACACAATGGACGCGGAACAGAGAGGGCTTGATCTGAGGCTTCCGGTGAGCGAGCGTGACCATGTACAGGGGCCGTCAAACGCACCTGTAACCCTGGTGGAATATGGAGATTATGAGTGCCCATATTGCGCTGAAGCCTACCCTATCGTGAAGGAGATCCAGCGACGACTTGGTTCGCAGTTGCGGTTTGTCTTTCGCCATTTTCCAGTCCCCAGTGTTCACCCCCATGCAAGACACGCCGCTGAAGCTGCTGAAGCCGCGGCAGCGCAAGGCAAGTTCTGGGACATGCACGGGATGCTCTTCGAACACCAGGAGAGGCTCGATGATGATCACCTAGTTCAGCATGCTCAAGCGCTGGGGCTGGATACAGAACGCTTTGAGCAGGAGCTGACGCATCATGTTTATGCCCATCGTGTGGACGAGGATACGGAGAGTGGCAGGCATAGCCGCGTCAATGGCACGCCTACTTTCTTCATCAATGGCCGACGCCACGATGATACATATGAGTTGGATGTGCTGCTTCCTGCCATTCAAAGGGCGATTGATGCCAGGTAACTTTCAGAACTAAATACTTACTCCTGAAGGCATCTGATCAGGCGGGGCGTGCCAGTTCAGTGTATATTTCATAGATTGGCCGCAGGCTCTGGTACCCAATGCGCCTCCAGCGCTCGCTCCAGTCTTTGCCCCAGCCATCTTGAAGAGGTGGGCAAAGGCTGACGCAAAGACCGGCCCTGGCTAAGCACTCGGCCAGCCTGCGCGTGGCATCCAGTCCGCCTTCATCGCTATCGAGCGCGAGCACGACGGATTTTACCTGGTAAGGGAACCAATCGACCTGAAGAGACGTACCCACCAGCGCTACGACCTCTGTTGGATGAAAGCCGGCGGCAAGCAGCGCAAGCCGATCAAATGCTCCCTCCACTATGATGAGACAGCCAGCAAGTTGATCGAGGTCGAGTCCAAACCAGCCAGCCGGGTTGGTCTTGATCCAGCGCCTGGGCTTACCGGGCTTGTCCAGTAGCGATTTGTGTGTGTTCTCATCCATACCCGGCTGCCAGTGCCAGAGTGATCGTCCTATGTATCCCTTGCCGGCAGGAGAGTTCAGCGGAAACAAGATGCGCTCTGTCCACCGACTCAAGGCTTTTCGCTGCATTTGCAGTTCCGGCCTCTTGAGCAGGGCTGGTGGTAAGTAGCAGACACCGGCCATCTGTGCCACTTCGAGTGGGATGCCGCGTTCGTTAAGATAGACACGCGCACGCTCTGAATGTGCCAGCGCCACACGCATGTGTTCGTCCACTGACAGCAGCGCAACGAGTTCATC